>Ga0310810_10003218_pt1 | contig 17758 bp, 15 predicted proteins | sample NCmetagenome_FD_207641 | JGI IMG/M metagenome (GOLD analysis project Ga0310810, IMG submission 207641) | Soil microbial communities from experimental microcosm in Duke University, North Carolina, United States - NC | ecosystem: Engineered > Artificial ecosystem > Soil microcosm > Unclassified ...
GCACGGCGGCCAGGCGGTGGGCCTCTCGCCCCTCATGCCGAACTTCACGCCGTACCTCTCGGATGTGCAGATCGGCGAGGTCCTCGCATTCGTCCGGACGCTGGCCGAGCCGCCCTACGATCCGAAGTCGGTGCTGCCGGTGGCCACCACACGCCAGGGGCCGGTGCAGCCGATCTTCTTCAGCCACGTGATCCACGCCGGCTCGTACCAGATCGCCTGCCAGTACTGCCACGCCGGCGCGCGCCGGAGCAACGCGGCGGGCGTGCCGTCGGTGGAGCGCTGCATGGGCTGCCACAAGATCGTGGCCGCGGAGGGCAATCCCGAGGTCAAGAAGATCCACGGCTACTGGGAGCGGCAGGAGCCCATCCCGTGGGTGCGCATCTTCAAGGTCCCCGAGCACGCCCAGTTCACCCACAAGCAGCACGTGCAGGCGGGCGTGCAGTGCCAGACCTGCCACGGTCGCATCGAGGCGATGGAGCGCGTGCACGCCGAGACCGGGCAGCACATCTTGAACGATCTGCAGAATCTCGCCGGGATGCCCGTGCCCCCGCGCAAGCTCACGATGGGCTGGTGCGTGGAGTGCCACCGCACCGCGAACGTCAAGGGCGTGCAGGGGGTGCAGACCGCGGCGGACGCCCCGATCCCCTCGGTGTGGGCGCCCAAGGGCAGCGAGAGCGAGCGACGCAACGCGCCGCTCGAGTGCGTGACCTGCCACCACTAGCCTGACCCACCCGCCGTCCGCGCCGCGCGGGCCGGCGGTCGGCGTGAGGCGCCGATGCGCGCGATCTGGGGCACGCTCCTCGTCTACGGCGTCGCCTTCGTCTCGGTGTTCGGGCTCCAGCTCGTCGCGGTCACCGCGCTCCTGACCTGGAGAACCGGCGCGGTCGACCTCGACCGGGACGGGCTCTCCGCGCTCCTGGTCGCGGTGCCCGCGTCCTCGCTCACCCTCATCGCCATCGCGCTCGTCGCCGCGGGCCGACCCCGGAGCTGGTGGCTACGCCTGGTGCCGAGCGCGATGCCCGCGCGAGAGATCCTGGTGATGGTGGCGGGCATCCTCGCCCTCAGTCAGGCGCTCGAGTCCCTCGTGCTCCTGCTGGGGCTGGGGACCGGACCCGCGCTCGAGTGGATGACGCGCACGATGGGATCCACCACCCCGCTCGGGCTCGCGCTCGCGATCGTCGTCGTCGGCGTGCTCGCGCCGATCGGCGAGGAGCTGTTCTTCCGGGGCTACATGCTGACGCGCCTGCGCCAGGCGTGGAGCCCGGGCCCGGCCATCCTGGTGAGCGCGATCGCCTTCGGCATCATCCACGGCGAGTGGGTGCACGGGCTGCTCGCCGCCGGCATCGGCGTCTACCTCGGGCTCGTGGCCGAGCGCGCGGGCAGCGTGGTGCCGGCCATGATCTGCCACGCGGTGAACAACACCGCGTCCGTGCTCCTGTCGGCGTGGGTCGGCTCGCCTCACGGCCGCGCGCTGAACGCGACGCTGCTGGTCGCGATGGGGCTGGTGGTGGTCTGGGCCCTCGGTCGGCTGCGCCGGGCGTGGCCGATCGCGGCGTGAGGCGACGCGACCTCAGCGCGCGGGGTCGAGGATCGCGGTCAGGCTGCGCAGATCGGGGCAGGTGTCGAGGGACTCGACCATCTGGGCCACCGAGTCGACCCGGTCCGCGGGCAGCACGAGCCCCGCGCACTCGCGGAACTTGTCGCGGAGCGCGTCGAGCGTGAGCGGGTTCGCGGGATGACCGGGGACCGGCCGCGGGCCGATGGTGGCCCGCCGCCCGTCCTTGAGGCGCACCGTGAGCCGGGTCCACATGTGGCGCTCGAGGTCGCCCGGGATGTCCGGATCCACCACCACGCGCACGCGCTCCATCAGCCGGCGGATCGCGGGGTCCTGCGCCCGATCGTCCTGGAAGGTGGCCATGCCGACCCGGCCCTCGGTGAGCGCGGCCGCGGCCGAGAACTCGGCCGAGAACTTCGCCTCGAGGCCGGTGCGCGGCCGCGAGTGGATGAGGATGCGGGGGACGCCCGCGCACACGCCGACCGTCAGCTCCTCCACGTCGTCCGCGCGGATGCCCTCCGCGCGACGCAGCTCGAGCGCGCCGTCGATGATGGAGTGGGTGCACGCGCAGGAAGGATAGGGCTTCACCGCCACCCCGGTGGTGAGGATCTTCCACGGCGCGCCCAGGGTGCCGAGCGGCTCGAGCGTCCGCTTGCCGGCGCCGAGCACGCTGAGAAAGCCCTGCGGCCCCTCGATCGCGTGCTCCGACGCGGTCCACCCCTCGCGCGCCATGAGGGCGGAGAGCACGCCGCTTCGCGCCGCGTGCCCGGCGTGGAACGGCTTGGTCATGGTGCCGAAGTTCTCCTTGAGCCCGGAGGACTGCGACGCGGCCACCGCGAGCGCGTGGCGCGTCTGCGCCGCGTCGAGCCCGAGGAGCCGCGCGGCCGCGGCCGCCGCGCCGAGGGTCCCGAGCGTACAGGTGGCGTGCCAGCCGTGCTCGTAGTGCGGGGGATTGATCACCTCGGCCAGCGTGGTCTCCACCTCGAAGCCCAGCAGGAAGGCGTGCAGCACCGCCCGGCCGTCAGCGAGCGCCAGCTCGCCCGCCGCGAGGGCCGCCGACAGCACCGGCGCGGAGGGATGGCCCATCAGCGCGAAGTTGGTGTCGTCGAAGTCGAGCGCGTGGGCCGCGGTGCCGTTGCAGAGCGCCGCCCATACCGCGCCGGTGCGCCGGCCGGTGCCCACCACCGTGGCCACCGGCAGGCCGCCCTCCGCCTGGGCCACCCGCTGGAGGATACGGGCCGCCGGCTCGACCGAGCCCGCCAGCATCACGCCGAGACAGTCCAGAACGGCCCGGCGGGCGGCGTGCAGCGCCGCCTCCGGGCAATCCTCCGGGCGGCTCTTGGTGACGAACTCGGCCAGCATCGAGGTGACGTTCATGGCGGGAGCCTACCATACCGGCCCGCGCCTGGCACCGCCGGGGTCCCACCTGTATGATCGGACCAGCACGCATGCGCAGGCTCCCCGGCTGGCTCTCCCTGGTCGCGCTGATCCTGGCTCCCACTCCCGCGGGGGCCCAGCTCTTCGTCGCCTCGCGTCCCGATCCGCCGTTCACCATCGGCCCGCTGATGGTCCGCGCCACCGTCCGCGAGGGACCGGGCCCGGTGCCGGTGGTGGTGGGGTTCAGCCTGCTGCTCCCGCCGGACCGGAAGGCGGCCGACGTCGCCCAGGACGTGTATCTCCTCTGGCCGGGCGAGGTCGTCAACGACGCGCCCGACCGGAAGCCCGACGCGGCGCTGGCCCGCTACGTCGTGGACCAGGGCTTCGAGATCACCGGCGAGGGCCACCTGAAGCTGATGGCCCGCAACCTGGCCGACGCGGGGACCGTCGAGGCCCTGGCCACCGGCGCGCCCTTCGTCACCTTCGTGCAGACCGGCCCGCTCGGCCTGAGCCCGCCCGCCACCTTCATCCGCATCCCGTGGTCCTCCCGGCTCGCCGATCGGAGCTGGCTCATGGAGCTCGGCCTGAGCGCGGCCGGGCTGGTCAGGCCGGTCAAGGCGAGCTGGATGGAGCGCCTCGTCCGCGGCGCCCACTACCGCGTGGCGATCGGGTTCCACGAGGTGCGGGACCGGCCGCTGTTCCCCATGTACTTCGCCCATCGCGACCGCGTGGTGCGGCTGGCCGACGCGCCGGCCGAGCTGGTGGTGCAGTTTCCCCAGTCCGATCGGCTGAAGATCGACGACGTGTACCCGCCGACGTCGATCCGCCGCCTCAGCGAGACGCTCGAGTCGACCGAGCTGGTCTCGCTCTTCCTCGACCGCTCGGACGGCATCACGCCGCAGCACCTCGCCGTCCAGTTCGGCTTCTTCTCGCGCACCCAGGCCGCGCTGCTGGTGGCCGCGCCGCTGCTCCTCTTCGCGATGGGCCAGGCGATGGGCCCCCTGCTCGGGCGCGGCCTCGTCCGCGTGGTCGACGTCATGGGCGCGCGCATCCAGCTCGGCGGGTGGCGCGGCGGCGGGCGGGATCGGCAGCAGGGCGTGATCCTGCCGAGCGAGGTGCTCGAGCGCATCGCCCCCGGCAAGACCACTCGCGAGGAGGTGCTGCGCCTCTGCGGCGGCGAGATGGAGCGCCAGGACCAGCTCCACGGCGCCGGGCGCACCACCCTGATCTACCGCGGCCGCCGGCTCGTGCCGGAGGCGCACCGGATCTTCGGCTGGCTCTCGACGGTGCGTCGGTGGGACGTGGAGCGGCACGAGGTGCGGATCGAGCTGGAGGGCGACCTGGTGCGCGACGTCCAGGCCGAGGTCCGCCGCTATCGCCTGGGTCCCGAGGAGCCCCGCTGAGCCCGCGCCGCGCGCGCGGGAGCGCCCGCGTCGCCGGGGGAGCGGGCCTTGACCCCGCTCTCCCCCGCGGGCTACTCTTGCAGGACCATCCGTCTGGACCGCTCCGACCCCGAGGAGGGCCGAGGTGAGGTGTCCCCGCTGCCAGTCCCAGAACCGTGAGGGTGTGCGGTTCTGTGAGGAGTGCGGCGGCCGCCTCGTCACGAGCTGTGCGAGCTGTGGCGCGGAGCTGCTCCCGGACAAGAAGTTCTGCGGCTCCTGCGGCTCCCCGGCCACCCCCGAGCCGGTCGAGCGCCAGCCCGCCCCCCAGGGCTACACCCCCAAGCACCTCGCCGAGAAGATCCTGACGTCGCGCCACGCCCTCGAGGGCGAGCGCAAGCAGGTGACGGTCCTGTTCGCGGACCTCAAGGGCTCGATGGAGCTGCTGGCCGACCAGGATCCGGAGGAGGCGCGCCGGCTGCTGGATCCGGTGCTCGAGCGGATGATGGAGGCGGTGCACCGCTACGAGGGCACCGTGAATCAGGTCATGGGCGACGGCATCATGGCGCTGTTCGGCGCGCCGCTCGCCCACGAGGACCACGCGGTGCGCGCCTGTCACGCCGCGCTTCGCATGCAGCAGACGGTGGGGTGGTACGCCGAGGAGCTGCGCCGCGGGCGCGGCGTGGACGTGCAGATCCGCGTCGGGCTCAACTCTGGCGAGGTGGTGGTGCGGGCCATCGACAGCGACCTGCACATGGACTACTCGGCCATCGGCCAGACCACGCACCTGGCCGCGCGGATGGAGCAGCTCGCGCGTCCCGGTTCGACCCTGGTGTCGCGCGAGACCCTGCGCCTGGCCGAGGGCTACATCGAGGTCAAGCCCCTCGGGCCGGTGCCGGTGAAGGGGATGCCGGAGCCGGTCGAGATCTTCGAGCTGGTGCGCACCGAGCAGGTGCACTCGCGCCTCGAGGCCAGCGCCGCACGCGGGCTCACGCCCTTCGTGGGGCGCGAGTCGGAGGTGGAGATGCTGCACCAGGCGATGGCGCGGGCCTCGGCGGGCCACGGCCAGATCGTCGCGGTGTCGGGCGAGCCCGGAGTCGGCAAGTCGCGCCTGTTCTGGGAGTTCACCCACTCCCACCGGGCGCACGGCTGGCTCATGATGGAGGCGCAGGCCACCTCCTACGGCAAGAACACCTCGTACCTCACGGTGAAGGAGCTCCTGCGCTCGTACTTCCAGCTCGAAGAGCGGGACGATCCGCGAAGGGTGCGCGAGAAGGTCACCGGCAAGCTCCTCACGCTCGACGAGAGCCTGCGGCCCACCCTGCCCGCGTTCCTGCAGCTCCTCGACGTGCCGGTCGACGACGCCGAGTGGCAGACGCCCGACCTGCCGCAGCGGCGGCAGCGGATGCTCGACGCGGTCAAGCGGCTGATCCTCCGGGAAGGCCAGGTGCAGCCGGTGCTCGTGGTGTTCGAGAACCTGCACTGGCTCGATTCCGAGAGCCAGGCGTTCCTCGACAGCCTGGTGGACAGCCTGCCCCTCGCGCGGGCGCTCATCCTGGTGAGCTACCGGCCCGAGTACCAGCACGGCTGGGCCCGCAAGAGCTACTACACCCAGTTCCGCATCGATCCCCTCCCGCCGCAGAGCGCGGACGAGCTGCTGCGGGCGCTGGTGGGCGACGACCCGGGCCTGGGCCCGCTCAAGCAGCTCCTGATCGATCGCACCGAGGGCAATCCGTTCTTCCTGGAAGAGAGCGTGCACACCCTCGCCGAGACCAAGGTGCTCGCGGGCACCCGGGGCCACTACCGCCTCACCCGCGAGGTCCAGAAGGTCCAGGTGCCGGCGACGGTGCAGGCGGTGCTCGCCGCGCGTATCGATCGCCTGCCCATCGAGGCCAAGCGACTGCTGCAGGCGGCCGCGGTCATCGGCAAGGACTTGTCGCTCGCGCTCCTGCAGGAGATCGCCGACATGCCGGAGGAGGCGGTGCGCCGCAACCTGGCCCAGCTCCAGTCCGGCGAGTTCCTGTACGAGATCAGTCTGTTCCCGAGCGTGGAGTACACGTTCCGCCACGCGCTGACCCACGAGGTGGCCTACTCGAGCCTGCTCCAGGACCGGCGGCGGGCCCTCCACGGGCGCGTGGTCCAGGCAATGGAGCAGCTCTACGCCGACCGGCTGCCCGAGCACTTCGAGCGCCTGGCCCATCACGCGGTGCGGGGTGAGGTGTGGGCCAAGGCGGTGGCGTACCTGCGCCAGGCCGGCGTCAAGGCGGCGGGTCGCTCCTCCAACCGGGAGGCGGTCATCTTCCTCGAGCAGGCGATGAGCGCGCTGGCGCGGCTGCCCGAGGGTCGCGCGGCCACCGAGCTGGCCATCGACCTGCGCCTGGACCTGCGCTCGCCGCTCCTGCAGTCGGGGCAGCTCGAGCGCGTGCTGACGCTCTCGCAGGAAGCGGAGGCGATGGCCGAGAAGCTCGGCGACGAGCAGCGGCTGGCGCGCGTCTACACCTACCTGATCAACTACCACTACTTGAAGGGCGAGCCCGACCTCGCCATCGAGTACGGCGAGCGCTGCCTGCGCATCGGCGACGCGGCCGGCGACGTGGGCCTGCAGGCGCTTGCGCGCGGCTACCTGGGGTACAGCTGCCACGCCCAGGGGCTCTATCACCGCGCGCACTCGATCCTGCGCGAGAACGTGGAAGCCCTCGAGCTAGTGCAGGGCGAGGCCCCGGGAGGCCAGACCGGCGTCTCCTACGTCACCTCGAGCGGGTGGCTCGCCTTCACCCTCGCCGAGCTCGGCGAGTTCGACGCCGCCGCGATGTCGCTCGACCGGGCGCAGCGGGCGGGCGAGGCGAGCGGGCACGCCTACACCCAGACCATCGCGCGGACCATGGCGGGGCTGTCCTGGCTACGGCGCGGCCAGCTCGAGCGCGCCCTCCCGGCGCTGCAGCGCAGCCTCGACGCCTGCCGCGAGAAGAGCCTCGACGTGTGGCGGCCCCTTCCCTCCTCGCTGCTCGGCCTCACGCTCGTGCTGCTGGGCCGGACGGAGGAAGGGCTTCGGCTCCTGGAGGACGGCGTCTCGCTGACCGAGGAGCTGGGTGTGCGCGCCTACCTCGCACTCTGGACCGCGAACCTGGGCGAGGGCCTGGCCGCGGCGCGGCAGCTCGACCGCGCGCGCACGGTGGCCCAGCGGGCGCTCGACCTCGCGCTGCGCCACAAGGAGCGCGGGCACCAGGCGTGGGCGCTGCGGCTGATGGGCGAGCTCGCTGCGGTCACCGACCCTCCCGCGGTGGGCGAGGCCGAGGGCTACTACAGCCAGGCCCTCACCCTGGCCGAGGAGCTCGAGATGCGTCCGCTGCAGGCCCGCACCCATCTGGGCCTGGGCCGACTGCTGCGGCTGTCCGGAGAGCGAGAGCGGGCCGAGGACCACCTGGCGACCGCGCTCGGGCTCCTGCGCGAGATGGACATGCGCTTCTGGCTGTCTCGGGCAGCCGAGGAGCTCCTGCACATGGGACACCTCTTCGTGGTCGCGCGCCACAACATCCAGCTCTACGACTACCTCAAGCGGGAGTACGCGGGGGAGCCGGTCACCGTCATCCTCGATCGACGACACGGTCAGCGGCGCGAGCACGAGCAGGCCACCGACACCGAGCGCCGGCGGGCGGAGCGGCGCCGCCAGATCCAGGTGGACGAGGCCATCCGCACGCGCGGCTTCGCGGTCGTGCCCGAGATCATCGGAGGGGCCTGATCCCTCCGGCCGTCTCGCGCCCGAAGGGCGACAGTCCCCGGCTGACCAGCCGCACCTCCGCCGCGCGCTTGGCGTCGGCCGCGGCGTGCGCCTCGAACGACACGCGCTCGCCCACCCGGGGGGGCGCCCCTCGCCCGTCGCGCCCGCGGACGACGTAGAGCTCCTGGTCGTCTCCCACGATCAGACCCCAGGCCGTCGGCCGGTCGTAGAACTCGATGCGTCCCGTCTTGATCACGGCGCCCGCATGCTACGACCGCGCGCGGGCACGCCACAATGTCCAAAATGTTGGACAAGCCCGGGAGCTGATGAAGCCTGAGGAGTTCGCGAGGTACGACTGGATGGGCCTGGCGGGTCTGGTGCCGCGGCAGGAAGTCAGCCCGACCGGCGGGGCCCAGGAGGGATCGCCCACGTCGGGTCCTGGCCAGCCCGAGCTCGGGGGTGTTGGTCTTGCCGAAGATCACGAGGCCGGCGCGCTCGCTCTGGAACGCGTGCGGCAACCCGGCAATGTCGGTGCCGCTCGCCTGGTCGCGCGCCGGGCTGCCGCTCGGCGCGCAGTTCGTGGGCGCTTCGGCGACGAGGCGACCCTCTTCCGCCTGGCGTCGCAGCTCGAGGCCGCGCAGTCCTGGCGCGCCCGCCGGCCACCGGTCGCGGCCGCCTGACCGTCGTCAGGCGGCCGGCGGAGCCTCCGCGAACTGGTAGTCGCGGCGGATCCGACCGTCCTCGTCGAGCACGAAGAAGTGAAAGCCGCGCGCGGCCACCGGGCCGCCGCCCGCCGGCCGCATCTCCCAGCTGAAGGTCACCGCGTCGTGATGCCCGGCCCCGGTGTGGGCGGCCGAGAAGACGTAGCCCTCTGCGCGGACGAAGCGGTCGTGGGCCCCGGTGATGCGGGCCTCGATCGCCTCGTACCCGCGCGCCTCGAGCGACGGGGTGAAGTGGGCGCCATCCTCCGCCCACAGCGCCGCGATGGCCTGCCGACGGCGGGACGGATCGGGCTCGTTCCAGACCGCCACGTACCGGCTGACGAGATTCTCGACGGGTGTCATGGGGTGTGTTCCTCCTGGACGAACAGGAGTACCGGGCGCGGAGCGGCGTGTCGATTACCTCTCAGGTAAAGCACGGAGCGCCGGCGCGCAAACCGGTTGACCGGGCGCGCGGCGCGGGTAAAGTGAGGCGGTCGCCCCATTCCAGTCCCGGACCCGAGCCGGGCCACCCGGAGGACAGCGGTCATGCCGACGAGCCAGAGTGAGAAGGCGGCGCGGTTTCGCGCCCTGCACGAGGCGCCGGGCGCCTTCGTGATCCCCAACCCGTGGGACGGCGGCTCGGCCCGCATCCTCGCCGCGCTCGGCTTCCAGGCGCTCGCCACCTCGAGCGGAGCCCAGGCCGGCACCCTCGGCCGCAAGGACGGCAAGGTGACGCGGGACGAGGCGCTCGCGCACTGCCGCGTCATCGTGAGCGCCACCGACCTGCCGGTGGCCGCGGACCTCGAGAAGTGCTTCGGCGACGAGCCCAAGGTGGTGGCCGAGACCATTCGCCTCGCGGCGGGGGTCGGGCTGGTGGGCGGGTCGGTCGAGGACGCGACCGGCGACAAGCAGAAGCCGCTCTTCGATCACGGGCAGGCCACCGAGCGCGTGGTGGCGGCCGTGGAGGCGGCGCGGAAGGTGGGCTTCCCGTTCACGCTGACCGCCCGGACCGAGTCCTTCCTGCGCGGCAACCCGAACCTGGACGACGTCATCAAGCGGCTGCAGGCTTTCGAGAAGGCGGGCGCCGACGTGCTGATGGCTCCCGGCCTACCCGACCTGGCCGCGGTGCGCGCGGTCTGCGCCGCGGTCTCGAAGCCGGTCAACTTCATGGTGGGGATCCGGGGCAAGTCCTTCACGGTGGCCGAGCTGACCGCGGCCGGCGTGAAGCGGATCAGCCTCGCCACGTCGCTCTACCGCTCCGCGATGAGCGGCCTGCTCGACGCGGCCCGCGAGGTGAAGGACGCGGGCACCTTCGGCTACGTGGACCGCGGCGTGGCCTCGGCCGACCTCGCCGGCTTCATGGAGTGAGCGCCCGGTGTCGCCTCAGGACGCGACGCCGGCGGTGATCAGCTTCTCCAGCCGGCGCAGCTGATCCCCGGTGCCGAGAGCCAGCAGGTGATCGGCGGCCGCCAGGGCCAGGTCGCCGGGCGGGCTCACCATCGGGTTGCCGTCGCGGAGGATGGCCAGGACCGTGGCGCCGGTGGCCCGGCGGATGTTGAGGCTGTCGAGGGTCTGGCCGACGCACGGGCTGTCGCCGGGCAGCGCCAGATCCTCGATGGCGAGCGCGTCGTTGCCGCGCCGGAGCGCGGTCTCGAAGAAGTCCACCACCGCGGGGCTCAGCATCAGGTGCGCCAGCCGATGGCCGCCGATGGCGTAGGGGCTGACCGCCCGGTTGGCGCCCGCGCGGGCGAGCTTGGTGACCCCGGCTTCCTCGGCGGCACGCGAGACGATGTAGAGCTCCGGGTTGAGCACCCGCGCCGACAGCACGATGTAGATGTTGGTCGCGTCGTTGCCGGTGGTGACGATCAGGCCCCGGGCCCGGCGGATGCCGACTTGCTCGAGCACCTCGTCCTCGGTGGCGTCGCCCACCAGCGCCAGGTAGCCACGCTCGACCGCGTGCTCGATGGCGGGCTCGTCCGAGTCCACCGCCACGAAGTCGGTGCCCGCCTGATGCAGCTCGAGCGCGGCCTGCCGGCCCACCCGGCCCATCCCCGCCACGATCACGTGCCCGGAGAGATCCCGGATCCGACGCTCCATTCGACGCCTCCCCATTGGATCGGCCAGCCGGACGCTGACCAGGTATTCCATGACGACGCCCAGCATGTAGAACAGGCTGCCGATGCCGGTGAGGGCGAGCCCAATCGTGAACAGGCGGCCGACGGTGGTCAGCGGCCTGATCTCCCCGTAGCCGATGGTGGTGATCGTGGTCACGGTCATGAACAGGGCGTCCATCCACGTTCCGCCCACGTCGTGCCACAGCCAGCGATAGCCGAGGGTGCCGATCGCGATGACGACCAGGACGAGCGACAGGGGCAGCAGGAGCCGCACCCGGAGCGACCGCAGCGTCGAGGGCTCCACCGCCATCCGGGCTACGCTAGCATAGGCGTCCGGCCCCCACGCAGCACCTTGACCGCCTTGACCGACGGGCGAGGGAAGGGCAGGATGCGGGCAGCGTGATCATCGGCGTTCCTCGGGAGATCAAGCCGGGCGAGCAGCGGGTGGCCCTGACGCCCGCCGGCGTCCGAGCCCTCGTCGAGGCGCGCCACCAGGTCGTGGTCGAGCGGGGCGCCGGCCTCGGCAGCAGCATCCGCGACGAGGAGTACGCGCGCGAGCGCGCCACGCTGGCGGGGGTCGACGAGGTCTGGGCCCGCGCCCAGATGATCCTCAAGGTGAAGGAGCCGCTGCCGGAGGAGTACGGCCGGATGCGCCGGGGCCAGATCCTGTTCACCTACCTGCACCTGGCCGCGGTGCCCGAACTGGCGCGGGCGCTCCAGGCCGCCGACGTCGTCGCGGTCGCCTACGAGACGGTGCAGCGGGCCGACGGCAGCCTACCCCTGCTCGCCCCGATGAGCGAGGTGGCCGGGCGCCTGTCGGTGCAGGAAGGCGCGTTCTACCTGGCCAAGGCCCACGGTGGCCGTGGGATCCTGCTCGCCGGGGTGCCGGGCGTGCCGCCCGGCAACGTGGTGGTGGTGGGCGCGGGGGTCGTCGGGGTGAATGCGGCGCGTATCGCGCTCGGCCTGGGCGCCGACGTGTCGATCCTCGACGTGAACCTCGATCGCCTCAGGGTGGTGGACGATCTCTTCCACGGCCGCGTGATCACGCTGATGTCCAACAGCTACAACCTCGACCAGGTGCTGCGCCGCGCCGACCTGCTGGTGGGCGCGGTGCTCATCACCGGGGCGCGCGCACCCGTGCTCGTCACGAAGGAGATGGTGGCCTCCATGAAGGAGGGCTCGGTGATCGTGGACGTCGCGGTCGACCAGGGCGGCAGCGTGGAGACGATCCACCCGACCACCCTGCTCGATCCCGTCTACCTGGTCTCGGGCGTGGTCCATTACGGTGTCGCCAACATGCCGGCCCTGGTGCCGCGTACCTCCACGTTCGCCCTGACCAACGCGACGCTGCCGTACGCGCTCGCGCTGGCCGGCGAGGAGCTGCGGCCCGCGCTCCGGCGCAACCCGGCGCTGGCGCACGGCGTGAACATCTGGCGCGGGCGCGTCGCGCACCCGGCGGTGGCCCAGGCGCTCGGCGAGCCCGCTGCGGCACTCGAGACGCTGCTCGGCTGACCGCCGGGCCGCAAGGAGGAAGATCATGAGCGGCAAGATCCTGAACATCGTCGGAGTGGTGTGGGTCGTCAGCGCTCTGGTCACCCTGGGCTACTTCGCGGTCCGAGACATCCAGATCGTGCCCGCGCTGCAGCAGGGAATGGCCGCCGAGCCGGGGCCGGTCAAGCACCTGATCCCGGTGCGAGCGGAGACGGCCGCACCGAAGTAGCGCGCGCTGAAGGTCAGCGCCGGCGGTCGAAAAGACGACGAGGCAGGCGGCCCTGCTCCGGCGTCGCCTGCCTCGTGTCGGTACCGCGCGAATTTTTGGTGGAGCTGAGGGGGCTCGAACCCCTGACCCCAAGACTGCCAGCCTTGTGCTCTCCCAACTGAGCTACAGCCCCACCGCACCGTCCAGCGTAACGTGGACGGCTTTCTTTTGTCAAGGTTGACCGATACTTGCGCCGACCTTGCCCGGTCTAGCCGCCGGCCGCCTGCTTGGCCGCCGCGAGGGCCGCGTCGTAGTTGGGCTCGGTGGTGATCTCCTTGACGTACTCGGCGTGCTTGACCTTGCCGTCCTTGCCCACCACGAAGACCGCGCGGGCGGTGAGCCCGGCGAGCGGGCCCTCCTTCACGAGCACGCCGTAGCTCTGGGCGAAGGAGCGCTCGCGGAAGTCGGACAGCGTCTTCACCGCGGTGACTCCGGCCGCGCCGCACCAGCGCTTCTGCGCGAACGGTAGGTCCATGCTCACGGTCCACACCTCGACGTTGCCGCCGAGCTTGCCCGCTTCCACATTGAACCTGCGGGTCTCGGTGTCGCACACCGGGGTGTCGAGCGACGGCACCGCGCTCAGCACGATGACCTTGCCGCGGGCCTGGCTCAGCTTCACCGGCTGCAGGCCGTTATCGAGCGCGGTGAAGTCGGGGGCGTCGCTGCCTGCCTTGATCTCGGGCCCGCCCAGCGCGATCGGATTGCCTTTGAACATCACGGCGCCTGCTCTATCGGCCATGGAGCACCTCCGTTGGATGGAATTCGGGTTGGAGGACACCTGTCGCGAGCGCTCCACAGTATACAGGCGGGGGTTGTCGTATCATAGGCACCGGCAGCAGTGGGGCACCGGCAGCAGTGGGGCACCGGCAGCAGTGGGGCACCGGGCCGGAGTGGCGAAACTGGCATACGCGCCGCACTCAAAATGCGGTGTCCGCAAGGGCCTGCGGGTTCGAGTCCCGCCTCCGGCACCATCCTTTCTCCGGGCGCTCGGCCGGCCGCGTCCTCGAGGTGGGGCATGATCACGGCGACGCGCTCTCCGCTGCACACCGCGCTCTGCGACCGCCTCGGGATCCGCTACCCGATCTGCCAGGCCGGCATGGCGTTCGTGGCCCGAGCCTCCCTCGCGGCCGCGGTGTCGGCGGCGGGCGGGCTCGGGGTCATCGCGGCGGCGCACGGCAGCCCGGCCCTGCTGCGCGAGGAGATCCGCCGGGTGCGCGAGCTGACCGACCGGCCGTTCGGGGTGGACATCCTCTTCGCGACCGTTCGCACCAGCGGCCGGGAGACGGAGGCCTTCACCGACGCGGTCCGGGGCTGGTGCGACGTGGCGCTGGAGGAGCGCGTGCCGGTGCTGATCGCGGGGCTCGGCAACCCGGGACCGCTCACCGCCGAAGCGCATCGCCTCGGCATCACCGTGATGGCCCTCTGCGGCAACGTGAAGCAGGCGCGCGACCACGCGGCCAACGGGGTGGACGTGATCATCGCCCAGGGCCACGAGGGTGGCGGGCACACCGGGCGCGTGGGCGGCCTCGTGCTCACCCCGGCCGTGGTGGACGCGGTGGCTCCGCGGCTCGTGGTGGCCGCGGGCGGGCTCGCCGACGGCCACCGCGGAGGCGCACGGGCACGACAACTACAAGCGCAAGATCACCGCGATCGACGAGGAGGGCACGGTGGTGACGCGCGCGGTGTCCGGCAAGCCCGATCGCCAGATCCGGAACGCGTTCACCCGGGAGTGGGAGACCCGGCAGGCCGAGATCGAGCCCTTTCCGGTCCAGTACGAGCGGGTGGGCAAGCCCGCGTCGATCCGGGCCCGCGAGGAGGGCGACGTCGAGCACGGCAGCGCGGCGGCCGGACAGTCGGCCGGCCTGATCCGCGACGTGCGCCCGGCGGGCCAGGTGGTGGCGTCGATCGTGGAGGAGGCGGAGTCGATCCTGCGGCGGCTCGGCGCTCGGGACGGGGCGTGACCGGCCCGCTCGCGGGGCGGGTCGCTGTCGTCACGGGCGGCTCGCGCGGCATCGGCCGGGGCATCGCGCTTCACCTGGCCCGCGCGGGTGCCGACTGTGCGATCACCTACCGTCGCGACGACGCGGCCGCGGCGCAGACGGTGGCCGCTCTCGAGGCCACCGGCCGGCGCGCGCGCGCCGAGTGTCTCGACCTCGGAGAGCCCGCGCAGGTGGGCCCGGCGTTCGAGCGCATCAAGGATGCCTTCGGCCGGGTCGACGTGCTGGTGGCGAACGCGGCGGCCACCGCCTTCCGCCCGCTGCTCGAGCAGAAGCCCCACAACGTGCGGCGGACCTTCGCGGTCACGGTGGACGCCTTCGTCGCGATGACCCAGGCGGTGGTGCCGCTGATGCAGGGCCGGTCCGGGCGTATCGTACTGGTGTCGGGGATCGACAGCTTCCAGGCCATGAGCGGCCACAGCGTGCTCGGCGCGGCGAAGGCGGCCGCGGAGGGCCTCGTCCGCGGGCTCGCGTTCGAGCTGGGCCCGCTCGGCATCACGGTGAACGCGGTCACGCCGGGCTTCATCCGGACCGAATCGTCGACCTACTACGTGACCGAGGGGCTCGGCCTCGACTACGGCCGGGCCACCGAGCGTCTCCGGGCCGCGACGCCGGTTCGCCGGCACGGCACCCCGGAGGACGTGGCGGGCCTGGTGGGCTACCTGGTCTCCGACGCGGCCTCGTTCGTCACCGGCCAGTGCATCGTGATCGACGGTGGACTCACCATCACCTCGCCGATGACCCGCATGGGGGACGAGCCCTAGAGGGGCGCTTCGGGCCCGCCTTCGTGTAGACTGGCTGTCATGTCAGCGTCGTGGTTCGAGCCCCTCCAGGCGCGCGCGACCTACCAGTCGGAGGCGGTCAGCGAGGGCCGCGTCGCCCTCGCCGAGGCTGCCGCCGCCGCGTGCTCGCGCGCGGCGCCCGCGCTGCTCGCGCGCCAGAAGCCGGAGGGCCACTGGGTGGGGGACCTGCTCGCCGACTCCACCCTCGAGTCCGACTACGTCCTGCTGCAGCTCTGGCTCCACCCGCCGCAGGACGGAGAGTGGAAGCCGCCCACGTGGGAGCGGATCCTCCGGGCGCGTCGGGCCATCCTCGACCGTCAGCGGCGCGACGGTGGGTTCGACATCTATCCGGACGGTCCCGCCGACGTCAACGCGACGATCAAGGCCTACGTGGCCCTGAAGCTCTCGGGGCTCGATCCCGCGAGCGAGCCGCTGCGGCGGGCGCGCGACACCATCGTCGGGCTGGGCGGCATCCAGGAGGCGAACAGCTACGTCCGCATCAACCTGAGCCTCTTCGGCCTGTACCCGAAGCGGCACGTGCCCACCATCCCGGTGGAGCTGGCCCTGGTGCCGGGCGGCCTGATCTACGAGATGTCGTCGTGGACGCGCGCGATCGTGATGCCGCTGTCCATCATCCAGGCCAAGACGGACACCCGGCCGGTTCCGGCCGGCTTCGACCTGGACGAGCTGATCGTGCCCGGCAAGACCTTCAAGCTGCCGAAGCGCGATCGCCTGTCCGCGCTGTTCCGGCAGCTCGACGTGGCCCTCAAGGTGTGGGAGAGCCGCGGGCCCGAGATGATCCGCAAGCCGGCCATCCGCGAGGCCGAGAAATGGATCCTCGACCGCACGCGCAACAGCGACGGGCTCGGCGCGATCTTCCCGTCGATGATGTACCTCATCATGGCCCTGGACGCGCTCGGCTATCCGCGCGACCACCCCGATCTCATCGAGGGCATCCGGCAGTTCGAGGGCCTACTGACCGAGACCCCCGACGCCTTCTACTTCCAGCCCTGCGTCTCGCCGGTGTGGGACACCGCGATCGCGATGTTCGCGCTCGGCGAGATGGGCGCGGTCGTCCCCGGGCCGATGCGCCGGGCCGCCGACTGGTTCATCGCGCGCGAGATCCGCCGGCGCGGGGACTGGTCGGTGAAGCGGCCGGACCTCGAGCCGTCCGGCTGGGCCTTCGAGTTCGCCAACGAGCACTACCCGGACATCGACGACACCGCGATGGTGCTGCTCGCACTCCAGCACGCGACCGCCTCCGACGCGGCGGCCCAGGAGCGCTGCGAGCGGAGGGCGATCGCCTGGCTGGTGGGCATGCAGTCGAGCGACGGGGGCTGGGCCGCCTTCGACGCGGACAACAACTGGGCGTTCCTCAACCGGGTGCCCTTTGCCGACCACAACGCGATGCTCGATCCGTCGTGCCCGGACATCACCGGCCGCGTGCTCGAGGCCCTCTGCCGCCGGGGTTTCAAGCTCGCGGACGCGCCGATCGAGCGCGGCGTGGGCTTCTTGCTCGAGACGCAGGAGCGCGACGGCAGCTGGTACGGGCGCTGGGGCGTCAATTACCTGTACGGGACCTTCCTCGCCCTGCGCGGCTTGCGGGCGGCCCAGGACCCGAGCGCCTCCAAGGCGATGTGGAAGGCCGGGAAGTGGATCGCCTCGGTGCAGAACGAGGACGGTGGATGGGGCGAGAGCTGCGCCAGCTACAACGAGGGGCACTTCGTGCCTGCCCCGAGCACGCCGTCGCAGACCGCCTGGGCGCTGCTCGGCCTGGTCGCGGCCGGGCAGGGCGACACCGAGGTGCTGGCCCGCGGGGTGCGCCACCTGATCGACACCCAAAAGCCCGACGGCACCTGGGACGAGTCGCTCGCCACCGGGACCGGCTTCCCCAACGTGTTCTACCTGCGCTACACGCTCTACCGGAACTACTTTCCGATCCTGGCTCTCACCCAGGCGCGCCGCGCCCTGGAGGAGGCGGAGCGGACGCTCCGGCTCGTGCAGGAATCGGAGCCGTCGCGCCCGATCCGCTGAGCGCTCGGATCGGGGCGACGGCCCCGCGCCCTCACGCGCCCTGGACCGACACCTCGATCACCGACGGATCGGCCGCCTCCCCCGCCTCCAGCGCCACCGCCGCCGCGTAGACCGTCGCGGCGATCCGCACCGCGTCGTTGACGTGATCGGGCGTGAGCCCGCCCTCGGTGACCGTCTTCTCGTGGGCGCGCACGCACATCTCGCAGCCGTTGATCGCGCTCACCGCGAGCGCCATCAGCTCGAAGTCCGTCCGGTTGGTCGCCGGCTGCATCAGCCGGTTCATGCGGAGCCCGGCCGGCTTCTCGCCGTAGACCGGCTTGCCCACCATGTGGCGGAAGCGGT
>Ga0310810_10003221_pt1 | contig 17754 bp, 13 predicted proteins | sample NCmetagenome_FD_207641 | JGI IMG/M metagenome (GOLD analysis project Ga0310810, IMG submission 207641) | Soil microbial communities from experimental microcosm in Duke University, North Carolina, United States - NC | ecosystem: Engineered > Artificial ecosystem > Soil microcosm > Unclassified ...
GCAGGGTCACGACGAAGCCGAGCGCCGCCGCGATCCCGATCGACGCGAGGCGCGTCGGCGCCGGCAGCCAGTTCGCCCAACGCCTCGCGAGCAGAGCGGTGAGCAGCGCGCACACGAGCACGGGGACGGCGGACAGGCCGACGACGCCGTGCCACAGCTGCATGCCGGCGGAGCACAGGACCAGCACGCACCACGCCCCGCGCGATGGCCCGAGCGCGAGCCGCACGACCGCCCACAGGCCGAGCGCCATCAGCACCCAGGCGTAGTTCAGCGACGTGCCGGTCACGAACTTGTCGACGAAGCTCTCGAGAATATTGAAGGGCGGGCTCAGGTCCATCATGATTTGCCACGAGGACCAGTGGAACACGGGCAGCGGGTGGCCCTGCAGCGCGACGCGCGCCAGCGTCACCGGCCACAGCACGGACACGAGCCCATAGAATCCCAGGCATGTGAGGAACGCCGCGCCGGTCGCCGCCGGGCGCGTGCGCCACAGCGTCCAGCCCAGCAGGAACGCGACGCCGGCGAGCGCGGCGAGATCCGCCAGGTTCAGCAGCGCCATGAAGACGAACGGATCCGAATCGCGCACCGACGCGAGCAGGGCCACGAACAGGTTGAAGAACCACACGTAGTTGACCGGCAGCCCGGCGAAGCGCGGGTCCTCGGGCGGCATGCCGCGTTCGAGAATCTGGTACGTCGCGCCCGCGTGGTACCAGGCGTCGGACTTCTCGAGCATCCACGGCGTGAGCGCGTAGGGAATCGCGAACGCGACGATGAGCACCGCCACCAGCACGGCCACGACGCGCGATCCGGGCAGCGCGTCCGCGTCGTTCGTGGCCGCGGGGAACGGGCGCGCCGAGCGCAGCGCCCACAGCGTCCAGCCGAGCCAGCCCACGAGTCGCGCGGCGAGCGCCGCGTCGAGCCCGGCGCTCATCACGGCCCAGCCGGCGATCGACGCGACGAGCGGGGCCAGCGCCAGTCCGACGATCGCGCGCGCCGGCGCGGATGCGCGGGCGAGCAGCCAGCCGGCGACGGCCAGACCCGGGAACGCGCCGAGCAGCGGGTACAGCGCGACCTGTCCGGCGCGGCCGGGCAGCACCTCGCCGAGCAGCGCGACCGCGGCGAGCGCGAAGGCCGGAGCCAGACGTCGCGTGACGGAGCGGGGCGGCGCGGGCGTGAGGCTCGAACTCAAGCGTCCGTGTCCTTGAGCACGCGCGCCGGCACCCCGGCGACGACCTTGCGCGGCGGCACATCGCGGGTCACGACCGCGCCGGCGGCGACCACCGCGCCTTCGCCGACGGTGACGCCGGGCAGGATGAGCGCGCCCGCCCCGACGTAGCACCCGCGCTTGAAGATCACCGGCGCGACCGTGCCCTGCAGCTGGCCCGGGATCACGCCGTGCATGCGCCGCGCGTCGTCGTGCACGATCACCGTGACGCGGAACGACAGCGTCACGTCGTCCTCGAGCACCATGAGTTCGGGGAACTGACAGTCGAGGTAGGTGTCGAGGCCCACGAACACCCCGTGCCCGATCGAGATGCCCATGGCGCGATACAGCGCGAGCCGCCAGCCGAGCGGGATCGTCACGCGCGCCAGGATGTGCAGCTGCTTCTGCCACAGGATGCGCAGCAGGCCGCGCGGCGCGATCCGGCGCTCGTACTCGAGACGATCCGTGCGGCCCTGGATGCGGAGCTTCACAGCGCCTCCGGGAAGCGCCGGCGGGCGACGGGGCCCAGGCGCGCGGCGACGGCGAGCGGCAGGCGCTGCCAGACGCGGACCGCCATTTCCAGACCGTGCTTCTGATCGTGCAGCGTCGGAACGCGGCGCGCGCGGCCGAGCACGTACTGGTAGTAGAGCGGCACCGGCTGCGCGCCCCAACTCTGTTTGAAGCGGAACGTCGAACTCTCCCACTGGCTGCGGCCGAAGTCGAACCAGCGCAGCCCGCGCTGGATGGCGCGGCGGATCGCCTCCCAGTACAGCAGGTGGTTCGGGCAGCGTGCGCGATACGCGCGCAACGAAGAGGCCCACGGGTTCACCATCCCGTCGGCGTGGGTCACGAGCGTCAGCCCACCCACGACCTTGCCCTGGAACTCGACGACCTCGATCTCGGCGTCCGGCGCGTACGCGTCGAGGGCCAGCTCGTAGTAGTCGCGTCCGGCGAGCGGCGTGCCGAGGTCGCGCATGTTCTCGAGCATGACGCGATGCCAGGCTGCGAGGTGCTCGCGGCCCCAGCGCGGCGCGAGCTCGCTCTTTTGCGCCTTGCGGATCTGGTTGCGCATCTTGTCGTCGAACGCGTGCCACTGGGTGGTCTCGTCGGCGGGCAGCGGCAGCACGAGCGTGCAGTGCTCCTCGCTGGTCTCGAGCCCGTCCCAGCGCGCGCGCTGGTCGCGCAGCTCGATCATCTCCAGCCCTTCGCCGCGCACGCGCTCGCGCGCCGGCGCGAGCAGCGCCTCCGCGGCCTCGGCGTCGTCGGCGAGCAGTCCGCCCGGCGCCGAGAACAGCATGCGCGGACGCGGACCCTGCGGCTTGCCGAACAACGGCAGGATGCCCACGACGCGGCCGTCGCGCTCCGCGTAACGCCAGTCGCTCGAGCAGCCGTACCACCGCTCGACGAGCCCCTTCCACGCCGTGCGCGACGCGAAGTTCGAGCCCGGCGTGCGGCGCAGGTACTCGTCCCAGCGCGCGGCGTCGGACGGCGCGAGCGCGACGACACGCACGCTCACGCGCGGTCTCCCGGGACGCCCGGGCGGCGCAGTACGAACGGCGTCTTGCCGAGCGCGGTCCGCTCGAGTGCCTCGACGACCCGCACCTCGACGCGCATCGAGCCCGGCACCTTGCGCCGCGCGTTCGCGATCAGTTGCGCGCGGTCCGCCTCGCCGAAGCCGGGCGCGGGCAGCACGTGGATCTCCACGAGGTCCGGCGCGGCATGCACGACCTGCACGCGCACCAGGTTCTCGACCCCGCGGTGGAAGTGGTCGATGCCGGTGAGCCGCGCGCCATCGGGCGCGACGAGGATGTCGCCGTCCCGGCCGATCACGCCGGGGAACGTGCCGACGCCGAGCGCGATGGCCTCGAGCTGCTCGACGCTCGGCCGCGCGTCGAAGCGCACGAGGTCGCCGGTGCGGTAGCGCACGAGCGGCATCGCTTCGTTCCACAGCCCGGTGCCCACGATCTCGAACACCGTATCGCCGGCGTCCGGGCGGGGCAGCCATTCGACGTGCGCGTAGCCGGGCAGGAAACGCCAGCCGCCCTCGTCCACGCACCACGCGAACGCGACGCGCTCGGCCTGGCCGTAGTAGTCGACGACGCGCGCGCCGAACCGGCGCCGCGCCGCGTCGCGCGTCCACGGCCCGAGGACCTCCGACGACGACATCACCGTGCGCACGCGCGGCACCTTCGTGCCGTCGTCGCACAGGCGCACGAGGGACTCGAGGGCCGTCGGATACACCCACCACACGTCGGCCGCGAACTCGGCGAGCCCGGCGAGAAATGTGTCGCGCGTCGCGCGCGTCAGGTGGTTCGACGAGAACACGCGCCGCCGCCCGCCGAGCGTGTCGACCCAGTAGGGCGGCGCCGTGTCGTCGAGCGGCTTCACGTCGTCGCCGCGCAGCACGGCGACGCGCGCGCGACGCGAATCGACGCCCTCGGTCGCGAGCACGTGATCGAGCGCGGCCTGCTCGACGGCGACCGAACGCGGCGAGCGGGCAAGGGGCAGCGGGATGCCGGTCGTGCCGCCCGTGCTGGAGGGAATGCTCCACACGCCCGGACGCACGAAATCGAGCGGGCGTTCGCGCACCGTCGCGGGCTCGAGCAGGGGCCAGTCGGCGAGGCGCGCGCCGCCCGCCGCCCGTCCGTACGCCGTGCGCGCGGCGACGCCGAGGACGCGCGCCAGGCGCTGCTCCGTCCACACGCGGCGCTCGTCCAGGCGCGCCGCGGACAGTTCCGCGAAGCGGCGCAAGGCCTGCGGGAAGTACAGCGGATTGCGCCGCACCCACGCTTCGCCGACGCGCAGGCGCTTGACCGGCGCGGTCAGGCGACGCAACGAAGCGCGCATGGTCATGCCGCGAGCGGCAGCGCCGGCCACGGCCGCGCGTCGTGTCGTTCCGAGCGAGCGACTTGGTGCGCGGCCACGAGCGAACCGAACATCACCCACACCTCGAACTGGTAGATCCCGTTGCGCAGGTAGTCGATCTTCATCTGGTCGACCATGAACAGCACGATCTGCATGTGGGCGATGACGAGGAACGACTTCGCGTAGCTCGGCCCGGAGAGATCGGCGTCCGCCGGGTAGGAGAGCTGGAGCAGCCGAACCAGCAGCCACACGAAGCAGGCGAGACCGAGCGCGCCGACGTAGTTCGCGACGAACAGATAGCCGTTGTGCGGCCACGTCCAGACGTGTGTCCCGGTCATGGCCCCGTAGTACGGGCCGTGGCCGATGATCGGGTGCTCCAGGAACCGGTTCCAGCCGTCGAGCCACGCGCCGACGCGGTCGTCGGGAACCAGGCCGACGAACTCGGTCTGACCCAGACGCGCGATGAGGTTGCCCGAGCGAGTGAACTGCGAGACCACGAAGTTCGCGAGGAAGAACGTGGCGACCGCGGACCCACCGACGAGCGTCAACGGCACGATGCGCACGCGCCGTCTCAGCAGGAACACCAGGTACACCGCGCTCACGCCCAGCGAAATGATGGCGCCGCGCGTGACCGCCGCGAACAGCGTGAACACGAGCAGGCCGAGCAGGCCGAACAGGGCGCCGCGCGCGTACACCGCCCGCGTGCGCACGATCATGAACGCGACGAGCGGAATGCACAGCGCGCAGAACTCGGAGAACAGCTCGAAGTCGAAGAACGGCCCACCGACGCGCACGTTGTGCCGGTTCAACGCATCGCCCGTCGTGCCCTGGAAATCGATCCAGCCGCGCACCAGCGCGCCGCCCGGGTGATTGAGTTCGTAGACGGCGATCAGGCAGATCGTGAGGATCGAGATGGCCTGGAACAGGTGCAGGCGCTTCAGGTCGCGCCCGGTCCGGACGTTGTTCACGATCAGGTAGAACAGGAGCAGGCACGCCACGAACTGCACCATGTTCGGCAGCGCCTGGCTCAACCCGTCCAGGGTAGTCACGTTGTAGAACGAGATCACCCAGCACACGAGCCACGCGCCGAGCGGGGCGTCGACCGGGGTCGGTCGCGGCGGCTGGCTCTGACGCTGGCCGATGCGCAGCAGCCAGATGATCAGCAGCAGCAGGATGAACGCCAGGTCGGTGCTGCCGAATACCGTGCCGCGCGGGTACGGGAGCAGGACCACGAGCAGACACAGCCCGGTGACCATGTCGAGGCGCCACGCGATGCCGAACACGACGAGGGCGGCAAGCACGTTCAGCACGCGCTTGTCCGGCGTCACGTACTGCAGACCGAGGACGACGCCGACGGCGACGACGGCGAGCGCGCCGAGCACGCGCATGATCGGATCCGCGCCGGGCCGGCCGCGCAACCGTTCCGTCCGCATCGTCATACCGCTCCGAATCGCTTGCGCACCAGGAACGCGAGATTCTCCCAACCGTCGCGCCACTTCTGCAGCTTCACTTCGCCGATCCGCGCCCCGTAGGGGATGTGACCTTCGCCGAAGCGCAGGCCGCGCAGCAGCGCCTCGAGCTTGATCTCCTCGCTGAACGCCATGCCGTCCGACGTGAGGCGCATGCGCTCGAGCGCGGCGCGGCGGAACACCCACATGCCCGACTGGCTGTCGCGAATCGGCCGGAAGAACAGCAGCGCCGCCGCGACGGTCAGCACGCCGTTGCCGAGTCGGTTCGTGAGGTGCATCGCGTTCGGGTCGGTCAGCGGGAAGCGGCTCGCCGACAGGAAGTCCAGCCGGCGCTCCACCATGTCGTCCACGAGCCGCGGAATCTCCTCCGGCGGATACGTGCCGTCGCCGTCCAGCGTGACGATCACGTCGCCGGTCGCGGCGCGCATCCCGGCCTTGTACGCGGCGCCATAGCCCGGTGTCTTCTCCGCGACCACCACCGCGCCCAGGCCGCGCGCGACTTCCGCCGTGCGGTCCGTGCAATTGTTGTCGACGACCACGACTTCGTCGACGGCCGGGGGCATGCGCTGGATGACTTCGCGGACGCCGTCTTCCTCGTTGTAACAGGGAATGACGACGCTCAGTTTGAGAGCACGGTGCATGATGGGCTTTGGGAGAGGGACGGGAGAGGAGGCTTGGAAGCCGGGGTGGGGTTCACGGGAACCTGAAAAGTCTATCAGCGTCGCGACTGCCGCGGCAAGACTCGCGGGCCTCGAGGCGCGTTGCGAATCGCCCGATCGCGGGCGCGGCGCCAGGCGCCCGGGCGGCGTCGAGGCGCGCGCCTCTCAGGGCAGGTCCGGGCGGCCCTCTTCGGGGGTGGCCTCGGGGTCCACGACCCGGTAGACGCGCACGCCGCGCGCCGCATCCACGTGGTCCAGCACGAGCGCCGCGGGCAGCCGCCCGCCCGGGTAGTGCGCCGCGAGGTCGGGAATCGCCGATTCGGGGAGCACGGCCCAGCGCACCTCGAGCGTGCGCACGCGTTCGAGGAAGGACGTCGAGTCGGCGACGACCACGTGCACCGCGGGTCGATCCAGGAACCAGGCCCAGTAGGACGTGCGCTCGACCATCACCGCCTCGCCGGGGGCCAGCCGGGCACGCAGGAACGGCGCCTCGTGCTGCGCCGCCTCGATCTCTTCGGGCACGAAAGCCGCGACCCTGGCCGGCCGGACGATCGCGACCACGAGCGGACCCATCAGCGCGAGCACGAGGACGACCGGCAGCGCGATCGGCCGCGCGCGCCCGGCGTCGACGCGCCCGACCACCTCCACGGCGCCGATGCCGGCGAGCAGCGCCCAGCCCACCATGCTGCTCGTGAAGTAGTACGTGTCCCAGTGCACGCACAGGATGAACGCGACCGTCAGCCCGACGTAAGCGAAGGCGAAGCCCTGCTCGCGCCAGCGGCGCACGCCGAGCACGAGACCCACGGCGCAGGCCAACGCCCACAGCGGATCGCCGTACAGCTCGCGCGGCAGGGCCGAGGCGCCGAAGTGCCACGCGCTCCACAGCGCGTGGCGCAGGATCGCGAGCGGGTGCGCGAGCGCGTAGCCGAGCGGCGCGGGCGGTCGGGCGAGGCCGTTCGAGAACGTGACGTGATCGACGTACGGCCAGATGCCGAACGCCGGCACGTCGCTGTAGAACGGCACGCCGAACAGCCGCAGGTTGCGCGCGATGAACGGCGACAGCACGAGGCCAGCGGCCAGAGCGGCGGCGAGGAGCCGCGGCGCGACCCGGCGCCACGACCGCCCCTGCACGAACAGCAGGAGCAGCGCCGGGAGCGCGAGCAGCGTCTGCGCGCGCAGCAGCCACGCGGCGCCGAACAGCGCGCCGGTCAGGACGTCGAGCGCGAGCGGGCGCGCCTCGCGCGACGGCCCGCGCACGCCGAGCGCCGCGCTCAGGAACAGCAGCGTGATGGCGAGCGCGAACAGCGACTCGACGATCACGGTCACCGACTTGTCGACGAGCAGCGGACTCCCGGCCGCGATCAAGGCGGCGACGAACCCGACCGCCGGATCCGGGTGCACCTGCCGCCCGAGCGCGAGGATCGCGAACGGCAGCAGCAGCCCGGCGATGAGCGACAGCGCGAGCCCCGCGCGGAACGGCGTGAAGCCGGTGCGCGACAGCAGCGCGATCAGGAACGGATAGCCCGGCTCCTTGAACGTCTCGGGCATCGGCAGCCGGTCCGGCTTCATCCACGCCGGCCAGGCCGCGGGATTCGAGAAGCCCTGGCCGCGACTGAAGCAGCGCGCGACGTTCAGGAAGTGCGCCGCGTCGGGCGGCATCCGCCCCTCGCGGGCGGTCGGCAACTCGGCGAGGCGCGGGAGCAGCGTGGCGAGCGTGAGCAGCAGGACGAGCACGGGCCCGCGCGGCAGTCCACGGTGGACGGTCGTCGCCGCCGGCGCTTCGCTCACGGGTTCCTCGCGGGGGGCGCGGCCGCGGCTCTCGCGCGCGCGACGCTCACGCCACGCGCGGCATCTGCGCGGCGCGAATGCGCCGGATGAGCGCGAAGTAGCGCGAGATGGTGCGCATCATCTTCATCTTGCTCGCGCCTTCCTTGAGGTCGTAGCGCAGGATGAGCGGGTACTCGGTCACGCGCGCGCCGCCGCGGCCGAGCTTGAGCAGCACTTCGGCCATGCACGTGAACCCGGCTTCCTCGACGAGGCGCTGGCCCCACGCGTCCGCGGCGCGGCGCAGCATCGCGGCCCGGTACAGGCGGAAGCCGCACGTGTAGTCGCGCGCGCCCGGCACCGGCGTCATGAGCGTCAGCAGGAAGCTGGCGCCGCGCGACAGCACCTTGCGCAGCGCCGTCAGACCGACCTCGTCGCCGCCCGGAGCGTAGCGCGAGGCGATCACGATGTCGGCCTTCTCGGCCTCCATGCGCCCGTACATCTCGGGCAGCAGGCCCGGGTCGTGCGTATTGTCGGCGTCCATGGTGGCGATGACGTCCCCGTCGGCGGCGCGCTCGAGTGCCGCGGTGAGACACGTCCGCAGTGCCGCGCCGAGCCCCTGGTTCACGACGTGGGGGACCACCTCGACGCCGAGCCGGCCCTCGAACGCCTTGGCGGAGGCGATGGTGCCGTCCTTGCTGCCGTCGTCCACGACCACGACCCGGAAACGGGCTCCGGCCGCCTCCAGCGTGCGGGCGAGCGGGATGCAGCGCTCGAGCAGGGCCGGGAGCGAGCGCTCCTCGTTGTAGGCGGGAAGGGCCAACCAGTACGTGACCAAAGGGTCCTCCGGGGCGACCATCGAGGGGCACGGCGGGGCTCGTTCGGGGAGCCCTAGGGGTGAGCGGACGCGTTCAACGGGTCGAGCAGGCGGCGCGAGGCGCGACGAAGATAGCATAGCGGCGAGTCGGCTCCGGCGAAGGCCGGAGAGCGCCGCCGCTCGTCCCCGCCCGAGCGAACCGATTCCGACCGCGGCCGGACTCGTCGCCGATGCGATCCGGGTCTTGATTCGCTGTCACGCCTTTGCTAACCTACTTCCTGTCCGCAGCACAACACCCGCCCCACCATCCGGGAGGAGCACCTCGACGACGCCTTGATAACTGGGTTCGTTGGTTAAGGACGAGCCAATCACAACCAGGGCGCGCAAGCACCCTGGCTGCCTGGCGAACGGCCAGGACCGCATCCGAGGAATGACATCTTGCTGTTTCCCCCGTCGCTCGTGCTCGACGACTCCTCGACCCAGTTCGACCGGATGAAGCGAGAGCTTTAAGCCGAGGGGATCTTTTCGTCCCTTCGGTTTTTTGTTCACGGGTGACACAACCGAGAGCGGCATCCATGGAGCCCGACGTCCTCGCGACCCCCGGTGAATCGTTGGCGCGCGCTTTCGCGTGGTCTTCGCTGGTCGAGCCTTCGGTTCGATCCGCCCCGATGGAAGGTGTGAGCGTGACGGTCACGCCCGTTTACTCGTCGAATCCCGGCCTCCACCATCACCCGGCCGTGGCCTCCGTTCCGATGCCCGTGATGGGCACGAACGGCTCGGATCACGTGCACCTGAACGGCTGGACGATGGCGGCCACGGTGGCCGCGCCGCCGGCCCACTCGATCGTCGAAGTGCGCGCGCCCGACGCCGGCATGTACCTGCGCTTCGGCAAGCGTGTGCTCGACGTCGTCGGTTCGCTCGTCGCGCTCGCGATCAGCGCGCCGCTGCTCGCCGTGGCCGCGATCGTCATCAAGCTCGAGTCGCCCGGTCCGGTGCTGTACCGCTCGACGCGCATCGGGCGCCGGGGCCGGCCGTTCACGTTCTACAAGCTGCGCTCGATGGTGAACGGCGCCGACCGGCACCGCCACCACCTGAGCCACCTGAACGAAGCCGACGGCCCCGTGTTCAAGATCTGCAACGATCCGCGGGTGACGCGCGTCGGCCGTCTGCTGCGCACGACCAGCCTCGACGAGATCCCGCAGTTCATGAACGTGCTGCGCGGCGAGATGTCGCTCGTCGGCCCGCGGCCGCCGATCCCCGAGGAAGTCGCGCAGTACGAGACGTGGCAGATGCACCGTCTCGACGTGCGCCCCGGACTCACGTGCCTGTGGCAGGTGAACGGCCGCAGCCGGCTCGGATTCTCAGAGTGGATGCAGCTCGACCTCGAGTACATTCAGAACCAGTCGCTGGCCCTCGACCTCAAGATCCTGGCGCGCACCGTCCCCGCCGTGCTGTCCCGGGAGGGCGCGTACTGACGGGAGCGAAACCCACGCCTCGAGCACCGTCCAGTCCACGGCCGGATCTCCCCGCTTCGCCCACACCTTCCCTTTCCGCCACGGCCTCTCGATGGAGCCTCGCCGCCGCAATCGCGGTGGCGGCGGCCGTGCGCTTCTTTCACCTCGGTGCGCAAAGCCTATGGATCGACGAGATCCTCACGTGGTACAGCGCGAACATCGGCGCGCCGCTCGGGGCGAAGGACCTGCTCGAGAACGTGCACGGGCCGCTGTTCAGCCTGATCGAGCACGCGTGGTGCGGGTGGGCGGGCGACTCCGAGTGGGCGTTGCGCCTGCCGGCCGCGCTGTTCGGGATCGCGACCGTTCCGGCCGCGGCCTGGCTCGGGACGCGCTGGCTCGGGCGCCGCGAGGGCCTGTGGGCGGCGTGGCTGTTCGCGCTCGCGCCGTTCCACGTGTGGTACTCGCAGGAGGCGCGCAACTATTCGCTGCTCATGCTGTGCACGTGCGTGAGCGGCGCGCTGCTGCTGGAGGCGCGGGAGCGCGCCGGTCGCGCGCGCTGGATCGCGTACCTGGCGGCCGCCGCGGCCGGCCTGCTGTCGAATCTGTCGTTCGCGTTCGTGCTGCCGCTGCACGCGTGGTGGGCGTGGCGCGGGACGGGGCGCGTCCGGGCGGCGCCGCGCGCCGACCGCGCGCTGCGCGCGGCGCTCGGCTCGCTCGTGCTGGTGGCCGTCCTCGCCCCCTGGGCGCCGCAGGTCGGGCGCATCTGGGACTGGCATCGCCTGCATCCCGGACGAGCGGCGGAGAGCGGCGAGACGCCGCTGCGCGGCGCGACGACGTTCCACGCCGCGGCCGTGCCGTTCGCGCTGCACGCGTTCGCGGTCGGCTACACGCTCGGGCCGTCGCTGCGCGAACTGCGCTCGCCGGAGATCACGCGCACGATCGTGCGCCACATCCCGGGCATCGCGATCGTGGCGCTGGTGTTCGGGGCGCTCGGCGTGTGGGGCGCGATCGCGCTCGCGCGGCGGCGCCGGCTGGGGGAGGCGCTCCTCTGGGTGGCGCCGGCGCTGCTCGTCGTGAGCTGGTTCGCGCTCGCGAACTTCAAGGTCTTCCACCCGCGCTACCTGGCGGTCGCGTTCCCGGCGTTCGTGTTCACGCTGGCCGCCGCGTTTGCGCAACTCGACGCGCGCGCGCCGCGTGTGCGCACCGGGTTCGCGATCGCCGTGCTCGCGCTGTGGGCGCGCTCGCTCCAGCATCTGGCGTTCGATCCGCATTACGCGAAAGAGGACGTGCGAGGCGCTGCGGCGCGCGTGCGCGCGGAGGCGCGGCCCGATGAGCAGGTGCTGGCCGTGAACACGGTCGACGCGCTCGTCTACTATGATCGTGGGTCGCTGCCCACCGTGCCGTTCTGGTTGGGCTTCGCGGCGGACTCCGCGAAGCTGTCGCGCAAGCTGGACGCGGCCCTGGGCGCGGCGCCGGGGACGTGGGTCGTGCTGAGCCGGCCGGAGGACCTGGATCCCCGGGGACGCTTCGTTCGCGAGATGGCGCGGCGCCATCCGGACGCGCCGTCGCGGGTGTTCGAAGGAGTCCGGGTGTGGCACGTCCGGCGCGCGCCGGGCGCGGCGCCGTAGCGGACGCGAGCGGCCGCCGGACGAGGGGTCCGGCGGAACTTGAAGAGGGAGTCGCATGCAGGTCGTGGTCGTGGGTCTGGGCTACGTGGGTTCGGTGTGCTCGGCGTGCCTCGCCAGCCGGGGGCATCGCGTGATCGGCGTGGACACGAGCGCGTTCAAGGTGGACTGCATCGAACGCGGCGCCAGCCCGATCGTGGAGCGCGGACTCGCCGAACTCATCGCCGAAGCGCGCGCGGCGGGGCGGCTGTCGGCCACGACCGACATCGCGGCCGCGATGCGCGGCGCCGAGGTCGTGCTGATCTGCGTCGGCACGCCGAGCGCGCCCGACGGCAGCCTCGACCTGGCGCACGTCAAGCGCGCGTGCGCCGAGGTCGGCGCGGCGCTGCGCTCGAGCGGCGCGTTCACGACCGTGGTCATGCGCAGCACGATGCTGCCGGGCAGCGTCGAGGGCGAGCTGCAGCCGGTGCTGGAGCGCGCGTCGGGCCTGCGCGCGGGCGTCGACTTCGGCGTGGCCTACAACCCCGAGTTCCTGCGCGAAGGCACCGCGGTCGCGGATTTCTTCGGCGGCGAGCTGACGGTGATCGGCGCCGGCGACGAGAAGAGCGCGGCGCTGCTGCGCCGGCTGTACGACGGGATGGGCGGGGAAGTCGTCGTCACTGGCCTGCGCACCGCCGAGATCCTCAAGTACGTGAACAACAGCTACCACGCGCTCAAGGTGTCGTTCGCGAACGAGGTCGGCCGCCTGTGCAAGAAAGAGGGCATCGACAGCCACGAGGTGATGGCGCTGTTCTGTCGCGACACGCGGCTGAACCTGGGCGCGTACTACTTCAAACCCGGCTTCGCGTTCGGCGGCTCGTGCCTGCCGAAGGACGTGCGCGCCATTAACGCGCGCGCGCGCCAGCAGGGCGTCGAGTTGCCCGTCATCGGCTCGGTGATGCATTCGAACGACGTGCACGTGCAGGAGGCGATCCAGCTCATCGAACGGCTGAAGAAGCGCCGGGTCGGTGTGCTCGGCCTGTCGTTCAAGGCCGAGACCGACGATCTGAGGGAGAGTCCGATCCTGCGCGTCGTCGGCACGCTCGTCGGCAAGGGCTACTCCGTGTTGCTGCACGATCCCAACATCGACATGGAGCGCGTGCTCGGCGCGAACCGGCGCTTCGTCGAGGACGAGGTGCCGTACCTGCCGGAGCGGCTGCGCCACGATCTGGCGGAGGTCGTGCGCGACAGCGACGTGCTCGTCGTGGCGAACGGTTCGCGCGAGTACCGCGACGTGGGCGCGATGATGCGGCCCGGCCAGGCGCTCGTCGATCTCGTGCACTCGGTGGATCCCGGCAGCGTGCGCCACGGGGAGTACCATGGCCTCGCGTGGTAGCGTCCTGCACCTCTCGGAGAACCTGCCGCTTCCGTTCGACCGGCGCGTGTGGATGGAGTTGAACGCGCTCAAGGCCGGCGGCTACGAGGTCTCGGCGATCTGTCCGATGGGCGAGGGCTGGAACGCCGCCTACGAAATCCTCGACGGCATCCACGTGTGGCGCTATCCGCCGCCGCCTCCGACCCGGGGCGCGCTGTCGTACGTCTGGGAGTTCCTGTACTGCTGGACGCGCACCGCGTGGCTGTCGCTGCGCGTGCAGGCGCGCCGGCCGTTCGACATCGTGCACGCCGCGAACCCGCCCGACACGTTCTGGGCGCTGGCGCTCCTCTACAAGCCGTTCGGCAAGCGCTTCGTGTTCGATCACCACGACCTGTGTCCCGAACTGTACGTCGCGCGCTTCGGCGAGGAGCGGAGCGGCGACTTCCTGCACCGCGCGCTGCTCGCGCTCGAACGCGCCCAGTTCGCGACCGCCGACCTCGTGATCTCCACGAACGAGTCGTACCGCCAGGTCGCGATCCGGCGCGGGCACGTTCCGGCCGACCGCGTCGTCGTGGTGCGCAGCGGGCCGAGCCGCGAGCGTTTCGCGACCGTGCGCCCGGTCGATCCGGAGTTGAAGCGCGGCCGGCCGTATCTCGTCGCGTATCTCGGCGTCATGGCGCCGCAGGACGGCGTGGATCACCTGCTGCGCATGGCCGCCCACTTGAAGCGCACGCGCCCGCCCGGCGACGTCGCCTACACGCTCATCGGCGCCGGGGATTCGTTCGACGACCTGCGCGCGCTGAGCCACGAACTCGGGCTCGACGACGACGTGCAGTTCACCGGGCGCATCCCGGACGCCGACGTCGAGCGCATCCTGGCCACGGCCGACGTGTGCGTGTGTCCGGATCCGCGCAATCCGCTGAACGACGTGTCGACCATGAACAAGATCCTCGAGTACATGGCGTGCGGCCGGCCGATCGTCGCGTACGACCTGCGCGAACACCGCTATTCGGCCGCCGAAGGCGCCCTGTACGCGGAGCCGAATCGCGAGGAGGACCTGGCCGCGTGCGTCTCCGAGCTGCTCGACGACCCGGCGCGGCGCGCGAAGATGGGCGCGTACAACCGGGAACGGTTCCTCAACCAGATGGCGTGGGAGTACAGCGCCGGAGAATTGCTGAAGGCCTACGGACGGCTATGCGGAACGACGAAACCCGAGTGAGCGTGGTGCTCGCCGAGAGCGGCGACGCCGTGGGCGGCACCGAGCGCGTGGTGTGGGAACTGGCCACGCGGCTCCCGGCCGCGCGCTTCGACGTGCGCGTGTGGCTGTCCACCGCGCCGGGCGTCGACGAGTTCGCGGCCGCGCTCGAGGCGCGCGGCGTCCCGGTCGATCGCGTTCCGGAAGTCGACTCGCGCTGGGACTGGAAGGGCATGTTCGAGACGTGGCGCCGGCTGCGCCGCGCCGGCCCGCGCCTGCTGCACGTCCACCACGTGTGGCCCGCCGCCGATCGCTACCTGGCGACGCTCGCCGACGTGGCCGGCGTGCCGCATCTCGTCATCACCGAGCACATCGTCGGGCAGGGCCATTCGCCGGCGCAGCGCGCGCTCAAGCGCCGCGAGCTGGAGCGCGCCGACGCCGTGACCGCGGTGTGCGGTGCGGTCGCCGACGCTCTGGTGCGCGACATCGGCGTCGAGCGCGCGCGCCTGCGCGTCGTGCCGAACGGCACCGAGCCGCCCGACGAGGCGCTGGAGTCGGTCGAGGCGCGCGAGATCCGCGTGTCGTGCGGCGCCGGCCCGATGCGTCCGCTGTGGGTGTGCGCGGCGCGCCTCGAAGAGCAGAAGGGCCAGGACGTGCTGCTGGACGCGCTCGCCGAGGTCGCGCGCCGCGGGCTCGAGTTCACCGTGGCGCTGGCCGGCGCCGGGACGCAGCGCGCGGCGCTGGAGGCGAAGAGCGTGGCGCTCGGACTCGCGGGGCGCGTGCGCTTCCTCGGCCAGGTCGAGGCGATCGGCCCGCTGATGCTGGCCGCGGACGCCGTCGCGCTGCCGTCGCGCTGGGAGGGGCTGCCGCTCACGCTGCTCGAAGCGCTGGCCCGCGGCCGGCCCGTCGTGGCCAGCCGCGTCGGCGGCATTCCCGAGGTGATCGAGGACGGTGTGCACGGCCGGCTCGTCGAGCCGGGCGACGCGCGCGGCCTGGCCGACGCGCTCGAGGCGTTCCATCGCCGGCCCGACGCGGCGTCGCAGCTCGGCAGGGCCGGGGCGCGGCTCGTGCGCGAACGCTACACGTGGTCGCGCGTCGTGCAGGGCTTCGAGGCCGTCTACGACGAGGTGCTCGGGCTGGCCAGCTTCTCGCCGCACGCGGCGCGCTCGATGCCGGGAGGGCGCGCGTGAACACGCTCGGCGTCGTGATCCCGTGCTACGCCCAGGAACGGTTCCTGGCGCGGACGCTGGCCGCGCTGCGCGAGCCGCCCGCGGGCTGGAGCGTGTCCGGCGCGCTCGTGCTGGCCGCGCCGGCCGCGTCCGAACTGCCCGCGCTCGATCCGTCGTGGCGCGTGATCGCCGCGCCGCCGAACGCGGGCCGGCCGCTCACGCCGGGCGCGGCGCGCATGCGCGGGCTGGCGGCCTGCGCCGGGCCGTGGGTGCTGTTCGTCGACGCCGACGTCGAGGTGGAGGCCGCGTGGCTGGCCGCGGCGCTCGCGCGGGTGGCCCGCGCCGACGTCGAGGCGCCGCGCCTCGCCGGCCTGTGGGGGCGCATCGAGGAATGGTTCGTGGACGGCGCGCGCGAGCGCGCGGGCAGCCCGGACCTCTACCGGATCGGCGACTCCGAGCGCTCCGTCGATTACCTGGCGACGCTCGCGCTGTACCGGCGCGCCGCGCTCGTCGAGGCCGGCGGCTACGACGCGCGCCTCAACTCGGAGGAGGACTTCGAGCTGGGCCTGCGCCTGCGCGCGCGCGGCTGGGAGCTGCGCACGATCGCACCGCGCGCGGCGCGGCATTGGAGCGCGCCGCGGCCGAGCTTCGCGGAACTGGGGCGGCGCTGGCGCACCGGGCTGTGCTTCGGGCAGGGACAGGTGCTGCGCCTGTACGCGGGACGGCCGGGCTTCGCCACGCTGCTGCGCCGCCAGGCGCTGTACGTCGCGACGCTCGCGGGATGGGCGCTGGGTCTCGCCGCCGCGACCGTGTGGCTGGCGCGCGGACCGGCGTGGCCGATGGCCGGGTGGGCGCTCGCGCTCGTCCTCGGCGTCGCGCTCCTCACCGCGCGCAAGCGCTCGCCGCGCCTCGCCGCGCACGCGCTCCTCACCTGGACGCTGAACGGGCTCGGCATGCTCGTCGGCTGGTTCCGCGCCGACCGCAACGCGCCGCGGGAGGTGACGTGCTGATCCACCTCGCGACCGACAACGACATCCACCCGGCGCGCTTCGGCGCGACCCAGCGCACCATGGGCCTGGCGCGCGGCCTGGCGCGACGGAACGACGTGCGCGCGCTGTGCGTCGTGCCGAACCGCAGTGCGGGCGCCGCGAGCGAGCGCGTCGACGACGTCACGCTGGTGCGCACGCGCGCCTGGTACACGAGCCTGGCGTGGCGGCTGGAGCGTGCGCACCTGGCGCCCCTGTTCGTGGCCGCGCGCGGGCACCGCCACGCGGCGCGACGCCTGGTCGCGGCGCTCGGCGGCACGCCCGACGTGTTCGCCGCCGATCTCCTGCTGACGCCGCTGTTCGCCGCCAGCGCGGCGCCGTTCAAGACGTACATGGCGCACAATTTCGAACTCGGCCACTTCGTCGACACGCGGGCGTCCGGCTCGGCGTCGGCGCGCTGGCGCGACGAACTGGAGCGGCTCGAGCGCGCCGCCGTCGAGGCCGCCGCGCTGGTCGTGGCGTGCACCGCGGACGACGCCGCGCGCTTCGTCGAACGCTACGGCGCGGCGCCGGACGCGGTGTGCGTGATCGCGAACGGCTGGGACGACACGCGGCTCGGCGTCGTGACGCCCGAGTCGCGCGCCCGTGCGCGCGCCGCGCTCGGCCTCGAGACCCAGGGGCCGGTCGCGCTGTTCGTCGGCTCGGACGTGCCGCACAACCGCGCCGCGCTCGCGGCGCTCCTCGAGCACGTCGCGCCCGCGCTCGCGCGCCAGGGCGGCACGCTGCTCGTGGCCGGATCGGTGTCGCGCGCGCGGGCGCGCGGCGCCCACGTGCGCGTGCTCGGCGAAGTCGACGACCTCGCGCCCGTGCTCCACGCCGCCGACGTCGGGCTCAATCCCGCGGCCGCGGGCGGCGGCAGCAACGTGAAGCTGCCCACGTACCTCGCGTCCGGCCTCGCCGCGCTGACCACGCCGCACGGGCTGCGCGGCTATCCCGAACTCTCGCCCTACGCGAGCGTCGCGCCGATCGAGCGCTTCGCCGAGGCGATCGCGGCGCGGCCGCGCTCGTGGGCCGCGGACGGAGGCGCGATGCCCGAACCGATCGCGGCGCTCGGCTGGACGCGGCTCGGCGAGCGCCTCGCCGCCACGTTCGCGGCGCGTGTGACGCGCACACCGGAGCTCAGAGCCGGGGGG
>Ga0310810_10003222_pt1 | contig 17753 bp, 10 predicted proteins | sample NCmetagenome_FD_207641 | JGI IMG/M metagenome (GOLD analysis project Ga0310810, IMG submission 207641) | Soil microbial communities from experimental microcosm in Duke University, North Carolina, United States - NC | ecosystem: Engineered > Artificial ecosystem > Soil microcosm > Unclassified ...
CTTCGCCTCGGCAAGGTCATTCTTCTGCACGGCGCGGAAAAGCCGCGCCTGCAGATCGGCGATCACGCTGCCCGAGCCCGACAGCAGCCCGTTGCAGCCCAGCACCAGCGACGAGAACAGCCACGAGCTGTGCGTCGTCAGCACGTTCACGGGACGTGGCAGATTCTGCAGCGTGCGGATGTGCCACTCGTGATGCGGCACGTTGCCGATCCAGTCCTTGATGGCGCGGATCGACGGCACCTCCTCGCACATTTTCAGCAGCGTGTCCTTCGGATAGCCCTGCCCGGTCGCAAGCGGATACTGGAAGACGATCAACGGCAGATCGGTTGCATCCGCAATGCGTTTGACGTGCGCGAGCGCCATCGCGGGCGACTGGCCGAGCGTGAACGGCGCCGGCGGAAAAACCAGCAGCGCCGATGCACCGCCCTGCGTTGCCATGCGGGCGATACGCGCAGCCTCGATGCTGCCGTCGGCCCAGATGCCGTTCACAAGCGGAAGGCGCGCACCGATCTCGTCCTGCGCGATGTCGAGCACGCGCTTCTGCTCGTCGAAGGTGCACGAGGCCACTTCGGTCGAGTGCGCGTTGATCGTGATCGCGGACAGACCTTCGACCGATGCGACGTCGCGCAGATGCTTGCGGAAGCTTGCCTCGTCGATGGCGAGATCATTGTCGAACGGCAGCAGAACCGCCGGAATCACGCCGTGGGGGACATAGACCGTCCGCTGAGCCATGAGCCTCTCCGGGTTCGAAATTGGCGCGACAAGTATAGTTCAGACGACCAGCGCGCCGCCATCGATATAGACCACCGATCCGGTCGCGAAGCCGATCGCCATAAACGCGAGGATTTGCTGGGCGATGTCTTCGCTGGCGCCCACGCGGCCGACCGGCAGAGATGCGGCGGTCTTCGCCAGCATGTCGCGGCGGGCGGCTTCCGGCATGCTGGCGCGGATCGGGGTATCAATTGTCCCAGGCGACACTGCATTGACCCTGACAGGGGCCAATTCCAGCGCCAAGCCCTTGGTCAAAGATTCGAGCGCGCCGTTGACCGCGCCGACAATCGCCGCACCGGGCCGGGGCCGTGTGCTGAGGTATCCCGTCACAAGCGTAAGCGAGCCGCCGGGACGGATCTCGGCCGAACGCGCGACGCGCCAGGCGCCCCAGAATTTGCTTTCCATGGTCGCGCGCACATCGTCCATGGCAACGGTTTTGAAAGGGCCCGTGCGCAGCTGCGCGGCCGTCACCACGACATGGTCGACCGGCCCGCATGTCCGGAAAAGAGCCGCGACGCTTTCGTCGCTGGTGACATCGGCGGCGATGGCCTTCGCGCCGATCTTGTCGGCAGCAGCCTTCAGACGATCGGCGTTGCGGGAGGCAATCACCACGTCGGCGCCCTCCCTCTTGGCGAGCTCCGCGGTTGCAAGACCGATGCCGGACGACCCTCCGACCACGACGACTTTCTTTCCGGCAAGCGACATCTTTTGCCTTCCCTCGTTGGAGACGCGTTTTAAGCGATAACCGAATAGGCGTGACGTTCCCGCCGCTCGAGGAGCGGCAAGGCGCCTTCCAGCACGAGCTTCTTGAAGTGCGGGGTTTGCTGATGATCGATGAATGCCTGTTCGTCCTTGTACTGTTCGTAAAGCAGAAATTCATTTGGATCGTCGTTCGAGCGATTGACGATGAACTCCAGGTTGCCCGGCTCCTGCCGGGCCGCCGGAGCAAGCTCACGCAGAATGGCTTCGATTTTTTCGGCCTGCCCTTCGCGGGGCCGCCATTGGGCGACGATCACATATGTCATGATTTACCTATTGGAGGTTGGAAGCCCCGAACACTTCCGTGATTAAACCGCAGCCCTGACGTCGCCGGCAAACCCGAATTCCGCCGACAACCGGTCGGCGGCCGCGCGAACGACCCGCGCCCGTTTCTGCAGCGCCTCGATCGACAAACGCCAGACCGGCCCCGAAACTCCGATGGCGCCAATGGCCTGCCCACTGAAATCGCGAACCGGCACGGCCACACAGCGCACTTCGGCATCGAACTCGCCATCGTCGATGGCAAGGCCGGTGCGCCGCACTTCGGCAACTTCACGCCGCAATGGTTCGACCGCCGTGATCGACTTCGGCGTGAATGCCTTGAGATCGGCGCGCGTCAGATAGCGCTCGAACTGATCGACCGGCAAGGCCGCCAGCATGATCTTGCCGAGAGCCGTGCAGTGCGCAGGACGCACGGCGCCGGCGCGATCATTGAGCTGGAACGCGCCCCTCCCGCCCGTGCGCGCCAGCACGACCACCGCATCGTCCATCCGCACCGAAAAATGCGCGCTCTCTCCGGTTTCACGCGAAAGATCCTCGAGGATGGGCGTGGCCAGGCTCACCATTTCCACTTCGTCGAGTGCACTTGCCGCCAGCGCAAACAAGGGCCGGCCGATGCGATATCGCTTGGAATCCGGCATCTGACGCACATAGCCGAGCGACACCAAAGTCTTGACCAGATGAAATGTCGTCGAGTTGTGCAACCCGACCCGCTTGGAAAGATCGGCCAGGCCAATGCCATCCCTGTTGCGGGCGATCTCCTCCATGATGGCGAAGGCGCGCGCAAGCGATTGCACGCCGCTGCGCGGCTGGCCAGCGCCGGGCGGCGCGGAAGCGCGCTCAGGGACCCTTGCCGCGGTACTCCTCGGTTTACTTTGCGCTTTCACTGCTCACGCCCCCAGTATTGCTATTTCGCAGGCACCGCATCGGGAAGATAGCGCTTGCCGAAGACCGGCTCCTTGTACGGCGTCGGCGGCAATTGCCACGCTCCTGTCGAAGGTGGACGCACTTCCGCGTCCACATGCACGTCGAGCAGATAAGGCTTGTTAGCCTTGATCGCGTGCTCGAGCGCGCCCTTGAAGTCCTGCGACTTTGTCACCGTCATCGCTTCGACGCCGGTCGCGCGCGCCCAGCCGGCGAAGTCCGGATTATAGGGTTTGTTGTTCGGCCCCTCGTGGAACATGGTGCCATGCTCGCGACCCCCGAACATGCCGAGCTGGATGTCGCGGATCGAAACCCAGCCGAAATTATTCCAGATCACCCAGACTACAGGAATATTGTACTCGACCGCGGTGCAAAGCACGTGCGGCACCATAGTGAAGCAGCCGTCGCCGGTGACGGCGACGACCGGGCGATCGGGCGCGGCAAGTTTGGCGCCAAGCGCGCCCGCGGCGCCGAAGCCCATGCCGGAAAAGCCCCACGAATTAAGCATGGTCTGCGGGCGCCTGGCCTTCCAGAACTGCATGTACCAGTTGTGGCTGACGCCGACGTCGCAGCACAGGATGGCGTCCGGCGGCAGCACGGCCTGACAATCTGCGACGATACGCTCGGGCCGGATCGGCGACGCATGCGTTTCGAAATTCGGGCGGATAAAATCGTCCCATTCGGACTGCCATTTTCGCACATCGGCGATCCATGCCTTTGTCGCTTCCTGCTTCGGATTGCGCCTGTCGATTTCTGCCAGCAACTGCCGGAGGAAGGTGCGCGCGTCGGCCATCAAGCCGATGTCTGGCGGATAATTACGGCCAAGCTCGGCTGGGTCGACATCCGCATGGATCAGCTTGGTTTGCGGAAAATTCCACGAATAGCCCGGCATCCATGACGATGCCGAGCGATCATCGAAGCGCGCGCCGATGGCGACGACGAGATCTGCGCGCCGGCCCGCTTCGTTCGCCGGGTACGCGCCGTTGCGCCCGATGAACCCGAGCGCGAGCGGATCGGTCATGTCCAGCGCACCCATGCCGTTCGGGGATGAGATCACCGGGATCTGCAGCCGGTGCGCGAATTCGGTTAGCTCACGGGACGCTTCCGACAGGGTAACCCCGTGGCCGACGAAGATGACGGGCCGCCGAGATTTGAGAATGAGATCGATGCACCCCGCGATTTCCTCGGGCGAAGCGCCGCTGCGCTGCGCATTGAGCGGCGGTGACGGTGGCGGCATTTCGACGTCGCCTTCTTCCTGGAAGACGTTGAACGGCACGTCGACGTTCACCGGACCGGGCCGGCCAGACAGCATCGTCGTGGTTGCCTGACGCAAGGCGAGCGGCAGCATATCCACGCGCGTCGGCTGGAAACTGCGCTTGACCACCGGGCGGATAATGTTCGGGAAGTCGGCCTGGAAGTGCGTGTTGATTTCCTGGAACGGGCTGCGGTTGAACTGCGACGTCGGCACATTCGCCGTGATCGCGAGCAGCGCGGAGGAGTCCGAGATCGCGAGCGCGAGCGGCATCACGATATTGCAGGAGCCCGGCCCGCAGGAGGTCAGCGTCGCCACGGCCTCATGCCGCACCCGGAAATAGGCGTCGGCCATGTGAGCGGCTACTTGCTCGTGGCGTGGCGAGACCAGGGCGACGCGGTCGCGCGCCTCATAAAGGGAGTCCAGAATGCCGACGTTGCCATGCCCGCAAATCCCAAAAACGTAGGGGATTTTGCTGTCGATCAGATATTCGGTAATGAGATCCGCACCCTTCATCCGTGGCATCGCGTTCCACCCGTGCTGGTCGGCCTATCTTATTGAAAAGACAGGTTTTTACTTTTCCGACAATACGAGACTGAGTTTAACCATATCGGCGATGGCGGGACAACGTTGTTCCCGCGTGGGTCGGGCGATGTTGTCCCCTACCTAATATCGCACCTCCGGAACGGAACTTTCCCGGCATTAGCGGATTTAATTGCTGGCGGGCGCTCCAGGGTGGCCAATAGCTGGAGCGATCGAGAGGGGGGCAGGGTTTGTCCCAATAAACGGCGAACAAATCATGGCAGCGCAGCTTCGAGATGATCGGGCGCTGACCGTGCGGTTCGGACCTTGTCGCCTCCGATCGCCCCCGCCGCGCGTAAGCGTGGCGATGAAGGCGGGTTATTCGGGAGGCGTCGATGCAACCAACTACGGTCACTAACAAGAATATCGCCAACGGCGTGCCGAAAAAGCGCACGGGCAAGTCTGACGACGACAGTTCCGCCCCCGGCTCCCCACTGGAATTGCAAAGTCTTTTACAGGCGCTGCGCGCAATGCGTGCCGGCGACTTTTCCGTGCGGATGACCGGCGAGGAAGACGGCCTCCTCGGCAAGATCGCGGATACATTTAACGACATCGTTGCCGCCAATCAGCGCATGGCCGTGCAGATCGAGCGCGTCGGCCAGATGGTCGGGCGCGAGGGCCAGACGCGTCATCGCGTGAAGTTCGACCTCTCCAGTGGAGCCTGGGGCGAGATCGAATCCTCGGTCAACACGCTGATCGACGATCTAATCTGGCCGACCAAGGAAGTCACAACGGCGGTCGCCGCGGTCGCGCAAGGCAACCTGCTCAACACCGTTCGCACCGAGGTCGATGGCCGCCCCCTCAAGGGCGAATTCCTCGAAGCCGCGACCATCGTTAACACGATGATCAAGCAGCTTAGCGTGTTCACATCGGAAGTGACGCGCGTCGCGCGCGAGGTCGGCACCGAAGGCAAGCTCGGCGGCCAGGCGCAGGTGCGCGAAGTGACTGGCGTGTGGAAGGACCTCACCGAGAGCGTGAACTCGATGGCGAGCAACCTGACCGCCCAGGTGCGCAACATCGCCGAAGTCACCATCGCCGTTGCCGACGGCGACTTGTCCAAGAAAATCACTGTCGACGTGCGCGGCGAGATCCTTCAGCTGAAGGAAGCCATCAACACGATGGTAGACCAGCTGCGTTCCTTCGCCTCGGAAGTGACGCGTGTCGCGCGCGAGGTCGGCACCGACGGCAAGCTCGGCGGCCAGGCGCTCGTGCCTGGTGTTGCCGGCACCTGGAAAGACCTGACCGACTCGGTCAACGCGATGTGCGGGAACCTGACCGACCAGGTCCGTAACATCGCGCAGGTGACGACCGCGGTTGCCCGCGGCGACCTGTCGCGCAAGATCACCGTCGACGTGCGCGGCGAAATTCTCGAACTCAAGGACACCATCAACACGATGGTGGACCAGCTCAACTCATTTGCCTCGGAAGTGACGCGCGTCGCGCGCGAAGTCGGCACCGAAGGCAAGCTCGGCGGTCAGGCCCAGGTGCCCGGTGTCGCCGGCACCTGGAAGGATTTGACCGACAGCGTCAACTTCATGGCCGGCAACCTGACCGCACAGGTCCGCAACATCGCCGACGTCGCAACCGCCATCGCCGGCGGCGACCTGTCGAAGAAGATCACCGTGAACGTGTCGGGCGAGATCCTGCAGTTGAAGGAAACCGTCAACACGATGGTGGATCAGCTCAACGCCTTCGCCGGCGAAGTGACGCGCGTCGCGCGCGAAGTCGGCACCGAAGGCCGGCTCGGCGGCCAGGCCAGCGTGCTCGGGGTGGCCGGCACCTGGAAGGATTTGACTGACAGCGTGAACTCGATGGCGGGCAATCTGACCGCCCAGGTCCGTAACATCGCCGAAGTGACCACCGCCGTCGCGCGCGGCGACCTGTCGCGCAAGATTACGGTGGACGTGAAGGGCGAAATTCTCGAGCTCAAGGACACCATCAACACGATGGTGGACCAGCTCAACTCGTTCGCGTCGGAAGTGACGCGCGTCGCGCGCGAAGTCGGCACCGAAGGAAAATTGGGTGGCCAGGCGCAAGTGCCGGAAGTGGCAGGCACATGGAAAGACCTGACCGACAACGTCAACTTCATGGCGTCGAACCTGACCGCGCAGGTCCGCAACATCGCCGAGGTGGCGACCGCGATCGCCAATGGCGACCTGTCGAAGAAAATCACCGTGGACGTGCGCGGTGAACTGCTGCAGCTGAAGGAGACGCTCAACACCACGACCGACCAGCTTCGCTCTTTCGCGGGCGAAGTGACGCGCGTCGCGCGCGAGGTCGGCACGGAAGGTCGCCTCGGCGGCCAGGCCAACGTGCCGGGCGTCGCCGGCACCTGGAAGGACCTGACCGACAACGTCAACGGGCTGGCGGCCAACCTCACCACGCAGGTCCGCAATATCGCCGAAGTAACCACCGCCGTCGCGCGCGGCGACCTGTCGCGCAAGATCACCGTCGACGTGAAGGGCGAAATTCTCGAGCTCAAGAACACCATCAATACCATGGTGGACCAGCTCAACGCGTTTGCCTCGGAAGTGACGCGCGTCGCGCGCGAAGTCGGCACCGAGGGCAAACTGGGCGGCCAGGCGCAGGTGCCCGGCGTCGCCGGCACCTGGAAGGACCTGACCGACACCGTGAATGTGATGGCCGCCAACCTCACTGAGCAAGTGCGCGGCATCGTCAAAGTCGTGACCGCGGTCGCGAACGGTGAGCTCAAGCAAAACCTCGCGGTGAAGTCGAAGGGCGAGGTCGCGGCGCTCGCCGAAACCATCAACAATATGACGGACACGCTGGCGATTTTTGCCGATCAGGTGACGACCGTGGCGCGCGAGGTCGGCGTGGAAGGGCGTCTCGGCGGCCAGGCCGCCGTGCCCGGTGCTGCCGGCACCTGGAAAGATCTCACCGGCAACGTCAACCTTCTGGCCGCGAACCTCACCACGCAAGTGCGCGCCATCGCCGAGGTGGCAACCGCAGTGACAAAAGGCGACCTGACGCGGTCCATTCAGGTCGACGCGCGCGGCGAAGTCGCCGAGCTCAAAGACAACATCAATACGATGATCGACAACCTGCGCCTGACGACGGATCGCAATACCGAGCAGGACTGGCTGAAAACCAACCTCGCCAGATTTACCAACATGTTGCAGGGCCAGCGCGATCTGGCCACCGTCGGCCGCCTGCTGCTGAGCGAGCTTACCCCGCTGGTGAATGCGCAACAGGGCGTCATCTATCAGGTCGAGAGCGAGGAATTGCACACGATGCGGCTGCTCTCCGCCTATGCCGACGACGGCGCCAACGGTCATCCGCAGCGCCTGCGCATCGGCGAAGGCCTCATCGGCCAATGCGCCGCCGACAAGCGTCGCATGCTGATCACCGACATGCCCGACCGCGCGGTCCCGATCGGCTCGGCGCTGTTCAAGGTGGTGCCGAGCAATATCATCGTTCTGCCGGTGCTGTTCGAGAACCAGGTCAAGGCGGTGATCGAGCTCGCGTCGGTTTCGCAGTTCACCGCGCTGCAGACGATGTTCCTCGAGCAGCTGACGGCTAGCATCGGCATCGTGCTCAACTCCATCGAAGCGACGATGCAGACCGAGGGCCTGCTCAAGCAGTCGCAGCAGCTTGCCGGTGAGTTGCAGGCGCAACAGCGCGAGCTGCAGCAGACCAACGATCAGCTAGAGCAGAAGGCGCAGCAGCTCGCCGAGCGAAACGTGGAAGTCGAAAGGAAGAACCAGGAAATCGAACAGGCGCGTCGTGCCCTCGAAGAAAAGGCAGCCGAGCTCGCCCTCACCTCCAAATACAAATCGGAATTCCTTGCCAACATGTCGCACGAGCTGCGCACGCCACTAAACAGCATCCTGATCCTGGGGCAACAGCTCGCCGACAACCCGGACGGAAACCTTACGTCGAAGCAGACGGAATTCGCGCGCACGATCCATGGCGCGGGCACCGACCTGTTGAACCTGATCAGCGATATTCTCGACCTGTCGAAGATCGAATCCGGAACTGTCACCGTGGAGGCGGAAGAGCTCCTGTTCTCCAGCCTGCTCGATGCGGTCGGCAGGCCCTTCCGCCACGAAGCTGAAACACGGCAGCTTTCATTTAACGTCGACCTCGATCCGGCGCTCGGGCGCACTCTTATCACCGACTCCAAGCGGCTTCAGCAGGTGCTCAAGAACCTGCTGTCGAACGCGTTCAAGTTTACCGAACGTGGCGGCGTTCAGCTCAAGGTCTTTGCCGCACCCGCAGGCTGGACGGCGAGCCATCCCATCCTCAGCCAGGCGCAAAGCGTTGTTGCCTTCGAAGTCGCCGATACCGGCATCGGCATTCCGGCTGAAAAACAGAAGATGATTTTCGAGGCCTTCCAGCAGGCCGACGCCAGCACCAGCCGCAAATACGGCGGCACCGGCCTTGGCCTCGCAATTAGCCGCGAGCTTTCCAACCTGCTGGGCGGCGAAATCCAGTTGCGCAGCGCCTCCGGCGTCGGCAGCACATTTACGTTGTACCTGCCGATTACCTATGTTGGCCCGTCAAGCGCCCTGCGTGCGGCCGGCACACAGAGCATGGCCCCATTGCCGACGGCAAGCGCGCCAATTGTTCTGCCCGAGCGCACGCTTGAACATATTCCCGACGATCGCACTAAGATTGAGCCCGGCGATTCAATTCTGCTGGTCGTCGAAGATGATCCGCACTATTGCCGCGTGCTTGTCGATCTTGCGCGCGACAAGGGCTTCAAGGTGCTGGTCGCAATGCGTGGGTCGGATGCGCTGGAGCTGGCGAAGCAGTACCAGCCGAGCGCGGTGTCACTCGACGTATTCCTGCCGGACATGCTGGGCTGGAGTGTTCTCAGTCAGCTCAAGCAGAATCCGCTGACGCGACACATCCCCGTGCAGATCATCACGCTCGACGAGGACAAGCACCACGGCCTTTCGCGCGGCGCCTTCTCCTTCGTCAGCAAGCCCACGACCACCGAAGGCGTCGAGGCGGCCCTCAACCGCATCAAGGAGTACGCGACGCCGCGGCGGAAGCGCCTGCTGGTGGTCGAGGACAATCCGGCCGAGCAAATGAGCATTTCGGAATTGCTCGGCTATGACGACGTCGAGATAGAAACCGCCGGCACCGGCCGCGGCGCACTCGATATGCTGCGGCGAAAGCCGGCTGATTGCGTGGTGCTCGACCTGCGCCTGCCCGATATGACGGGCTTTGAGGTGCTGGAAGAGCTCGCCGCCGACGAGCAGCTGTCCGATGTGCCAGTTGTCGTCTTCACCGGCCGCGAGCTCAGCCCCGAAGAGGATGCCAGGCTCCATACGATGGCGCGCAGCATCGTCGTGAAAGGCGTAGAGTCGCCCGAGCGCCTGCTCGACGAGACCGCCCTGTTCCTCCACCGCGTCGTAACCGACCTGCCGCCCGAAAAACAGCGCATGCTGGAGCGGCTCAACAGCTCCGATGAGGACCTCGTCGGTCGCACGGTTCTGCTGGTCGACGACGACGCCCGCAACATCTTCGCACTGAGCAGTGTACTCGAGCGGCGCGGCATGCGGGTCTTGACCGCCACGACCGGCAACGAGGCGATCAAGCACATCGAATCCAATCCGGACATTGCGATTGTCCTGATGGACATCATGATGCCGGAGATGGACGGCTATCAGACGATGGAGCAAATCAGAAAGAATCCGAAGTTCCGCCGTCTGCCGATCGTCGCCCTCACCGCGAAAGCGATGAAAGGCGACCGCGAAAAGTGCCTGGATGCGGGCGCCTCGGACTATCTCGCGAAACCCGTGAACACCGAGCAGCTGTTATCCGCTCTCCGCAGCTGGCTGCATCGCTGAGGGCTGGAAGACACCATGCTGGACGACAAGGTCAACATTCTGCTGGTCGACGATCAACCGGCGAAGCTTTTGACCTACCAGGCAATCCTCGGCGATGTCGGCGAGAATCTCCTGACCGCAAGCAACGCCACCGAGGCGCTGGAATTGCTGCTCAAGAACGATGTCGCGGTCGTCCTCATCGACGTCTACATGCCGGACATCGACGGCTTCCAGCTCGCTGCGATGATCCGCAACCATCCGCGCTTTGAAAAGACCGCGTTGATCTTCATTTCAGCGATTTTGCTGACGGACGTCGATCGCCTGCGCGGCTACGAAATGGGCGCGGTCGACTATGTCCCGGTACCGGTCATCCCCGAAGTCTTGCGGGCGAAGGTCAAGGTCTTCGTCGAACTTTACCGCAAGACCCGGCAGCTGGAGCAGCTCAATCGCGAGCTCGAGGCGCGGGTCGCGGAGCGCACCGCTGCCCTCGCTGCTTCTACCCGGCAGCTCCGGCAGAGCGAACGGCTTCGCAGCCTGGCGCTCGCTGCCGGCCAGATGGGCAGCTGGGAGTGGAACGTCGCGCGCGGAAGCACCACCTGGGACCAGGGCCAATGCGACATCTTCGGCGTCGATCCCGGCACATTCGTGCCAACCGTCGACAGCGTGCGGCCGCTGATCAGTCCCGGTGACTTCGAACTTCTGGAGCGCGCGTTCCGCAAGCTCTCGAGGAATGCCAACACCTTTCAGACAGAATTCCGCGTGCTGCGTCCAAACGGCGACGTGCGCTGGTGCACCGGCACGGCAATTGCGAATTTCGACGAACAGGGACGCTTGATCTGGCTTAGCGGTGTCGTTGTCGACATCACCGAGCGCAAGCGGGCCGAAGAGCGGCAAATTCTGCTCGCCGAGGAAGTCGATCACCGCGCGCGCAACGTCGTCGCCGTCGTGCAGTCAATTATGCGGCTGACCCGAGCGGAGAGCATCGATGACTATATCGGCGCGCTCGATGGACGCATCAGCGCACTGTCGAACGCTCACCGGCTGCTTGCAAGCTCGCGCTGGGAAGGCGCCGATCTCAACCGGCTCGTCGATGAAGAATTTGCCCCCTATCGGGCGGGAGGCAAGGAGCGCGTTTCGGTGCGCGGACCGGTTGTCGTGCTCCCGCCTGCGACCGCCCAGACCATCGCGCTCGCATTGCACGAGCTCGCCACCAACGCGGCGAAATACGGCGCCCTTTCGAGCGACACGGGCCGTGTCAATTTGAGCTGGCGCCTCAGCGACGGCCGGCTCGAATTGTCATGGCAGGAATCGGACGGACCGCAAATTGAACCGCCAAGCCGCCGGGGCTATGGCAGCCGAGCGATCGTCGCCGGCATCGAGCGGCAACTCGGCGGCATCGTCAAATTCGACTGGCAGGCAAGCGGCCTGCGGTGCACGTTATCGGTTCCGCACGACCCCAATACAGAGAGCTTAAGGCGTATACCGATCGATCTGGGCCAGACGGAAGGCGGCCCGGCGCAAGATGCCGATCCGAACGACAAACGCGTCTTGCTGGTCGAAGACGAGCCGCTGGTCTCGATGATGCTCGCCGATATGCTCGCCGCCTTCGGGCACAAGGTCGACGGCCCCTACAACCGGTTCAGCGATGCCATGCTTGCGGCAAAGAGCAATAACCTGCAGGCCGGCATTCTCGACGTGAACCTGGGCGGCGAAAAAACCTATGCGGTTGCCGACATCCTCGCCAACCGGAAAATACCGTTCGCATTCGTGACAGGTTACGGGCCCGATACCATCGTCTCGGAGTTTTCTCACGCGCCGGTTCTGCAAAAGCCCATCGAGGCCGCAAAACTCCACGCGCTGCTACAGCAAATTGTCCGATAGGCCGCTGCCCGGGAACCGGAACGCCGGGCGCCGGAACGCGTTGTCAGCGCGCTTACAACAACCAACAAGAAGACACCATGACCGCGAGACAATTCCTGCTGGCCGAAAGCACCTACTGCCGCGAGCGGGCTGCCGGCTGCGCTGACCGGTATATCGCAGAAGAACTGCGCAGGCTGGCCGAACAATTCGAGCGGACTGCCGATGCCCTGGATTCGGCATCCATGACGAAATCTGCCATGATGCCAGTTGAACCCAGGGTTTAAGGGATTCCCACCCGCGAGCGGAACCGGCTACAATCAAGGGTGATAAAGCGGAACCGTGACCCCGCTCCGGGCGGGCGGCATGGCTTCGCATACCTATATTGGTTCGGACGGTATTGAATGAGCACAGCTTCAGCGGAACGTCACAAATCTGTCGCAGTTCGCGTCGGCGGCGTGACCGTGGGCGGCGGCGCGCCGATTGTCGTCCAGTCCATGACGAATACCGACACGGCCGATGTCGAAGCCACGGCGCGGCAGGTCGCCGCACTCGCGGCAGCGGGCTCCGAGCTGGTGCGCATTACCGTCGACCGCGATGAAGCGGCCGCGGCCGTGCCGCATATCAAAGACCGCCTCAGGAAGCTCGGCACCGATGTGCCGATTGTCGGCGACTTTCATTATATCGGCCACAAGCTGCTGGCGGACCATCCGGCCTGCGCCGAGGCACTCGACAAATACCGCATCAACCCCGGCAATGTCGGCTTTAAGGACAAAAAGGACAGGCAGTTCTCCGCCATCATCGAGATGGCGTTGAAATACAACAAACCGGTGCGCATCGGCGCGAACTGGGGATCCCTCGACCAGGAACTGCTGACCAGGCTCATGGACGAGAACGCCAATTCGCCGCAGCCGCTCGACGCGCGCGAGGTCACGCACGAGGCCATGGTGCAGTCGGCCTTGCTGTCGGCTGCGCGCGCGGAAGAGATCGGCCTGCCCAGAAACCGGATCATTCTCTCGGCGAAAGTTTCCGCCGTGCAGGACCTGATCGCAGTCTACACGGAGCTTGCACGTCGCTGCGACTACGCGTTGCACCTGGGGCTGACCGAAGCGGGCATGGGCTCGAAGGGGATCGTGGCATCATCGGCGGCGATGGGCGTGCTTCTGCAGCGAGGCATCGGCGACACAATCCGTATCTCGCTCACGCCGGAGCCGAATGGCGATCGCACCCGCGAAGTTCAGGTCGGGCAGGAGCTGTTGCAGACGATGGGCTTGCGGACGTTCGTGCCGCTGGTCGCGGCCTGCCCCGGTTGCGGCCGCACGACCTCGACCACGTTCCAGGAACTGGCATCCGAAATTCAAGGTTTCATCCGCGAGTCGATGCCGGAGTGGAAGAAACGTTATCCTGGCGTCGAGACGCTCAACGTTGCCGTGATGGGCTGCATCGTCAATGGTCCCGGGGAGAGCAAGCATGCCGATATCGGCATTTCGCTGCCGGGCACCGGCGAGCAGCCGACCGCGCCTGTCTTCATCGACGGCAAAAAGGCGGCAACGCTGCGCGGCGCGGCGCTCACCACCGATTTCAAGCAAATGGTGGTGGATTATATCGAGCGCCGATGGGGCACGGGAGCAGCGCCGGCAAAGAAACTTGAGGATGTAGCGGGCTAGTATTCGCGCCCGGTCTAGTGGAAATTTCGGCTCTGAAAGTCCATTCTTCACCGCCATTTGGACCGGGTACCCGTGAGTAGCGTTCCGCCAGCCGACCGCGATGTGAAAGTGCCGCCGCGCGCGGTCAAACCGCGCAATCTGGCGTTGGGCATCGAGCGCATCGGCTTTTTCGCGCTGTCGCACCGCACCTTGTGTGCGGTCGTTTTCATCATCTTGAGCGCGATCGCGGCCGTAGGCTTTGTGCGGGTCAAGGTCGACGACTCCCTCAGCCAGCTGTTCCGGTCGGACACTGACGAGTTTCGGACCTACGAAGAGGTCACGCGCCGCTTTCCCTCTAACGAATTTGACGTGCTGATTGTCATCGAGGGCGATCGCCTGCTAGAGCGTGCTTCGCTGGAAAAGCTGCGCGAGGTCGCGATCGACCTTCAGCTAGTCGATGGCACACGCGGCCTGATCTCCATATTCTCGGCACGCGAGCCACCCGACCAAGGGCCGATCCCGCCTCCCCTCTTTCCAAATCCGTTACCGCAAGGTGCCGACTACCAGGCGCTGATCAAGCGCGTGACATCGAACGAGATTATCAAGGGCAAGATGCTGTCGGACGACGGCAAGCTTACGCTGATGGTGCTGGCACTCGAGCCTTCATCCACGGCGCCAGAGAAGTTGGGACCGACGATCGCGGCGGTCCGTGAGGCCGTGAAAACCAATCTGGAAGGCACGGGCTTGAGGGCCGAGCTCTCCGGCGTGCCGGTGATGCAGCTCGAGATCCGCGACGCGATCCAGCGCGACCGGCTGGTCTACAACACGCTGGGATTCGCGGTGGGCTGCCTGATCGCGATCATCTTCTTCCGCCGTCCGTCGTTCATGATCATAGCGGCAGCGCCGCCGCTCGTGGCCATCCTGATGGCGCTCGGCGTGCTCGGCTGGCTCGGATTCAGCCTGAACATGTTCCTGAACGTGATGACCCCGCTGATCATGGTCATCAGTTTTTCCGACAGCATGCAGATCACCTTTGCCGCGCGCGACCGCCTGCTTGCCGGAGACGACAAGTTCATGGCGTTCCGCAACGCTCTGCTGATCGTGGGGCCCGCCTGCGTACTCACCCACGCAACCGCAGGCGTTTCGTTCATAGCGCTGCAATTTTCGTCTTCCGACTTGATTCGAACCTTCGGGGAAGCCGGCCTCATTGCCGTCGCGGTCGCGCTGGTCGCGGTCATCATGGGGGTGCCGCTGCTCGGCGTCCTGCTCATCCGCAATGAGGCCGCATTCGTCGCGGCGGTCAGGGATATGGATACGGCACTCGACTGGCTGCGCCGCCTCTGCAGTTGGATCGCGATCCGCATGGTGGCGCGGCCGGGCCTCTATTCGTTGGTGAGCCTGCTGGTCGTTGTGGTGCTCTCGCTGGGCTATGCCCAGCTGCAGCCGCGTTACCGGCTGGCGGACCAGGTTCCGGACCGGCAGAAGGCGGTGCAGGCCAGCAACCGCCTCGACGTCAAGCTGACCGGGGCGAATCCCTTCGACGTCTATATCCAGTTCCCGAAAGGGGCGTCCCTTTACGACCAGAACACACTGGATGCAATTGCCGACGTGCACGCTTTGCTCGAGCGTCAGACCGGCATCGGCAACGTCTGGTCGCTGGACACGTTGCGGCGCTGGCTCGCGGAAAAATTGCATAAATCGGACGTCGAAACACTCAAGCAATATGTGGACCTGCTGCCGCCTTATCTGACGCGCCGGTTCATTTCAGCAGAACAGGATGCCGTCATCGTCAGCGGTCGCGTCCCGGACTCGGACGCGAGTCAGTTGCTGCCGATCGTTGATCGGATCGACAAGCAGCTCAACGCCGTGCGCGGGAAATATCCGGCTTACAAGATTGGCGTGACCGGCCTGGCGGTCATCTCGGCACGCAACAGCGCGCTCATGATCGACAAGCTGAGCGACGGCCTCACCATCGAGATCGCCTTCGTAGCCGCATTTATCGGATTGGCATTCTGGTCGCCAATCGTGATGCTGATCAGCATCCTGCCGGGACTTTTCCCGATCGTCCTCGCCGGCTGCATGCTGCTGCTGACGGGCCAGGGCCTGCAGTTCGCAAGCGTCATTGCGCTCACAGTATCATTCGGGCTCGGCCTGAGCGCGACAATTCACTTCCTCAACCGTCTGCAGATCGAAGACATCGATCCCGATCCCGCCGTGGGCGTCGAGCGGGCCACGATTCTGGTCGGCCCGCCCCTGATCCTGACGTCCGCGGTGCTTGCCTGCGGCCTGGCGATGACCGTGCTGTCGAGCCTGCCGTCGTTGCGGCTCTTCGGATGGCTCAGCGCTTTTGCAATGGTGGCGGCGCTCCTCGCAGACATGTTCATGCTGCGGCCGATCGCCATGTTCCTGAGCAAAGTCGTTCGCCGCATGTCGCGGCGATCGCTATTGCGTTCTTCGGCGGAATAGAAGCCCTAGCCGCTGCGCCGCAGATTCATCGACACGCCTTTGATGCCCGCGTCGGCACTGTGCGCCCTGATCACCACCGACTGACGGGCACCGTGCGTCGTCAATGAGAGACTGGCGGAGAAAGACGCGGCCTTGGCCACCACATGAATATGCTCGCTGTCGGCCCGTCCTGCGATCGTCCCCGTGACAAGGCGCGTCGATTCACTCCAGGTACCGGAAACCGAGCCTGCGGAATAAGTGGCGCTCGCGCGCAAATCGAAGTTGTAGCTGTCGCTGGCGCAACGAATATTGAGCTGAAGATTCCTCTGGTCGCTGAGCACATCGTAGGATGCCCTGCATCTGATTGGTTCGCGCTTACCGTCCGTCAAGTCGATAGTTCCGGAGCCGGACCATTGACCTGCCAAGCGCTTAAATGGTGCTATGCTTTGCGCGTGGGACGAATCTGCAATGCAAACTGCAAGCGAGAGAAAAAGCGCCGCAATGCCCGCAAAGTTTTTCAGCCAGCGCGATGACGACACTCGGACAGGCGACCGCTTAAAATCGACGCAACAAAAACCAAGCATACCCGAGTCCCTCTGTGGAACGTGAAGGCACTGCCGCGGTTGACGTAAAACCATGCACGAAAATTGGGCCCGACACAATGTACGCTAAGACCTGCGCATTCATTGTCTTGATACAGATTCTTGGCGCTGGGGCCTTCGCGGCCAATGACCAACAGCTGCCGGGACCCCAGCCTTTAAACCCCTTTCAGGGCACGCCCGAAGAACAGGCGGCCTGCGCGCCGGATGCGACAAATTTCTGCAAGGACGCCATCCCCGATACGTTTCGCGTTCTGGCCTGCTTGAAAGACAACCGGCAGAAGATCCGCAAGGTCTGCCTGAAGGTCCTGGAAGATCACGGCCAATAGCTAAAACCGCAATTTACGAAAAAAGTCCGGGGCGTGGTTATGAAACGCAAAGAGCCGGCGTAGCACGCTGTGCCGTTCCGGAATGGCGCGGAGCGTCGTAAAGCCGGCCTCCGCACTGCGGTCGCCGAGATATCCGCGATACTTGATGACGCCCCAGATGAACGGATTCCAAATATGCCAGACCCGCTCGGCCTCCTCCTGCATCAGCCCGGCGATCACCTCGGGGACCGGACCGAACACTTCCGGCATCGCATTCGATAGCTCGGTGTCCCGCAGGACATTCCATTTGGACACGCCGCCCATCATGGGCGACTTGATTGCGAAAACGACGCGTCCGATTCGGATCTCTCTCGCCGCAAATGCACACATCGCGCAGGGCTCGACAGTCGAGTAAAGCGTGCAGTCGGAAAGATCCTTGCGGCCAAGAATCTGCTGCGCTTTCGAGATCGCAACGATCTCGGCGTGACGCGTGATGTCCTCGGCATGGGAAACCTGGTTGGTAGCCTCCACCA
>Ga0310810_10003223_pt1 | contig 17752 bp, 11 predicted proteins | sample NCmetagenome_FD_207641 | JGI IMG/M metagenome (GOLD analysis project Ga0310810, IMG submission 207641) | Soil microbial communities from experimental microcosm in Duke University, North Carolina, United States - NC | ecosystem: Engineered > Artificial ecosystem > Soil microcosm > Unclassified ...
GCGCTACGACACCGCGCCGATCGCCACGGCCGGTCGCGGTCGAGCACGGCACTTCGTCGTGTCTTCCGCGATCGCGATCGGTGGTAACGCTGCGACGTCGTTTTCCATCTGGCAGAGTTCTTTCATCTCGGCCAGCCGTGTCATCTACACGAATCAGATGTCGCCTGACGCTCTGGCTCTGCAGGCTGTGCCTCCCAATGATTCTCGCTGGCTGCGCCGGCGCGCCGCGCGCCAGACCGTTGCCGACGAAGCCCGTCGATGAGGGCGTCGGCACGATCGAAGGCGTGCGCAAGCAGCTCGAGGGGCGATGGACGCTCGTCTCGCTGACAATGCATGCTGCGGATGGGCGTGAGACGCCGGTGGATGCCGACGGCAGCCTCATGTCAGACGCGTTCGGCAACATGGATGTCGAGTACCGGTTGAAAGACAGCGGCATTAAGGCTCTCGGTGGTCTCGGCATCAAATCGCCGAACCCGGTGATCACCACGTCGGGCAAGGTCGTCATCGACACGACGTCGCACCGCATCACGTATGTCGGCGAGGACTTCCAGCAGCGCAAGTTCGATCCCGAGCTCGCTGCCAAGCGAGCCAATCCGTTTGCGCTCGAGCGAGTTCGTTACTACAGCCTCGAGCCGGACGGCACGCTCAGGCTCGCGACGCGCTACGACAACGGCAGGGACGCCTCGGTGAGCCGCTGGAAGAAGGGGTCCTGACCCTCCTCGAGTACCCCATTCGGGTAATGGGCAGGCTGCCCATCAGGGTGTTTCGCATGGCGAAGATTGCTTCGAATTGGAGCGCTGCTAAACCCCTGATGCGCTAGGATCTTGGACGCGATTCAAGGAGTGACTTGATGGCTCGCGTCCTGAAGGGGTTAGCAGTGGGGCTCATCGCAGCGGCGGCGTTTGTCGCTGTGGCTAGCGCCAGCGGAGACAGTCCTCTCACCAAAGCAGTCAAGGCCAACGACGTTCAGGCTGTGCGCGCGCTCGTGAAATCGGGCAGCGACGTCAACGTGCGCGCCGGCGACGGATCGACGCCGTTGCTGTGGGCGGCGAACAACGGCTCGGTCGAGATCGCGCGGCTGCTGATCGCGAACAAGGCCGCGGTCGATGCCGCCAACGACTTCGGCATCACGCCGCTGTTGCAGGCGAGCAGCGTGGGCGACTCGGCGATGGTCGATCTGCTCCTGCGCTCCGGCGCGAATCCCTCGAAAGCCCATCCTGAGGGCGAGACGCCGTTGATGGCGGCGTCGCGGTCGGGCAACGTTCCGGCGGTGCGCCTGCTGCTCACGCGCGGCGTCGACGTGAACGCGGCCGAGAAGGTCCAGAACACGACAGCGCTGATGTGGGCCGCCGCCGAGGGCCACATCGACGTCGTCGACGTGCTGCTCGAAGCGGGCGCCGACATCAATCGTCAGGGACACATCACGACGCTCAGCGATCGGAACAACGCCGATCATCCGACCGGGGGGTTCACGCCGCTGATGTGGGCGGCCCGCGCTGGCAACGAGGCGCTGGTGCGTCGGCTCGTCTCCAAGGGCGCCAACGTCAATCTCAAGAACGGCGACAGCGCGTCGGCGGCGATGGTCGCGATTTACAACGATCGCTTCGACGTGGCGAAGACACTTATCGAGCTGGGCTCCGACGTGAACGACGGTTCGCTGTACGTCGCCGTCGAGATGCGCGACGCCACGACCGATCAGTTTGCGTTCGATGGCTCGCGCCGGCGGCCCGATTATCCGAACCAGACGACGGCGTTGGATCTCGTGCGAATGCTGTTGGAGCGCGGCGCCGATCCGAACAAGCGGTTCGAACTCCAGTTCCATTCCACGCACATGCCCAACACCGACCGGTTCGACAACACACCGTTCTTCCGCGCGGCCGTTGCGGCCGACGTCGAAGCGCTCAAGGTGTTGGTCGCACACGGCGCCAGGCTCGACCAGACGCCGCCGATGGAAAAGGAACCCGAGAAAAAGCCTGGCGATATCAATGTGGGGGGGCGTCGCCCCAATCCGAACGCCGGCCGCACGGCGACCTACGTGGCGATGAACGGCGGGCGTGGTCCGGCAATGACCGGCGGCCCCGCCTACATCCGCGACGGCGCCCCGCCGTACCGCGAGCCGGGAAGCCGCAAGCCGGAAGAAGCGGTTGCGATCCTGCTCGAGGCCGGCGCGAATCCGAATGCCAAGAGTTTCGACGGCACGACGCTGCTGCACCAGGCCGCCCGTCTCGGCAATCTCGAGATGATCCGCGCGCTCGCGAAAGCCAAGGTCGACTTCGCGCAGAAGAATGACGACGGATTCACGGCGCTCGACGTGGCGGAAGGGAAGAAGAAGGAAGGTGCCGCAGGTCCACGAGCCGGCGGTCCCGGCGGTGGACGCGGCCGCGGACGCGGCGCGAGCCAGGATGATGTTGCGAAGCTGTTGCGAGAGTTGATGGGTCTGCCGGCGGCGCCACCATCCACGACCGCGGAGGGTGCCCAGCAGTGAACAAGGTGATCTTCGCGGCAGCGACCCTGTTCGTCGCGGCCACCGTTTCGACCGCTACCCAAGATTCAGCTGGTGGAAAGAACGCACGCCCGGGCGCGTCAGCGCCCGTCTCGCCAAAGCCCACGGCGGTGTCGTCAGTTGCGCCGTCGGCGACGGTGGACGCCAAAACGTCGGTAAAGCAAGATGCTCCCATCGAGTATCAACCGATGGTGGCGAAGTACTGCATCGGTTGTCATAGCGCGCGAAACCCACTTCCCGCCGGTGCGCCGCTCGCCCTCGATAAAGCCAACTTCACCGATCCCGGCGCGGATGCCGCGACGTGGGAACGTGTGGTGAAGAAGCTCGGTGTGGGCGCGATGCCGCCGCAGGGATCGCCGACGCCCGGCGCCGCGGAACTCGCCAAGTTCCGCTCGTCTCTGATCGCGAGTCTCGACACTGCGGCCGCGAAGAAGAACGCTCCCGGACGATACGTGCTCCATCGCCTCAATCGCACTGAGTACGCGAATGCGGTGCGCGATCTGCTCGGCGTGACTCTTGACGTCGGCGATCTGCTGCCGAGCGACAGCGGCGAGTTCGGCTTCGACAACATTGCCACGGCGCTGCCCACGTCGCCGCTCCTGCTCGAGCGCTATCTGACCGCTGGCCTGCGGATCGCGGAGCTGGCGGTCGGGGATGCCACGTCCGAACCGGGCACCTACACCTACACGATCAGCACGGTCGTTACGCAGAACCAACACGTCGAAGGGCTGCCGCTCGGTACTCGCGGCGGCATGCTCGTGCGTCACACGTTCCCAGCCGACGGCGAGTACGTGTTCTCGGGACGTTTGCTCAAGACCGTGGCCGAAGGGCTGGTCGGTGTCGAGGGCCACGAGACGCCGCATCAGTTCATCGTCACGATCGACGGGAAGCGTGTGTTCTCGGCTCCGATCGGCGGCAAAGACGATCACGAGAAGGCGACCGAGAACAAGCCGGTGCCGCGTGAAGAGTTCGACAAACGCATGATGTCGCCACGCATCAAGGTGACCGCCGGTCTCCACGAAGTCGGGTTCACGTTCGTCGAGCGTCCGACGCAGGAACAGAACATGTGGCAGCCGGTGCTGCGCTCCAGTCAGGAAGCGCACAATCCGTCAGGGTTGCCGCGCCTGCGCAACGGGATCATCGAGGGACCCTACGATCCGAGCGGTCTCAGCAGCACCGACTCGCGAAAGAAGCTGTTCGTGTGCACGCCGAAGACGGCTGCGCAGGAAGCGCCGTGCGCGAACACGATCCTGTCGACCGTCGCACGTCGCGCGTTTCGCCGGCCGGTGACCAAGGTCGATCTCGATGCGCCGCTGGCCCTCTACAAGGACGAGCGGACGGCAGGCGGCGACTTCGATGCCGGCATCCGCGCGGGCCTCGCGCGGATCCTCACCAGTCCCTCGTTCCTGTTCCGCTCAGAGAACGATGCGCCGGCGCTCGCAGCCGGCACGCCGCATCGTGTCAGCGAGCTCGAGCTGGCGAGCCGGCTATCGTTCTTCCTGTGGAGCAGTGTTCCGGATGACGAGCTGCTGAACCTCGCGATTGCCGGCAAGCTGCGCGCGCCCGGCGTCCTCGAATCGCAGGTGCGGCGCATGATCGCCGACGACCGAGCCGACGCGCTGATGACGGCATTCACCGGCCAGTGGCTGCAGCTCCGCAATCTCGACAAGGTCACGCCCGACGTCCTGTTGTTCCCCGACTTCGACGACAACGTGCGTCAGGCGATGCGCAAGGAGACCGAACTCTTCTTCGCCAGCGTCGTCCGCGAGAATCGATCGACGTTGACGCTGCTCGATGCGGACTACACGTTCGTGAATGAGCGCCTGGCCCGCCATTACGGCATCCCGAGGGTCTACGGGTCGCACTTCCGCCGTGTGCAGGTGACCGATCCGAACCGGCGCGGTTTGCTTGGGCAGGGCAGCATCCTGTCGATGACCGCAGCGGCGAATCGCACGTCGCCGGTACTGCGCGGGAAATACATCATCTCGAATCTGCTGAACACGCCGCCGCTTCCACCGCCGGCAGTCGTGCCCGATCTCGAGGAGAGCGCGACGAAGGATAAGCCGTCCACGGTTCGCGAGAAGCTCGAGCGACATCGGGCGAGCCCGACCTGTGCGGCCTGCCATCGCAACATCGACCCCGTTGGCTTTGCGCTCGAGAACTTCGACGCCGTCGGTCAGTGGCAGGGGCAGACGAGGGAAGGGCTGCCGATTGATTCCGCCGGCGTCTTGACCGACGGCACCAAGATCGATGGACCCGCCGCTCTGCGTAAGGCGCTGCTGTCGAGGCCCGATGTGTTCACCGGGACGGTAACGGAAAAGCTGCTGATCTATGCCCTGGGACGCGGGCTCGAGCCGGTCGATATGCCGGTGGTTCGGCACATCGTCAGGAGCGCGGCAGCGCAGGACTACGCGATGCAGGCAATTCTGCTCGGAATTGTGAAGAGTGATCCGTTCCAGATGCGGACCAAGTTGTCCGATACTATCGGCAAGCCATCATCGATCCAGGCCGCTAAGGAGTAGCGATGTTCATCACGAAGAAGCACCTCCCCCGACGGACGTTCCTTCGCGGCGCACTGGGCGCGGCCATCGCGATGCCGTTCTTTGACGCGATGATTCCCGCGCTATCCGCACAGGCCGCGAAGCGGCCGTTCCGGTTTGGTGCGATCTACATCCCGAACGGTATCTATCCGCAGCAGTGGCATCCGGACACAGCCGGCACGAACTTCGAATTCAAGCCGATCATGTCGCCGCTCGAACCGTTCCGCAGTCACGTGGTCACAGTCAGCGGCCTCAAGGCGCCAGACGGCAACCCCGACATGGGCGGCGTGCACATGGGCGCAAGCGCGGCGTGGCTGAACGGAACGGGTCCGGTCACGGTGATGGCCAAGTTCGTCGTGCAGTCGAAGAAGAGCATCGACCAGTACATCGCCGACGCCGTGGCCGAGGACACGCCCCTGCGATCGCTCGAAGTCGGCACCGAGGACATGGGCACGTCTGCCGGCGCCTGCGACGGCTATCCGTGCGTATTCTTCAATGCGATCTCCTGGCGCGACGACAAGAGCCCGCTGCCTGTCGCCGTCAACCCACGCGTGACCTACGAGCGGATCTTTGGCGAGACTGGATCGTCGAAGCGTCGTCTCGCAAACATGCGCCGCAAGCAGAGCCTGCTCGACTCAGTCGCCGATGAAGCGCGCCGCATGCGCAGCAAGCTCGGTCCGGCCGACAACGCGATTCTCGATGAGTACCTGACCAACATCCGCGACGTCGAGCAGCAGCTCGATCGCATGGACGCCCGCGCCGCCGCGGTGCCGGAAGGCGCGGTTGCCCCCCTCGGCCTGCCCGACAACATCGACGATCACCTGTCGGTCACCTACAACCTGATGCTGCTGGCCTTCCAGGCCGACATCTCGCGCGTGTTCACGTTCATGGTCGGTCACGAGGGCAGCGGCCGCAGCTACGCCAACATCGGCATCCCCGAGCCGCATCACCCGGTGTCGCACCATGGCGACACGGCCGAGGGCATCGCCAAGTACGCCAAGCTCACGACCTATCACGTGACGAAGCTCTCGGAGTTCGTCGCCAAGCTGCAGGAGACGCAGGACGGCGACGGCACGCTGCTCGATCGCTCGTTGCTCTACTTCGGCAGCGGCATGGGCAACGGCAACGTCCACGATCGGCAGAATCCGCCGGCGCTGTTGGTCGGTGGTGCGAACGGTCGTCTGAAGGGGAACCGCGCGATCGTCAACGACAAGAAGGACCCGACCGCGAACCTTCTGCTGGCGATGGGCGAACTCGCCGGCGCCGAAATCGAATCGATCGGCCACAGCACTGGCAAGCTGAGCCTCTGACGTTCAATTCCCAACTACCAACTACCAATACCCAACCACTCCCAACTCCCGGGCCCCAAATCTTGGGAGTTGTTGGGAGTTGGGAATTGGCAGTGGTTGGTCGTTGGCAGTTGGGAGTTGGGCGTTGACAGTGAGACAGCGGCACGTCCGAAAGGACGTGCCCTACGACCCGCCTCGGCCGGGGCCGTACCACGGCGCCCATCCGGTGGGTTGTGCGTCCGGCAGGTTGAAGAGCACGGCGTGAATCTCCTGGATCATTCCTGACTTCACGGCGAAGAACTCTGCGACGAGCCGATCGTTCGTCGTCGCAGCGCTCTGGCTCTTCGCGCCATCCTTCAACCCGAAGCGGACGATCGACAGCACGATGCCGCGTTCCGTGTCGACGACCGGATAACGGCGATCCCACAGATTGCGTCCGATGAAGCGGCCCTTGTCGAACCCTTCCGCCGCCGAGACGAAGGCGCCATTGCGTACCATGCCGGTGGTCTGCACGCCGTTTTCAAAGCGTCTGGCATCAGGCAACAGGGCCGCCGGATGGTACTCCTCGGTGCCATTCGTCTGAAACGCCCGCCAGTAACTTTCAGCCGCGGCGATCAACCCGTAGTAGGAATCCTGATCGGCGGGGCGCAGCGACAACTGCAATGACGGTGACACCTCTTTGAGGTTGTCGGGATCCCACAGCCGATCGGCCTCACCCTTGTTGGCCTTGATGGTCTCGACCTCGGTGATCTTTCCGTCGGCCACTTTCAAGCGCACCATGTACATCGTCTTGCTGCTGTCGCTGTTCTGCACGACCGCCTCGGTGGCCACGTCACCGAGCCGATCGTTGACGATGTCGAAACGGTAGACGATGCGATCGGCAGAATCCCAGAAAGCATCGGCGAGTTTGACCGCGCGCCCATTGAAGGTGATTTTGGCATTGGCCGCGAGCGGCACGGCGTTGGGAGTGTTGCCCGCGAGCGCTTTGAGATAGGTGTCGGCAAACCCAGTCAGACACGCGCGGTTGCACGCGGACTTCGATTGAGCGGTGATGGCGGTGCTCGCCGCCACTGCGGCCAGGCACGTCGCGATGATCAGCCTCACGTAGGTCTCCCTCATGGGCGACCCTTATGACACGGCAGCCAACATCCGTCAATCGGTGAGATCACGTCGGCGCGGTCGCGGCTTCCTCTACCGGGGCCCGGTAAACCGGAACGGTGAAGGAAAACGTCGCTCCCGCATCCTGATTCGGCTCGGCCCACAGCGTGCCACCGTGAGCCTCGACAATCGAGCGGCTCAGTGAGAGGCCGATTCCGCTGCCCGTCGCCTTGGTCGTGTACGACAGCGAAAACATCTGTTGCATGTCGACGCCGTCGAGGCCGACGCCGTTGTCGCTCACCGAAACCTTCACCAGGCCCTCCGGGAGGAGGGTAGTAGAAACGACGATGCGCCGCGTTCCCGGATCGACGCTCTCGGTTGCGTCAATGCCGTTGACGATGAGGTTCAAGAGCACCTGCTGCAATTCGATGCGATCGCCGTTGACGGCCGGCAGCGCGGACGCGGAGGGAGTCGTCAGGACGACTCGCCGATCCTGCAGTTGTGTTTCGGCCAGCACCGCGACCTCGTGAATGACGCCGTGGATGTTGAGTGGCTCTTTCTGGACGGTATGTTGTTTGAACAGCTGGCGGTTTCGCTGAATCACTTCGTTCGCCCAATGGCCGGCATCCGCGACGTCGAGCAGTGCCTCGCGGATTTCCGTGAGATTGGGAGTGGGGTTGCCGAGCAAACGCAGGGACGCCTTCGCGTTGACGATGATCGAGGCGAGCGGCTGGCGAATCTCATGTGACAGAGCGGCGGCAAACTCGCCAAGCGCTGTGAGGCGTGACACGCGCGTGAGCTCGCCCTGCATCTCGCCGAGCTTTCGCTCAGACGCTTTCCGATCGGTGATGTCGATATAGGTGCCGGCAAGGTAGGCCGGGCCGCCATTCCGGCGCACGTATGAGGCGCGCGACAGACACCAGCGAATGGCGCCGTCGCGATGCATCATGCGGAACTCCACTTCGGAGGTGGGATACGGCTCCTTAGCGGACTCGCGTAGGCGCGCCAGAACTGCGGGCGCATCGTCGGGGTGGATCAGTTGCGAGAGCTGATCGAAATGGTCAGCGATTTCGTTGTCCGCATACCCGAGGGTCGACTTGAGTCCAGGATCCACACTGACCTCGTTGGTCTCGAGGTTCCACTCCCAGACACCGACGCCGCCTGCCGCAGTGGCCATTGCATATCGTTCCTGCCCGCGCCGCCGGCGTGATCGTTCGACGACGAGGGCCGCGATCATCATCGTCTGCAAAGCCGCCAGCGCAATCGCCCCGACGATGTACCAGCGATACCTGTCCCACGCGCTGGGTTCCCTGAAGCGAATGTCCGACTGCGGCGGCAGCGCTGACGGACTGATGCTCCAGCGCTTGACTTGCCGCCAGTCGAACATGGGGACGGTTCTGGCGCGTTCAAGTGGTGAGTCCGGTCTCTTGCCCCGGAGAATCTGCTGCCCGAGTGTTCCTAGACGAAGGCCCAGTGCACGCGCCGAGTACATGGCGCCGCCAACGACGCCTGTACCAAGATACGCCTCGGAGATTCCGTAGACCGGAGCGGGCGAAGCCTCTGCGACGAGTCGCGCCACATCCTGAGGAAATAGCACCTGCCCAGGGTCTTCCCGCGAGTACCGGATGTACAGAAGCAGGCTTCGCGGCGGAACGGTTTTGACGGCTGCAAGCAGGCGTGGCAGTGGCAGCCCTGTGAGATACGTGAGCTGCACTCGTGGCTCGAACGCACGAAGCTCGTTCCGCACGACGTCGAGAAAGTCACCCGTCGGAGCGTAAGCAACCACGAACACCCGTTCAGTTGAGGGGTGCAGAGTCAGCGCCAGCTCCAGGGTCTCGCCGTAGGCGGCGCTGCCGGTCACGATTCCGGTGAGTCGCGCGGCACCGGTCACACTGTCGTCGAGCGGCGCGACTCTGGAGTAGACGATGGGCGCATCCGGAAACAGCTCGTCGCGAAAGCGGAGGACGAACCTCAGGGCGACTTCGGAGACGGCGACCACCAGGTCGATCCGCCGGCCTCGATACTTCTGCCGAATGTAATCGCGCAGGGCGAGTGAAGTCTCATTCTCCGGAAAGCGATCGGACTCCAGGTATTCCGCGAAGTAATCGACGGGCGTGTCCGATGCTGAGAGCAGGACTTCCCGGATGGCGCCATCAACTACGGGATTGGACGGAAAGTCTTCGCTGCTCCAGTGCACGGTCAGCACCGTTTTCGGGGGCGTCGCCTGCGCCGATGCAATCGGGCAGAGCCACACCAGCCACGCGATCGTCAAAGCAGCGGCTGACGTCAGGCGGATCTGCGCGCGAGCCGTCATCTCAGAACCACACCCTCATGGCCAGCTGAATCTGCCGTGACGAGCCTGCCTCACCCGTGGAAAATCGCGTCCGCGAAATCTTTCCGAACGTCGGACTTCCGACGATGTTCCCTGGTGGACCCAGGTTGGCGTAGTTGAACAGGTCGAAGATGTCGGCACGGAACTGGAGACGGGTTCCTGCGCCTGGCTGAAAATTCTTGATGACCGACAGGTCGGTGTTATGGAACGGCGGGCCGATCACGACGTTGCGGCCGAGATTGCCGAATCGATCCACGGGAACGAACATCGATGTGTCGAACCACTGATCCACACTGCCGACGATGCGCACCGGTCCGGTCACGTCTGGACGCACGGTATTCGGCGTGCCGTTGAGACTGCTGTTGCTCGTGACGATGTTGATCGGATTGCCGCTTTGCGACTGGACGATTGCCGCCAGCTGCCAGCCGCGTATCAGCGGGTGACCGGTGAATGGCAATTCGTATGTACCGCTGAGCACGAACCGGTGCCGGGCGTCGAAGTCGGACAACCCGTACTGATTGCGGATGTCGTAGCTGTTCTGAACGGCAAAGCCGGAGGAATTGAGCGAGTTGGTGTCGAGCGACTTCGACCACGTATAGGAGGTGGTGAACTGCAGGCCGCGTGACAGCCTCCTCGTTGCCGACATCACCAGCGCGTGGTAGCTCGAGAAGCCGTCGCTTGTGACCTGGGTGATGTTGCCCAGCGGCGTGCCCGGGAGAATCGGGCTGGCAAGCGATAGCGATGTGAACGGGCGGACGCCCTCGATCGGCTGATTGATGTTGCTAGAGATGCGCAGATGCCTGCCTGCCGAGCCGAAGTAGCCCACCGTTGCGGCAACGCCGGGAGACAGCTGGCGCTGAATGTTGACGTTCCACGACTGCAGCATGGCGTTCCGGAATTCGGGATCGACCGTCGCAGGAGAGAGCCCGGCAGCGCGCGTGGTTTCGATGGCGTTGTGGATGGAAATCGTCCCCGACGCGGTCAGTGGCGTCGCGTTCGGAGGATTGGCCGCGGTGTCCCTGACTGCCGTCGTGCCAGGCTCGTCGGCCGCCCACGCATACGCCGCGCGTGCGACGGTACGACCATCGCCGGCGATGTCCCAGACGACACCCAGGCGCGGCTCGAAGTTTCGGTTGTTCTGCTGATAGATCTCATCGACGTCCGCCCCGACTCGCAGCAGGGATGCCGTGTCGGTGTCGAACACCACGAACCGGTTGTCCCGCTCGGTGGGCGAGACGTGCCACTCGTACCGCAGGCCGACCTCGACGCTGAGACGCGAGCCGGCGGTGATGCGGTTCTGAAAGAACAGCGACGCGGCGCGCTGGTCGATGACATTGCTCCGCTCGCCGAGTGTGATGCTGAACCCGTTCGCGGTTCCGTCCAGAAATGCCGCGATGCTCGGGAAGTTGAAGGTCCCTGTACCTTCGGCGAAATTGTTGTTGATGAAGTGACGGTACTCGCCGCCCATGCGAAGCGCGTGGCGGCCGCTGATGTGGCTCAGCGTGTCCGCGACCACATATGAAGTGTCGTCACGCCCTTGCGGATAGTTGGCGGGGCCGCCGAAGTTGAGGCCGCCGGCGACAATCATCTGCGGCAACCCGATATTGCGCTCGACGCCATTCCGAATCCCGAACCCGGCCGGATTGATCTGCCGGGCTGGATTGGTCCTGCCGCTCAGCGCGCTTCGGCCGAATCGCGCCTCGTTCAGCAGCGTCGATCCGAAGATGTGTGTGGCATCAGCCGTCAGTACGGTACGGTGTGATTCCGAGACGTGGCCGAAGCCGGGGATGCTGTTGCCCTGCGAGGTCGGCTCCGTCGCACCGACCCGCTGACTTCCATAGAACGCGTGGAGCTGATCGTTGTCGCCGGCCTTGTGCCGCACATCAACCGTCCACCGACCGTCGTTGACGACGGCGTCAGCCGAACCCACGAAACGGGCGGTCCCATCCGCGTCGATGACGTTGGCGTGTGGAATCAGCTCAATCAATCGACGTATGACGGTGTCGGTCGCCGCGGCCCGCTGTTCGTCGCTCAGCACCACGCTGTTCATGTCGAGGCCCTGACGCTGCCGCAGTCCCTCGAAGGTGGCGAAGAAGAAGGTCCGTCCCGGAACGATCGGTCCTCCCAGTGAGCCGCCAAACTGATTCCGTGAGAACGGATGCGGGTCGGGAGTCGTGAACTCGAAGAAGTTGCGCGCGTCGAGCGCGTCGTTCCGCAGGAACTCGAAGCCCTCGCCGTGCAGTTCATTCGTGCCTGAACGCGTGACGATGTTGACGATCGCCCCTGAGACATGCCCGTATTCGGCGCTGAAGGCGGAGTTGTCCACCTTGAATTCCTGAAGGCTGCCAATCGGGGGTTGAAACATCAGCGAACCAAACGTGAGGTTGTTCGTTGTCACACCGTTGACGAGAAAGCCGACCGCCTCCTCGCGATTGCCCGCTGTGTTGATCGCCAGCGCTCCGGTCCCTCGAATCGGCGTTGTGGAGAACCCAGTCTGAGACGGTGCGACCGAGCCCGGTACGAGGAGCCCGAGATCCGTGAAGCGCCGGCCGTTGAGCGGAATATCGTCCAACGTGTCTGTCGTCACGACGTGTCCGACAGTGGCCGACGCGCGATCGATCGACGACCGCTCCGCCCTCACCAGTACCGTTTCGGTTCTGTCGCCGACTTCCAGATGGAAGTCGCGCACGACCGTACGCCCGACGTCGACGGTCAACGCCGCGATGATGATGGATTTGAAACCTGGCGCAGTGGCCGCAACGTTATATGACCCTGGCGGAATCTGCGCGATGTGATACTGCCCCGCATCATCGGTAGCGACGGAGCGATCGATCCCGATCGAGTCGCTGCGAAGCGTGATCGAGGCGTCAGGCAGTACGGCGCCGGTGGGATCGAACACGCGTCCCTGCAGTGTGGCGGTGGTCTGCGCGTGTGCAGCGACAGCGCAGAACAACGCGAGAACAGTGCACAAGACGCGCATGGGCCGAAGCCGTCATAGCACAAAGCGCAAGCGGATAGGGGAGAATCTCGTGACACATCACGCAGTGAACAGCGTGATGTAATGCGCCCACGACATATCGTGGGTCGCAGGCGCACGAATCGGTAGAGGGCCTTTCAGCCCGTTCGTTCTTTTGTGTCGATGTGCACGATGCCGCGGTTCAGATCGCCTTTCGAGGTTGCTGTCCGATCGCTCCCGGTGACGAGGCCGAAGACATTCGCCGGAGCGCCGCGTCGCCCTGGCGATGCGCTTTTCTGGAAACCGCATCAGCGACTTCGCGGACGTACTGCGTGGTGCCCTTCGCACCCTTCACGACTTTGTCACGCGTGGACTTGTATGCCCCCTGGCCGCTCTTGGCCCACTCCCCGACGGAGCCCTTCGCGCGCCGATAGCCGCTGTTGACGCCTTCTCCCACGCGTTTCCGCGTTTCGCTGCCGCGGCGTGGCGCGAAGAGTATCCCCACACACGCGCCCACCGCTGTTCCAGCCAGGATGCCCGTCGCGAGGGGGTGTTTGCCACGCATGTCTGCGATTCTGCCCATGTGTGCCTCCTTGTCGCGCTCGCTCGCGCGAAGTCTGCAAGCGTCAGTGGGCCGTGCAACCTGTGTGCCTCGATGACTGGGATCTCTTCCGATCGCGATCGCCTCCCGCACGTTGATTCCATGCGTCACGAGATGCCGTGGCCCGTGTTGTCCGCTCGCGAGGTGCCGATGCGTCGTGGCTCACGGTAGAGAGCGAATGCGTGGATGGTGCCTTGCATCCTGAGCTTCGCGGCGTATGTGGAGTCGACTGTTCGCCAATCCGGTTGACTGGCAGGCGTTACTGCTCGCGCTGCTACCGACACTGGCCCTTGCGTGGATGTCCGCGTTATTGGCAAGGCGGCTCGCCAGCTCGACGCTGCGCTCGTTCGTTGGCGAGGCCATCCCGTCGAGCAGCCCGCTCGTACGGACCCCGCTGCGACTGGTGTCGATCGTCACCTTCCTGGTCGTCGGCATGCTGCTGTTGTTTCCGGCGCTCGAACTGACCGGCGTGCGTCCTCGCGTCAGCGGCTCGATGCGCGAGACGACGGCGTGGCTGCGTGGCCCGGGCCTTCGCATCCTGCTCATCGTCCTGATTGCGTATGGGCTGTGCCGCGCCGTCAGTCTGCTCGTCACGCGCTTCGAGAAAGAGCTGCGGGCCGGCGTCCGGTTGAGCAACGCTCGCGAAGATGCCAAGCGCGCCCGCACGATCGGTTTCGTCGTCAACAAGGTGGCCACTGTGCTGATCGTCGGAGTCGCCATGGTGACCGTGCTCAACGAACTCGGCGTCAACGTTGCGCCGTTGCTCACCGGTGCGGGTATCGCGGGCATCGCGCTTGGCTTTGGTGCGCAGTGGTTGATCAAGGATCTGCTCAATGGCTTCTGTCTGATCCTGGAGGACCAGGTCCGCGTCGGAGACGATGCCACGATCAACGGCACCGATGGACTGGTCGAGCAAATCAACCTTCGGACCATCGTCCTGCGTGACGTGCGTGGCACCGTCCACGTCTTTGCCAACGGCGCCATCACCACTCTGGCGAACCAGAGCAAGGACTTCTCTCACTACGTCATCGATCTGAACATCTCTTACAAGGAGGATCCGGATCGCGTGTCCGAGGTCGTGCGCGAGGTCGATCGCGACATCCGCCAGGATCCCGAGTTCGCGCCCCTCATGCTCGAGCCCGTACAGATTCACGGCGTAGTCGGCTTCGCGGAGTGGTCCATGCAGCTCAGGGTCCGTATCAAGACCGCACCGCAGCAACAGTGGAAGGTCGGTCGCGAATTCCGCAAGCGCCTGAGGAAGGCACTGAACCGGCATGGAGTCGCGGTTCCGTATCCAGCACTCAGGCGCGCGAATTGATCGCAGGCGCTAACGCTTCGACGTGCTGCTCCAGCGATCGGCGTACTCGTGGAAGAACAGTGCCTGGGCCAGCACTGTGTTGCGAAGTTCCTTCACCAGCACGCGCTCGTTTGGCGCGTGAATGTTGCTGAAGCCGTCGGTCGCGCCGAGCAGCAGAATCTCCGCATCGGGCACGCCGGTGCTCAAGGCGTGCACGAGTGGAATCGAACCTCCGGTGGCGACTTTGATCGTGTCGCTGCCCCACGCAGTCGCGAGAGCGGCGCGTGCAGCGTCGTAGGCCGGTCCCGATGTCTCGGCTGCGAAGCCATCCCCAGTCGCGCCGGGAGTGACCGTCAGTGAAATGCCGAATGGGCGGACAGCGTTCAGGTGCTTCATCAGCGCGTCCTGCGCCTCCTTCGCATCCTGTTGCGGGTGCACACGCAGATTGATCTTCGCGCGCGCCTGCGGAACAACAGCGTTCACGGCTTTGTCGACCGGCAGCGCATCGAGGCCGGTGATGGTGATAGCGGGACCAGACCAGAGACGTTCGCCGAGTCCACCGGTTCCGAAGAGTGGGAGATCCTTCCGCACTTCCGCCAGCTCACGGAACTCGACTTCGCTGTACGACTCGCCCTTCCAGGGCTCGCGGCGGAGACCCGCCACCGCCACGTTTCCGTGCTTGTCATGCAGAGACGCGAGCGCGTGGAGCAGCACGATCAGCGCGTCTGGCGCCGCACCGCCGAACTGTCCGCTGTGCTTCGGACCAGCGAGCGTCGTGGCCTCCACGTTGACGACCGCCGTGCCGCGCAGCGCCACCGTCAGCGTCGGCGCTCCCGGCCGCAGACTCCCCATGTCGGTGATCAGCATCGCGTCGGAGCGAAATTGTTCGGGAGCGACCGTTGGATACTGGTTCAACGCGCTCCCGACTTCCTCCATCCCTTCAACGACCACTTTGATGCCGACCGGCGGCTTGCCGCCCCAGGCTCGCAGCGCACCGACATGTGCCATGACGTTCGCCTTCGAATCGGACGCGCCACGGCCGAAGATCGCGCCGTCTCGTGTCGCTGGTTCGAAGGGTGGCGAGGTCCACTTCGTCTCGTCGCCTGGAGGGACGACGTCGTAATGGCCGTAGAGCAGCACCGTCGGGGCGTCCGATGGTGCCGGAATCGAGCCGATGACGATGGGATACGTTTCGGGAAGGTCGAGGGTCTTCACGTTCTGCAGCCCGGCATCGCGCAGTAGTTGCATCACCAGCTTGCAGGCGTCGTGCACGGGCTGGGGTGGGAAGGACGACTCGGAAATCGATGGGATGCGCGTGAGCGCGATCAGATCGGCGGTGAGCTGCGGCATGAGCGCGTCGACAGCGCTCGCCAGCGAGGTGGGTGTGACGGTGCGCTCCTGGGTGACACGGGCCATGGAAACCTCCTCGTGAGTCGTCAGAAACTCCATCCGAACCCGAAGGACAGCCCGAACGAGTGCGTGGGTCTATCGTCGGGCGGATCGCTGTCGGTGTCGCCGAACACGTTCACGCTCCAGTACAAGTTCCAGAACATGTCGCGGTGCACGTGTGCATCGAGGTCCAGTCGCACGCGTGCGCGGTCGAGGCTGATCTCGGTCTTGGCCGTGACTGTGGCCTCGGTCGGTCCGCTCGGCGACCATTCCCAGTCGACCTCGCCAAATACCTCCGCTGAATGGGCGGTCTCGTCGGCGCCGGTGAAGTTCTCGGCGTTGTAGTCAATCCCGCCTTCAGCGAGAAAGAGCGTCTCGCGCGACTCGATCAGGATCCGGCCCGCGCCGCCGCCCAACTCCGTTCTCCAATCGAGCTCGAGGTCGTCATCCTGCTGCCCCTGCACCATCCCGACGATGAACCAGCGATTCACGAAGAGGCGTCGCACTTCGAACGTGACGTCGTTTCGCGTATCGGTCGTCCCTTGGTCCTGTTGCGAGAGCAGCGATTCGACCGTCAGGTCGGTGTGGTACGAACGCGTGCGATTCTTGGCCTCGCCATTGAGCGAGTACGACGTGGTGCTATTGGTGAGCGCCAAACCAAAGTCCACCGATCCCGTCGTGCGCGCAAGGAAGGTCTCACCGACCGTTGTGATGCGAACGATGTCCGACAACGGCATCGACATCGTCGGCCCTGTGGCCGTTTGCACCACGAGCTGACCGTCAGCAGGAGAGCTGATCGTGCCCGTGTAACGCATGCCCGATGCCGTGTCGACATCGAGAATCTGCTTGCTTGAAATGGTGACGACCTGGTTCCAGTTGATATCGATCGTGCCGGCTGCTGCGGTTGCGAACGCCAGGTCACCCCGTTCCAGCTTCTCCACGTCGCCTGTGAACTGATCGCCATTCTTGACCTTGACCACGTCCATTCCTTGAGCGAACGCCGTCATGCGGCAGTACGCGATTGCCATGATGATGAGCAACGCGCGCGCGGTCATGCACGACGGCCTTGGCAACACGCATGCCCGGAGCGCGTCAGCTTTCAGGCAACATGCCCGCGCGCTGGAGCTCGCGTATGCGATGACCGAGCGGGACACGCTTCTTGAGAAGCCACACCAGTGAGTTGGTGACTCCCCGAAAGTCGGTCTCCTCGTCGAGCTGGGACAAATAGGTCGCGAGTCCGACGCGTTCGCGCAGCCGATCGCTGCAGGCCGCAGCGATCAGCGCGCGAAAGGACCGTGGCGCGAGTAACGCGCCATAGCGATCGCGCGAAAACGTTCGCAGGCGATTCAGCGGGTGCCGTAGAAACGGAATTGGCGCCACCCACGACGCCAGCAGTTCATTCCGGTACGAGGTGTATCCGAGACAGATACTGCCCACTTCGCGAGCCAGCACGAAGTCGACGATGTCGTCGAACGCTTCCGGAGCCATGGAGAAGTCATGTGTCGAGAGGATGATGCAGCGGTGCTGTCGCCACCCGAACGAGGTCGTGTGCTCGACAGTGTCGCTGATGAACAACTCGGGCACCGGAATCCCGATCCGCCGGCAATGCTTGACGAGGACAGCATGCACATCCGGCAGTTGAGATTCACTGATGCGGATGCTGTCTTCCTGTGCGAGCAGCCGTCGCCGTCGTCTGATGAAGGTCGCGATGATTGGCGCCCCCAGGAGCAGAGCGAGGAGCACCTGG
>Ga0310810_10003224_pt1 | contig 17752 bp, 10 predicted proteins | sample NCmetagenome_FD_207641 | JGI IMG/M metagenome (GOLD analysis project Ga0310810, IMG submission 207641) | Soil microbial communities from experimental microcosm in Duke University, North Carolina, United States - NC | ecosystem: Engineered > Artificial ecosystem > Soil microcosm > Unclassified ...
GCAATTACAGCACGACGAAGAACAAGAAGAAGACGAGCGAACGCCTCGAGATGAGCAAGTTCTGCCGGTACTGCCGGAAGCACACAGGCCATCGCGAAACGAAGTAGTTCGAAACACGGCGCGCGCGAAGCGTCGAGGTAACAAAGGCGCGAGCGAGGCGAAGCGCCCTCGCGAACGGATGCGAGCCGGGCGAAAACGCAGGCGCGTGGTTCGAGGCAAGCAGGCGCGAGCGAAGCGAAGCGCCCTCGCGAACGGATGCGAGCCGGGCGAAGCCGGCGAGCGAGTGAGCGAGTAGGGGAGTCCGAGGGGCGACGCCCCTCGGTTAAGGAAGGACAGTAGCTCAATTGGCAGAGCACCGGTCTCCAAAACCGGGGGTTGGGGGTTCGATTCCCTCCTGTCCTGCCAATTCGGGAAGTCAGCAGAGTGACTGGATCGGCGAGCGTTAAACCATGAAGACGGCAACGATGGACGAGCAGGATTCCTTCAGCGGGCGCGCCCGCGAAAGCGTCACCGGGTGGTGGGGACGCTCGCGGCGCTTCCTGTCCGAGGTCCGCAACGAGATGGGCCGCGTGACATGGCCCAACTCGAAGGAGGTCTACGCCACCACGATTGTCGTCATCCTGACGTCCGTGTTCTTCGGCGTGTACCTCTGGGCATGCGACATCGGGTTGAACTACGTCATCGGCTGGATTTATCGCGAGCTGGGCGCGGCATAGGAACGAGCGGACATGTCCACGCAGACCGACGATCGCACCAAGCAGTGGTACATCGTCCATACGTATTCGGGGTTCGAGAACAAGGTCAAGGAGTCGCTCGAGCAGCGCGTCAACGCGTACGGGCTGCAGGGTGAGATTGGCGAAATCCTGATCCCGACCGAGCAGGTCGCGGAAATGCGCGGCGGCAGGAAAGTCGTCAGCTCGAAGCGGTTCTTCCCTGGCTACATCCTGGTCGAGATGCACATGTCCGACCACGCGTGGCACGTGGTGAAGAACACGCCGAAAGTCACCGGCTTCGTCGGAGCCGGCGCGAAGCCGACGCCGCTGACGCGCGAGGAAGTCGACCAGATCCTCAACCAGGTGACCGAGGCCGCCGAGAAGCCGAAGCCGAAGTACTCGTTCGAAAAGGGCGACCAGGTGCGGATCAACGAAGGTCCGTTCACCAGCTTCAACGGCGTGGTCGACGAAGTGAACAACGAGCGCAACACGCTCAAGGTGATGGTGACGATTTTCGGCCGCGCAACACCGGTCGAATTGGATTTTCTGCAGGTCGAAAAACTGTAAGCGCCGGCAGCCAGAACTGGAAACTGGCAACTGGAAACTGGCAACTGGCAACTGGCAACTGGCAACTGACATCGAGCTCAGCTAAGCATGGCGAAGAAGATACAGGCAATGGTGAAGCTCCAGATCGCCGCGGGGAAAGCGACCCCTGCGCCGCCGGTCGGGACCGCGCTCGGTCCGCACGGCGTCAATATCATGGACTTCTGCAAGAACTTCAACGCGCGGACGGCCAAGGACGAAGGGCTCATCATCCCGGTCGTCGTCACCGTCTACAGCGACCGATCGTACTCGTTCATCACCAAGACGCCGCCTGCATCGATCCTGCTCAAGCGCGCCGCGAACCTGGCGAAAGGGTCCGCGGAGCCGAACAAGAACAAGGTGGGCACGGTCACGCGCCGGCAGGTCGAAGACATCGCCAAGACGAAGCTGCCCGACCTGAATTGCGAGTCGCTCGAGGCGGCGGTGAAGTCCGTCGCAGGTACTGCCCGGTCGATGGGAATCGATGTGATCGGTTAGTTCGAAGAGAGTGCCAGGCCGGCCGCAAAGCGGACGGCAAGGCCGAAGACCGTCGCGCGAAGCGCGTGAGCAAGCGGGGGTGGGGCCCCGCGAGCATTGATAGAAGCAGACCCAGTCGCTCCTGAACATCCGACTGGTGAAGAGTGGGAGATCGGCGAAGCCGGTCGCTAGCACCACAGAGGTCAAGACATGCCGAGCGGAAAGAAATTCGCGGCCGCGAAGAACGCGGTCCCTGATCGGCCTCATTCGATTGAAGAGGCCGTCCCCCTGATGCAGAAGGTGAAGTTCGCGAAGTTCGACGAGACCGTCGAGCTTGCGATGCGCCTCGGCGTCGACCCGAAGCACGCCGACCAGATGGTCCGCGGCACCGTCGTCCTGCCGCACGGGCTCGGCAAGAGCAAGAAGGTCCTCGCGATCGCCGGCGCTGACAAGCAGCGCGAAGCGAGCGAGGCGGGCGCCGACCACGTCGGCGGGGAAGAGCTCGTCGAGAAGATCCAGGGCGGCTGGATGGACTTCGACGCCGTCGTCGCCACGCCCGACATGATGCGCGCCGTCGGCAAACTCGGGAAGGTGCTCGGCCCCCGCGGCCTGATGCCCAATCCGAAGACCGGCACGGTCACCACGAACATCGCGCAGGCGGTCCGCGAGATCAAGGCCGGCAAGGTGGAGTTCCGCGTCGACAAGACGGGCATCGTCCACGCGCCGGTGGGCAAGATTTCGTTCCCCGCGCAGAGCCTGATCGAGAACGCGCACGCGCTCGTCGACAGCGTGGTCAGAGCGAAGCCGTCCGCGGCCAAGGGCAAGTATCTGAAGCGCGTCACGATGTCGTCGACCATGGGCCCGGGGATCGACATCGACACGACGCACGTGACCGAGACGGTGAAGCACTAGCTTCGTTCGCCGTCAGCCGCCGGTCGTTGCGGATCGACGAACCGGAGGGCGAACGGAAGACGACAAGGATTCGTTAATGGCTGTCACACGAGCGATCAAAGAAGAGGAACTGCAGGGACTCGAGCAGTCCTTCAAGGGTACCGAAGCCGCGATTCTGATGGATTATCGCGGCCTCAAGGTGCCGGAGGTGACCGAGCTCCGGCGTCAGGTGCGCGCGGCGAAAGCCAGCTATACCGTCGTCAAGAACACGCTCGCGAAGCGGGCGATCAAGGGGACGCCGTTCGAGGGGCTGAGCGAGCACTTCGTCGGGCCGACGGCCGTCGCCTATGCGGCCGGCGATCCCGTTGCGCTTGCGAAGGTGCTGACCACCTTTGCCAAGGACAAGCCGGCGCTGCAGATCAAGGCCGCCGTCGTCCAGGGGCGCGCGATCAAGCCGGCGGAAGTCACGGAGCTGGCCTCGCTGCCCGGCAAGCCGGAGCTTTACGCGAAGTTGCTCTTCGTGCTGCAGGCGCCGATGGTCCAGATCGTCAGCGTCCTGAACGCCGCGCCGCGCGATCTGATGAGTGTGCTGGTGCAGGCGGAGAAGAAGAAGTCGGAAGGCGGAAGTCAGAAGTCAGAAGAAGGTTCCTAGGGCTGCCCGCGAAGCGGGCGGCAAGGCCAAAGGCCGTCGCGCGAAGAGCGCCTGCGGCCTCGCCGAGCGCGAATGCGCGAGGCACTGATAAATGCATACGTAAGGCGGGAATCATCCGGAGTTTGAGGAGAGCGTAATGGCCGAACTGAATCAGCAGCAGGTGGTGGATTACATCAAGGGCATCAGCGTCCTCGAGCTGTCGCAGCTCGTGAAGACGCTGGAGCAGGAACTCGGCGTGAGCGCGGCGGCGGCGATGCCGATGGCCATGCCGGCCGGCGGCGCGGCGGCAGGCGGCGGGGCGGCCCCGGTCGAGGAGAAGACCGAGTTCTCGGCGATTCTCACCGAAGTGGGCACCAACAAGATCAACGTCATCAAGGTCGTCCGCGAGGTCACCAGCCTGGGGCTGAAGGAAGCGAAGGACCTGGTCGAGAGCGCGCCGAAGCCGATCAAGGAAGGCATTCCGAAGGACGAGGCGGCTGCGATCCAGAAGAAGTTCGCCGACGTCGGCGCGAAGGTCGAGATCAAGTAGCGTGACAGGGCCTTCGAGGCCTTGTTACAGCCTCCAAGCCGGGTCGCCAGACCCGGCTATTCGTCTTTGAGCGCGCGCGAAACGCCACGACGCTGAGAGGCGAGTGAGCGGAGCGAAGCGAGCCATCGGAGCGGCGCGAGCCGGCGAAGCGGCGAGCGAGCGACGGTGCAGGGGAGTCCGAGGGGCGAAACCCCTCGGAACGAAACGAGGAATTTCACACGCATGTACAGCCTTCCCAAGAACGTCTACCGCGAACGCATCGACTTCTCCAAAATCAAGACGACGGTTCCGATCCCGAACCTCATCGAGATTCAGAAGAAGTCGTACGAACGCTTCCTGCAGATGAACCGGCTGCCGTCGGAGCGCGAGGACGCCGGCCTGCAGTCCGTGTTCAAGTCGGTGTTCCCGATCAGCGACTTCCGCGAGAACTCGTCGCTCGAGTTCATCGAATATTCGATCGGGAACTGGGAGTGCAAGTGCGGCCGCCTCTCCGGGCTGCATCACCTGCGCAAGCCCTGCACGAACTGCGGCCACACGCTGATCGCCGATCCGTACGGCGAGCACGACGTGTTGTGCCCGCGCTGCGGCAAGCCCAACGAGGCGCGCGGCGACGTCTGCGATATCTGCGGCAACACGGTCGGCCTCAAGCTGAAGTACGACGTGGACGAGTGCCAGGAGCGCGGCATGACCTACGCCGTGCCGCTGAAGGTCACGATCCGTCTGGTGGTCTGGAACAAGGACCCCGAGACGGGCGTCAAGACCATCCGCGACATCAAGGAGCAGGAGGTCTACTACGGCGACATTCCGCTGATGACGGACAACGGCACGTTCATCATCAACGGGACCGAGCGCGTCATCGTCTCGCAGCTGCACCGCTCGCCGGGCGCCTTCTTCCACTCGGAAGACAAGACCCTCTTCATCGCGCAGATCATCCCGTATCGCGGCTCCTGGGTCGAGTTCGAGTACGACGCGAAGAACCTGCTCTACGTCCGGATCGATCGCAAGCGGAAGTTCCTGGCCACGGTGTTCCTCCGCGCGCTCGGCCTGCGCGGCGCCGACGAGATCATCCGCACCTTCTACTCCGTCGATCGGCTGACGTTCAGGGACGGCGCGACGCAGTGGGCGGTGAACGACAGCATCGTCGGGCTCCGCGCCGCCAGGGACATCAAGGCGGGCAGCGATACCGTGACGGCTGCGGGGAAGAAGATCAACTCGAGCGCGCTCGCCGCGCTGCGCAAGGCCGGCGTGCAGACGGTCGAAGTCGCCGACGCGGAACTCGAAGGCGCTTACGCCGCCGGGGATGTCGTCGATCCGTCGACCGGCGAGGTGATCCTCGAAGCCAACGAGCCGCTCGAACCGCGCGTCATCTCGATGGCGCAGGAGAAGAACGTCGAGGCGATCGAAATCTTCTTCCCGGAGAAGGACGAAGTTGGGCCGGTCCTGTCGGCGACGCTGAAGAAGGATCCGATCCACACGCACGAGGAAGCGCTCATCGAGATCTACCGCCGCCTGCGGCCGGGTGATCCGCCCACGCTCGACAGCTCGCGCTCGCTGTTCGAGAACATGTTCTTCAACCCGCAGAAGTACGACTTCTCGCGCGTCGGCCGGCTGAAGCTGAACACGAAGCTGAAGCTGAACACGCCGCTCGACGAGAAGATCCTGCACCCGCAGGACTTCTACGAGGTCATCAAGTATCAGTTGAAGCTGCGGCGCAATCCGGCGAACGTCGACGACATCGATCACCTCGGCAACCGCCGTGTGCGGTCGGTCGGCGAGCTCCTCGAGAACCAGTTCCGCATCGGGCTGGTCCGCATGGAGCGCGCGATCAAGGAAAAGATGTCGGTCTACCAGGAAATGGCGACCGCCATGCCGCACGACCTGATCAACGCGAAGCCGGTCATGGCCGCGATTCGCGAGTTCTTCGGGTCGTCGCAGTTGTCGCAGTTCATGGACCAGACGAACCCGTTGTCGGAAGTCACGCACAAGCGGCGCCTGTCGGCCCTCGGGCCGGGCGGGTTGTCGCGGGAGCGCGCGGGCTTCGAAGTCCGCGACGTACATCCGACGCACTACGGCCGCATCTGTCCGATTGAGACGCCGGAAGGCCCCAACATCGGCCTCATCTCGTCGCTGTCGTGCTACGCCCGGATCAACGAGTTCGGCTTCATCGAATCGCCGTATCGCAAGGTGAAGGACGGCCGCGTCGTCGATTACGTGCAGATCACGAACGCCGGCGGCAACACGAAACTGAAAGTCGGCGACATCGTCGAAGCCGGCGACGTCGGGGCGGACAAGGAGAACGCGGTCTCGGGCAGCAAGCGCCGGCGCGGCCTCGAGTACGAACCGTACTCCTACTACCTCTCGGCGTGGGAAGAGGACCAGTACGTCATCGCTCAGGCGAACGCCAAGGTGGGCGAGAACGGCCACTTCGTGAACGACCGCGTGAACGCGCGCCAGGCCGGCAACTTCATCCTGGCGGAGCGCAACAAGGTCGACTTCATCGACGTCTCGCCGAAGCAGCTCGTCTCGGTCGCGGCCTCGCTGATTCCGTTCCTGGAGAACGACGACGCGAACCGCGCGCTGATGGGATCCAACATGCAGCGTCAGGCGGTGCCGCTGCTCCGCGCACGCGCGCCGTACGTCGGCACGGGCATGGAGTACATCACCGCCCGCGACTCCGGCGCGTGCATCGTCGCGCGGCGCTCGGGCACGGTCGACTACGTCGACAGCCAGCGGATCGTCGTCCGTGTCGAAGGGGAGTCGGAGTCGATGTCGCGCGAGATGGGCGCCGACATCTACCCGATGACGAAGTTCAAGCGGTCGAACCAGAACACCTGCATCAACCAGAAGCCGATCGTTCGCGTGGGCCAGAAGGTTCACAAGGGACAGATCCTGGCCGACGGGCCGTGCACGGAGCTGGGGGAGCTGGCGCTGGGCCGGAACGTGCTCGTCGCGTTCATGCCGTGGCGCGGCTACAACTTCGAGGACGCGATCCTGATCTCCGAGAAGATGGTGAAGGAGGACGCCTACACGTCCATCCACATCGAGGAGTTCGAGATCGAAGCGCGCGACACGAAGCTCGGTCCGGAAGAGATCACGCGCGACATCCCGAACGTGGGTGAGGGGTACCTCGCCGACCTCGACGAGAGCGGCATCATCCGCATCGGCGCATCGGTGAAGCCGGGCGACATCCTGGTCGGCAAGGTGACGCCGAAGGGGGAGACGCAGCTGACGCCGGAAGAGAAGCTGCTGCGCGCGATCTTCGGCGAAAAGGCCGGCGACGTGCGCGACGCGTCGCTCGTGTGTCCTCCGGGCATCGAAGGGATCATCGTCGGCGTCAAGATCTTCTCGCGCAAGGGCATCGAGAAGGACGAGCGCGCCAAGGCGATCGAGAACGACGAGCTCGAGATGATGGAGAAGAACCTGCAGGACGAGATCCGCATCCTTCACGACGAAGTGAAGAAGCGCGTGGTCACGATGCTGCAGGGACAGGAATCGCGCGCGGATCTGTACGACGAGAACGGCCGCGAGCGGCTGCTCCGCCGGGGCACGGCGCTGACCGAGGACGTGCTGCAGGGCCTTCCCTACGAAGCGATCGTCCGGCTCAAGGTGAACTCCGACGACCCGCGCCTGGAAGAAGACCTCCGCGAGCTGGAGGAGCGCACGGAGCGGCAGGTCGAGGTCATCCGCAATCAGTTCGAGGAGAAGAAGGAGAAGGTCCGTCGCGGCGACGAACTGCCTCCGGGCGTCATCAAGCTGGTCAAGGTCTACGTCGCGATGAAGCGCAAGCTGTCGGTCGGCGACAAGATGGCCGGCCGGCACGGCAACAAGGGCGTCATCGCGCGCATCCTGCCGGAAGAGGACATGCCGTATCTGCCGGACGGAAACCCCGTCGAGATCGTGCTCAACCCGCTCGGCGTTCCGTCGCGCATGAACGTCGGCCAGATTCTCGAGACCCACCTCGGGTGGGCGGCCCACGCGCTCGGGCTCTACTTCGCGACGCCGGTCTTCGACGGGGCGCGCGAGGAGGAGATCAAGCACTGGCTCGAGGAAGCGGGGCTGCCGAAGAGCGGCAAGACGCGGCTCTTCGACGGCATGACGGGCATGGAGTTCGAGCAGGACGTCACCGTCGGCTACATCTACATGCTGAAGCTGTCGCACCTGGTCGATGACAAGATCCACGCGCGCTCGATCGGGCCGTACTCGCTCATCACCCAGCAGCCGCTGGGCGGCAAGGCGCAGTTCGGCGGGCAGCGCTTCGGCGAGATGGAGGTCTGGGCGCTCGAAGCCTACGGCGCGGCCCACATCCTCCAGGAGCTGCTCACGGCGAAGTCGGACGACGTCACGGGCCGCGCGAAGATCTACGAGGCGATCGTCAAGGGCGACGCGTCGTTCCAGCCCGGGCTGCCGGAGTCGTTCAACGTGCTCATCCGCGAGCTGCAGGCCCTCTGCCTCGACGTGGAGCTGATGAAAACGAAGCGGAAGCTGACCGAGCCCGAGCCGCCAGCGGCCGATGAAGGTGTGCCGGTTCTTCAGGAGAGCTAAATAGAAAATGCGTCCATCTTTTGATACCCGTGGCTCTCTGACGACCGATTTCGATGCGATCCGCATCAGTCTGGCGTCGCCGGAGAAGATCCTTTCGTGGTCGCACGGAGAGGTGACCAAGCCTGAGACGATCAACTACCGCACGTTCAAGCCGGAGCGGGACGGACTCTTCTGCGCGAAGATCTTCGGCCCGGTCACCGACTGGGAGTGTCTGTGCGGCAAGTACAAGCGGATGAAGCACCGCGGCGTCATCTGCGACAAGTGCGGCGTCGAGGTCACGCAGGCGAAGGTGCGCCGCGAACGCCTCGGCCACATCACGCTGGCGACACCCGTCAGCCACGTGTGGTTCTTCAAAGGGCTGCCGAGCCGCATCGGCCACCTGCTCGACATCTCGCTCCGCGATCTGGAGCGCATCCTGTACTTCGAGGCGTATGTCGTCATCGAGCCGGGCGACACCGATTTGAAGCCGAACCAGCTGCTCAGCGAAGATCAGTTCCGCAAGGCGCGTGAGGATTACGGTCAGAAGTTCCGCGCGCAGATGGGCGCCGAAGCGATCAAGGAGCTGCTGAAGCGCGTCAGCGTCGAGAAGCTCGCGCTGGAAATGCGCGAGCGGATGCGGACCGAGACGTCGGTTCAGAAGAAGCTGAAGTACGCCAAGCGGCTGAAGGTGGTCGATTCGTTCCGCAAGTCCACCAACAAGCCTGAGTGGATGATTCTCGACGTCATTCCGGTCATTCCGCCGGAGCTGCGCCCGCTCGTGCCGCTCGACGGCGGCCGTTTCGCGACGTCTGATCTGAACGATCTGTATCGCCGCGTCATCAACCGCAACAACCGGTTGAAGAAGCTGATCGAGTTGAAGGCGCCCGACGTCATCATCCGCAACGAAAAGCGGATGCTCCAGGAAGCGGTCGACGCGCTGTTCGACAACGGCCGCCGCGGCCGCGTGCTGCGCGGCGCGAACAACCGGCCGCTGAAGTCGCTGAGCGATACGCTGAAGGGCAAACAGGGGCGCTTCCGCCAGAACCTGCTGGGCAAGCGCGTCGATTACTCGGGCCGTTCCGTCATCGTCGTCGGGCCGGAGCTGAAGCTGCACCAGTGCGGGCTGCCGAAGAAGATGGCGCTCGAGCTCTTCAAGCCGTTCATCTACAACAAGCTCGAAGAGAGAGGTCTCGTCGCCACGATCAAGCAGGCGAAGGAGATGGTCGAGCAGCAGCGGCCGGAGGTCTGGGACATTCTCGAGGAAGTCATCCGGGAGCACCCCGTGCTCCTGAACCGCGCGCCGACGCTGCACCGGCTGGGCATCCAGGCCTTCGAGCCGGTGCTCGTCGAAGGCAAGGCGATCCGGATACATCCGCTCGTCTGCACGGCGTTCAACGCCGACTTCGACGGCGACCAGATGGCGGTGCACATTCCGCTCGCGCCGGAGGCGCAAATCGAGGCATCGGTGCTGATGATGTCGTCGAACAACATCCTCTCGCCGGCGAGCGGCCAGCCGATCGCGATTCCCTCGCAGGACATCGTGCTCGGGTGCTACTACCTGACGAAGTCGAAGGCTGGCGCCAAGGGTGAAGGGCGCGCGTTCGGTACGCCGGACGACGTCGTGCTCGCGCTCGAGGCAGGCGAGCTGGAAACGCTCACGCCGATCCGTCTGCGGATCAGCGGCGAACTGATCGATCTCACCGTCGCGCGCGACGACCAGGGCGTGCAGTACGCCGAAGTGCAGAACGTCACCAACAAGGTGATCAACACGACCGTCGGCCGCGTGCTGCTCAACAGCGCCCTTCCGAAGGAGATGCCGTTCGTCAACGGCCTCATGAAGAAGAAGGGCCTGCAGCAGCTCGTGCAGTACTGCTACCTGCGGTTCGGCCTCGAGAAGACCGTCGAGATGCTCGACAGTCTGAAGAATCTCGGGTTCACGTATGCGACGCGGTCGGGCCTGTCGATCGGCATCGACGACCTCGTCATCCCGTCCGAGAAGCCGGCGCTCGTTGCGCGTGCGCGAGACGAGGTGATCAAGGTCGAAGGGCAGTATCTCGAAGGCGCGATCACCAACGGCGAACGCTACAACAAGGTCATCGCCGTGTGGTCGGACGTCACCGAGAAGATCGCCGACGAGATGTTCTCCGAGATGGAGGAGCTCGATCAGTCCGGGCGGAACTTCAACCCGGTCTACATCATGGCGGATTCCGGCGCCCGCGGGTCGAAGCAGCAGATCCGGCAGCTCGCCGGCATGCGCGGCCTGATGGCGAAGCCGTCCGGCGAGATCATCGAGACGCCGATCACGTCGAACTTCCGTGAAGGTCTCGAAGTCATGCAGTATTTCATCTCCACGCACGGCGCCCGCAAGGGTCTCGCCGACACGGCGTTGAAGACGGCGGACTCGGGCTATCTCACACGGCGCCTCGTCGACGTCGCGCAGGACGTCATCATCCACGAACCCGACTGCGGGACGATGGACGGGATCGACGCACGGGCGATCGTCGAGTCGGGCGAAATCATCGAGCCGCTGCGCGACCGCATCATCGGCCGCGTGACGCTCGAACGGATCGCCGACCCGTTCTCGGGTGAGATGATCATCAACCAGAACGAGGAGATCGACGAAGAGAAGGCCACGGCGATCCAGGAGGCGGGCATCGAGAAGGTCCGCATCCGTTCGGTGCTCACGTGCGCGAGCCGCAGGGGCTGCTGCGCGAAGTGCTACGGCCGCGATCTGGCGACGGGCAAGCTCGTCGAGATGGGCCTCGCGGTCGGCGTCATCGCCGCGCAGTCGATTGGCGAGCCCGGCACGCAGCTGACGATGCGGACGTTCCACATCGGCGGCACGGCCTCGCGCGTCAACGAGCAGTCATCGCTCGACGCGAAGCACGCCGGCACCGTCCGCTACCAGGGCCTGCAGGTCGTCGAGGCGAAGGGCTCCGGCGAGAACGCCGGCCAGCTCGTCGTCATGAACCGCACGGGTTCGCTGGTGATTCAGGACGCGAAGGGGCGCGATCGCGAGCGCTATCCGATCGTCTACGGCGCGCGCCTCAAGGTGCGCGACGGCCAGCAGGTCGAGCAGGGCACCGTGCTCGTGGAATGGGATCCGTACACGTTCTCGATCCTCACCGAGGATTCGGGGACGGTGAAGTACAAGGACCTCATTCCCGACGTCACGTATCACGAGGAACTGGACGAGGTCACCGGCCTCTCGCGGAAGATCGTCGTGGACAGCCCCGACGAGAAGAAGCAGCCGACGATGGAGATCCGCGACAAGGCGGGGAAGGTGGCGCGCAAGTACCACATGCCGTCGCACGCCCACCTCATGATCGAGGACGGCGACGCGGTGCACGCGGGGCAGGTGCTCGCGAAGATCCCGCGCGAGTCCACGAAGACGAAGGACATCACCGGCGGTCTGCCGCGCGTGGTCGAACTCTTCGAGGCGCGGAAGCCGCGCGAGACGGCCGTCATCTCGGAGATCGACGGTGTGGTCCGCCACGGCGGCATCGTGAAGGGGCAGCGCAAAATCATCATCGTCCCCGAGGAGGGCGGCGGCGAGCCGCGTGAGTACTCGCTGCCCCGCGGCGTACACGTGAACGTCCAGGAAGGCGATCGCGTCCGCGCCGGCGAGCCGTTGATGGATGGGCCGAGCAACCCGCACGACATCCTCGCGGTCCTCGGCGAGAAGGCGCTGCACGCCTACCTGGTCAACGAGATCCAGGAGGTCTACCGGCTGCAGGGCGTGAACATCAACGACAAGCACATCGAGGTCATCGTCCGGCAGATGATGCGGTGGGTGAAGATCGAGGAGGTGGGCGACACCGAGTTCCTCGTGGAGGAGCAGGTGGATCGGTTCCGCTTCATGGAAGAGAACGAGCGCGTGATCGCGCAGGGCGGGCGTCCGGCGCAGGGCCGGCCGCTGCTGCTCGGGATCACGAAGGCATCGCTCTCGACCGACTCGTTCATCTCCGCGGCATCGTTCCAGGAGACGACGCGCGTGCTGACCGAAGCGTCGATTTCAGGCAAGGTGGATCACCTCCGCGGCCTGAAGGAGAACGTCACGATGGGCCGGCTGATCCCGGCGGGCACCGGCTTCGACTTCTACCGGAGCGTGCGGATCCCGGCGGACGAGCCGCCGCCGCCGCCCCCGCCTTCGCCGGAGGAGCTGGAGCTGGAGCGCGAGATGGAGTACTTCGTGGAGCCGGAGGAGGCGTTCACGCGCGAGGAGACCGAGTAGCGCTGGGGTGCCTGTAGCGCAGGCCTTCAGGCCTGCCTGCCAGCAGCCAGCGGCCAGCCGTGGGCTGGGATAAAGCCTTGGCGAAGGGCCAGAGAAGGGCGGTGGTTCTGACGAACCGCCGCCCTTCTCCATTTTGGTGCGCGTCTGATGGCTTCAAGGCTTTGCGCGGTATCCTTCTCCGCATGCACGACGATCGCACGCCGCAAGTGGTAGGGCACGACGGGCTGATGTGGGTCCGGGCAAGCGGCGTCTGCCGCGACTGGAACGCCATTCGGTACAAGCTGGGGATGTCCTCACGAAGTACTCAATCTCAGCGACAGCGAACCCGTGGTTGCCGTCGTCGCGCGATCCACTCCGGAGGAGTGGGATCGCATCGTTTCCTAGGTTCGGCCACGACACGCGGCTGACGTGTGAGTCCGTCGTTCCTGACGGGCTGACGCGAGGATGCCAGAGAGATGGTGTTTTCATTTCTCACGTTCGCTGCAAGCTGGCTGCTCTGGGCTGCAGCCTTCAGGTTGGCCGGCGGCGATTTCACCCATCCGTCACGATTCACTGCGCTTGGGGGCGCCCTCTACCTGCTCGGCGTATTTGCCCCCGCGCTCGTCGCGATCGTCCTGACCGCGCTCCGCGATGGCGGGGACCGCGTGCGGACGCTGCTTCGGCGCGTCATCGCGTGGGATGTCGGCCCGCGGTACTACGTGTTTGCAATCCTTTTCTACCCGGTCGCACGACTCGCCGGCGCCGCGGTGGAGCGCATCGTACTGGGCGTCTGGCCGGGCGCGAGCAGCGAATCTCTGGGTGTCATGCTCGTCGCGACCGTCCTCTCCGCGCCAATTCAGGCGGGCGAGGAGGTCGGGTGGCGCGGTTTCCTGCTGCCGCGGCTCTCGGCTCGCCTCGGTCTTCCCCTCGCGAGTCTCGTCGTGGGCGTCGTCTGGGCCGCATGGCATCTGCCGTTCTTCTTCATGCCCGGCACCGACAAAACGGGCCAGCCGTTCCCCGCGTATGTGGCCGGGCTGACGGCGCTCTCGGTGGCCATGGCGTGGCTGTATTGGCGAACGCGAGGCAGCCTGCTCTTGGCGATGCTGATGCACGCGGCGGTGAACAACCTCAGGCCGATGGCCACGCCGCCGGTCGCGGCAGGCAGTCCGTTCGCGTTGCGGGGTCCTTTGATGACGTGGTCCGCGATCGGGTGCATGTGGATCGCGGCCGCCGGACTCCTGTTCACGATGCGTGGCGTCCGTGATCTGCCAGGGAACAGCCGACGATCGACGTTGGCACAAATCCCGTGCTCGGTCCGGACCTGGTTGAATCGAGTCGTGCGACGCTCAATTGATATCCTCTATCGGTGAGTCCGACGGTTCTACGCGTGCGCGGCTATCGGTTCTACTTCTTTTCTCGCGAAGAACCGCGACCCACGTTCACGTCCAGCATGCCGAAGGTGAGGCGAAGTTCTGGATCGACCCGATCGTAGAATTGCACGGGAACTACGGTCTGAAGCCGAAGACGCTTTCCGAAGCTTTGGATCCTGATTGGCGATCAGGAATTGTTTGCGGCATTCAGCGAATTCCCGTGGTTTCGCGACGCATCGATCGCCGAAATTGCTCGAGTCGAGTTGCCGAGTGACGTCGCTGGTCCTTGCGGATCCGGCCACCGGCCGCGCACGGCTGGTCAACACGTCGTCGGACAATCCCGCGGGTCCGGCGGTAGGCAGCTCGCTCGCCGTGTTCGCGCAGCCGACGAAGTAACATCCGACAAAGATTCCCGGTCGAAGAGCGGTGTGCGTCTGACGAAAGGGCTGCAGACATGTCGCGAGGACGCTGATGATCGAGATGAGGCTGAACGGAAGCATTCCTGAATTCCGCGAGCGCGCGGCGCGCCGGCAGGTGAGGAACGTCGTCTTGCTGCTGATGATTTTCGCGGTTGCTGGAGTTCCGCGCTCACGCGCGCAGGGTCCACAGGCCACGGTGAATGGCGCGCCCAAGAGCATCCGTAACCAAACGGGGATTGAGCTGGTCTGGATTCCGCCGGGCAGTTTCACCATGGGTTCGACTGACGCGGAAATCCAGGCCGCGTACGAGGAGTCGAAAAGCCTGTTTCCTCAGTATGCGAAATTGGAGTGGTTCACCGGAGAGAAGCCCAGGCACCGGGTCACCATTCGCGAAGGCTTCTATATGGCGAAGTATGAAGTGACGCAGGCGCAGTGGCGCGCGGTGATGGGCACGACGGTGCAGCAGCAAATGGCCAAAGCGGGCCCAACGTGGACGCTGGTGGGAGAGCAGGGTGACAACTACCCGATGGTCTTCGTCAGCTGGGATGAGGCGCAGCAGTTCGTCGAAAAGCTGAACGCGATGCAGGACGGCTACCAGTACCGGCTGCCGACGGAAGCTGAATGGGAGTATGCCGCCCGAGCGGGAACCACTACGGCATTTGCATTTGGCGACTCGCTCAGCTCTGAGCAGGCGAACTTCAACGCGAACCATCCGTATTTCGACAAAGACAAAGGCCGCCCCCGCGCCGCGGCCACGCCAGTCGGGAGCCTTCAGCCGAACGCCTGGGGGCTGTACGACATGCACGGCAACGTGTACGAATGGTGCGAGGACTCGTATCACGATAGTTACGAGGGAGCGCCCACCGATGGGAGCGCGTGGCTCAGTGGTGGCAGCGACCAGAAAGTGATACGCAGCGGCGCGTATGGCAGCAACGCCGCGAATGTGCGCTCGGCCGTGCGGCACTCATTTGCGCCGGGCACTCGCACCGGGACCGTTGGCTTTCGCGTGGCTGCCGTCGCGCGGCCTCGATAGCGTCGCCGACTCCGCGCGCAGTCGATCTGCTCGAAGCGCTCGCACGCACTGGAAGCTGGCGGCTTCTACGATCCGCCTTCGCTCTTCGTCGACGGCACGATCAGCCGGGCGTCCGTCGGCGTCACGAGCACGTGAATCATGTTGAGCGCGGGCTGTTGCACCGACTGGAGGAGGTAAAAGCGCGATCCGTCGCTGGACTCGGCGAGGCTGCGGCTCTGGAACACGGACGCCGGCGCCCGCCGGGCTCCTTCGAAGAGCTTCTGCGGCGGGCCGAACGTGATCGTATTGCCGCGCATGGTCACCGCCACCGTCCAGACGGCGCCGCTCTGCACGAACGCGATCTCGTTGCCATCGCCACGCCAGACCGGATCGATCGCGCCCGCTGGCGCGACGCGCTGCCGGCGTCCGGGACCCGGGAACGGCTCGACGTAAATTCCAGTGTCGGCATCGTAGAGCACGAAATGGCCGTCGCGCGAGAAGGAGCCGTCCGAATGGACCTCGTCGCTGTCGGCCAGCGGCTTCCACGCGGCGCGCGATGACATGTCGGCGACCGGGGCCCACGCGATTCGGCTTCCGATCCGGCCAAGAACCGTCCGGCCGTCGGCCGAGAGCGCCCACACGGCCTCGATGCCGTCCGCGAGTTTTCCGATGGTCTCGATCGTCCCGCTGTCATCCTTCCGTGCGACGAGATCCCGTCCGCGTATCCCCGCCGCGCGTCCATCAGGCAGCCAGAGCTGCCATTGCACGTCGGACGGCAGCGACGCCCGGCCCGGGTCGCCGGCGTTTGCGATCCATGCCACGCTGTCGGAACAAGCGAGCAGGCGTCCCTCCTCGGACGGAGAGAGGAAGATTGAATCGAGTGCGCCTGGCGGTCCCGCGGTTCCCACCGCAGCGCCGTTCCGGTCGAATGCCGTCACCTCGGCGAGGGCCGCCGTGCCCGGCCGCCAGGCGATGGTTCCGTTTTCCGCCACCGAAAAGTCTGCCCGCGCCAGCGCCGGTTGCGAAGACACTCCTCGAACCACGAGTCGAGGCTCGCCGGTCATCGCGCGCGCTGCGGCGTTCAGCCGCTGCGCGTACAAGTTGTCGTTCTTGACGTAGAGAAGCTGACCGCCGCCCGCGGCGGTATAACGGGCTGCCGTCTCGTTCTTGAAGAGCGGCGTGACGTTCGTGATGGCGCCATCCGCCATCGTTGCGAGTACCACCGCGCCATCTCCGCCGCCGGTATCGGACCACGCAATGAAGTCGTTCGTGCCTGGTATGAACTCGGGATACAGAAACGACGCGGGGCCGCGGCCGACGACGTTGAGGCCGTGCCCGTCGCCGCCGGCACCGGCGGCGATCGGCGGCGTCGCGCCGAGCAGAACGCCCTCGGTTTGACTCCAACCGCCGCCTCGCACGTTCGCCGAGTACTTCATCACGATCGCCGCCGGTCCGTCCGGCAGCTTGATGTCGAGCAGCTGCCGCGCGGCGCCGCTGACCACCGGCACGGTCACCGCCGACGAACCGTGCCAGAAGGGTTCGTTTGCCAGCCCCTCGACTCCCGGCACTTCGAGCAGGTCCAGCGAATCCAGCCGGCGGATGTAAAGGTGGTGCGATCCGACGAACAGCACGGACCTGCCGTCCGGCGACAGATGGGGCGGCGCGTTCATGGTGCCCACTGGACGCAGAGCGATGTCCGCGGGCGGGACGATCGTGAGCACGAGCGGAGCGGTCGTGCTCGCGGTTGCGCGGCCCGCCAGCCAGAATGCGGCGCCGGTGAAGAGCGCGGTTCCGGCGATCGCCGGCAGCGCGACTCGCGAGAGGATCCAGGGAATCGTCCGTTTCCCGTTGCCGGCCGCAGCGGCGTCGGTCGCCCCGTCGAGCGCATCCTCCAGTTCGAGACGCGCATCGGCCGCGTCCGCGAGGCGCGTCTTGCGATTTTTCTGCAGACACCGGCGGAGCAGCCGCCGGATCGAGGACGGCGTGTCGTCCGGCAGCGAGCCCCAATCCGGATCTTTGGTCAGTACCGCTGCGATCGTGTCGGAAATCGTCGGTCCGTCGAACAGCCGCCGTCCCGTCACCATTTCGTACAGGACGGCGCCAAACGCCCAGAGATCGGTCCGCTTATCGACGTCGCCGTTGCGCGCCTGTTCGGGCGACATGTACGCGGCCGTTCCGAGAATGAGGCCGGCAGCCGTCGCGTGCACGGAAAGCGTTGGTGAGTTCATCAGGTCCGCGCGCGCCGCGGCGCTCCCGGATTCGATCGCTTTCGCGAGACCGAAATCGAGGACTTTCACGGTGCCGTCGCTGCGGACTTTGATGTTCGCCGGTTTGAGGTCGCGATGCACGATCCCCTGTTCGTGCGCCGCCTCC
>Ga0310810_10003225_pt1 | contig 17750 bp, 20 predicted proteins | sample NCmetagenome_FD_207641 | JGI IMG/M metagenome (GOLD analysis project Ga0310810, IMG submission 207641) | Soil microbial communities from experimental microcosm in Duke University, North Carolina, United States - NC | ecosystem: Engineered > Artificial ecosystem > Soil microcosm > Unclassified ...
CGAGGCCGCGCCGGGGAGCGCGCGCACGAAGCTCGCCTGGACGAGGCCGAGCGCGAGCGCAATGGCGATGACGGCGAGGGTGCGGCGCATAGGACGATCAGTTCGCGGCGGCGACGACGGCCTCGCCTAGGACCTGCACGAACAGCGGATGACCGGCGCTCTCGAACGGGACCACGGCGGCGGTCTGGAACGGGTCCTGGGTACGCTTGCTCACCTTCTCGACGGTGCCGACGACCAGGCCGCGGCGGATGCCCGGCTCGATGCCCGAGGTCACGACGATGTCGCCGGGGGAGAGATCGACGTTCTGCGGGATGAGGTCGATGGCCATGCTGAGGCCGCGGTCCCCTTCCAGCACGCCGGCGGTGTCCGAGGCGTTCTGCACGGCGACCGCGAGCCTGCTCTTCGTGTCGGACAGCAGGAGCACGGACGACGAGCGGCGGCGCGCCTCGAAGACCTTGCCGATGATGACGCCTTCGCCGGCGACGACCGCCTGGCCCGGGCGGACGCCGTCGTCGGAGCCGCGGTCGATGACCAGCCCATGGAAGACGTCCTCGTCGGTCTCGGAGACCACGCGTGCGAGGATGGGCGCGTCGGAGGCGCGTTCCTGAAAATGGAGCGCCAGCTTGAGCGCGTCGTTCTCAAGCGCCTGTTCGCGCAGCTTGGCGTTCTCCTTGCGCAGCGTCTCGACCGCCTTCGCGAGGGTCTCGCGGTCGGCGCGGTCGTCCGCGAAGAAGCGCTCGACGGCGCGGTCGAGGGAGGCGCCGGCGGCGTACGCGGGCGCGGCGGCCCTGAGCGCCAGCCCGGCGAGCGGGTCGGTGAGCGGGCGCAGCGCCCCCGCCGCTCCGAGCACGATGAGCAGCACGCCGAATGCGGCGGCGATGAGGATGCGGGAATTGGTGCGAACGGCCATAGGAGTGTCGGGAGTCGAGAGTCCAAAGTCGAAAGCACGGTGCGATGGCGCCCGGTCGCTTTCGACTCTCGACTTTCGGCTTTACGCGCTTTCGATCAGGCGAACATCGCCCGGCGCTCGGCCGAGGTCTCCTGCGACGACGGCAGGGCGATGGTCTTGAGGAGGTCGAGGTTGTCGATGAGGATGCCGGTGCCGCGGACCACGCAGGTCAGCGGATCGTCGGCGACGCGCACCGGGATCTCCGCGGCGTGCGAGATGACCTGGTCGAGGCCCTTGAGCAGGGCTCCGCCGCCGGTCAGCACGATGCCGCGTTCGTAGATGTCGGCCACGAGCTCCGGCGGGGTGATCTCCAGGGCGGACTTCACGTTCTCGACGATGGTGCGGACCGAGCGGGCCAGCGCCTCGCGGATCTGGGAATCATTCACCATGATCTCCTTGGGGAGGCCCGTGACCATGTCGCGGCCGCGCATCTCCATGACGAGCGGCTCCTCGAGCGGCATGGCGGAGCCGATGCGCATCTTGATGTTCTCGGCGACGCGCTCGCCGAGCAGCAAGTTGAAGTTCTCGCGCGCGAACATCACGACGTTCTTGTTGAGCTCGTCGCCGGCGATGGGCAGGGATTTCCAGGTGACGACGCCGGAGAGCGAGATGACGGCGATCTCGGTGGTGCCGCCGCCGATGTCGACGACCATGTTGCCGACCGGTTCGGTGATGGGCAGCCGAGCGCCGATGGCCGCGGCCATCGGTTCCTCGACGAGATAGACCTCGCGCGCGCCGGCGGAGAGCGCGGCGTCTTCGACGGCCTTGCGCTCCACCTCGGTGAGGTCGAGCGGCACGCCGATGACCACGCGCGGGCGCGGCAGGATGGAGAAGTTGTCCTTGTGCGACTTCTCGATGAAATGCTTGAGCATCTTCTCCGTGACCTCGAAGTCCGAGATGATGCCGGAGACGAGCGGCTTCACCGTCGCGATGTGCGCCGGCGTCTTGCCGATCATGTCCTTGGCCGAGTGGCCGACGGCGACGATCTGCCCGGTGCGCGTGTTGAGCGCGACGACCGAGGGTTCATTGATGATGATGCCCTTGTCCTTGGCGTAGACGAGGGTGTTGGCGGTGCCGAGATCGATGCCGAGGTCGCGCGAGAACCTCCCGAGGAAAGAATTGAACATCTTTTTTGTTCATTAAGGCGCGGGCGGCGCTTTGAGTCCCGGAAAGTATAGCCATCGAAGGGTGAAAGGTAAAGAGGGGTAAAGGGCGAAAGTTCCTGCCCGGGCAGGACAAAAAAACGCCCTTCGGCGCGTCTTTTCCCCTCTACCCCTTTTTACCCTCTCTCGGGCCTTACTTTCGCCGAAATGAAGAAGAATTCGAGCACCGTGAGCGCGGCCACGATGAGCAGCGCGTTCCACCAGGTCAGGAGCGACCTGCTCTGGAGGAAGAGCGCCACCACGACGAGGAGCGACAGCAGCACGGCCTGGCGGAAGGAGACGGCCACGTGCCGAGAGACCACGAGCTGTTTTTTGAGCAGGGCCACGCGCAGGACGAAGCCGATGATGGAGAGCGTTCCGGTGAGCGCAAGCCAGAGCGTCGCGTAGAACACGCCGAAGACCACCGGCTGCGTGTCGGTGGGGTCGACCGTGCCGATGATGAGCCCGACCCCGCCCCAGGCGAGGGCCGTGCCTATGCCCATGAGCAGCAGGTATTGGCGGAGGGTCATACTTGGAGTGTAGCATTCATCGCTTCGAGCTTCGAGCTTCGAGCTTCGAGCTTCGAGCTTCGAGCTTCGAGCTTCGAGCTTCGAGCGCTCGGCGCTTGAAGCTTGGCGCTCGGGCCTCGACGTCAGGCCGCGCGGAACTCGCAGATCTCGCGGAAGTCGCAGAACTTGCAGTGGCGACCGGGGGTCGGCGCATACTCCCCCGCCTTGATCTTCGCGAAGGTCGCCTCGGCGTCGCCCTCGAGCTTGGCGAGCTGTTTCTCGGTGCCGAGGAAGCTCACGGTCGTGCCGTCCTTGAGGTAGTGATAGGTCAGCTTCACCGGCACGAGACCGAACAGGCGGCCGACGGCGATCTGGTACAGGAGCAGCTGCCGCTTGGCGTCGGCGTCGAGGTCGTCCTCGGTCTTGGGCTTGCCGGTCTTGTAGTCGATGATCTCGACCCCGCCCTCGGTCCCGTCGATGCGGTCGATGGTGCCCTTGAGCGTATGCTCGCCGATCTTCAGGCTGAACTCCTTCTCGAGGAAGAGCGGCTTGGGCGGCGTCGCGACGCAGCGGTCGTAGAAGATGGCGAGCATCTCGCGGCCCTCGGCGCGGAACCGCTCCTTCTCGTCCTTGCTCTCGTACCAGTCGTCGAGCCAGCACTCCTCGTATTTCTTGAGGAGCTCGTCGCGCGACACGGTCAGGCCGGCCTTCTTCTCCGGATTCCCGTCGCCGAAGAGCGTCGCTTGCGGCGCGGCGTCGCGCTCGGACAGCTCCGTCAGGAACCATTCGAGCGTCGCATGCATGGTGTTGCCGAAGCTCTGCGTCGCCTTGCCGAGCGATGGGATGCGGATGACATGCGCGTATTTGTATTGGAGCGGGCAGTTGTCGTACGCGGCCATGGCGGAGAAACTGAACCGTTCCGGCGTCGGCAGCACGATGGGGCCGGTCGGCGCGGGCACGGGCGCCGGCTCCTCGAGCCGCTCCCCCGCGGGCGCGAGCGACGGCGCGTCGCCGAACCCGAGCTCGGCGAGGAAGCGCGAAGGCTTTTTCTTGGTCTTCCCGCCGTAGTCCTCGGCCGAGGTCAGGAACAGGCCGTCCTTGGCGCGCGTCATGGCCACGTAGAACAGGCGGCGTTCCTCTTCGAGGTGGACGTCGCCGCCGTCGGGCAGGATCTCCTTGGTGAGCGCGTCGGGCAGCGGGATCTCCTCGGCGCGCGCGACCGACGGGAAACGCTTGTCGACGAGGTCGACGATGAAGACGTACGGGAACTCGAGGCCCTTGGCGGCATGGACCGTCATGATGCGGACCATGTCCGGGCCGGTCTCCGGGTCGAACGCCAGCGAGCCTTCCTCCCCCGACTCGCGTTCCAGCGCGAACTCGGCGATGAAGCTCCGGAGCGTCGGCTCGTCATGCGTCTCCTCGAAGCGCTTGAGGCGGTCGAGGAACTGGTGGAGGTAGCTGAACTGCTCGCGCGCGGACGCGTCGTCGCCGGACTTGAGGTGTTTGAGGTAGCCGGACTCGGTCAGGAAGGCGATGAGCAGCTGCGTCACGCCCTTGGTGCGCGCGAGCTGGGTGTGGCGGGCGATGTCGCCCATGAGCTTGTCGAGCTTGCCGCGCGCCTCGTCCGACAGCCAGGCGAGCGCGTTCCTGCCGCTCGCGACCTCGTAGATGCTGTGGCTCGTCTTGCGTGCCTCGTGCGCGAGGGCCACGAGGTCACCGCCCGGGACGGCGTACGGCGGCGAGGACAGCACGCGATAGAACGCCGGGGATTCGTGGTAATCGTCGAGCAGCGCGAAGTAGGCCAGGCAGTCCATGATGACCGGCTTTGTGTAGAGGCCACGGAGCGCCAGGAACTGGTACGGAACGCCGCGGCGCTGGAGCCTCCGGCTGTAGTCGTCGGCCGCGGAGTTCGAACGGACCAGGATGGCGAAGTCGCTCCATTCCCGTTCGGGGTCGGCCTCCTTCATGTCGACGATGCGGTTGACCACGCCGGCGACCTCTTCGTCATGCGTCGTGAAACGAAGGTGTTCGACCGTCGCTTCGCCGGGCCGTTCGCCGGTGAGCCGCTTGGTGATCCCCTTTCCGTCCGCGCCCGCGAGCTTCACCTCGAGGCGGTTGGGGTTGTTCTTCTGGATGAAGGCGTAGGAGCGGTCGAGGATGCCCTGCCGCGAGCGGTAGTTGGTGGTGAGCACGATGTCCTTGGCCGAGGGGAAGTCGTTCTTGAACTGGAGGATGTTCGAGACGCTCGCGCCGCGGAACTTGTAGATGGACTGGTCGTCGTCGCCGACCACCACGAGATTGCCGTCCTTGCCGGAGAGCATCTTGATGAGCTCGTACTGCGCCCAGTTGGTGTCCTGGAACTCGTCGACGAGCACGTACTTGAAGCGCTTGCGGTAGTCCGCGAGCAGCTGCGGGCGGGTGCGGAGCAGCCGGATGGCGTACATCTGCAGGTCGCCGAGGTCGAGGCAGCCCTCGTCGAGCAGCAGCTTCTGGTAGACGTGGTAGGCATCGGCGAGCTCCTGCTGGCGCTTGCGGTCGATCCCTTCGGCGTCGTCCGCGTCGAGGGCGAGGTCCTTCGCGTACTTGAGATAGTCCTCGGGGGAGATGTCCTCGTCCTTGGCGCGCGAGAAATGGCGCAGCATCCCGTGGATGAACTTCGTCGGGTTGCCAAGCGGCCGGTAGTAGTCGAGCGGGAACTTGTCGAAGTGCCGGCGCACGAGCAGGTAAGCGTCGGTCTGGTCGAGCAGCCGGAACTCGTTGGGCACGCCGATGTCGAGGCCGCGTTCCTCGAGGATGCGGCGGCAGAAGGCGTGGAAGGTCGAGATCCAAAGGTCGACGTAGCCGAGCGGCAGGAGCTGGTCGACGCGGTCGGTCATCTCCCCCGCGGCCTTCTCGGTGAAGGTGAGCGCCAGGATCTCCTCGGGCTTAGCGCGGCCGGTGGAGATGAGCCAGGCGACGCGCTTGGAGATGACGGTGGTCTTGCCGGTGCCGGCGCCGGCGACGATGAGCAAAGGACCTGCGCCGTGGGTGACGGCGCGGCGCTGTTCGGCGTTCAGTCCCTCGAGCAAGGGATGATCGGCGGGCGCGGGTTCGGCGGCCGCGGCGGGCGGCGGCGCAGGGCGTTCTTTGAGCTTCGTCGGCACAGTTGACGGGCCGCGGGGGCCGCGTTAAGGTCTTTCGTCAGGTCCTTTCTTCACCGAATCCTAGTCCTTTCCAGGGAGGCCCGCAATGCCGAAGACCATCTTGCTCGTGGAGGACGATCCGTCCCTCCGCAGCTGCCTCGCCGACATCCTTTCGGGAGAAGGCGGTTTCACCATCAGCACCGCCGCGGACGGCACCGAGGCCCTGCGCCTCATCGACGAAGGCCTGTCCTTCGACGTCCTGCTCACCGATCGCCGCATGCCCCTCATGGGCGGCGAGGCGCTCATCACCGCGCTCCGGAAGCGCGGCCTGCGCCAGTACATGATCCTGATGACGGGCGACGTCCTCGTGCCGGGGACCCTTCCGGGCGCGAACCTCGTCGTCCGCAAGCCGATGGGTGTCTTCGACCTCATCGCGCACATCCAGGCGCTGCCGGACGCTCCATGACCCTCCCCTCGCGGAGGGTCTTTTTTTCGGAAAAAAAGCCGCCCCGGGGATCCGGGGCGGACCGTCATTCGGCCGGAAGGTCGAGCGGCGACAGGGGGAGCCTCCCCTTGTTGAAGTATTGCTTGATCTGGCTGTTCGACAGCAGCAGGACGACGATGCCGCGGTGCTGCCGCAGGAGCTGGACGTTCTCGAGCGCGCGCTCGGAGAAGGTGCCGTTCCGCGTCTTGCCTTTGGCCTCGATGCCATGGATGAGCATCGGGCGGCGTCGCGCATGCCACAGGTACGGCTTCTTGTCGAGGATGAAGTCGGGCACGAACAGCCGCGAGCGTCCGTCAGGCTTCGGCAGCCAGAACGGCACGTCGGGCGTGAACGCGATGCCGAGGTTCCAGAGCAGCTCCGCCAGCTGCCGTTCCCCTCTCGTGGCGTACTGATAGCCGTTGAAAATGAGCTTGTCGGACTTGTTGCGGGCGCCGACGTCGACGCTCACGAATTCGACGCCGTCCCAGCGTGCCTCGTCCTTGTACGTCCTTGGCATTGCCCACCGGCTCCTTCGAAAGTCTCGCGTGCGGGTGGAAAAAAAGACCTCGGGTCAAACGTGCCAGCACCCCGTCTGCATGTCAAACCCGGGGACTTGCGGCGCCGCGGCCGCGCCGGTACCGTGGCGGCACGTCCTTTCCCTCGCAAGGAGACAAAGCATGGACCGCAACCGGAAGATGTTCTGGCTGTATTCAGCGATCGCGTTCGTCGGCTTCGCCGCGCTCGTGTATTTTTCCCGCGCGGACTTCGGTACCGCCAGGGCCGAGACGCCGCGCGCGTCGTCCTGGCCGTCGGAGCTCGTCCTGCCCGCCGGGCAGAAGCTCGTCGGCGTCTCGTGGCTCTGCCACGCGGCCTGCGAGCCGTGGACGGCCACCCGTCCGATGAAGCCCGGCGAGACCGCCGAGTCCTACGCGTTCTCGAACGGCACGGACTCGATCCGCGTCCGGGAGACGCCCCCCTCCGCACGCTAGACCGCCTTCATGGCGGTTTTTTTCATAAGAAAAGCCCCCGTCAAGCGACGGGGGCCGAGGAAAGAACGCTGCCGTTCACGCGCCGACGGGGTCGACGCCGTTGCAGCGGGTGCCCTTGGTTCGGGCGATGCCGATGCGGACCTTCAGTTTCGGGAAGGCCGCGAGGATGCGCGAGCGCGCGGCCTCGAGGTCGTCCGTGAGCGTCCGCAGCTCCGCCTCCGGAGAGGCGAAGGCCCTGGCGCCGCCGTACTTCCCGCAGTCCGTGTGCGAGACGAGCACGAGCGTGCCGACCTTGCCGGCGACCAGCTCGAACTGCGAGAACAGCATCTCCGAGCGCGGCGACTCGTGCGCGAGCTCCTTGGCCGCGCCGGCCGTCGCCATGACCGAATAGCCGCTGGCTTCGAAGGCGTTCGCGAACTGCGAACCGAAGCCGGCGGCGCCGTGCAGCCGCCAGTCCATGCAGGTAAGCGCCATGACCTTGGGGTCGGGCATGACGCGCGGCCGCTGCAGGGTGAAACCCTTCACGCGGAGCCGTGCGGGGACGGCGGGGTTCTCCTTGAGACGCAGGATGACGTTGCGCGGCGGCACGGTGTGCGCGGCGACGAGCAGCTTCTCGACGCCGTGCAGGCCGATGGCCGTGGCGACGTCGTGCGCGAGGATGTCGATCCAGCGCTGCTCCTTCGTCAGGTGCTTGAGGCTCGGGTAGGACAGAAGGTCGTACCGTGCGGGCCTCTGGTTGAACACTTGGTCCGCGGCGTCGCGCAGGACGTCACCTCCTCCGTGATAGATGAAAGGGGCCGCTTCGGTCACGACGGTCGTGTCGCAGCCTTCGGCCAGGTCATGTTGACGGCGGTTGGAAACTTCCTTCTTATCGTCGCCTTCGCTCACTCGCATCACGCCTCCTGCTCCGGGTTTTCAGTGAACGCGCCGAATGATTTCGGCTACGGGATGATACGCGACACGGAAGTCCCGTCAAGGATGGCGGAAAATCGAAACCCCCCGCACAAGATGCGGAGGGCTTGGAAGGGGCCGGGAAGGATCAGCCGGCCTTCTGCATGGCCGCGGCGAGCGCCTCCTTGAGGAGGTCGTAGCGCTGCGGCGTGCGGAACTCGATGGCGCGGGGCGACTCGAGGATGTACTGCCGCTCGACGTTCTGTCCCGCGGGGATGACCGTCCCTGACGGGAACTGAAGGCGCGTCAGGTCGTAGACCCGGTAGCCTTCGCCGTCGGTCAGGTGGTTGAAGTAGTGCGAGCCGAAGCCCTCGACGTTGCAGCGGACGATGGTGCCGCCGCACATGTCCTGCAGGCAGAGCGCGGTGACCGCGCACTGGCCGAAGGAGGGGTTGCCGGGCGTCCACGCAGGCTGGCAGCCGGGCGACGCGGTGTCGACCGACCAGGCCTGCTTGAACAGGTCGATCAGCACGCCGTAACGGGTCTTCGACCGCCCGTGCTTGCGGGCGTAGTGGAAGAACATCCGGCCGAGCTCGAAGGACGAAGGAACGTTTCCCATGATCTCCTCCTGGTGCGTCGCGCCGGGACATTCCCGGCAGGACCATGCGTACTAGAGCACCGTGCGTGAGGGGCGTCAATATGGTAGAATGCAAGCATCATACTAACGTCCCTATGAACCACGAAAAGTTCCAGTCCGGCGCGCTCATCGTCCTGTGCGCCGCAGTCGTCATGCTGACCGCGCTCATGTGGGCGCAAAATCTCGCCATCGAGAACGTCTCCCGCGCCATCGAGACGCTCTCCCGCAGCGGCTCGGTGATCACGCCCTTGGAGCCTTCTCCCGCGCCGGTCGCGCCGACCGAGCCGGCACCCGCGCCCGCGCCGTAGTAAGAATGCGAAAAGACCCCGCCTGGCGGGGTCTTTTTTCATGCGTCATCGTGGGAGCTGCCGGCGGCCGGCGCGGTGCTTCCGCGCCACCTTGGCGCGGGCCAGCTCGCGCTCGAGCGCGGCCATCGCCGCGGCCGAGGAGAGGTCGTCGACGTGGCGCTTCTCGAGGAGCAGCTTCTCGGCGCGTTCGCGCGCGGCCTCGACCTTCTCGATCTCAAGCTCTTCGGCGCGTTCCGCCGTGTCGGCGAGGATGATCATCCGGCTGTCGGGCTGCACCTCGATGAACCCGCCGGACACGGCGAGGTAGGATTCGTTCCCGCCCTTCACGACCGTGATCATGCCTGGCGCGAGGGACGCCACGAGCGGCACGTGTCCGGGCAGGACCGTGATCTCCCCTTCCCGCGTGGGGACGGTGGCGGCGTCGAACTCGTCCTTGAGCACGACGCGTTCGGGGGTGATGAGTTCGAATTTGAGGCTTTGCATAAGCTTCGAGCTTCGAGCTTCGAGCTTCGAGCTTCGTTAAGCTCGCAGCCCATCGCTCGAAGCTACCTAGGACGTCACTTCGTCAATGGAGCCCTTCATATAGAAGGCCTGTTCCGGCTTGTCGTCGTGCTTGCCCTCGAGGATCTCCTTGAAGCTGCGCACGGTGTCCTTGAGCGACACGTACTTGCCCTTGGCGCCGGTGAAGACCTCGGCCACGAAGAACGGCTGCGACAGGAACTTCTGGATCTTGCGGGCGCGCGAGACCGTCAGACGATCCTCTTCGGAGAGCTCTTCCATGCCGAGGATGGCGATGATGTCCTGGAGGTCCTTATAGCGCTGGAGGACGCGCTGCACGTTGCGGGCGACGTCATAGTGCTCTTTGCCGACGATCTCGGGGTCGAGGATGGCGGAGTTGGAGTCGAGCGGATCGACGGCCGGATAGATGCCGAGCTCCGCGAGCGAGCGGGCCAGCACGACGGTCGAGTCGAGGTGCGCGAACGTCGTGGCCGGGGCCGGGTCGGTGAGGTCGTCGGCCGGCACGTACACGGCCTGGACCGAGGTGATGGACCCTTTCTTCGTCGAGGTGATGCGTTCCTGCAGCTGGCCCATCTCGGTGGCGAGCGTCGGCTGGTAGCCCACGGCGGACGGGATGCGGCCGAGGAGCGCCGATACTTCCGAGCCGGCCTGGGTGAAGCGGAAGATGTTGTCGACGAACAGGAGCACGTCCTGGTTCTCCTCGTCGCGGAAATACTCGGCCATGGAGAGGCCGGTCAGCGCCACGCGGGCGCGGGCGCCCGGCGGTTCGTTCATCTGGCCGAAGACGAGCGTGGTCTTGTCGAGCACGCCGGAATCCCTCATTTCCCCGTAGAGCTCGTTGCCCTCGCGGGTGCGCTCGCCGACGCCGGCGAACACCGAGAAGCCGCCGTGCTCCTGGGCGATGTTGCGGATGAGCTCCATGACGACGACGGTCTTGCCGACGCCGGCGCCGCCGAACAGGCCGACCTTGCCGCCCTTCACGAACGGGCAGATGAGGTCGATGACCTTGATGCCGGTCTCGAACACCTCCGCTTTGGTGGACTGGTCCTCGAAGGCCGGAGCGGGGCGGTGGATCGGGTAGAGCTTCTTGGCCTTCACGGGGGGCATGCCGTCGATCGGCCGGCCGACCACGTCGAACATGCGGCCGAGCGTCTCCTTGCCGACGGCGACGGAGATCGGCGCGCCGGTGTCGGTCACGGGCGTGCCGCGGCGGAGGCCGTCGGTCGACGACATCGACACGGCGCGGACGGTCTTGCCGCCGACGTGCTGCTGCACCTCGAGGACGAGCTCCGCGCCCTCGCGCTCGACGGTGAGCGCGTTGAGGATGTTCGGGAGCTCTCCTTCGAACTTGACGTCGACCACGGGGCCGATGACCTGTGAGATCGTTCCTTGGTTCATAGATGGAGGTTGTAGGTTGTAGGTGGTAGGGAGTAGGTCGTGGATCGTGCGTGCGGCATATCCTACAACCTACCCCCTACAACCTACCACCTCGGAGTTCATTCAAGCGCGGCTTTGCCGGAGGAGATCTCCGCGATCTCCCTCGTGATGCCGGCTTGGCGCGCTTGGTTATAGGTGAGGGTGAGGTCGTCGATCATGTCGCTGGCCGCGTCCGAGGCGGACCGCATGGCCATCATCCGCGCCGAGTGCTCCGAGGCCGAGGATTCGAGGAGCGACTGGTAGACCTGCGACTCGACCAGGCGCGGGAGCATCATGTCGAGGACTTTCTCCGGAGAAGGCTCGAACAGGTACTCGTAGGTGCCCGGCGGACGCGGTTCCGCGGCGCCCCCGCCCTTCGGCGGCTTTCCCGCCGCGGCCTCCTCGACGTCGCCGAGCTCGCCGATCCGCACGATGGGCAGGAGCTGGCGGACGATCGGCTTCTGCGTGAGCGCCGAGCGGTAGTCCGTGAAGGCGATGTGCACCGCGTCGTAGGTCCCCTTGGTGAAGTCGCCCACGGCGATGTCGGCGATGGTCCGCACGTCGGTGATGCGCGGGTTGTTGGTCAGGTCGGCGAACGCCGCGATGATCTTCTTCTTCATGCGCAGGAGCGCGCCCTGCCCTTTCTTGCCGACCGCGATGATGTCGAGCTCTTCCTTCGTGACACGCAGGAACGCGGCGACCTCGCGCAGCATCTGGGCGTTGAACCCGCCGCAGAGGCCGCGGTCCGAGGTGAAGACGACGAGCAGCACGCGGCCGCTCTTCTTCTCCTTGGACTTGGCGAGCAGCGGATGAAGCCCCGGGTCGGACACCTTGGCGATCTCGGCCACGGCCCTCCAGGCCGCCTCGGCGTAGGGGCGGGTGGCGAGCACCGAGGCGATGGCGCGCCGCATCTTGGACGCGGCGACGAGCTCCATGGCCTTGGTGATCTTGCGGGTGTTCGTCACCGACTTGATGCGGCGACGGATGATGCGCGTCGAGACCGGCATAGTGAGCTTCTAGCTTTGAGCTTCGAGCGGCGAGGTTACGAGGTCATGCTTTTGTAGGCGGCGACGGCCTCGTCGAGCTTCTTCTTGGTGTCATCGGACAGGTCGCGGTCGGTCTCGATGGCCTCGACGATGTCCTTGCGCGTCTTGGCGAGGTGGTCGCGGAAGCCGTCCTCCCAGGCGCGGACCTTCTCCACCGCGACGTCGTCGAGGTGGCCGGCCGTGAGCGCGTAGAGGATGGAGGTCTGGGCCCAGAGCGCGAGCGGCGCGTACTGGCCCTGCTTGAGCACCTCGGCGGCGCGGCGGCCGCGCTCGATCTGGCGGCGCGTGGCCTCGTCGAGGTCGCTCGCGAACTGCGCGAAGGCCTCGAGCTCGCGGAACTGCGCCATGTCGAGGCGGAGCTTGCCCGCGACCTTCTTCATGGCCTTGGTCTGCGCCTTCGAGCCGACGCGCGAGACGGAGATGCCGACGTTCACGGCCGGGCGGATGCCTTTATAGAAGAGGTCCGATTCCAGGTAGATCTGGCCGTCGGTGATGGAGATGACGTTCGTCGGGATGTAGGCGGACACGTCGCCGGCCTGCGTCTCGATGATCGGCAGCGCGGTGATGGAGCCTCCCCCGTCCTCCTTGCGGTGGCGCGCGGCGCGCTCGAGCAGGCGGGAATGGAGATAGAAGACGTCGCCCGGGTACGCTTCGCGGCCCGGCGGGCGGCGCAGGAGCAGCGACACTTCGCGGTAGGCCCATGCGTGCTTGGAAAGGTCGTCGTGGACCACGAGCGCGTCCTTGCCCTGGGCCATGAAATGCTCCGCGATGGCGGTGCCGGCGTACGGCGCGAGGTACGAGAGCGACGCCGGGTCGGACGCGCCGGCCACGACGATGACGGTGTGCTCCATGGCGCCCGCGGCCTCGAGGCGGGCGACGATCTGCGCGATCTTCGATTCCTTCTGGCCGATGGCGACGTAGACGCAGGTCACGCCCTTGCCCTTCTGGTTGATGATGGTGTCGACCGCGATGGTGGTCTTGCCCGTCTGGCGGTCGCCGATGATGAGCTCGCGCTGGCCGCGGCCGATCGGGATCATCGAGTCGATCGCCTTGATGCCGGTCATGAGCGGCTGGTCGACGGACTGGCGGGAGATGACGCCCGAGGCGACCTTCTCCACCGGCATCTGCGACTCCTTGCCGCCGATCTCGCCCTTGCCGTCGATGGGGCGGCCGAGCGGGTCGACCACGCGGCCGACGATCTTGTCGGACACGGGGATGGAGAGCACGCGGCCCGTGGATTTCACCTCGTCGCCGGCCTTGATGTGCGAGTATTCTCCGAGGAGCATCGCGCCGACCGTCTGTTCCTCGAGGTTGAGCGCCACGCCCATCGTGCCGCCGGGGAACGACAACATCTCCGCGGACACGCAGTCCGCGAGCCCGGTCATGCGGGCGATGCCGTCGGCGATCTCGACGACGATGCCGGTCTTTTCCGACACCGGCGCGGCGCCGATCGACTGGATCTCCTTCTTCAGTTGTTCGATGATGAATGCTTTCGTGGCCATAAGTAGGGGTGCAAATGTCGCTCAGTCCTCCGCCGCAGCCTTGCGCATCGCTTTCATGAGCTCGTCGAGCGTCCGTCGTCCCGTCGCGTCGAGCACGCCGTCGCGGGTCCTGACGCGGACCCCGGAGACGAGCTCGGGGAGCGTCATTCGGACCACCTCGGCGTTCTCGGTGGAAAGGCCCGCCGCCGCGACCGCCGCGAGCGCCGCGGCTTCGTCCATCGGGTGCGCGCTCTCGACGGTGATGCGGCTTTCCGCGTCGACCTCTTCCATCGCCGCGGGCAGCGCTTTGAGCACTTCGCCGAGCGTGCCCTCGATCCCGCGCCTGCGGGCCGCCTCCATCAGGTTCTTGGCGAGGGCCGCGGCCCTCTTCTCGGGTTCCTGCCGGGCGGCGAGGTAGTACGCGCGGGCCAGGTCCTTGGGGGTCAGCCTCATACGAGCGGTTCGGCTTCCTTGAGCGCCTGGGCGATGAGCGCCGCGTCCTTCTTGGGATCGATCTTCTCGCGCAGGACCTTCTCCGCGGCCATGGCGACGAGCGCGCCGACCTCGGCTTTCGCGTCCGAGACCATCTTGCGCTGTTCGGCCTTCAGCTGGTCGCGGCCCTGGGCGACGATCTTCTCGACCTCGAGGCGCGCCTTCTTGGAAGCCTCCTGCCGTTCGGTCTCGGCCGCCGCGGCCGCCTCGTCGAGGATGGCCTTGGCCGCCTTGCGGGCGTCGGCGATCGCCTTCGCGCCCTGGTCCTCGGAAGCGCGCAGCAGCGCGCCGGCCGCCTCCGCGTCGCTCATGCCCTGCTCGATCTTCTTCGTGCGCTCGTCCATGATCTTGAGGAGCGGGGTGTAGACCCACTTCCACATCACGAAGAAGACGATGCCGAAATTGACGAGCTGGGCGAGGAACAGCTTGCCGTTGATGCCGAGGGTGCCGAGCACGCCCGTGGATTCCGCGACCTGTTTGGCTTCCGTGACCATAACGGTGTGGAGGGGGAAAGTTTGAGAGGGGTAAAGGTTGAAAGCATGCGGCCTTCAACCTTTCTTCCTTTCAACCTTTTCCCCTTTTACAGGGTGAACACGACCACCAGCGAATAGATGGCGATCGCTTCCGCGAACGCGGCGCCGAGGAGCATCGGCACGAACAGCTTCCCGGCGGATTCCGGGTTGCGGCCGATGGACTCCATGGCCTTCGACACGATCTTGCCGATGGCGAGGGCCGGCCCGATGCCGCCGATCGCGATCGTGAGACCTTTGGTGAATATCCTGATCCCTTCTGCATCCATGCGTTTTTCGAGCGCGCCGGTCGACGATAGCGTGATGTTTAACGTCGCCGCGCTCCCGTTAAGAATGATGTTCCGGCGTTCCGCCCGTGCGAACCGCCCGAGACCACCCTCAACCGTAGTTGCGATCGGCGGGTGGACCGTCCCTTCCGCCTCCTCCGCCGGGCTGGTCCGCATCGACGGGCTTATCGGTGAGCACTTCGTACTGCTCGCCGTAGTCCGTGGCGCGAATGCAGAGCGCCACGGTGCTGATGACGAAGGAAAGGAGCAGGCTGACGGCCATGACCTTCGGCCGGCTCTCCAGCTCGAAGATGACGTTCGCGCGGCGCGCGACCCACGTCAAGAGCACGACCGGCGCGGCGATGATGCCGCCGATCTCGCCCATGATGCGGAGCGTGAAGGCCGTGAGTTTCCGGTGTCCATGCCTGTCCTTTTTCATATCAAGCGTGGGCTTCCGCGCCCTGTTCGACGCCGTGCGCCTCCCCCATCGCGTCCTCTTCCTCCGCGTGGGCGTCGCCGTGCGGCTTCTCGGTGGCGATGGTCAGGTACACGAGCGTCAGCATCGAGAACACCAGCGCCTGGACGATGCCGACGATGACCTCGAGGAACATGAACGGCGTCGGCATGACGTAGGCGATGAGCGAGGACAGCACGTGGATGAGCACCTCGCCGGCGAAGATGTTGCCGAAGAGACGCAGCGACAGCGAGACCATCTTGGCGGCCTCGGAGATGAGCTCGATGATGCCGACCATGAACTCGACGAGCGCGGCGAACAGGTCGATGGCGTACTTCCCGGCCGGCACTTTGCCGATCTTCGCGAGCGCCTTCCAGACGGTGCCGAGCTGGATGAACTTGTTGCCGTACTTGAAGAAGCCGACGGTCATGATGCCCAGCACGTGCGAAGCGATCACCGAGATGACGCCCATCGCGATGGTCAGGTTGAGGTCGCTCGTCGCGGGGCGGAAGAGCGGGATGCATTCGGCCCCCTTGGTCCCGCAGCCGAACCCGAAGGTGCCGACGCTCGGGAGCAGGCCCATCCAATTGCAGAGGAGGATGAACGGGAACAGCGTGCCGACGAGCGGAAGGAAGCGGCGCGAGCGCGCGCGGTCGTTCGTGACCTGGTCCATGAACGTCAGCATCCCTTCGATGAGCCATTCGGCCGCGTTCTGCAGTCCCTTCGGCACGAGCGCCTTCTTGCGCGAGAGCGCAGCCCCGGCGATCACGAAGACGCCGACGGCGATCCAGCCGGTGAGGACCGAGTTGGTGACGGGCAATGGCCCGATCTGGAACAGTTTTTCCGCCGCTACTGGGACGCTCATAACGTTCGATGGCCGGTTTTAATGCCGGGTTCGTTGTTCCTTCTCCTCTTTGCGCTCGCGGCTCTCTCTGTCGAGCGCCTGGTATTCCCTATTGAGAGCCTTGGTGCGTTTGTACACGTAGACGGCCGACAGGAGCACCGAGAACGCGAAACCCGCGATGAGGAACGCGGGTCCCGTGCCGTAGGCGGCATCCAGGCGCTTGCCGATCAGCGTCAGGATGACGACCGGGGCGGCGATGGCCGCGCCGAACTCGCTCGTGACCTTGAACGCCAAAAGTGCGTACTGGCGGTCGAGGTCGTCCTTGATCGGCTTCGGCATGGCGCGGTACTTGCAATTGCCGTGCGTTGTCCACAAGCAATTACACGATTCTACGAAGCGGGAGCGCTACGGTCAAGCATGTTTTTTCATCATCCGCTGCGCGTAGCCAAAAAACGGCCCGGCGCAGGGCCGGACCGCCTTCTTTATATTGTCCGTTCCGCGGCCCGAGCGGGCCGCGCCTCATTTCCGCCGCTTCGCTTCGATCTCGGACGCGAGGTTCGCGATGACGCCGCCGAGCTTGTCGACGTTCTTCACCGTGAGCTCTTCGGACCCGTTGTCATAGGCCGCGAGGTCGCGGGTGAAGCGCGCGATGACCTGCTCGTTGGCGTTGCGGCCCGTGACGATGCCGAGGAGGTAATCCGCGATCTTGTCCGCGACGGCCGCGCTCGCGCCGATGCCCCTCGAACGGAGCGCGTCGTCGACCGCGGCGCGCAGCAGGCGGCGCATGGCCTCCGCGGGGTGCTCGCGGTCGATGTGGGCGATGACGCGGCCGTCCTCGAGCGGCTGCACGTTGCGGCGTTCGAGCGAGGGATGCTTCTCGAAGAACTCCTGTTCCCTGGCGGAACGGTCGCGGCCCTTCAACCATTCCTCGGTGATCGCGCCGGCCTTGCCGAACTCGATGTCCGTAAGCAGGCGGTCGGCGCCGGCGGCAGCGGAGCCGATGTTCGACTTCTTCAGTTCGCGCAGCGAAAAGACGAACTCATCGAGATCGCCCTGCGTCTCGAGGCCTTCGAGGTCGTGCCGGAGCGCGCGGTAGGCGGCTTCGACCGGCGTTTCCTTCTTGTCGGGGACGGCGGACTCGATCCATTCGTCCTGGACCTCGATGACCTCGTCCTCCTGCGCGGACCCCTTGTCGGCCGTGAGCCTCTTCACTTCGGCGAGCGTCGCCGGCTCGTCCGCGTATTTCTCGATGAGCGCGGAGCGCACGGCCTTGCGGAGCGTTTCGGGCGGCAGCGCGCGCTTCTTCACGCCGGACTTGATGACCTGCAGCTCGACGATGCCCTTGGAGAACTGCGTCACGTAGTCGATGAGCTTGTCAGTGTCCTTCGGCAGTTCGAACAGCGGCGAGAACTTATCGACGAGCATCTCGATGCCAGCCGCGAGTTCGGGCGTCATGACCGCCTCTTCTTCCTTTTCGGCCTCCGGAGCGGGCTCAGCGAGGGGCTCGCCCTGCGGCGCTTCGGCCTGCGCGGGGCGCGCCTCGGCCTTTGGGACCTCGGCCGCCGCGGGCGCGGCCGTCTCGGGGAACAGCTTGGCGAGCTCGGCGGTGATGACGTCCTCGCGCTTGCGCTGCATCTGCTTGCCGAACCATTTCTTCCACGCGGGCGACCG
>Ga0310810_10003226_pt1 | contig 17745 bp, 9 predicted proteins | sample NCmetagenome_FD_207641 | JGI IMG/M metagenome (GOLD analysis project Ga0310810, IMG submission 207641) | Soil microbial communities from experimental microcosm in Duke University, North Carolina, United States - NC | ecosystem: Engineered > Artificial ecosystem > Soil microcosm > Unclassified ...
GTGCGCGGCGTCGCCGACGCGGTCGACGCCTCGGTCTTCCCCTGGGCCGGCGCGGCGATCGCGCTGTGGCTCGGCGGCCTCGCCTGGCCGCGCCTGCGCGCCAGCGGCTGGCTCGAGGGCGGCGTCCTGTTCGCGGGGTTCCTGCTGCCCGTCGTCGCGCTCAGCCACCACACGTATCACTACTACCTGACGGCGCCGCTCATCGGCATGGCGTGGTGCGTCGCCGCGCTCGCCGACGCGACGCTGCGCCCGGTGCGCGCGACGGCGACCGGCGACGAACCGCCGCCCGGCGCGCCCGGCACGCCTCTCGGCTGGTCGATCGCGGTCGCGCTCGGCGCGCTGCTCACGTGGAACGGCGCGGCGCTCGTCCGGCGCATCGAGACCGCGCCGTTCACCGACCCCCACCTGCGCTCGGACGCGACCGTGGATCGCGCACTCATCGCGTCGCGACTGAGCGAGGCGCTCGACCGGGCCTCCCTCCCCGCCCACGCGCGGCTCGCGCTGTGGTCGCCGTCGTCCATCCGCGTCGACCTCGCGCGCTTTCCGCGCGACCAGGTGCTGGCCCGCGACACGTACTGGGAACGCAACGTGCGCGCCGCGCTGGCCGGCGGCGTCGGCCTGATCGTGCTCCATCCGCAGGTCGATTCCGTCGCGTTCCTGCACGCGTACGCGCCGCAGTCGGCGTCGACCTGGTTCGTGCTGTACGATCCCGACGGTCATGCCCGGGTCGAAACGGCGGCGCGAGTGGACTCGATGATGCGGAGCAGTCCCCCATGGTGAAGGCGGCGTTGTTCGTCGTGCTGCTCGCCGCGGCTCCGGCCGGCGCACGCGGCGCGTATGCGCCGGCGACGGGTCTCGCGCTGCAACCGGTCGCGCGCGATCTCGACCGGCCGCTCGCGCTGTGTTCGCCGCCGGGTGACCCGCGCTTGTTCATCACGGAGCAGCCGGGGCGCATCCGCATCGTGGAAGGCGGCAAGCTCCTCGCCGCGCCGTTCCTCGACATCCGCTCGCGCGTGCGTTCGGGCGGCGAGCAGGGGCTGCTGAGCGTGGCGTTTCATCCCGACTACGCGAAGAACGGCTTCTTCTACGTCGACTACACGGACGTGAACGGCGACACGCGCATCGAGCGCTACCACGTGTCGAGCGATCCCGACCGCGCCGACCCCAACTCGGCCGTCCTCCTGCTGCACATCGACCAGCCGTACGCGAACCACAACGGCGGGCTCGTCCTGTTCGGTCTCGACCGCATGCTGTACGTCGGCATGGGCGACGGCGGCTCGGGCGGCGATCCGCACGGCAACGGCCAGAACCTCGGCTCGCGCCTGGGCAAGCTGCTGCGCCTCGACGTCGATCACGGCGATCCTTACGTCGTGCCCGCCGACAATCCGTTCGCGCGTCGCGCGGGCGCGGCGCCCGAGATCTGGGCGTACGGGCTGCGCAACCCGTGGCGCTACTCGTTCGACGCGCCGAGCGGGCTCCTGTACATCGCGGACGTCGGCCAGAACAAGTGGGAGGAGATCGACGCCGTCCCGGCGCGTTCGGCTGGACTGAACTTCGGCTGGAATCGCATGGAGGGCGCGCACGACTTCAAGGGCCGGGGCCCGGTCGCTGGTCTCACCCGGCCGATCGAGGAGTACGGCCACGACGAAGGCTGCTCGATCACGGGCGGCTTCGTGTATCGCGGGCGCGCGCTGCCCGCACTCGTCGGCTGCTATGTCTTCGCGGACTATTGCAGCGGCTGGGTGCGCAGCCTGCGCTACGCGAACGGCCGCGTCAGCGACCGGCGCGAGTGGCTGCACGCGGGGCCGGTCAGCTCGTTCGGCGTGGATTCGAGCGGCGAACTGTACGTGGTCACGCTGGACGGCAACGTCGGGCGCCTCGTGGCGTCGCGTTGAGCGTGAGAATCTCCGCGCAACCGCCGGCCTCGTGGGGTATCTAACCCCACGTATGGCCAACGCCCCACGCATCGCGTCCGTCGCCACCGCCCTCCCCGAACATGCCATCCGTCAGTCCGATGCCAAGGCCTTCGCCGAGGCGCTGTTCGGCCCGGCGATGCCGGCCGACGACCGCCGGCTCATGGCCGTGTTCGACAGCACGGGCGTGGCCACCCGTCATTCGGTGATGCCGCTCGACTGGTTCCGCGAAGCGCACGAGTTCGGCGAGAGCAACGCGCTGTACGTCGAGCACGCCCTGAACCTGGCCGAGCGCGCCGCCACGCGCGCGCTGGAGCGCGCCGGCCTGGCCGCGCGCGACGTCGATCATCTGGTGCTGATCAGCTCGACCGGCATCGCGACGCCGAGCCTCGACGCGCGGCTTTCGAACCGCATGGGCTTTCGCGGCGACTTCCGGCGCACGCCGATCTGGGGCCTCGGCTGCGCGGGCGGCGCGGCCGGCATGTCGCGGGCCCGCGATTTCGCGCTCGGCGACCCGCACGCGCGCGTGCTGCTCGTCGCGCTCGAACTGTGCTCGCTCACGTTCCAGCACGGGGACATGACGCGGCAGAACCTGGTGGCCGCCTCGCTGTTCGCGGACGGCGCCGCGGCCGCCGTCGTGCTCGGCGCCGAGGCGCGCGCGCCGCGCGAGCCGGCCGCGCTCGAGATGCTGGGCGCGCAGAGCACGCTGTGGCCCGACACCCAGGACGTGATGGGCTGGAACGTGGACGGCGACGGACTGCACGTCGTGTTCTCGCGCGACATCCCGACCATCGTGCGCGACTGGGTGCGGCCGAACGTCGAGAAGTTCCTCGAGCGCCACACGCTGTCGCTCGCCGACCTCCGCCACGTCGTGGCCCATCCCGGCGGACCGAAGGTGATCGCCGCCTACGGCGAGGCGCTCGGCCTCGCGCCTGCCGCGTTCCGCCACGCCACCGAGGTGCTGCGCGACTGCGGCAACATGTCGTCGCCCACGTGCCTGTTCGTGCTCGAGCGCTTCGTCGAAGGCGGCGACATCGCGCCCGGCGAATACGCCATGCTCGCCGCGCTCGGGCCGGGCTTCTCGTCCGAGCTGGTGCTGCTGCGCGGGCGCGCATGACCTCCGCGGTGCCGGCCGCCCCGCTCGCCGCGTTCGTCGTGGCGCTGGCGGTCGAACGGGTCGCGGAACTCGGACTGTCGGCGCGCCACGAGCGCGCGCTGCGCGCGGCCGGCGCCGTGGAATACGGCGCCGGCCACTTCCCCGTTTTCGTCGCGCTGCACGTCGCGTTCCCGCTGCTGCTCGTCGCGGAAGTGTTCGCGCTCGGCGCGCGCCCGCCGGCCACCTGGCCGCTGTGGCTCGGCGTCGCGCTCGCGGGCGCCGCGCTGCGCGTCGCCTCGATGCGCGCGCTCGGGGAGCGCTGGACCGCACGCGTCTGGGTGCCGCCCGGCGCGACGCCGATCCGCACCGGCATCTATCGCTGGCTCAGCCACCCGAGCTACGTCGCGGTCACGCTCGAACTGCTGGGCGCGCCGTTGATGTTCGGCGCGTGGCGCACCGCGCTCGTCGCCGGCGCCTGGAACGCGCTCGCGCTCGCGTTGCGGATTCCGTGCGAGGAACGGGCGCTGGGCGAGCGCGGCTAGAAGCGTCGCAGGGCTACCGCGCCGCGACCGCCTCGCCCAGCGGCGTCGCACGCAGCGGCGTCGGCACGGCGTCGAGCGCGCGCAGGACGAGCAGCGTCATGTCGTCCTGCGGCTCGACCGGGCCCAGGAACTCGTGCAGCTCGGCGAGCAGCTGCTCGGCGATCTCGCGCGCGCTCAGGTTGCGCGGCAGGCCCTCGATCATGTCCACGAGACGCTCCTCGCCGAACATCTCGCCGTCCGCGTTCATGGCCTCGCTGATGCCGTCCGTGTACAGGACGAGGCGATCACCGGGGCCGAGCGCGACGTGGCCTTCGTCGAAGCGCGCCCCGTCCTCGATCCCGAGGATGGTGCCGCCGCGATCCAGGAACACGCGCTCGCCGCCGCGCCGCGCCAGCACCGGCCAGTTGTGGCCGGCGTTCGAGAACGTGAGCTGGAGCGTGGCCGCGTCGATGCGCGCGAGGAAGAACGTGGCGAACTGCTGGATCTCGGTGCTGCGGTACATCAGCGTATTGATGTTGCGCAGGATCTCGGGCAGCGCGCGCACGCTACCGGCCTGGGTGCGCAGCGAGGCCTGGAGCATGGACGACAGCAGCGCGGCCGGGACGCCCTTGCCCGAGACGTCCGCGACCGCCACGAGATAGCTCCCGTCCCCCGCGTCCACGACGTCGTAGAAGTCGCCGCCGACGTGCTTGGACGGAATCGACAGCGCGTGCACTTCGCAGCGCGGCAGCACCGGGAACACGGACAGCAGCGACGTGCGCTGGATCTGCCGCGCCAGGTTCATCTCCTCCTCGAAGCGCGCCACGGCGACGCGCTCGCCCAGGAGCAGCGCGTTCTGCATCGACACCGAGACGCGCGCCGCGAGCGTCGTGAGCAGGTTCTCGTCCTCGCTCGTCCAGTCGGTGAGCGTGACCTTGTCGCCCAGCAGCAGGGCGCCGACCAGCTCGCCGCGCCAGCGCATGGGCACGACGAGCGAGATGCCGAACTGGTCGTGCAGCTCGGCGAGCGGCTCGACGCCGCCCGCGCCGCGCTCGTCGATGCGCACGCTGGCCGGCTCGAGCGGCAGCAGCGGCAGCAGCGCGCCGATGCGTTCGACTTCCCTCAACGTCACCGCCTCGCCCGCGCCGCCGCGCGCCATGAGGCCGCTGCGCGTGACGGCCACGATGATGGCGCGCCGCGTCAGCAACGCCTCGGACACGGTGCGCACGGTGCGCGTCAGCAGCACTTCCAGGTCGATCGTGGTCTGCAGGTCGATGCCGAGCTGGCGGAGCACGTTGCGATAGTCGTTCGGATCCTTCAGCAGCAGCCGGTCGAGCATCTCCTCGAGTCGCGCCACCGCGGGCTGGAACAGGGCCAGCGCCATGATCAGGAACACCGGCTCGAACACGCGCGCGTCGGCGCCGGTGAACGCCGTCGCGATCTTGTTGAGGCGCGCGACCACGAGCAGGTACACGCCGACGAGCGTGCCCGAGACCAACGCGTAGAGGATGGCCCGGCGCGCCAGCAGGCGCGCGTCGAGGAACTTGTAGCGCACGATCGAGAACGCGATCGAGCCCGGCCCCAACGTGAGCGCGGCGATGGTCAGCACGGCGCGCACGCTCTCGGCCAGACGCAGGTTCAGCAACGTCGGGATCGAGCTCGCGAAGCTGTAGCACACGAGGCAGGCGCTCAGGCCCACCGCGATGACGCGCAGCTGCTGGCGCAGCCGCGGCACGCGCGCCTTCCGATAGCTGTCGAACAACAGCACCATGGTGGCGATGCCGAAGCCCAGGTTGACGAGCGAGAACAGCGCCTGGTGGACAAGCAGGAAGATGCGCAGGAACACGCCGACGATGCCGACGACGGGCGCCAGATACTTGAGCAGGCCCTGCGCCGGCACCGTGAAGTCCGGCGCCCAGATGCTGAGCGCGACGGTGAGCGCGAAGTGGAACGCGTGCGGCGCGAACACGAGCGTGCCGAAACCCGGCGTCCACCAGCGGCCCGGGAACAGCACGAAGCGCCGGACGAAGCGCCGCTCCTCCGGGAAGATGCTGGCGAACAGGAACAGCGTCGGGAAGAAGAACTCCCAGAGGTACGAGCCGTTCTTCAGCAGGTCGGGCGCGGCGCCATGGGCGGCGCCGACCTGGCGCGCCGCCAGGAACGCGAAACCGGCCAGGATCGCGCCGAAGCCGCCGAAGAACAGCATGGTGGCCACGACGCGGTTCAGGCGCTGCCCGGGATTCTCGCGCAGGATCACCAGCCCGAGCAGGAAGACGAGCCCGCCCAGGGACAGGTTGAGCGTCGAGAGCAGCAGGAACGAATTCATCGGCCTCGGAAGGTGTGCCCGGCTCACCAGCGAGCCCGGGCCGCCGGGCGTCGAGAGCTACTACGCCGGACGGCGGGATTCGTTGCGATTCGAACGGCGGAGTCCAGGGATCGACGCCCGTGCGATCCCGAGCGTCGAGTGTTGGAGTTGAGGCGCGGGGCGTCAAGCACATTTGAGCACGGCGTGCCGGGGCGGGCGGCCGGCGGGCGCGATGCCGACCGGCGCGGGGCCCGAGCGCACCGGCGCGGCCGATCGCGTCGCGCGGGCCGATGGCGCTTCGCTCAGCGCAGCAGCACGACCCGCGCCACGGCGCGCTCGCGCCCGGAGGTGGCGCGAGCGAAATACAGGCCGGCTGCCAGCGGACGCCGCCCCGCGTCGCGTCCGTCCCAGGCGACGCGATGGACTCCGGCCGGCCACGCGCCGTCGACGAGCCGCGTCACGCGCGCGCCGTTCACGTCGAACACGTCGAGCGTGACGCGCGCCGCGGCCGGCAACGCGACGTCGAACGCGACGTCGCCGCGCACCGGGTTGGAGCCGGCGAGCCGCACGCCGAAGACGCGCGGCACAGCGGGCGGCGAGCCGAGATCGGGGCGCACGAGCAGGAACGGCTGCGACAGCCACGCGCTCGTCACGTCGCCACCGTGCCAGCCGGTCATCTCGACGAGCGCCGCGCGGCTCGTGTCGGCCGGGGGCGTCCAGCTCGCGACCGGCGTCCGGAGCCCGGTGGCGATGGCGTCCCAGGAATCGCCGCCGTCGCGCGACCACCACAGCTCGTAGTGATCGACCTGGGCGTCCGCCGGGTCGGTCCACGCGAACGTGTGCGCGGTCTGGGCCTCGAACGCGGGCGGCGCCTGGCGCGCACCCCAGGCCGCGAGCGTGGCCGGCTCGCGCAGCGTGGCCTGGGGCACGCGCAACGTGTCGCCGCCCACGAACCAGCCGGCGTTCGCGACCTGCCCGGTCACGACGAACGGCAGCGCGCCGCCGCCGAACCGGGTGGCGAGCAGGTCCTGCTGCGCGAAGCCGACGACGAGCCGGCCGCCTTCGATCCGAGGAGCCACTTCCCGATCCGGCGCGATCGCGCCGTTCAGAAGGATGCTCGCGGCGACGAGTTCGCTCGCGTCGTGCCCGGGCACGCGCAGCGCGAGGCGCACGTCGTGATCGAGATGCACCGCCCCGAGCGAGCGCGGCGCGAAGCGCGCCTCGGCGGCGAGCAGGCCGACGTGCGCCCGCACCGGCACCCGGACCACGGCGTTGGCCATGTCGTTCGTCGCGACGCGGATCTCTCCCGCCGTGTCGCCGTCGGGCAGCGTCTCCGCGGACAACGTGACGCGCAGCGTGTCGGCGGCGCCCGCGGCGACGCGCCCCGAATCGGGCGTGACCGCGAGCCACGGCGCCTCGCGCGCCAGGCGCACGGTGAGCGCGTCGTGCACGTAGCCCGCGTTGCATACGACCTGCAGCCCGGCGTCGCGCGTCGCGTTCTGGATGCCGATGGTCGCCTCGTTCGTGCGCAGCGGCATGTGCAGATAGCGGTACTCGATCGAGCCGTCGCGGCCGAGCACGATCTCGTACGTGTAGGGCCCGCCCAGGTCGACGTGCGGCACGTCGTGGAATGCGATCACGAACTGCTGGGAATCGCCCCACACGTACGCGGCCGCGACGCCGCTGGTGGGCCGGAAGTCCTGGTCGTCCCAGAACGCGGCCAGCAGGTTCTCGGGCACGGCCGGGCCGGCGTTCGGCAACGGCACGTTGCCGTAGGACGCGATCGCGCTCGTGAACGACGCGTAGCCGTTCGTGCACACGCGCAGCGAGTCGAACGTCGCGCCGTAGAACGCGAACGGGAACGGCAGCGCGACGGGCGCGCTCAGCTGATCGTCGCCGTCGAGCGCAAGCCGCGTGCCCACGGAGCGGACGTCGATCCATGCGAACGGCGGACCGCCGGGCTCGTCGCTGTCGATCCACCGATAGCCGCCGGCGTCCGGACCGCCGGTCCCCAGCGCGCCGGGGACTCCGACGGCGCCCTTCGCCCCCTCGGAATCCGCGGGCACCGCGCCCTCCGCACCGATGCCGAGTCGCGCCACGGCGCGCCACACGAGGTCGTTGCCGCCGGCGTTCACGATGCGCACGAGGCGCGTCGCCGACGACATCCCCGCGGTCGCACCGTGCGCCAGCGGTACGTCGAGGGCCGCCGGCTGCAGCACGGCGTCCGGCGCGGACCGCGCGTCGCCCGTCACCGGCAATCGCCGCTCCGGATGCGTCGCGTCATCGCTCGCGATCACGAACTCGGCGGCGAAGGGCCCCTCAGTGTCCGGCGTCCAGATCACGTCGACGTGTCGCGTTTCGTACGGCACGAGCGTCACGCGCGTGAAATCGCAACGCAGGTGCGCATCGGTCCCCGCCAGCTTCGTGACGTGCAGCGTGTCGGCGCTGGTGTTCGCGAGCGCCACGTCGAGACGCCCGGGCTCGCCGATCGAGACGCGCCCGAACGCGAGCGCGCCGGGACTCACGTCGAGCGCGGCGGCGCTGCGCACGCGGAGCGCGACCGGCACTTGGCGCAGACCCTCGACCGGATCGTTGCTGACGACGCGCACGGCGCCGCGGTACGGACCCGCGCGCAGCCCGCGGCTGTCGACGCGCACGGCGACGTCGGCCGCCTCACCGGGGGCGACGAGGCCCGAATCCGGGCTCACCGCGAGCCAGCCGAGCGGCGGGTCGATGCGCAGCGCGAGGCTGTCGGCGAGGAACGGCGCGTTGAATACCACCTGCAGCCCGTCGTTGCGCGCCCCGTTCTGGATGCCGACCGTGGCGCTCGACAGGCTCGTGGCGCCGAGCGCGAGCCAGCGGTACTCGATCGTGCCGTCCGCCGCGAGCACGAACTCGAACGTGTTGGGCGAGGCCGGCTCGCCGAAGCGGGTCACGTCGCGGTATTCGACGATGAACCGCCCGTTGTCGCGCCACCACGCCGCGCGCGCCGCGCCCTGGAACACGAGGTCGTCCCAGAACACGGCGAGCAGGTTCTCGGGAACGCCGCTTCCCTGGTTCGGCAACGTCGTGTTCGAGAAGCCGGCGCTCGCGCTCGTGAAGCTGGCCAGGCCGTTCGTCGAGACGCGCAGCGAATCGAACGTCGAGCCGTAGAACGGGAACGGGAAGCCGATCGGGATCGGCGCGCTCACCGCGTCGTCGCCGGTGAGCTCGATCGGCGTGCCGCGATCGATGATCTCCTCCCACTGGAACGGCGCCGCGTCGGGCTCGCGGCTGTCCCGCCACGTGTAGCCGGCGCCATCGGGGCCGCCGGCCGCGAACGGCGTCACGCCGTGCAGCACGTCGGCCGCGCCCTTGGCGACCGGGACGTTCTCGGCGTCGCCCGCGACGAACGGCGACGGCACGCCGACGCGCGCGGTCGCCGCGTGGAACGCGAGCGGGCTGCCTCCCGTGTTCGTGAGGCGCAGCGTGAGGCGGGCGCTGTCCGCCGCGGTCAGGTCGACGCCCAATGACTCGGGGGCGATCGCCAGCACGGGGGCCGGCCGCGCGAAACCGGCGAGCGCGAAGTGCGCGAGCGGCGCCTGCGGATCGTCGCTGACCACGTCGAGCGTGGCGGCGAGCGCACCGGGAGCGGACGGCGCGTAGCGCAACGCCACGTCGCGGTGCGCGAAGCGCGGCAGCACGAAGCCGGCGCCGTCCACCGCGACGGCGCCGTCCGAGGCGCGGACGGAAGCCACGTGCAGCGTATCGGTGCCGGGATTGGACAGCGTGATCACCCGCAGCGCGGACGCGCCGACGAACACGTCGCCGAAGTCCACGGTCGGCGGCGTCGCCGCGAGCCGCGGCACGCCGAGGACGCGCATGCCGACCGGCACCGCGTGGACCGTATCGGCGGGATCGTTGCTGACCACCGCCACGTGGGCGTCATAACGACCGCCTTCCAGCGTCGTGCTCGCCAGGTGCACGGCGAGCGGCAGCGATTCGCCGGCACGCACCCGGCCCGAGGACGGCGCCACGCTCAACCACTGCGGAATCTGCGCGAGCTTGACGGCCAGCGAATCGTGCACGTACGGGGCGTTGAACACGACGTCGAGCCCGTTCTGGAAATCCGGGCTCTGCACCCCGATCGTGCCGCTCGTGAGCACGCCGCTCATGCGCAGGTACTGGTAACGGACCGTGCCGTTCGCCTCCAGGATCACCTCGAACGTGAACGAGCCGCCGCTCTGGAAGCGCGGCGCGTCCAGGTATTCGACGACGAAGCGCGACCCGTCTCCCCACGCGTACACGTGGGTCGTGGCGCCGAGATCGAGGTCGTCCCAGAACGGCGCGATGAGCCCGGACGGCGCCGCCGGATTCGGCAACGGCTGATTGCCGTACAGCGGCTGGACGTCGCTGACGGTCAGGAAGCCGTTCGTGCACACGCGCAGCCCGCGAAACGTCTGCCCGTAGAACGGGAAGTCGAATCCGATGTCGACGGACGCGGACAGGACGTCGTCGCCGGACAGCGCGAGCGGCTGGCCCAGCGCCTTTGCGTCGATCCACGCGAACGCTGGGCCGACCGCGTCGTCCGAGTCCGCCCAGCGGTAGCCGAAGCCGTCGGGGCCGCCGTGCGCCTCGGCGACCGGCACGCCGCCGTCGCCGTCCACGCCCTTCGCGAACGCGACCGGCGCGAACGCGTGCGACGTGCCGATGGCGATCTGCGGCGAGGGGATCGTGAAGTCCAGCGTGCCGGCGCCGGCATTCGTGAGCGTCAGCGTCTCGAGCGTGTCGCGCCCCGAGACGAGCGTCGCGGCCAGCGAGTCGGGGGCGACCTGGACGCGCGGGATGCCGAGCGTGGTGATCGTCACCTGATTCGACAGGGCCGACGCGTTGCCCACCTCGTCGAACGCGCGCGCGGCGATCCAGTACGACGTCTGGAACGCCAGGCCGTTGACGTCGAAGCGCTCGGGCGTGCCCGCGGCGTCGGGCTCGGGCGTGCCCGGCAGCAGCGTCGCCGCCGCCCAGTTCGCCGGCGTGATCGGGCCGTTCGCGACGCGCACTTCGACGCGCGTCGCACGACCGCTCAGGCTGTCGTCGCCGGTCGCCGTCCAGGTCAGCGTGACGCCGTTCGACGACACGTCCGACGCGGCCAGATCGGAGATTGCGGCCGGCGGCAGGCTGTCGGGCACGAGCAGCGTCAGAAACGCGTCGAGGCGCCCGCCGCTGGCGACGCGACCCGCGAGCTGCGGCAACGGCACGACGCTGCGCAGCACGAGATCGCGGATGCCCGGCGCGTCGAGCTGCGGGAAGCGCCCCATCGCGAGCGCGGCCACGCCCGTCACCATCGGCGTCGCCATCGAGGTCCCTGACAGCAGCGCGTAATGGTCCGCCGGGAACGTCGAGAGGATGTCGCTGCCCGGCGCGGCGAGGTCGACGGTGGTCGCGCCGAAGTTGGAGTAGATCGCGAGCTGGTCGTCGGCGTCGGTCGCGGCGACCGAGATCACGTTCGGCAGGCGGTAGCCCGAGGGGTAATTCGGGTCGACGTCCACGTCGCGGCTCGCGTTGCCGCACGCCGCGACGAACAGCTGACCGGCGGCGCCCGCGGCCGCGACCGCGCTGCGCAGCGTCTGCGAATCCCCGGCCCCGCCCCACGAGTTGTTCGTGAGGCGGCAACCGACGCGGATCGAGTACTGGATCGCCTCCACCGCCGTCGCGATGCTGCCCACGCCCGACGCGTTCAGGAACTTGATGGCGACGATCTTCGCGCGCCAACACACCCCGGACACCCCGGTGCCGTTGTCGCCGTGCGCGGCGATGATGCCGGCCGTGTGCGTGCCGTGGCCGTTGTCGTCCATCGGATCGCTGTCGTTGTTCGCGAAGTCGTAGCCGTGGACGTCGTCCACGTAGCCGTCGCCGTCGTCGTCGATGCCGTTGTCCGGGATCTCGCCGGGATTCGTCCACACGTTCGCGACGAGGTCGGGATGCTGGTAGTCGATGCCGCTGTCGATGTCGCCGACGAGCAGCGTGGAATCGCCGGTGAACTGGTCCCACGCGCCGGGCGCGCGGATGTCGGCGCCCGGCGTGCCGCCCGTCTGCCCGGTGTTGTGCAGGTGCCACTCGTGCGGGTAGAGCGGATCGTTCGGGGCGCGGTCGGCGCGCAGCTCGTAGTTCGGCTCGGCGAACTCGACGCGCGGATCGGCCGACAGGCGGGCCACCGCGTCCGCGACGGACACACCGTCGAGGCCCAGCCGTTCCACGCGGATGAAGCCGAAGTCGCGCAGCACCCGACCGTGCACCGCCGCGCGCAGCGCCGCCTGCTCCGCCGCGCGCGCGGTCGGGCGGTAGCGCACGAGCACTTCACCGGGGACGTACGCGGGGGGCGGCGCGGCCAGGGCGCCTGTCGCCAGGGCCACGAACGCGAGGACACTGAGGGCCGCGAGACGCGGCAGGCGGGGCATGCGTCGCTCCAGGACGAACGGCAAGGTGAACGCGCCGGGCCCGGCCGACCGACGGCGACCCTGATTGTCGCGGGCTGACGCGTCCGCGGTCAATGAGGTTCGCGCGGAGAGCGGGCCGGAGCGCTCAGCGCCGGCGCCGTCCAGCCGGCTTCTCGTAGCGGGCGACCACCCGCGTCGCGATGCCGCCGCGCACGTTGAAGCGCCCGATCACCGCCATGCGCCGGGGCGCGAGCGCCTTCACCAGGTCGTCCAGGATCTGGTTCGTGACCTGCTCGAAGAAGTGCCCCTCGTCGCGAAACGACCACAGGTAGAGCTTGAGCGACTTGAGCTCGACGCAGCGTCGCTCGGGCACGTAGCACACCACGATCGTGCCGAAGTCGGGCTGACCCGTGACCGGGCACACGGCGGTGTACTCGGGACATTCGTGGCGAATCCAGTAGTCGCGACCGGGCGCCGGGTTGGCGAAGGTCTCGAGCTTCTTGCTCGGCCGGCTCGGCATGGGGCCTCCTTCGAGAGGGCGGCGAGTGTGCCGAGTTCGGCGCCGTGCGGTCAAGGGCCCTGGCCTCGGCCGGGCGCCCTCTGCGATACTCCGCGACCGTTCGTTCGACGCAACCGACCCGACCTTCCCGGGCCCGCGGCACAGGCCCGCTCACGAGGAGATTCGCCGTGGCCCCACTCGACCAGCAGGACAAGGCCCTCACCGACGCCGGACTCGAGGGCATCGTGGCCTGCACGTCCGCGATCTGCACGATCGTCGGCTCGCAGCTCACGTATCGCGGCTACGACATCGACGATCTCGCCGAGCATTCGAACTTCGAGGAGATCGTGTTCCTGCTGTGGGACGGCCGCCTGCCGCGCCGCGCCGAACTCGACAAGCTGCGCAACGAACTGGCCGCGAACGCCATCGTACCGGCGCAGGTCATCGAGGCGCTGCGCCGCTTCCCCGGTTCGGCGAAGCCGATGGAGGTGCTGCGCACCGCGGTGTCGCTCCTCGCGCTCTACGATCCCGACGATCTCGACATGAGCCCCGAGGCGAACCATCGCAAGGCGCTGCGCCTGACCGCGCAGATGCCGACGCTGATCGCCGCGTTCCATCGCCTGCGCCAGGGACTCGAGCCGGTGCACCCGATGGCCGGAAAGAGCACGGCGTTCAACTTCCTGTGGATGCTGAACGAGAAGGAGCCGGAGCCCGTCGCGGTCGACGCGATGGACCAGGCGCTCATCCTGCACGCCGACCACGAGCTGAACGCGTCGACGTTCTCGGCGCGCGTCACGGCGGCCACGCTGTCGGACATCCACTCGGCCATCGTCTCGGCGATCGGCACGCTCAAGGGACCGCTGCACGGCGGCGCGAACGAGCAGGTCGCGGCGATGCTCGAGAAGGTGGGCACGGTCGAGAACACGGAGCCCTGGGTGAAGGACGCGCTGGAGCGCAAGGAGAAGATCATGGGCTTCGGGCACCGCGTGTACCGCGACGGCGACCCGCGCGCCAAGCACCTGAAGCGCATGGCGCAGCAACTGAGCGAACTGCGCGGCGACACGCGCTGGTACGAGATGAGCGTCCAGATCGAGCAGCTGGTGACGTCCGCGAAGAAGCTCCCGGCGAACGTCGACTTCTATTCGGCCACGGTCTACACGCAGCTCGGCATCCCGCGCGACCTGTTCACGCCGATCTTCGCGGTGAGCCGCGTCGCCGGCTGGACGGCGCACGTGCTCGAGCAGTACGAGCACAATCGCCTGATCCGGCCGCGCGCCCAGTACACCGGTCCCGAGGGCCAGCGCTGGGTTCCCGTGGAGCAGCGCGGCTAGTTCGTGCAAAACGAGAAGGCGGCCGGGCCAATCGCCTGGCCGCCTTCGTGTTGACCGGCGGCCACCGAACTCAAGTCCGGCGCGGACCGAGCCGACAATTGAAGTACCGCCAGGCCCCTCCTGGACCCCATCAGGAGACGTGTGCCGTGAGCGACCGAATCCACTCCATCGAACGCAACACCGACGCTCCCAATCTGTCCTCGGCCCTGCTTCCGCTGCAGGCCGTGACGCAGCGCATCGGGCGTGAATCGACCCTGGCGGGCGCCAGTGCCGAGATCCTCGACGTGCTCATCGCCGCGACGTCCGCCACGCGCGCCTCGCTGCTGCTCGTGAACCCGGCCACCGGCCTGTTGCGCATGCACGCGGCGCTCGGTCTGGCCCGCGAGTACGTGGGGCAGGACGTGCCACCCCGCCCGCGCAGCATCTCCGACTGGGTGATGCGCCAGCGCCGCGGTCTGATCCTGAACGGCGAGATCCGCGACCAGCGCTTCACCGGCGTCGAGACCGGTCGGGCGATCGAGTCCGCGATGAGCCTGCCGCTGGTCACCGCGCACGGGCCGATCGGTGTGCTGAACCTGGCGCGCACCGCGCCGGCGCCGGTGTTCGCCGACGGCGACCTCGCCGCGGTGGAGCGCGAACTGTGCGTCGCCGCCGAGACGCTGGAACGTCTGCTGCGCCTCGAGATCGCCGACGGCATGGCGCTGCCCGACGGGCCGCCGCCCGGCGGCACGCTGGTCGCTCCCGGCGCGCAGGAATCGCGCGACTACACGCTGGGCATGGCGCGCGTCCGCGCCCACGGTCCGGGCGCCGACCTCGTCGAGCGCGTCGCCCACTCCGATGGTTCCTTCGACCTGCTGTTCGCCGACATGACCGGCGCGTACGGCGACGCCGCGCACGCCGCCGCGTTCGCGCAGGGCCTGTTCGTGGCCGGCGCCGCGCCCGGCCGCGCACCCGTCGTGCTCGCCGCGCGACTCGACGCCGAACTGCGCCAGCGCCTGCACGGTCGCGCCGCGGCCGGCATCTGGCTCGCGCACATCGGGCGCAACGGCGAGATCACGTCGTGCGCGGCCGGCGCGATGCCGCCGTTCTGGGTGCCGAGCGACGGCAGCGCGATCCATCGTCTGGAGAGCGGCGGGCCGCGCTGCGGCGGACAGATGCCGGGCGACTACGCCGAAGAGAACGTGCGCATGCTCCCCGGCGACGTGCTGGTCGTCGTGAGCGACGGCGTCCTCGAAGCCCGTGACGGCGCCGGCCGACGATTCGGGGAGTACGTGCTGGCCGAGCTGCTCGACGAGAGCCGCCACGTGCCGGTGGAACGTCTGGTCGAGCGCATCCTCGACGCCGCCCTCGCCCACGTCGGGCGCGGTCGCCCCGCCGAGGAACTCGTCGCGCTCGCGCTGCGCTTCCGCCCGTCACGCTGACGCACCGACGCCGAAGCGCTGAATCCACCGGCCCGCCGTCCTGGTCGCTGCGCGCGCGTGCGTGCTAGGCTTCGCGGCCCATGCAGCGCGTCTTCCTCGAAACCTACGGCTGCCAGATGAACGTGGCCGACAGCGAAACCATGGCCGGCGTGCTCGTCCGCGCCGGGCTCACGCTCGTCGATCGCCCGGAAGACGCGGACGCCGTGCTGCTGAACACGTGCGCCATCCGCGAGCACGCCGAACAGCGCGTGCTCGGCCGCCTCGGCGAATTCGCGCACCTGAAGCTCACCCGGCCCGACCTCGTGGTCGGCGTGGCCGGCTGCATGGCCCAGCACCTGCGCCAGCGCCTGATCGGGCGCTCGCGCGTGCTCGACCTCGTGGTCGGCCCGGACGGCTACCGGCACCTGCCGGATCTCCTGCGGCGCGCCGCCGGCGAGCCGGTTGCGCACGTGCGCCTCGATCGTGACGAGACGTACGGCGACCTCGAGCCCCGGCGCACGCCGGGCGTGCGCGCCTGGGTGACGGTGCAGCGCGGTTGCGACAAGTTCTGCACGTATTGCGTCGTGCCGTTCACGCGCGGCCGCGAGCGCAGCCTGCCGCTCGACGATCTCGTGCGCCAGGTCGAGGGCGCGGTGCGCGACGGCTTCCGCGAAGTCGTGTTCCTCGGCCAGACCGTGAATTCGTACCGGCACGGCGCGCACGACTTCGCGGACCTGCTCCGCGCGGCGAACGACGTGCCGGGACTCGCGCGCGTCCGCTTCACGTCGCCGCATCCGAGCGACATGAGCGAACGCGTGATCGCGGCCATCGCCGAGAGCCCGCGCGTGTGCAAACACGTGCACCTGCCGCTGCAGTCGGCATCCGACACGATGCTGAAGGCCATGAACCGCACGTACACGATTCTCCAGTACCGCGCCGTGGTGGCGCGCCTGCGCGCCGCCATGCCGGGCCTCGGGCTCAGCACCGACATCATCGTCGGCTTCCCCGGCGAGACCCCCGAGGACTTCGCGGCCACCGCGCGGTACCTCGAAGAAACGCGCTTCGACAGCGCGTTCCTGTTCAAGTACTCGGCGCGCCCGGACACGCGCGCCTACCAGTGGCCCGAGACCGTCGACGAGGCCGAGAAGGGCCGGCGGCTCCAGGCCCTGATCGACCTGCAGCACCGCGTCTCCGGCGAGCTGAACGACGCGGCGCTCGGCCGCGAGGTCGAGGTGCTCGTCGAGAGCGTGGCGCGCAGGAACCCGGCGCAGCTCTACGGCAAGAGCGACGAGTTCCGCACGGTCGTGTTCCCGAACGACGGCACCGCGCCCGGAACGTTGCGCCGCGTCCGCGTGGTGGGCGCCACGCCGATCACGCTGTTCGGCGAGCCGATCGACGCGCCGCGGCCGTTGACGCTGACGCTCGGCGCGGCGCCGTTCAGAGCGCCGAGCGCACCGGCGACGACGCCGGTCGCGCCGATCGCCGGCTGAGCTCCGCGGCGTCCCAAGCCAGCAGCCCGGCGCCGACGACGCCCGCGCGCTCGCCGAGTTCGGCCGGTACGACGCGCAGTCCGCGGCGGTGCGACTCCAGCGTGTAACGCGCGATGCTCGAGCGCAGCGGCGCGAGCAGCGCGTCGCCGGCCCTCGCCACCCCGCCTCCGATCACGACGCAGTCCGGGTCGAACAGGTGGACCGCGGTGGCGATCGACGCGCCCAGCCGGTCCACGAAGCGCGCGATCAGCGCCTGAGCCGCGGCGTCGCCGGCCGCGGCCCGCGCGAACACGGCGCGCGCGTCGCTTGCCGGCGGGTCGAGCTTCGCTCCGGCGCGGGCCAGGCCGTCTCCCGAAGCGTCCGGCTCCACGCAGTCGGGCACGCCGCACGCGCACGGCTCGGCGCCGGGTCCGAGCGGGACGTGACCCAATTCGCCGGCGCCGCCGCGCGCGCCGCGCCACGGGCGGTCGTCGAGCACGATGCCGCAGCCGATGCCGGTGCCGATCGTGACGGTGAGCGACGCGCGCGCGCCGCGGGCCGCGCCGATCCGGTGCTCGGCGAGCGCCGCAAGGTTCGCGTCGTTGTCGAGCGCCGGACGCGCGCCGAGACGCGCCTCGAGCCAGTCCGCGAGCGGCGCGTCGGTCCAGTGCGGCAGGTGCGCGGTGCGTCCGACGAGCACGCCGCGCTCCGCGTCGACGACGCCCGGGCAGCCGATCCCGACGGCCACGGCGCGCGCACCGTCGAGCGCGCGTGCCTCGGTCTCGATCGTGTCCA
>Ga0310810_10003227_pt1 | contig 17744 bp, 14 predicted proteins | sample NCmetagenome_FD_207641 | JGI IMG/M metagenome (GOLD analysis project Ga0310810, IMG submission 207641) | Soil microbial communities from experimental microcosm in Duke University, North Carolina, United States - NC | ecosystem: Engineered > Artificial ecosystem > Soil microcosm > Unclassified ...
CGTCTGGCAGAAGAGCCCCTTGGTCGCTTTCTCGAGCAGCGCCCAGGCCGCGCGCAGCGCGAACGATCGCGGCGGACCGAACTCGAGCGCGATCATCATCCCGCGCCCGCGCACCTCGCGCAGGAGCTCGTAGCGCGGAACCATCGCCTGCAAGCGCCGCAGCAGCGTCTCGCCGCGGCGGGCGGCGTTCTCGATCAGCCGCTCGTCTTCGAGGACCGACAGCACGGCCAGCCCCGCTGCCATCGCCAGGTTGTTCTTCCCGAACGTCGACCCGTGGACGACGGCGCGGTCCATTCGATCGAACGTCTTGTCGAAGATCCAGCGCTTCCCCGTCACCGCGCCCACCGGGACGAAACCGCCCGACAGCGCCTTGGCGAGCAGCACGAGGTCGGCGTCGATCCGCTCGAGATCGGTCGCCAGGAAGCGCCCCGTCCGGCCCATCCCCGTCTGAACCTCGTCGACGACGAACAAGGTTCCGGCGCGCCTGCACAGACGTACGGCTTCTTCCAGGTACCCGTCGGCGGGCAGGTTGACGCCCTTGCCCTGGATCGGCTCGACGAAGAACGCCGCCACGTCGCCGCCGTGCAACGCCGCTTCGAGGGCGCCGAGGTCGTTCCACGGGACGCTCACCGCGTCCGCGAGCAGCGGCCCGAAGCCGTCACGGAAGATCCGATCGCCGTTCAGCGCCAGCGCGCCCGTCGTCAAACCGTGGAACGCGTGCTCGCAGTAGACCAGCTTCGGTCGGTTCGTTGCGGCGCGTGCGAGCTTGATCGCCGCCTCCACCGCTTCCGTTCCCGAATTGCAGAAGAACACCCGTTCCTGTCCCGGCATGTGCGACAGCAGCCGCTCCGCGAGCAGGCCGGCGAGCGGCGACACGTCCAGCTGCACGAGGTTCGGCAGATCTGCGCCGATCACGTCCGCGAGCGCCTGCTTCACCGTCGGGTGATTGCGGCCCACCGCGAACACGCCGAATCCCGAGAGGAGATCGAGATAGCGCTGCCCCGCCTGATCGTAGAGGTACGCGCCCTCGGCGCGCGTGTAGTGGCGATCGAAGCCGATGGTCTTGAGCATCCGCACCATCTGCGGATTGAGGTAGCGATCGTGGAGCGAGAACTTCTCCCCGCGGCGCGCCGCCAGCTCGTCCAGGATCGAGAAGCCGGAGGAGCTCATTCGCCGCTCCTTGGCGCGGACAGCGCGGGCAGCGCCGCGGCGACGGCGCGGGCAAGGACCTCGGCGCAGCGACCGACGCGGCCGCGCAAGGCGAGCAGGCTGGGGAGGGCCTGCGGCTGGCGCAATAGCCCGAGCACGACGCGCGCGCGGCGAACGGCGCCGCCGTCGTCGCGGCTGCGGTTGAGGAGGTCGGGCAACGACTCGTCGGCGGTGTCGCTCACCGCGCGCAGCACGAGCCACGGGATCCCGGCGGCGACAGCGCCCGCGACGTAGGCCGCGGATTCCAGATCGACGACGGCGGGGACGTCCCCGGGCGCGACCTCGCGCGCGAGTCGCTGCTTCGCCTCGGCGCGATCGACGATGGCCGGCGCGCTCACCACGACCGCCGTCCGCCCGCCGGTGGCGCGCGCGACGTCTGCGATCTGCCGCTCGTCTCCGACGACGGCGGTGCCGTCCGCGTCGGTGACTTGCTTGGCCACGATCAGCGACGTGGCTGCCAGGCCCGCGCTGAGCGCGCCCGCCACGCCGATCGCGATCATTCGATCGGCGCGCGACGCCGCGAGCACGGCAGCCACGCCGGTGCGCGCGTTGCGTTCGCCGTCGCCCGTCACGGCGAGGACGACGCGGCGTCCGTTCAGCTTTCCGCATTCGAGCCGCAGCGCCCCGGCCCAGCGGTGCTCGATCCCGGTCACATGAGATCGCAGCGGTGCGAGCTCCTCGGGCAAGGCCGCAACGATAGCGGTCACCGACGGTTCCCCGGACGCGCCGACGCTCATGTCCGTTAGCCGAGGAAGTTCCAGGCGGCCATGCGGACCATGTCCTTCGGACTCTTACGCAGTCCGCGAACCGCAGAGGCTTCGAACCCGGAGTGCATCGCGCAGTTCTGGCAGCGGGCGTCGCGCCGCGACTCCCAGTACGCCCAGTCCGTCGTGTTCCAGAACTCCTTCCAATCGGCGACGTACGATTCGCCGATCAGGTAGCACGGCCGCTTCCAACCCTTGGGCGTGAAGGTCACCGTGCTCCATGGCGAGCAGTCGTAATCGCGCTTGCCGGCCGCGAACTCGAGGTACATCGGCGTCGACTGCAACCGGTACCGCTTGGACAGCTCGAGGACCCGCCGGAACTTTCGCTGGATCTCCTGCCGTGTGAGGAAGATGTCCTCCGCGACGGACTCGTAGTGGTAGCCCGGAGAGATCAGCAAGCCGTCCACGCCCAAGCTGGTGACCAGCTCGCAAAGTTCCTGGATCTCCTCGATGGAGGTGTCCTTGAACACCGTCGTGTTGGTGGTCAGGTGGTACCCGAGCCGCTTGGCCTCGCGAATCATGTCGATCGCGGTGTCGAAGACGCCTTCGCGCGCGCACACCTGGTCGTGCGTCGCGCGCATGCCGTCCAGGTGCACGTTGATCGTGAGGCGCTTGTGCGGCGGCACGCGTCCGAACACCTTGCTGTCCAGGACCAGACCGTTGGTGCAGAGATAGATGTGGCGCTTGCGCGAGATGATCGCGGCGACCAGCTCCCTGAGTTCGGGGTAAAGCGTCGGCTCGCCGCCGCAAATAGATACCGTCGGCGCGCCGCAATCGTCGACGGCGCGCAAGCACGTCTCCAGCGGCAACCGATCGGCGAGCTTTCCCGTGTGGCGTTCCGTCGAACAACCGATGCAAGCCAGATTGCATGTGTAGAGAGGCTCGAGCATCAGCACGAACGGGTAGCGGGTTTGGCCCCGAAGTGCTTGTCGGATCTGGTAACCGACCATGTCGCTCGTTATATGGAAGGGGAACCGCATCGCGCCTCGACCGTAGTCGGTCGGTAACCATGCCGACTTGGGTGCACAACGGGGTGACGCTGCTTTTTTCCAATGACGACGACAGAAGCGAGCCTGCCCGGGCCATCAGCCGACACCGTGCCTCTCACGGCGCCGCTCGCGCGCGCCCGTCTCGACGCCGCCATCGCGACAGCGTGCGGTTGGTTACTCGCGCGCCAGGAGGCGGCCGGGTTCTGGTGCGGCGAGCTCGAGGGCGACACGACCCTCGAGAGCTACATGATCCTGCTCGAAGCCTTCTTCGGCCGCCGCGAAAGCACGAAGGTCCAGGATCTGGCGCGCGTCATCCGCGATGAGACGTTGCCGTCGGGCGGCTGGAGCCAGTTCCCGGGCGGACCGCCCGACCTTTCGGTGTCGTGTCTCAGCTACTTCGCATTAAAAGTCGCGGGCGAGCGGGCCGACACACCGCTCATGCGCGCCTCGCGCGACGTGATCCTCGCGCTGGGAGGCGTCGAGGGCGCCAACACGTACACGCGCTACCATCTCGCGCTGTTCGGACAGTTGCCGTGGACCGCGGTCCCGGCGATTCCGCCGGAGATGCTGTTCCTGCCGCGCGCGTCGCCGTTCACGATCTACGACATGTCGAGCTGGTCGCGGACCATCTTCATTCCGCTGTCGATCCTCTGGGCCAAGAAGCCGGTCGTCGCGTTGCCGCCCACTTCCGGGATCGAGGAGCTGTTTCGTACGCCCGACGGCGCGCGCAGCGGGCAGGCGTCGGCGCAGTCCACCGGCGGATGGAAGCGGCTCTTCACGCGGATCGATCGGATCCTCAAACAGTGGGAGCGCGTTCCGGGCGCGTCCGCCCTTCGCGCACGCGCGATCAAGCGGGCAGAGGCGTGGATCCTCGAGCGGCTGGAAGAATCCGACGGCCTCTCGGCGATCCTGCCCGCCATGGCGAACACCGTGCTCGCGCTTCGTTGTCTCGGCTACAGCGAAGACGATCCGGTGCTGGCGCAGAATCTGGCGCACCTCGACGGTCTCCTGCTGCGCGACGAGGCCGGCGCGATCCGCGTGCAACCTTGCCTCTCGCCGGTCTGGGACACGGTGCTCGCGAGCGCGGCCCTCCTGCAAGCGGGCGTGTCGCCCGAGTCGCCGGCGCTCGCGCGGTCGGCGACCTGGCTGCTCGGCAAGCAGACGCGCCGCAAAGGCGATTGGTCGGTGCGCAATCCCGCGCCGCCCGGCGGCTGGTACTTCGAACATCGCAACGAGTTCTATCCCGACGTCGACGACACCTGCATGGCGCTCATGGTGTTGTCGCAAGGCGCGGCGGCGGCCGACGAGCCGCGCGCGGACGCCATCCGGCGGGGCCTCGCGTGGATGATGGGGATGCAGAACACCGACGGAGGCTGGGGCAGCTTCGACCGCGACAACGATAAGCAGTGGCTCACCGAGATCCCCTTCGCCGATCACAACGCGATGATCGATCCCAGCACCGCCGACATCACCGGTCGCGTGCTCGAGTGCCTCGCCCGCTTTCCCGACTACTCGCGCGCGCATCCGTCCGTCGGGCGCGCGATCGACTTTCTACGCCGCGATCAGACCACCGAAGGGTGCTGGTACGGCCGCTGGGGCGTGAACTACATCTACGGCACCTGGCAGGTCTTGCGCGGCCTGCGCTGCATCGGCGAAGACATGCACGCCCCGTACGTGCGCCGCGCGGCGCGCTGGCTCGCCGAACGACAGAACCCCGACGGCGGCTGGGGCGAGAGCATCGCCAGCTACGACCACCCCGCCGAAAAGGGCCGCGGCGTATCGACGCCCAGCCAGACCGCGTGGGCGACCATGGGCCTGGTCGCCGCCGGAGAAACCAGCACCGCCGCCGTCCGCCGCGGCGTCAGCCACCTCCTCGAACACCAGCGCGCCGGCACCTGGGCTCAAGAGCCATGGACCGGCACCGGCTTCCCGCGCGTCTTCTATCTGAACTACGCCTACTACCGGCACTATTTCCCGCTGATGGCCTTGTCGCAGTACCGCGCGGCGACGCTCAGCGGCTAGGGTTAGTACGTCGCCACAATGAAAATGACCGGTCGGAAATGACGAATCTGCGCCTCGCCCCGCGATAGCGGGGCGAGGACAAACAGCTTCAGGACGCCGCAGTTCGCGGCCCAGACGATCGTTTCGCCGAACGATCAAATTCACTGTGGCTGCGTACTAGGAGATGTCCCGAAGCAGCGCCTGCAGCGCGCGTTCGAGAAAGAGGCGCTCGGCGCTGTTCTGCGCGCGCGCGATCGCGGCCTCGTAAGCGCGCGCGGCGTCGGCGTGCCGGCCCAAGCGCCGCAGCAGGTTGGCGCGGATCGCGTGAAACAAATGTGTGTCGCCCAGCGACGGATCGTCCAGCCCGTCGACGATCGCGAGCGCCGCCGCCGGGCCCGCGGTCTCGGCGACCGCGACGGCGCGGTTCAGGGCCACGATCGGGCTGGGCGCGCAGGCGAGCAGCTGATCGTAAAGCTGCAGGATCTGCGACCAGTCGGTGGCGTCGGCGGCGGGCGCGTCGCTGTGGACGGCGTTGATCGCCGCCTGGATCTGATAAGGGCCGGGCTGGTTGCGGCGCAGACAGGCGCGGACGATCGCCTGGCCTTCGACGATCAGGTCGCGGTTCCAGCGGCTGCGATCCTGATCGGCCAGCAGCAGTAGGTCGCCGGCCGCCGTCGTGCGCGCCGGTCGCCGCGCTTCGACGAGCAGCATCAGCGCGAGCAGACCCATCACCTCCGGCTCGTCGGGCAACAGCTCCGCGAGCTGGCGCCCGAGACGGATCGCCTCCGCGCAGAGATCGTCGCGCACCAGCTGCGTGCCCGCGCTGGCCGTGTAGCCTTCGTTGAAGATCAGATAGAGGACGGCCAGGACCGCCGCCAGCCGCCCCGGCAGGTCCGCCGGCTCTGGAATTCGGTAGGGGATGCGCGCGTCGCGGATCTTCGCCTTGGCCCGGAGCAGGCGCTGCGCCATCGTCGTCTCCGGGCAGAAGAACGCGTGCGCGATCTCGGCGGTGGTGAGACCGCCCAGCAGCCGCAGCGTCAGCGCGACCTGCGCCGCGGTCGCCAGCGCGGGGTGGCAGCAGGTGAAGATCAGCCGCAAGCGATCGTCGCGCACGGCGCCGTTCTCCGTTGGCTCGTCGGAGGCCAGCAGCGCGGCCGCTTGTCGCTCACGGTCGCCGCGCGATGCCTCGCGGCGCAAGCGATCGCGGCGCAAGCGATCGATTGTCCGGTTGCGCCCGGTCGTGATGATCCAGCCCGCCGGGCTCGGCGGCCGCCCGCTGACGGGCCACCGCTCGACAGCGGTCGTGAACGCATCCTGGATCGCCTCCTCCGCGAGATCGATGTCGCCGAACTGGCGGGCCAGGACGGCCACCGCGCGACCGTACTCCTCGCGGAACACACGTTCGATCTCCGACGGCGACGGCGGCGGCTCGGGCATGACCGGTGTCAGCGGTGGCCGCCGTCGCGGACCGGCCGCACCTCGATCGGCAGCGTCGTCGCCTGGGCGAACTTGCGCGCCCACGCGAGCGCGGCGTCGAGATCCGGCGCCTCGACGATCGTGAACCCGCCGATGTGCTCCTTGCCCTCGGCGAAGGGACCGTCGGTGATCAGCGGCTGGCCGTCCTTGACCCGCACCACCGTCGACACGTCCGCCGCGTGCAGCGCGGCGGTGAACACCCAGGCACCGGCGGCCTTCATCTCTTCCTGCACCGCGTGGACGTCGCGCATGATCTTGTCCAGAACCGCGGGCGGCGGCGGGTCTCCGTCTGGCTGAATCACGCTCAATAGATACTGTTTCATGGCCAGCCCGCCCCCGGCGTCGCGACCTCGGCGACCAGCACCTGGCCGGCGCGCATCGCCAGCATCTCGTCGAACTTGTCGGGACCGAGGAACCGATTCGCCATCATGAACAAGGTACATCGCCGCGGACCGCCGAGCATCGTCGCGAAGCAGGGTCGATCGAGCGGGATGCGGTCGAGGATCTCGCTGCCCTCCGAGACGCGCACGCATTCGTTCTGCCAGGTCGACGTCCAGATCGCGCCGTCGGCATCCAGGCAGATGCCGTCCGGCGCGATGCCCTCGGCCCAGACGCGCCGCCGCGACAGCGCTCCGTCGTCGGCGACGTCGAACGCGAGCAGCTTGCCGGTGAACGACTCCGACACGATCAGCGTCCGGTTGTCCGGCGTGATGACCATGCCGTTGGGGAACGCGATCCCGTCGGCGACCTTGCGCGCCTTCCCGTCCGGCGTGACCAGCGCGATCACGCCGGTCGCCGGCTTCGACCGATCTTGCACGCGTTCGCTCATCTCCTTGCCGAAGTCGAAGCCGATGCTGTTGACGTAGATGTTGCCGCGCCCGTCGATGGTCATCTCGCTCCAGAGGTGCGGCGAGATGGGCGACAGGTCGACGTGCACGGCGGTCGAACCGTCGCGCTCGTGGCGAGTGAGCCGCGGGCCGCCCGTGACCAACAGACGGCCATCGGGGAGCCACCCGATCGAATGGCCCAGGCCCGACGGGCCTGGGGCGGCGACCTCGGCCCTGCCTTCGAGGTCGACGGCGACGATCTCAGGCGTGCCCCAGTGTGGGAACCACAAGCGCCCCGCGTGCCAGCGGGGTGATTCGCCCATGGCGAGGCCGTCCAGCAGCACGCGGGTCTTCATGCTCGTTCGTGTCATGGCGATCTCCTTCCTCGCCCCCTACACGAACGGGATCTCGCGAGATCGACACGCCGTAGAAAATTTCTTTCGAAGCCGCTACCGGGCGTGGCGACGGCGCGTCACCGCCGCACGCTTGGCCGCGCGCGACCGGACGGCGGGGCCCTTCGTGCTCGCCGCCTGCTTCGCCGCGCTGGACCGTTCCGTCGCTGTCCGTCGCGACGCCGCGGCCCGCGCCTGCCGCGCGAGCGCCGCGCGCGATACGCTGCTCCTCGGCTCGCGGCGAAGCGCGGCCTCGGTCGCGCGTCCCCGCCGGCGCGACGGCGCACGCGGGCGCCGCCGTCCCTGGCCCGTGGCGTAGTCCCGTGCGGCCGAGCGACGCGTGCGCGCCTGGGCACGCCCCCGCCGCGGCGGCTTCAGCGGCACACCTGCGCGCCGGGCCTTGGACAGGCCGATCGCGATCGCCTGCTGTGGTGAGCGCGCGCCGTGCTGGCCCTCGCGGATGTGCTCCATCTCTTCGCGCACGAACTCGCCCGCGGCCGTCGACGGCTGCTTTCCCTGGCGAAGGTCGCGCTTCGCTCTCTCGGTCGTGTTTCGTGTTGGCATACAAAAAACCTGTGCCTGCCGCTCTTGTAGGCAAGGCGCCCCATACTGCAGGCGTGGGGCCGCTGTTCACGGTCGGGCATTCGACGCGCACGCTCGATGAGCTGGTGCGCATTTGTAACGAGGGCGGCGTGCGCGCGATCGTCGACGTGCGCCGCTTCCCCGGATCGCGCCGCAGTCCACACTTCGCGCGGCAGGCGCTCGAAGAAAGTTTGCCGGCGGACGGCATCGACTACAGCTGGCTGCCGGCGCTGGGCGGTCGTCGCCGGCGCGCAGCGGACGCGCCGCCGTCACCGTGGCAGGTCGAAGCGTTCGCCGCCTACGCCGACCACATGCAGAGTCCCGAGTTCCGCGCCGGAATCGAGCAGCTGATCTCGTCGCTGACTGAACGCGCGACAGCGATCATGTGCGCCGAGGCGTCGCCCTACCGCTGCCACCGCCGTCTGATCTCGGACTGGGCCGCGCTGCACGGCATCGACGTCGTCCATCTGATCGACGAAGGTCGCAGTGAGCGTCACCACGTCACGCCGTTCGCGCGCCGCGCCGGCGACGACGTCGTCTACGAAGCGAGCCCACAAATGGAATTGCCCTTCGGTTGAGCTCGCGCGCAAGAAATTCCCGAAAAGAAGGCAGCCCGCAAGGCGTGCCACGGATCTTGATTTCTCACGCCGGGAGCGCCAGGTTGGTCGCGCGATCAATCTCTGATCGGGAGCACCGACATGTCCGACCCCGACCGACCGATTTTCAGCGAGATCGTCCGGACCCGAACACTCACGCAATTGAACGCGATGGGATCGCTCGGGCTCGTACGCCGCTTTCGCGACGTCCCTGACGACGTCGCGCCGCGGCAGCCCGATCCGAAGGTGCCGAAGGTGATGATTGGAACGGAGGCGTTTCATCGCCGTGACATCACCGAAGGAAAGCCGGGAATCCCGCTGACGCTCACGCTGACGGTCGTCGACGCCGAGAATGCGCTCGCGCCGATCGTGGGCGCGAACGTCGAGATCTGGCACAGCGACGCGGACGGCGTGTTCTCGGAGTACGCGAGCAAACCGAACCCCGACGCGGCGTCGACGACCTACCTGCGCGGCGTGCAGACCACCACGCGCGGCGGCCAGGTGACGTTCACGACGATCTACCCCGGCTGGTCCGGCGATCGCGCGACGCACATCTATGTCCGGATCTACGACGGCGCGACGCCCAGGAAGACGCTGCAGCTCGGCTTTCCCGACGCGATCAACGCCACCGTGTACGACGATGCGCATCGTTACGTGAAGGGGCAGAGCCCGATCACCAACGACGCCGATCCGGTGTTCGGCGACAGCCCGGAGACCGGCACCTACGGCGGCCGCCGCGAATTCCAGATCTTCGCGATCGCGGGTGACAACGCGATCGGGTACGTCGCTACCGCGCAAGTCGCCGTCCACATGTAAGCCGCCCGCGCGCGGCCGGATCGAAATGTCGTGGTGCGCGACGCGCGCTCCCGCGAGCGGCCCGAACCGGGCGAAAACCCTGGACGCGCCGGGGCATGCGCGTTGCAGAATGAGGCGGCGGCGGGCATGTCGGGAAGGCAATCCATCGGTTTCGTCGGCGTCGCGCTGGTGCTCGCGGCGCTGGCCGTCGCTGTGTTGCTGGGCGGCTGCTCGCGGAAGGCGCTGCAGGACCGGGGCGCGGGCGGCAGCGGCGGCAGCGTCGTCATCGGCGGCCGCGGCGGTATCGACGGCGGTCCCATCATCACGGATCCGCCCGACGCCGACCATGCGGACGTCGTCACCGATGTGCCGCGCCCTGAAGGCGGGTCGCCCGACGGTCCGCCGGACGGTCCGCCGTTCACGGGTCTGCGGTCGTACACGGTCACGGCCGTCCTGCAGCGCGACGGCGGCATCGGCGCCTTCCCGACGTCGCACGCGTTCACCCTGACGCTGGATGCGAATCGGCGCACCTGGATCGCTGGCGGGAACGCGGAAGGCAAGCTCGGCGTCTTCGAACCGACGGCCGCCGGTGCGTTGCACATCAACGCCGTCAGCTTCCAGCTCGGCGGTTGCGCCGGATCGACGGTCGCCTACACCGATCTGACGATCGCCATCGATGCGAGCGATCGCCTGACGGGCACGGGTCACGGACGTGTGTACATCGTCAGCGGCGACGTCGGTCAGAGCGTCGACGCGACGATGACGCTGACGGGCGTGAGGGACATTCAGGCGCCGACGCTGACGATGGCCGGCAACGCCGCCGATCCGTTCGCGTCGTTCTCGGTGACACCGTCGGAGCCGCTCGCGCCGGGCGCGACCGCCATGCTGCGCGCGGCCGACGGCGAGACGATCGCGATGACGATCGGCGGGGCCGCGGGCGTATACGTCACGTCGTTTCAGAAGCCGCCGCAGGTCCTCCGCTACGGCGTGCAGTACCAGATCGTCACCGACGGCGCCGCTGACTTCGCGGGCAACGCCGCGACCGGAACCGGCAGCCTGATCTTCACGACCAGGCTGGCGCCGCCGCTGTCGCCCGAAGACGGCTTCGAGTCGGTGACCGGCACGAGCTTCGGCGGCGTGCCGGTGCTGTCGGGCGCCGGCGCACCGACGATCACGGGCGCGACGAGCCTCTACATTCCGCCGAGCAACTCACCCGCGCCGACGCAGCCGGTGCTCGCGGTCCGCCTGGCGCTGGCCGACCGCGAAACCGCCGTTCGCTTCGCTTACCGCACCGTGCGGGTGAGCTCGACGATTTTCGCACCCGGAGCGGCCTGGGAAATCGGCAGCATCGGCGCCGGCTATTCCGTGTCAGGGCTGCCGGTCGACAACGGCGCGACGATGACGGCGATGATCAACGGCGCGTCCGTCACGCTCGGGCCCTTGACCACGGCGACGCTGCCTCTGCCCGCCGGCGCCGCGAACGAGGTGGTGTTGCAGCGCATTCTGCAGGTTCCGAACGCCGGGTGCAGCCTTCCGATCCCGGGCGTCGACGGCATCATCATCGACGACCTGCGCGTCGAGTAACCGTCGTCGTCCCTATCGACAACGCGCGGGGGCACGACTACGTTCGCGGTCATGGCAACCATCGGGCTCATCGGCGCCGGGAAGATTGGAAGTCAGCTCGCGCGACTCGCCGTGAAGAACGGCTACGACGTCGTGGTGAGCAACTCGCGCGGGCCCGATACGCTGGCCGGGCTGGTCAAGGAGCTGGGGCCGCGCGCGCGTGCCGGAACGCCGGCGGACGCGGCGGCGGCGGGAGACATCGTGGTGGTGACGATCCCGCTCAAGAACTACCGCTCCGTCCCGGTGGCGCCGCTGGCCGGCAAGATCGTCATCGACACGAACAACTACTACCCGCAGCGGGACGGCCACATCCCGGAGCTCGACAACGAGACGACGACGACAGCGGAGCTGCTGCAAGCGCACCTGCCGCAGGCGAAGGTGGTCAAGGCGTTCAATCATCTCTACGCGGCGTCGCTGACGACGGAGGGGCAACCGTCCGGAACGAAAAATCGCCGCGCGCTGGTGATCGCAGGAGACGACGCCGACGCGAAGGCGACCGTGGCGCGGCTCATGGACCTTTTCGGCTTCGACGCCGTCGACGCCGGACCGTTGAAGGAAGGCTGGAGGATCCAGCGTGACACGCCCGGCTACGGCCCGCGGCGAAACGCCGAGGAGCTGCGCCGGGATCTGGCGGCGGCCAAGCGATACGCGGCAATGTAGTCGCGGCGTGATCAGGGTGTGCGTGGCGGGATGATCGATTTGCAGAATCTCACGCCTCGGGCGCCCGGGTAAGATGGTCGGGCGTGCATCTCCTCTGTCCGGCTTGCCAGGCGTCGCTGCCCGCACCTGGCGCGATGTCGGCCATCGTCGCGTGCCCGCGGTGCGCGCTGCAAGTGGACGTGACAGCGATCGGCACGGTGGCGGGGCCGCCCCGCTTCGTACCGGAGATCGATCGCACCGGCCAGAGCGTGGCCGGTTTCCGCGTCGAGGCGCGTCTGGGCGCCGGCGGCATGGGCGCGGTCTACCGCGCGGTGCCCGAGGCGGGCGGACGACCGGTGGCGATGAAGTTCCTCTCGAACCCGCTGGGCGCCGACCCCGACCAGCGCGAGCGGTTCGCGCGCGAGGTGAAGGTCATGCGCGGCCTCGCGCATCCCGGGATCGTGCGCGTGCTCGCGGACGGGCAGGCCGACGGGATGCCGTGGTTCGCGATGGAGCTGCTGTCGGGCAGCGATCTGGGCGCGCGCATCAAGCGCGGGCCGCTCGCGCCGACGGAGAACGTGCTGCTCGATACGCGCGGTGCGCCGCACCTCGCAGACTTCGGGATCGCGCGCCCGGTCGGAGAAGCCGCGCTCACGCGCCTCACGGAGACCGCCGCCGTGCTGGGCACCGTCGCTTACATGGCGCCCGAGCAGCGCGCCGGCGGCGACGTGGACGCGCGCGCCGATCTGTTCTCGGTCGGCGTGATGCTGTACGAGGCGGCGACGGGGCGTGTTCCCCTGGGCGCGTTCCCGCCGGCCTCGAAGGCCGCGCGCGGATTCTCGCGCGCGTTCGATCGCGTGATCGAACGCTTGCTCGCGCCCGATCCGGACGCGCGCTTCGCTTCGGCCGAGGACGCGAAGCGGGCGCTGGTCGCCGCCCTGCGCCCGCGGCGCCGCTTGATCGCGAGCGTGGGTGGCGGCGTCGTGCTGGCGGGCGGGCTCACGATCGCGGCGTTGACGGCGGGTGGACCCAAAGCGATCAAACCGACGCCGCCGACAGCGAACCCGATGCCCGCGGCGCCCCGCCCTTCCGAACCGCCGCCACCCGCGCGCGCGCAGGGAATCGACGAGTACCAGCAGCCCGAGCGTGTGAAGGTCGGCGTGACGAGCGGCGCCGCGGAGCGCGAACCGCCGTCGCCCGCTGCGCGTCGGGCGCCGAAGGCGCGCCGCCGCGGCTGGGTGTTTCTGGGTACGCACGACGCGACGACGGGTTCCTGGACCAAAAGCTACTTCGACGTCGGGCAGCGGCGGCCGGAAGACATCAAGCCCGGCCAGACCGTACTGCTGGCGTCAGGCCGCTCGAACGTGCGCGGCGGGATGCCCAACCAGCTCGGGCTCTTCTACGACGTCATCGACGTCGTCCGTGAAGGGACCAGCGTCAGCGTCGACGCCGTCTCTCGCTGGGAGAATTCTTCTTACGTCTGGGCGAAGGTTCACTACGAAGCGCCGCAGGCCCGGTAGTATCCTGGCGGCGGATGGCGGTTTACAGCTGCGGGGGTTGCGGGCGGCTGATCTCGCTCTCGTTCATCCCCGGCGGCAACCCGGCCACGAAGCCGGGAACGAAGACCGGAGCGATGTTCGCCCGAACCTGGCGGCAGTGCCGTGCCTGCGAGCGCCTCTGGTGCGATGAATGCGCCGCTCCGGATGCCGGTTCCGGCGCGTGCCCCGATTGCGCGGGTGAGCTCTGGACGCCGGATGCGGAAGCGAAGACGCGGCTGATGTTCCCCGCGCTGCCGCGCGTCCCGAAGGCCTCCGACGCCGAGACGCGCACCTGGCGCGAAGATCTTCGGCTCGCGATCGAGAAGGGCCTTCCCGTCCTCGGCGGCGTCTCGCTTCGCGACGGGCTCCCCGACCTGACCGACGGGGCGACGGCACAGCGATATCTCCGCTGGGTGTGCGTGCTCTCGTGGGTGGCGAAGGCAGACACCGTGCTGGGCGCTCGCATCTCCGTCGCGCTCGATGACATGTACCAGGAGGTGTCCATCTCGATGGGCCAGGTCGGTGTGGCGTGGGGCGGCGTCGACCCGTACGGACCGCGCGCGATGGAAATGTCGGGCCGGTGGTCCGCCCCGTCGGACGCCGATCTGATCGCGCTCGCACTGCGTTGCGCCTGGGAGGAATGCGGCGGCGCGCCGCAGCCACACGTCGCGGAGGAATTGACCCAGCTCGAATCGCTCGAACGGCGTCCTGCTGGATCCAAGAACATGGAAAGCTGATGCAAGACTCTGTACGCTCTGCGGGCCGGCTAGCCCGGCTCGGGGGAGCTTGATGCGTAGCCAATCAACCTCACTTCTTTTCGCGGCTGTCTTGATCGTTGCGGGCTGTGGCGGTGGCGGCGGAGGCGGCGGCGCGAAGGGTGGAGGTGGAGGAGGAGGCGCCGCGGGCAGCGCGCACGGCGGATCGGGTGGCGGCGGATCGGGCGGATCGGGCGGCGGCAGCATCGCTGGCGCCGGTGGTAGCGTCGTCGGCGGCTCAGGCGGTAGCGCCACCGGCGGCTCGGCTGGCGGCGGCACCGGCGGCACGGGTGGCAGCGCCACGGGCGGCACCGGCGGCTCGGGCACCGGCGGCTCCGCAGGTGGCGGCGCCGGTACCTCCGGTGGCGGCGGAACGGGCGGCAGCGTCGACGCGTGCGCGGCGACGCCGAGCCCGTGCAGCGTGAACGCCACCTGCACGAACACGTCGACCGGCGCTTCGTGCGTGTGCAAGTCCGGCTACACGGGCGACGGCGTGACCTGCACCGATGTCGACGAATGCGCCACCAACCACGGCGGTTGCGACACGCTGGTGATGTGCACCAACACGCCCGGATCGCACACGTGCGGCAACTGCCCGGCCGGCTACACCGGCGGCGGCGCGTCGGGCTGCACCGACATCGACGAGTGCGCCACCGGCGCCGCCAACTGTGCGACGAACGCGACCTGCACGAACACCGCGACCGCGAACACCACCTGCGCGACCTGCCCGGCCGGGTGCGCCGCGTGCACCAGCGCCACGACCTGCACGGCCTGCGGGCAAGGGTTTCATCTCGTGGGCAGCGCGTGCGTCGCGTGCACGACGTGCGGCGCCGGAAAGTTCCAGACCGCCGCTTGCACGCCGACGCAGGACACGATGTGCGCCACCTGCGCGACGTGCGGCGCCGGAAAGTACCAGGCGGCGGCGTGCGGCGGCTCGAGCGACACGACCTGCGCCACCTGCACGATCTGCGGCGCTGCCCAGTACCAGACCGCCGCCTGCACCGCGACCAGCAACGCGACCTGCGCCGCCTGCGACGTCGACTGCACCGCCTGCACCGGCATCGGCGCCTGCACCGCCTGCGTCGCCGGCGACTACCTCGGCGGTGGCGTCTGCCACACCTGCGCGACTTGCACCGCAGGGCAGTACCGCGCATCCGCCTGCACGGCGACGGCAAACACCGTCTGCATCAACTGCGCAACCTGCGGCACCGGTCAGTACCAGACGGCGGCGTGCAGCGCGACGGCCGACGCCACCTGCGCGACGTGCTCGACCTGCGGCGCGGAGCAGTACGAGACGGGCGCGTGCGGCGGCACCAGCAACCGCGTGTGCGGCGCGTGCGCGACCTGCGGCGCCGGGCAGTACGAGAACCGCGCGTGTACACCGACGACCAACCGGTCGTGCGCGACGTGCGCGGTGTGCGGCGCGGGCCAGTACCGCACCTCCGCCTGCGGCGGAACGAGCAACACCACCTGCGCGCCTTGCTCCGTCTGCGGCGCCGGTCAGTACCGGACGGCGGCGTGCAGCGCGACCGCCAACACCGTGTGCGCGACGTGCACCACCTGCACGGTCGGGCAGTTCGTGATGACAGCGTGCGGGGGCAGCAACGACACCGTGTGCGCGAACTGCGACGCGCACTGCGACGTCTGCGCCGGCGCCAACGTCTGCACCACCTGCGCGACGGGCTTCGCGCTGCTCAACGGCGCGTGCGTCCCGACCGGGAGCAGCTGCCTCGGCATCCACACCGCGAACCCGGCCGCACCCGACGGCGTCTATCAGCTGGATCCCGACGGCGGCTCGTCGACCAACGCGTTCTTCGCGTACTGCGACATGACCGCGGACGGCGGCGGCTGGATGAAGATCCTGCAGTACACGGACGCCCCGTACACCCCGACGGCGGCCGCGGTCGGCAACATCGCCGTCGCGGGCATCAGCGCGATGGCCAAGCTGGCCGACGCCGATGTCAACAGTCTGGCGAACCTCGCGACCAACCGCGAGTACCGGTTCCAGGGCGGGCTGTCGACGAAGAAGCTGTTCATGAAGGTCGGCGCGCCCTGGAACGACACCGCCCGCGCCCACGGCCTGATGCTCACCGCGGCGGGCCTCGCCTGCGAGGCGACGACGAACTGCACCTACGTCCCCGTATTCAACTTCATCCAGCCGACGATCGACTCGTTCGGTTGGACCCCGCCGTTCACCGGTAACGACGAGGACCGCTTCTTCACCGACTTCGACTCGCCGATCAAATGCTACCTCCCCGCAACCTCGACCCAGCGCTGCTACTCCGCCGGCCTGAGCGTCGGCGTCATCCTGATCCCGAACTTCTCCATCTGGACGCGCGAGGTGCCCGTCGGCCGCGACGGAATCATCCTCTACCCGCTCGACGAGAACGCCGGAACGGCCGTCGCCGACGCCTCGGGCAACGGCCACGACGCGACGGTCGTCGCCGGGTCCTGGACGCCCGGTCATACCGGAAGCGCGCTGCTGGGCGCGCTTCGCACCAGCGCAGCGGTGCCGGTGACGAACGCCGTGACGGTCTCGCTCTGGGTGCGCCGCGACGGCGCCGGCACCGGCGAAACGCGCGTCCTCAGCTGGGACAACGACGGCCTCGAGCTCGGCGACGTCGGCCACGCGAACGTGCTGGGCGTGTCCGTACCGGGCCTCGGCTGGCAGTCGACGGGAACCAGCTTCGGCGCCGGCTTCCACCACGTGGCGGTCGCCGTCGGCGGCGGGACGGTCCGCGTCTACTTCGACGGCATGCAGAAGTACGCCGGCAGCGCGACCATCAACCTGGCGGGCCAGATGTCGATCGGAATGCGCTGGAACGGCAATGACGCGTGGGTCGGCGCCGTCGATCAGGTTCGCGTTTACGACCGCATGCTGAGCTCCGCCGAGATCGCGCTTCTGTCGCAAGAGTAGTACGCCACCCCCAAAGAGGAGACGAGATGAACAAGACCCCTGTCTGGAAGAAGATTGCTGCGGCTGGCCTGCTGATGTTCACCCTGGGAGGAACGGGCGCAGGCTGCGCCTACAGCGGCGTCGCGTCGACGCCCGACGGCACCGTCGTCATCACGCGCAACGACCTGTTCCTGTTCGGCGCCCTCCGCAAGGTGTTCGTTTGCAAGGTGAACGGAACGCAGCTGCAGTGCACCGAGACCGCAGCGCCGTAGTTTCTTCCGGCTGCCCGACTGCAGGGCCATCTTCATTTGGCCCTGCGGTCGCATTCTTCATGCGTAACTTTCTGTTTTTCGTTTCGTTGTCGGCGGCGGCGGTTGCCGCCACGGGCTGCCGTCGAGGCGCTCACAAGGATCTCCAGGGCGTGGGCTTCGAGCTGCCGGGCGCGGCGCACGTCGCGCGGGGCGCGATCGTCACCACGCCGCCCGGGCACGAAGAGGCGTTCCTCGCATTGGTCGCCGGGAACGCGCCCGTGTGGACGAACGCGTGCCTGCCCGAGCCTGGCGGGCAAGCGCCGCTGTTCGGATTTGCCACCGACGACAAGGGCTCCCTTCAGAAGCTCGTGCCCGAGGTGGGTGAGACCCCGCGCGAGCGCTGCCTCGCCG
>Ga0310810_10003231_pt1 | contig 17733 bp, 14 predicted proteins | sample NCmetagenome_FD_207641 | JGI IMG/M metagenome (GOLD analysis project Ga0310810, IMG submission 207641) | Soil microbial communities from experimental microcosm in Duke University, North Carolina, United States - NC | ecosystem: Engineered > Artificial ecosystem > Soil microcosm > Unclassified ...
GTTCACGTCCACGTCTCCATGGTAGCGCGGCCGGGGAGGGTTGTCCGCCCCGGCCGCCGGTTGTTCTCACGCCGCCTGCGCCGCCGCGACGACCGCAGGCGCGCCCAGCGCTGCGTTCTCGGCCTTGCGCGCCTCGAGCAGCGTGCGGCGCACCTCCTGGACGATCTCGGGGTGCTCGGCGACGTACGCGCACGCCTTGTCGCGCCCCTGCGCGATCCGATCGCCCTTGTACGAGTAGAACGATCCGGACTTGTCGAACAAGCCGGCTGCCGTCGCGTGGTCGACGATCTCGCCCGGGACGTTGACGCCCACTCCGTAGAGCACGTCGAACTCCGCTTCCCGAAACGGCGGCGCGACCTTGTTCTTCACCACCTTCACGCGCGCGCGGTTGCCGACCACTTGCTCGCCGTTCTTGACGACGCCGATCTTGCGGATGTCCAGGCGCACCGACGCATAGAACTTCAGCGCGTTTCCGCCCGTCGTCGTCTCGGGGTTGCCGTACACGACGCCGATCTTCTGGCGCAGCTGGTTGATGAACACGACCGCCGTGTTGTTGCGCGCGGTCGCGGCGGTCAGCTTGCGCAGCGCCTGGCTCATCAGGCGCGCCTGCAATCCCATGTGTGCGTCGCCCATCTCGCCTTCGATCTCCGCCTTGGGCACCAGCGCCGCGACCGAATCGATGACGATCAGGTCGATGGCGCCGGTCCCGACCAGCTTGTCGGCGATCTCCAGCGCTTGCTCGCCGTGATCGGGCTGCGACACGAGCAGATCCTCGATCCGCACGCCGAGCTTGCGCGCGTAGCCGACGTCCAGCGCGTGCTCGGCGTCGATGAACGCACACACGCCGCCCGCGCGCTGGGCCTCGGCGATCGCGTGCAACGTCAGCGTCGTCTTGCCGGATGATTCAGGCCCGTAGATCTCGATGACGCGCCCGCGCGGCAGTCCGCCGACGCCGAGCGCGAGATCGAGGCCGACCGATCCCGTGGGGATCGTGCCGATCTCGGCGATCTCGCCGCCCGACAGCGGCATGATCGCGCCCTTGCCGAACTGCTTTTCGATGGCGGCGATCGCGGTGGCGACGGCCTTCAGTTTCTCTTTCATGCTGGACATGGTCACTCCTTTGGTCAGGTCGTTGGTTGATCGAGAACGCGGTACTGGAGGGCTTCGGCGAGGTGGCGGGTCGCGATCGCGTCGCTGGCCGACAGGTCGGCGATCGTGCGCGCCACGCGGCGGACGCGCGTGATGGCGCGCGCCGACAGTCCGAGGCGGCCGGCCGCGCGCTCGAGCAGCGCGTGTCCGGCGCCGTCGAGCGCGGCGACTCGCCGCAGCTCCGCCGACGACAGGCGCGCGTTCCAGCGGTGGCCGCGCGCCTGCTGCCGCTCGCGCGCCGCGACCACGCGCGTGCGGATAGCGGCGCTGGATTCGCCCGCCTCGGCGTGCGCGAGCTCGCGGTACGGCAGCGCCGGCACGTCGACGTGCAGGTCGATGCGATCGAGCAGCGGCCCCGAAAGCCGCGACCGGTAGGCGCCGATCGCGCCCGTCGAGCAGACGCAGGTGCGGACCGTGCTGCCCAGGTGGCCGCACGGACACGGATTCAGGGCGGCGATCAGCATGAAGTCCGCCGGGTAGGTGACGCCGCGGCGTACGCGCACGATCGTGACCGCGCGATCCTCCAGCGGCTGCCGCAGCATCTCCAGCACGTGGCGCGGAAACTCGAGCAGCTCGTCGAGAAACAGGACGCCGTTGTGCGCGAGCGAGATCTCGCCCGGGCGCACGGTCGGCCCACCGCCCACCAGACCCGCCGACGACACTGTGTGGTGGGGCGCGCGGAAGGGTCGCGCGCCCACCAGCGCCGATCCGCCCAGCAGGCCGGCGGTCGAGTACACCATCGTTGTCTCCAGCGCTTCGTCGAAGCTCAGCGGCGGCAGGATCCCGGGGAGCCGCGCGGCGAGCATCGTCTTGCCCGCGCCCGGCGGTCCGACGAACAAGAGGTTATGTCCGCCGGCAGCAGCGATCTCCAGCGCGCGGCGCGGGACCTCTTGCCCGCGCACGTCGGTCAGATCGGCGGCGCTGACCAGCGCCGGGCGGGCCTCCGCGGCGCCAGCGCGCGCCGTTTCCTCCCACGGCTGCCCCCGCAACAGCGCCACCAGCGCGGCGATGTTCGGCGGCGCGTGAACGTCGTGGCCGGCGACGACCGCCGCTTCGCTGGCGTTGTCGGGCGGGACGACGATGCGTCGCATGCCGCGGCCGCGCGCCCAGGCGGCGATGGGCAGCACGCCGCGCACCGACCGCAGCGTCCCGTCCAGCGCCAGCTCGCCGACGAACAGCGTGCCCTCCAGCGCGCTCGCGTCGACGACGCCGGCGGCGGCCAGCATCCCGACGGCGATCGGAACGTCGAAAGCGGCGCCGTCCTTGCGCAGGTCCGCGGGCGCCAGGTTGACGGTGATCCGCCGCGGCGGCAGCTTGAAGCCGCTGTTCTCGAGCGCACCGCGAATCCGCAAGCGCCCCTCGCGGATGCCCGCGTCAGCGAGCCCGACGATGCTGCAGCACGGGAGCCCGACCCCGATGTCGACCTCGACATCGATGGGCGCGGCCTCGATCCCGACCACCGCAGCGGACGCGACACGGACGAACATGCCGCGCTGCCTTTGCGAGCGCGATGCCAGCGCGACGCCCGCATTGCGCGCGGCGCCGCCGTTCGAACGTCGGCCGCCGCCCGGCCGGCCGTCCTACGGGCGGACGTCAGTACCTGAAAAACAGAGATAGCTGCACACCCGCGCTTCGCGCGGGGCAGCTAGAACGTCAGCCGCAGCCCGAAGCGCCCGTTGATCGGACGCTGGTACAGCAGCGCGTTGCCGTAGTTCGGGTTCTTGACGATCGGATTGCCGCCGATGTCCTTCGCGTACTTCAGATCCGCCGTCGTGCCGTTCACGATCGGGCCGGCCCAGCTGTACGTGTAGTTGTCGTCCGTCTGGACGACCGTCTGCTGGTTCATGATGTTGAAGACGTCGATGAACGCCTCCAGGTTCACCTTGGGCGACAGCTCGCGGCGGTAGGCGAGCTTGCCGTTCAGCTCGGTCACCGTCGGCGTCCGGCCGGCCGAGCCGCGCGGCAGCATCATGACCAGCTGTTGTCCCGGGACCAGGCCCGAGACGTAGTTCCGGGGCATGCCCGACCGCGCGGCAAACGACAGGCCAAACGTGAACGCGCCGCGCGCGCCGACCGGCAGCGTGTAGTACCCGTCGATGTGCGCGAGGTGGGGCCGGTCGTTCGGCAACGGACCGTTCTGGTTGGCGTACAAATCGGGCGAGTCGTAGGCGTTGTTGCCGTTGGGCGCGAAGTAGTTCTGCTCGGCCTGGTAGAGGCCGTCGTAGTTGCCGATCAGCCGCGAATACGTGTATGCGGCGCGCGCCAGCCACCGCTTCGCGAAGCGCTTGTTGACCGACAGCGTGATCGCGTCGTACGTGCGTTCCGGCTTGGGTGCCGTCGCCAAACCCTGCAGCGTCTTGTACCGGGCGTCGGCCGCGGCCGCCGCCGACTGCAGTGCGGGAAGCGCCGGATCGTCCGGCATCATGCGGGCCAGCTCGGCGTTCAGCGCCGCCTGGGTGTCGTCGCGGTACTTCGCGGCGCTGTCGAGCGCGGACTGCGGGACGTGGCCCGGGTTGGCGAGCACGAAGGTCAAGCTGGGATCCGCGGTCCCGTCCTCGATGATCGTCCCGAGCCAGCGGTGCTGGTAGTCGAGGCGCACGGTGAGGTCCTGGATGATCTCGCGCTCGGCGGTCGCCACGATCTCGTTGTGGTACTGGCCCGCCAGATCGGGCTGCACGGGGTAGTTCTGGCCGTTGTTGAAAAGGCCCGATCCCTGGGTCGCGTTGTCGGGCGGATGCGGGTTCATCTGCGTCGACATGGGCGGACGATTGCACGCTGCCCAGTCACCCGCGCCCGTCCAGTTGTAGGCGTTCGTGGTCGGGCACTCGGACAGCGGGATGCCATTGCGGGTCAGGATGCCCTCGCCGCCGAAGTAGCGCGCGGCGACGTTCAGCGGGATCGCCTCGAAGTAGCGGCCGAAGAAGACCGAGACCTTCGACCGGCCGTCCGCGCGCGGATCGAAGACGGCGCCGACGCGCGGGCTGAAGTTGGTGGCGTTCAGGAACGCGTTGCCGTGGAAGTCGTAGAGCTTCTGGAAGTCCACGCGGCCGCCGACGTTGACGGTCAGGTTACGCAGCCCTTGCGGGTTGTAGTTCTCCTGAAGGAAGAGCGAGTTGACGATGCTCTTGACCGACGCCTTGAGGTCGTCCTGGTAGTACGGGTCGTAGAGCAGATCGGTGGGCGGGTGCAGCGATCCCGGCGCGTAGTCCGACGGGTTCTGCCCCGGCGGCAGCGTGAACGTCGTCCAGGTGTTGTGGACGCCGTCCTGCGGGTAAAGCTGGATCAGCGCGCGCTTCCCTAGCGGACCCGAGTACCAGCGGTCCTGGTCGAGGAACACCCACTCGGGGTGCCAGCCGTACGCGATCTCGTGGTGCCCGCCCGCCTCGAACAGGTGCGTCGACTTCAGATCGAACATGATGCGCGATCCGTTGTCCTTCTTGATCGCGCCGAAACCACCCGTGTGGTAGTTGTCGACGGGGCAGGGCTGGAACGAGCCGGTCGGCTGGCATCCGGGCGCCATCTCCAGATCCCACAGGTTCGCGCCCCAGTACTCCAGCTGATTGCGCTCGTTGAGATCGCCGCTCGGCGAGCGCTGATAGAAGTACTCGGTGTGGAGGCCGAAGACGCCGTCGAGCTGCCAGTGATGGTCGAACAGCTTCGACGTCCAGTGGGCGGTGAAGTCGGCGTTGGACTTGGTCAGGCTCTCCTGCGCCCAGGCGGGGTTCGAGATGAACTCGATCCCGTTGAACGAGCGCATCTCGTCGTTGTAGCTGGGGCTGCCGAAGGCGGCCAACGTCAGGTGGTGCTCGGGGCGCGGGATGAAGTCCACAGTGGCGGCGTAGTAATACGTCTTGTGAGACTCGGGGATGCGCGCGCGCCAGCGGGGATCCTCGGCCTGGACCGGGAGGCCGTTCGCGTCGACCAGCGCGCCGCCCATGCCCATGTTCGCCGACTGGTCGAACTGCAACGGGTACAGCTGCCGGAACACGTGCGAGTTCTGAAAGCGCGGCGCGAAACCGGCCCAGAAGAACAGCTTGTCCTTGATGATCGGTCCGCCGACCTCGACGCCGATGCTGGTGTCGTAGTCGGGCTTGCGCACGAACCCGAGCGCACCGCCGATCGTCCTGACCGAGTTCGGGTCGCCCGACAACCAGTAGGGTGACCAGAACGTGAACGCGCTGCCGTGGAATTCGTTGGTGCCGGACTTGAGCACGCTGTTGATGACGCCGCCCATGCCGCCGCCCAGCGACGCCTGGTAGCCGCCCGCGGAGACGTCGACCTGCTGGAAGAACTCGAGCGGCAGGTTGGTGCCGCCGCTGATCGACGGCGTGCCCGCCTCGAGGTTGCCGTACTCGATGCCGGTGACGTTGACGCCGTTGACGATGTAGATGTTCTCGAGGCCGGTCGCGCCGCCAATCGAGACGTTGCCGCTCGGATCGACGAAAGCGCCGGGCGCGCGCTCGATGATGTCGCCGTAGGTGCGGTTGAGCGGGACGTTCTGCATGAAATCGGGGTCGAACTGCGCGCCGACGCGGGCGCTGCCGATGTCGACGGCGGGGGGCCTGCCGGTGATGACGTACTTCTCCTGCGCCTGCGCCTGGACCGCGCCTGCGATCTGCGCGTTGACGCGGACCATCTTGTCGGCCGATACCACGACGCCCGCCTGCTCGACGCCCGCGGCTGCGTTCGCGACGTAGAAGCGAATCACGTATGTGCCGACGGGGAGGCTGGTGAAGTGGTACTCGCCCTTGTCGTCGGTCAGCGTCGCGTCCTCGCCCTGCGGACCCTGCAAGACGACGGTGACGCCGCCGAGGGGCGTGTTGGTGTCGCGATCGGTGACCCGGCCCGTGACGCGGCCGGTGATCTCCTGCGCGCGGGCGATTCCACCCGCCGCGAGCAACAGCGCCGCCCCCAAGGCGAGTGCGGCACCACCACGAATGCGGTTCATCTGGCCTCTCTTTCGTTGCGTCGCTGGGTTCATGGCTTGATTGGCGGTCCGGCCGTCACGGCGCCGTGAAGGTCAGGGTCACGGGCGCTGGGATCATCTGATCGGCGAGGTTCTTCGTGGTCCCGTCGAGCGTGACGACGACGGTCGCGCCCGTCGGCCAGGCAGCGCCCATCGGCGGTTCGATCGCGTAGGTCGATCCGTCCAACGGATTGACGTCGGGGGTGAAAGCAACGCCGTTCACCGTGACGGTGATGTGGCCCGTCGGATCGGTCACGTTCGTGAACGCCAGGATCACGGCGTTGGTGTCCCCTGCCTTCGGGTCGGGCGGCAGCAGGACCGCTGTAAACGGCGCGGTGGAGAAGATCAGATTTCCGCCCAGCAGCGTTCCCGTGCCCGTGAACAGCGTGTGGCCGTCCTTGGCGCGGACGTTGTCCGCGGTCAACGTGATCGTGACCGTCGCCGAGGACGGGAAGGCGGGATCCGGCGCTCCGAACAGGCTGGGCCCGTCGGCCCAGAAGTTTCCGAAGTACATCGGACCGTAGGTCTTGTTGAAGATCAGCCCGTTCTTGTCGCCGGTCGCCGAATAGTGGGTGACCATCGGGAGGGGCGCCGCGTTGGCCGTGGCCGTCATGAGGTCGTCTCGGCCGGGCTTATCGCCGGGATCGAGCGGCGCCGTGTCGAGCAGGCGGTCGAACACGGCAACGACGGCGAGGACGTTGCTGAAGGGGTCGCAGTCCCACGTGCCCGTGTTGGGATCCATCATGTCGGCGTTGCAGGTGCACCAGTGCATGGCGGTCGCGAGCCGGCAGAGCGAGTCGGCGGGGAGGTTTGCGTCGTTCGTCCCACCGTCGGCCACGTCGGCCATCAAGCCGCTGGGATGGCAGGCGTCCCCGGTGGCCAGCGCCGTCGTGCACTCGGGCGTGTCGGGGGTGACGACGGTTGCCTTCGGGCCGCCCTGAACGATGACGTATTCGATCAGCTCGGGAGCGCCCGGTTTGACGCTCTGATTGGGCGTGCAGGCAGCGGCGCAAATGACCGCGCCCACCACTACGCGAAACAACCGATTCATACGCGCTCCTTTGAGCTGGGAAAAACGACGTTGGCGAACAGAAGGCGACAGCGTTGCGCTAAAGACACCACGCGTTGGCCGGCATCGTATCAGCGATGTTTAGATGTGTGAATTGCCGAACGCCTCGAAATTCGGCGGTTTGCGCCGACACTTGAGGCCAGCGCGCCAGGAAGTTGACGGAATCCGCGCGAGTTTACGGAATTCGGCCTGCCGCAGCCGCTCCACGACGTAAACATCTTTTCCGCCCGTAAACATCTTCGGATCTTTTCAGATAGCCGCGATCCCGCGCTTCGCGCGGGGGCGGCTAGTCCTTGGTGACGATGCCGAGCGTGTGGGCGCCGGCGCCCTTGCAGACGTCCATGATGCGGACGGCGCGCCCGTAGCTGGCGTCGTCGTCGATCTTGAAGAAGACGACCTTCTGGCGATCGTGCTGCAGGCGTTCCGCCACGCGTTCGGCGAGCGCTTCGGGCGGGACGGTCTCGCCGTTGAGGGTCAGGGCGTCGTGCTTGTCCAGCTCGACGACGATCGGGTTCTCGCCGGGCGGCTGCGGGATGTTCTCCATCTGCTTCTGCGGCACCTTGGCGACGATCTCCTTCAGCATCACCGGCGTCATCACCATGAAGATGATCAGCAGCACCAGCACGATGTCGATCAGCGGGGTGACATTGATTTCCCCCTGCGGCCCGCGCCGTCCCGTTCCGAGAGAGAACGCCATCAGTGCAGCTTCCCGCTCGGCTTCTGTTCGTCGGTGCCGATCTGGACGTCCTCGACGCCGGCCTTGTGGATCGCCTCCATCGCGGCGCGGGCGGTGCCGTAGCGGATACGGTGGTCGGCCTTCAGGTAGACGCCCTTCTCGGGATAGCGGCGGCGTTCCTCCTGGACGGACGCGGTCAGGCGCTCGATCGGGACCTTGTCGGCGTTGACGTAGACGTCGCCGCTCGAATTGATCGACACGATCAGGTCCTTGTTGTCGTCATTCTTGCGATCGTGGTGGCTGGTGATCGGCAGATCGACGCTGGCCCCGCGGACGATCATGGGCGTGATCACCATGAAGATGATCAACAGCACCAGCACGACGTCGACAAGCGGGGTCACGTTGATCTCGGCGCGCACCTGGCCCTTCGGCCGGCGCTTCGTCGCCAGACCCCTCCGCGCTGTCGCGTGCGACGTGCGCGCCGAAAACGGATGGCTGGGGCCGCCGGGGCCGTTGCCGGGATCGTTCACGCCGGATGGCCTCGCAAGATCGTGTCGACCAGCTCGGAGGCGGTCTCGTCGATGTCGATGGTGATGTCGTCGAGGCGCGCCGTGAAGTAGTTGTAGAACCAGACCGCGATGATCGCGACGCCGAGGCCGACGGCGGTCGTGACCAGCGCCTCCGCGATGCCGGCCGAGACGGTGCCGATGCCGCCGCCGCCCTTCGTCGGGTCGGCGAGCTTCTGGAACGCGGTGATGATGCCGCCGACGGTGCCGAAGAGGCCGACGAACGGCGCCGACGACGCGACGGTCGCCAGCACGGGCATCCCGCGGCGCAGCCCGGCCAGCTCACGCTCCTTGCTGCGTTCCATCGCGCGGTTGACGACCTCCGCGACCTCGAACGGCGCCGCGGCCGCGCCCGGGCGATCGACGCCGCGCGCGTACTCGGTCAGGCCCGCGCCGATCACGTTCGCGACCGGGCTGCCCGCGAACCGCTTGTCCAGCCCGACGGCCTCGCGCAGGCGGCCCGTGCCTTCGACCATCGGTGCGAGCGCCGCGATGTAGAGACGCGACTGCTTGCGCCCGCGCCAGAACGTCCGCAGGCGATCGCCCGTGATGGCGAGCGAGTAAAGCGACATCGCCACCAGCACCAGCACGACGCCGCGGGCGACCAGGCCCATCTCGTTCCACAGTCCGACAAGTGTGAAGTCCATGCGTCCGTCTCCGTGTTTCGGCGTGTTCCTACTCGGTCCTGAACTCGATGAGGTGCGAATAGCAGAAAGGGGCGGGCATCCCATTCACGAGGAACGGCCGAAAGCGGAACGTCTTGACGACGCGGAGCGCTTCCTCGTTGGCCAGTGAATCACTTGCCTGCTGGATCGTTGCCGTCGTGACGTTGCCGGTCGTCGACACGCAGATCTTCACGAGCACGCGATAAACCGCCCCTGGTTTCCGCAACAGCATGGGCATGACGCCCTTGTCGCCCGACATCCATTGCCCGCGGCCGACGTTCGGCATCAAGAACTTGGGCGCGGCCGGCGCCGTGCCGGTGCCGCCAGGGGTACCGCCGACGGTGCCGCCGACCGTTCCGCCGACGGTGCCGCCCACGGTTCCGCCCTTCACGCCGTCCTTCACACCGTCGGTTTCGTCGTGGTCCTGGACCTTCGGCTCCTCTTTCGGCTCCTCCGCCTTCGGGATCTCCCTGGGCTGCACGATCTCCTGCTTCAGCACGATCGGCTTCGGCTTGAAGGCGATCTTCTTCTTCGCGCTGCCGCCGCCGGCGGGCGGCGGGGGGGCGGGTGGCGGCGGCGGGGCCGCGGACAGGAACGTCACCTTGAGCAGCGGCGGCGACAGCTCCTCGACGTGCCAGAACGAATACGCGATGCCGACGGCGATCAGCGCGCCGTGAAAGACGATCGAGGCCGCGTACCACAGCGACTTGCGCCCGGTCCGCACCGGCGCGTCGGCTTGCGCGCGAAAAGCCTCGAACGCCATCGTCAGCTCTTCCCGGTCCGCTCGGCGCACGCGCGCTTCTGCCATTCGTTCGCGCGGTCGATCGCTTGCTGCCACGCCGCCGGTTCGGCGAAGAGGCCGAAAGACTTCTGCCGCCAGACCAGCGCCAGGTAGGTCAGCGCGTCGGCGTGGTGCGGGCGCAGCGCGACAGCTTTCTCGAGATGCGCGATCGCCTGATCGGCGAGGTCGACGCGGGCCTGACCGGTGATGTCGTCCGGCAACGCCGCGGGCGGCGGGAGCGGCGGCAGCAGCTCGGGCTGGTCGGATCTCCCGCGGCGCTTCGGCTGCGGCGCGGGCGCTTCGCCGTCGTCGGGGACGGGCGCGGCGCGCGGGCGCGGATCGTAGGCGGCCATGTCGGGACCGCCGCCGTGCGCCGCGAGGATCTGCCAGATGAACGTGCCGACGCCGTAATGCGCCTCGGCGTCGTTCGGCCGCAGCGCCGCCGCGCGCGTCGACCATTGCAGCGCCTCCCGCCACTTCCCCCACTTGTAATAGACCTCTTGCAGGCCGTGCACGACGTCGTAGTCGTTCGGCGCGCGCTGGTTGCGTTCGAGGAAAGTTTTCTCCAGCGTCGGAAAGTCGTCGGTGTCGAACCAGGTCTGGACGGTCAGCTGCTCGGCGCGCGGATCGGTGGGCGCCAGCTCGTGCAGACGCCGGAACGCCGTGAGCGCGCATTCGGCGGCGCGCCGGCTCTCCGGATCATGTCCGCCGGGCGCGATCAGCTGCCGGCAGGTGTAGCCCTTGTTCAACCACAGCGTCGGCAGGTTCGGGACCAGCGCCTCCGCCGCTTCGAACACGCTGACCGCCTCCTGGTAGCGGCCGCGCTTGTAAAGCTCGTTCGCCTCCTGAATCTTCTTGCGGCCGCGCACCTCGCTGCAACCGAGCGAGGCGACGGCGGCGATGACCAGCAGCGCGCGGCGCCTACTTGAGCTCGAAGATCTGCAGCTCATCGCCCCCTCGGGAGAAGCTCTTCCAGCGCTTGAGGACGACGAGAACATCGCCGCGAGTTCGCCAGGTGACGGGGCGGGGCGTGAACACCCGCCCGCGCAGCTTGCTGGTTCCATCGGCGGCATCGGTGCTGTAGACGTCCAGCATCGGCAGATCGGCCTTTTGCCGCTGTACGGCGTCCTTGTTGACGGGATCGACGGCGAGGCCGAACGTCAGATGGCCCGGCGTCGGGCCTTCCTCGACCAGCAGCGAACGCGGATCGTAAAGCTGGAACGGCACAGCGAGCGCGGCGGCGTGCTTCTTGCCCATCGCATCAACTACATCGACACCGCTGGCGTCCTCATTGAGCTCGACGAACAGCGACCGCCCCAGGTGCTCTTGCCGCAGCTGGCCGGTCTGCGCCCACCCGACGAGGTCGGCGATCGGTCCTTCCTTGTCGACCTTGCCCGTGATCGCGTCGACGATCGCCATCTTGGACGGCGCGCGTACGTCGCCCTTCTTGTCGTACTCGCCCGCCCGCTCGCTGAACACGCGCGTGTAGCCGTCGTAAAAACCGATGAACCGCACGCCCGGCGGCTTCATCTCGCCGGCGACGTCGACCTTGTGGACGCGGGGCTTGCCGGCGGGCGCCAGCGTCGTGACGTCGTAGGGCGCGACAGTGAACGTGGCCTCTGCGCCCTTCGCGCCGAGCTTGCGCGTGAACGCCACCAGCAGGCGCGCGCGCGCCGTCCCGTCCGCGGGCGGACGGCCGAACGCGGTCGCGGGGCCGACCTTGCCGCCAGGTTTGCCGGCGGCGTCGAAGCGGAACGCGTAAAGCGGCGCCAGCTCGTCGGGCTTCTCGCGCCCCACGATGACGACGCCGGCGTTACCGGACAGCAGCTCCATGTCGACAGGGACCAGGCCCTGGCCCTTGCCGGGCAGGTCGAAGCCGCTCAGGACCTTACCCGTCGCGACGTCGTACACCTCCACCTTCGCGAACGTGGCGTTGTCGGTGCGAATCACGGCGAGGCGCTTTCCCTCCGCGTCGATCGCGAACACGTCGTCGAAGTAGCCCTCGCCGGTCGGCGGCTTCAGCGTGTGGCGTGGTTCGAGCTGCTTGGGCGCCGCCGGCTTGGCCGACGCGGCTGCCGGCACCGACAGCGCGGTCGCGATCGCCAGCAGAGCCGAAAGGGTCATCGCCAGGCGGGGCATCGCCCGCACATTCACATGAATTAAACGCCGGCGCGAGCGAGGAACGCGTCGATCTGTGCTCGCGCTTCAGGGCTGGGATCGATGAATTTCACGCCCATCCGCAGCTCTTCCGGCCCGGCCGCGGAGACGATTTCACCCGAGATCGCGATCGCCGTCTTGTCGCCCGGCAGCGTGAACGTGAGGTTCACGACCGTCCCCACCGGCAGCGGAATCGTGTGCTCGAGGCGCAGGCCACCGCGCGAGAGATTCCCGGCGCGGCGGAAATACCGTTCGGACCCGGTCGTCTCCTCGACCCACATCTCGATCGGGATTCTCGGGCCTCCCCGGCGCTCTTCCGCGGGCTGCGACATGGCTGAAGATGTTACACCAAAGCGGAATTCCACCCAAAATCCGGGCCGAGCTACAGACCAATCTGGATGAGGTGGACCAGCGCCTGATCGTCGGTGAAGCGGCGGGCGAGCTGGTACTGGAGGGTAATCGGAATGACCCAGAACTGAAGGTTCAGCGCCAGCGAGCCGCCGGCAGCGACGTGCGATCCCGTGCGGCCATCGCCTGCGGCGACACCGAAGAGCTCGAAGTTGAATTGCTGCACGAACAGCGCGGGCAGGAGGGCCAGGGTCGACGCCCAGCCGTAATCGATGATCAGCGGCAGCCGGTAGCGGGCGCTGCCGATGGCGATCCGATCGACAGCGAACGGGTAGTCCTCGAAGCCGCGCAGCGGCTCGACGAAAAGCGCGCTCGGGGGCAGGAACGGATAGTCGCTGACCGGGATCTCGGGCGTGTTCGCGTGGCGCCCCAGCGGCGCGAGGACGTAGCCGCCCACGCGCAGCAGCCCCTCGCCGGCGGGCGCCCCGACCATGTCGCGGCCGCGCACATCGAGCAGCAGCGTGTGCCGGCGGTAGAGCGGCAGCGGCGAGATCACGGCCACCTCGCCGCGCAGATCGTAAAAGCCGAAGCCGGCGGTGTTCCAGTCGGCCGGATAGGCGGCGGCGTCGATCGACGTCAGGAACAGCCGGCTGGCGCCCGTGTACGGCGACGTCGCCGCGCCTTCGAACGTCGCTGACAGGTGCGGTCCGGCGATCGCCATCCGCGGCACGAGGGCGTCAGGATCGCCGGGGCGCCAGGTCTCGACGAGCGCGAAGCCGACCGAGACGGGGTTGTCGTAGAAGAGTCGCAGCGCATCGAAGGTGATCTCGCTGTCGCGCCGGGCCAGCGTGTAATCCGACGGGGACACGGTGCTGCCGTTCAGGACGGGCGGCGTGTCGACGAACTGGAAACGCGAGGCCGCGAGCGACAGCGTCAGCGGCGCGAGCTGGCGGTTCGAGTACGCGACAGTTCCGCCGCCGTGCGCCTCGTCGACGCCCAGCTGGTAATAGCCGGCGATCGCCCATCGGTGGCGCTCCAGCCGGTCGCCGCCCGACAGCACCCCGCCGATGAAGTTGGCGCGCCGGCCGGCGGCGGTGATGGTCGGCCCGTAGAGGCTGGGAATCAACAGATGGTCGATCGGGCTGACCGGCGTCTCGCCGACGGCGGACGGGACGATGTTGGTCGCCACGGCGATCGGGGCGGGCGCGGGCGGGGCGATCGTCGGCGGCGCCGCAGGAGGAGCGGCGGGTGCGGGGGCGGGAACGGGTTCGACGGGCGGTTGGCCCGACGTCGACGGGGGCGCGGCGGATTCGAAGCGCACGATCGCGGGCGGTGGCGGCGGGGGCAGCGGGATCTCGTCCAGCGTCCACTCCCAGCCCTCGCGGTTCAGGAAGCGCAGGGTCTGCCCGCCCGCCGCGCTCGGCTGGAAGGCGAGAAACGGTGCGTTCGTGACCTTCATGATCTTGCCGCTGTCGAGATCGCAGAGGTGGACCTGGAAGCCGGCGTCGGCGGCGGCGCCGCGCAGGAAGACGACGCGGTGATCGTCGACCCACGACGCGTCGTGGACCGGCTCGTCGTCGGTGGGCAAGGTCGCGAGCAGGCCGCCGTCGCGCGCGTCCAGCACCACGATGCGGAAGCGCTGGCCGTCGAAGCGCGAGGCGACGATGCGTTTGCCGTCGGGCGACACGCGCGGGTTGGCCACGAACGCGCCGTGCGGCTCGCGCGCGATCACACGCACCGCGCCCGTGGCGATGTCCAGCTCGGCGAGGTCGTGATGATCGCCGTCGGCGCGCGCGAACACGTAGCGGCGGCCGTCGGGCGTGAGCGAGCCGCCCGTGCCGCGCAGGTCGCGGTTCGCGACCTCCAGCGTCCCCCCGTCGGCGTCGTAGCGGTAGAGGCGCGTCACCTGGTAAGTCGGGTCGAGATCCAGCGCGACGAAGAACAAGAAGCGGCTGTCGGGCGAGAAGCTGAGGCCGCTGGCCAGCGTGGGCGCGGCGATCGCCAGCTTTCGCGGCGGCAGCACGTCGGTCAGCTCGCGCTCGGACCGCAGCCGCCCGTCGGGCGCGTAGACCGCGAGCCAGGCCGGGCGGTCGTGGTCGGCGCCCAGCACCGCCTCGCTGCCGTCCGCGGCGCGCGCGTACCGCGCGCTGTATCCGGCGGGGCGGATCACGCGCTGGTCGGCGGGGCGCGCGCGGTCGGGAAGGTTCGCGGACACCTCGTCGGCGAACTCGTCGATCAGCGCCGACAGCGTCTTGTCGTACGCCTGCCAGAAACGAAGGTTCACCCACAGCGGAAAGAAGTCACGCTGCGCGCTGGAGAGATCGCCGCCGTGAAAGCGCCGGCCCGCGAAGCCGGCGGCGAAGGAGCCGCGCCAGAACGGCCAGGCGAGCCGTCCCGTGCCGGGCTGCAGCTTGGTCTCGTAGTAGACGGCCAGTCCCTCGTCGAACCAGGGATCGAGGCCGATCTGCGGCGTGTAGACCTGTCCGAACAGGTTCCAGAACCAGGCGAAGCCTGCGACCTGCTGGAAGTGAACGTAGTGCGTGATCTCGTGACAGCCGATGACGGCGAGATCGGGCGGTAGCCCCATCTCCAGCGAGAACGCGTCCAGCGTGTCGTAGGTCGGGACGACGGCCAGCGTGCCGTAGCCCGAGATGCGCGGCGTGACGAACGCGTTGTTGAACGCCAGCTCGGGGAGGATCGCGACGATCTTCTCGTTGGAGATGCCGTTGTGCACCTGCGCGACCCGGCGGAGGTAGTCGACGCATCCCTCGATGCGCGTCAGGAACCGCCACGCCTCGATCTCGCGGCCCTGCGGGTAATAAACAAGCAGGTTGTCGCTCTCGAGGCGGCGCATCGTCTGCTCGCGGAGCGCGGCGCCGACCTCCTGGGGCAGCCGCTGCTGCGCGATGGGGACGCACGCCGCGCCGGTCAGCGCGGCCGCGGCGACGACGATCAAATGCCGGGCCCGGAGCCTCGCTGTCGCCGGCATGTACGGCGGATGTTACATGTCACGGCGCCCGCGTCGAGTGGGCGTTGCGCGATCAGAAGCGGCCGTTGATCATCATCACACCGCCGTCGCCGTGCACGAGCGGCGCGGCCGACACCGCCCAGCGCTTTTGTCGCGCGCGGCGCACGCTCTCGGATGACGGCGGTTCGGAGTTTTCCATCCGCGCGTTGTACGCGCGCGCGAGCGTCTTCCTCGTCTCCAGCGGGACGGGGTCGGCGGCCATCGCGTACGACACGATCAGGAGCGCGCCGCCCACGCCCGTCAGCGCGAGGGAGCCGCCGAGCCAGCTGCCGTTGCCGCTATCGCAGGACCGCGGCTGGTCTCGGATGGAGTCGACCGTGTTGGGCCAGAAGCAGTACCCAGCCTCGAAGCTCGAAGCGACCACCCCCAGGACGAGCGCGGTCGTGCCGAGGCCCAGCGACGTGTAGCCGAGCACGCGGGCAGTCACCACGCCCGCCGAGTTACGCCGGTTCAGGTCAGGGCGCCCGACGAGGTCGTAGAACTCGGCGTCGCGCAGGCGGACGCCTCCCAGCATCGCGACCTTCTTCGATACCCACAGGCGGGGTCGGCCCACGTGCGTATCATCGCCGGGGCCTGGGCCTGGGCCTGCATCCGGTTCCTCTGTGGACGTGCTCGCCGCGCGTCCCGCCGCGGCCTCGTCGCCGGTCATCGCGAACCAGTAGCTCGCGTACACGGGAATCGGGCTGGTGCTTTCCGACGAGGTGAACCCGCCGGCGCTCGTCGGGGTCTTCGAACCGATGGCGATCGCCCGTCCCTCGGGGTCCTGAATGTCCACGTTCACACGCCAGAGGTCGCCGTCTGTCGAGATCCTGACAAGGGCGACCGCGTCGAGGTCGCGCCAGGCGCACTCGTTCAGCAACCAGGGGCGCGGGGGCGCGAGGAGGGACGTGCGCAGCGCGACGACCTCGTGCCCGGCGGCGACCAGCGACGCCGTCGCGTAAGCGCGCGCGGCGCGCGCCTCGGGGTTGTCGTTGCCGACGATGAGCGCGCCGATGCGCCGCAGCTCCTTCAACGCCGGGTGATCCAGCGAGCCGGCGTCGATCCCCGGCGCGGCCTGCACCCGCGCCGCCGGCGCGGCGACCGCGGCCATCGCGGCGGCGCAAATCACGGGAAGCCATCGGGTTCGTCCAGCCATGGCCCCCGGTTGTGCAAGCGGGAGACCAGCGGTTTTGCAAACCCACCCGCTGCGTGTAAGAAGGGCGGTCATGTCGCGCCGACGGATCTTGGTGACGGGAGGCTCGGGGTTCCTGGGCTCGCACCTGTGCGAGCGCCTGCTTGGCGACGGCCACGAGATCGTCTGCCTGGACAACTTCTTCACCGGCACGCGCGCGAACGTCGAGCACCTGCTGGACAACCACCGCTTCGAGCTGATGCGGCACGACGTCACCGATCCGCTGACGATGGAGGTCGACGAGATCTTCCACCTCGCGTGTCCGGCCTCGCCCATCCATTACCAGCGCAACCCGGTGCGGACGATCCGCACGGCGGTCGAGGGCACGCTGAACATGCTCGACCTCGCGCGCGAGGCGAAGGCGCGCATCCTGATCGCGTCGACGTCCGAGGTCTACGGCGATCCGATCGAGCACCCGCAGCACGAGAGCTACTGGGGCAACGTCAACCCGATCGGCCCGCGCGCCTGCTACGACGAGGGCAAGCGCTGCGCCGAGGCGCTGGCGGTCTCGTACGCGCGCCAGTACGGCGTCGAGGTCCGCATCGCGCGCATCTTCAACACCTACGGACCGCGCATGCACGAGAACGACGGCCGCGTCGTGTCCAACTTCGTCGTCCAGGCGCTGCGCAACGAGCCGATCACGATCTACGGCGAGGGCGAGCAGACGCGATCGTTCTGCTACGCGACCGATCTGATCGAAGGCTTCGTGCGATTGATGGCCAGCGCGCACGGCTCCGATCCCGTCAACCTCGGCAATCCGCGCGAGACGACGGTGCGCGAGCTGGCGGAGCTGTCGCGGCGCCTCGTCGGCTCGAAGAGCGAGCTCGTGAAGGCGCCGCTACCGAAAGACGATCCCACGCGCCGCAAGCCCGACATCGCGCGCGCCCAGGAGCTGCTCGGCGGCTGGACCCCGCAGGTCCCCCTCGAACAAGGCCTCGCCGCCACCATCGAAGACTTCCGCCGCCGCCTCGGCCTCTGACAGGAGGAAGAGGGCGGAGGGAAAGAGGAGAGGGAAAGAGGAGAGGGAAAGAGGAGGAAGAGCGCGTCCGGTCCCCTCTCCCCGCGAAGCGGGGAGAGTCTGGACGGGGCGCTGCCGCACCCCGAGGGATGAAACAAGCGCGAGCGAGCCTGCCATGCTGCGGGGGCCGGTGGCACCA
>Ga0310810_10003232_pt1 | contig 17731 bp, 11 predicted proteins | sample NCmetagenome_FD_207641 | JGI IMG/M metagenome (GOLD analysis project Ga0310810, IMG submission 207641) | Soil microbial communities from experimental microcosm in Duke University, North Carolina, United States - NC | ecosystem: Engineered > Artificial ecosystem > Soil microcosm > Unclassified ...
CAACCCGCTGATCTCGACCGCCGCGGCCAACGCAAATTCCTGGTTGCGCCCGCCCACACCATTGCCCCGAACCGTAACTGTTGTTTCGCCTCCCGCAATGATGCAGAGCGGAGGAAAATTCACGGGCCGGTCACGCGCGAGATCTCGCACCAGCCCGGCGAGCCTTCCCGCCGCGATCCGGCTTTCACCTTCGACCGGCTCGGCCAGGACCATCGTGCGATAACCCAACTCGGCGGCGCGAGCGCGCGCCGCCGTGAGGGCGGTACGATTGCTGCCGACGATGAGATTTTGAACTTTGTCGAAGATCGGATTACCCGGCTTTGGCGTCTCTTCATGCTCGCCTGCAGCACCGCTCCGCAAATAGTTAAATACTTTGGCTGGAATTTTTTCCTGCAATCCGTAGCGGTCTATGATCACCAGACAGCTTTCGTACGCGCTGTTATCGGGCGCAGTGGGACCGGAAGCGATGGCGTCGAGGACATCGCCGGTCACGTCGGAAAGAATCAACGCGATCGTGGTGGCGGGCATGGCCAATCCGGCTAGGCGCCCGCCTTTCAGGCGCGACAGATGCTTCCGCAGCGCATTGATCTCTGTGATCGTTGCTCCGCTCTTGAGCAGCGCCTCCGTAGTTTGCTGCTTCTCGGCAAGCGACAAGCCGTCCACGGGAAAAGGCAGCAACGCAGAGCCACCGCCGGAAATCAGAAAAAAGATCAGGTCGCGTTCGGTGCTGCCGCGGACAAGCTCCGCAACTCGCCGGGCGCCGTCGAGTCCGGCGCCGTCGGGAATCGGATGGCCGGCTTCTATGATCTCTATTTTTTTGAGAGCGATGCCGTGGCCGTACTTCACCACGACGATACCCTCGGCGATGCGGTCGCCCAGCAAATCTTCGAGCGCCAACGCCATGCGCGCGCTCGCCTTGCCGCAGCCCGCAACAAAAATGTTATCAAACAGCCTGAGATCGTAGCTGCGCTCACTTGCGCGAAGATGGTCACCGTCGAGGTTTACGTTGGTCTTGATCGCTGTGTAAGGATCCACAGCCGCCAGCGCGGCAGCAAAGATATTTCTCGCGTGGGTGCGAAGTTCTGCTAGAGAACGCATCCGCCGGTACCTTCAAAGACAAACCTGTGGCCACGCGTCCCGATCCTTCGGGAGAACGAGCCGACCCAGTTAGCAAGCGGTATTAGCGCGGCGATAAAGCCTGGGGCTGAGAATTGAACAGGCGAAATCCGCCAAAACCATATTCACCGATTTCCTTGCCAGAGCTGGCATCGTAGATATCGATCAACATGTTTTTGTCCGGATGCCCGGCGAGAAAACGCGAAAAGATTTCGATGAACTGTTCCTGCTCGTTGGCACTCGCCTTCATGAAGCCGTCGCCCACATACAGGCGATGGGGTCGTTTGGTGCTATCGAGTCGCACCCAGTAGCGCGAGCCATTGGAACCGACTTGATCAAGCCACTTGCGATATTCGGCAACGCGGGTTTCGATCTCTTTGAAGTTGAGGTTCTGAGCGGAAACGAAGGCGGGGAAAAAACATGCGGACGCCAGGAGAAGAATTGCGATCTTTCCCGGCATCCGCATGTTGTGATCTAGACTGCCTATCAGTTGACTTTGATTTCGACGCGGCGGTTCTTCGCCCGACCTTCGCGGGTCTTGTTGTCAGCGATCGGCTTGCTTTCGCCAAATCCCTGGCCCGAAACTCGGCTGGCGTCAACGCCCTTCTTCACGACGTAATCCCTGACCGAACCAACGCGCCGCTCGGACAACGCCTGGTTGTAAGCTTCGGTGCCGACGCTGTCCGTGTGACCCGAAAGGCTTACTTTCTTGTCCTTGTTCTCGTTCATGAAAGCGACCAAGCGATCCAGGATTGCACCCGCTTCGGGTTTAACCGTGCTCTTGTCGAAGTCGAAAAGCACGTCATCCAAAATGATAGTCCGCTCAACCTTGGGCGCCGGTGGAGGTGGCGGAGGTGGTGGAGGCGGTGGAGGTGCCGGTTTCGGCTTCTCCGCTGGCCGTGGCGCCGGAGGTGGAGGCGGAGGCGGAGGTGGAGGTGGTGCCGGTTTCGGTTCGTCCGTCATCAAATAGGCCAGCCCACCGCAAAGCAAAGCGGCGCCTAAAGCAGCGGGGCCGGCCACCCACTTGTCGTGATCGCGGGAAGTTCCAACCCCGACTCCCGTTGCGGTGCCGCAAAAGGTCGCTCCAACAATTGCGGCTTGGTTCTTGGTCATTACCCCCGTACAACCAGTGACGAAAAACCCTAGCGCAGCTAAGGCCAGGTGTTTACCTATTTTCATCTCTTGCCTCCCAGCAAAGTGGTTTAAAAATTTTGCCCAAAATATGACAACCAACCCCCGACTGTCAAGTAAATACTTGGAATTTTTTGCAGCACCTGGGGATGAAAGCGCTTAAATACAAAATATTCCAAGGAATAGCGTAAATTTTCTTTACCGGCCACAACTTGTGGCTTTTGCGACCCCGTCAGGAAGACGCCCAAGGAAGAGGCACCCCTGAGCCTCGGGAGATAGCCAATGGCCGAGGACAGAGCCAGTGCAGTGCGGCGCACAAGAGCGGATCGGGAAGTTTTATTGCGCCTTTGGCTTGTGAAAGGTATCGTTTTTTGCGTGACTCGAAAAACAGCCCTTGCGCTGCAATTCGGCGGAGCGGTTCTCGCCGTGATTGCCATACTATACGGGGCGCTCGATCTAATCGTTCCTTCTTCGCACTTTCGCATCTGGACAGAAGGCAAGCTGTCGGCCGCGAGCGGTGCCACCGTGCGCGTCGCGAGTCTTCAATTTCAACTGCCTTTGGGAATCATTGCGGAAAACGTGGAAGTCACCAAGCCGGAAACATTCAGCTTCACCAGCCGCCGGCTGTCTACGACCTTCAGCCCATTCGATTTGTTTTCGCGAACCATCCATCGCCTTGAAGTCGACAATCCCGAGCTTAAGTTGAACATCGAAGCTCTGACGCAGCCCTCTGATCGTAAATCGGCGGCTATTTCACTCCGCCACTTGAAGATACGCGACGGCCGGATCGCGCTCACGCGCGCAACTGCGGTGTTGCTCGAATTGGCGGGAGTGAATCTGGACGCGGAAAATTTCAACCTCGCGGACCAGTCCGGAGGGAATCTGCGCGCCGATATCGCACCGCTCAACGCCGAGATGCAGCTTGCCGTCAAAGGCGGAAACGGCGGCTTTCAATCAGATATCTTGTTCCGGCGAAAATCGCGCAGACCGCTCGAGCTGGGCAAAAGTGATGGAACGTCTGAAATGCTGCGGCTGCGCGCGTCGGTCGATCTCGCGGCGACCCAAAAGCCGTCGGCCACCGTCGAAGCGCGCTGGCACGACTTTCCGGTTCAGAGCCTTCAAATCACCGGGGGCGTGGATGCCAGGATCGAAGCGGATGCCGATTTCAATGCAGCTCGGTTCACCGGAAAAATCGAGCTCGATAATTTTCTCCGGGCGCTCGGCGTGAATTTGGGCGCGCAGCCTGATGGCAAATCCGCTGTGAATTTCTCCGGAGTTTACGAGAGCGCCGGCAAGACCCTCGCACTGAAAACGATCGATGTTTCTACCGCCCTCGGCGCCGCGAGCGGCACTGCGGAAATGACTTTTGCCGCGCCGCAAGTCCGCATGACCAGGGCTGCGCTCCGTTCTCAACCGCTTTCGTTGGAAATATTGAAAGCCTTCTTGCCGGCACCGTTGGATCGGTGGAGCTACCAAGGCCAGGTAAGTGTTGAATTGGAAATTCACGGGCCGTGGAACGCATTGGAGGCGAACGGCAGCGCCCGGAGCGACCACGCGCAGGTGCGCGGCGGCGGTTTCACAGTCGCAAATCTGGCTCTGCGCGCTCCGTTTGCCTGGCTTCGTCCCGGTTGGCGCATCGGCGAAGCCGCGCTGAGCGCGGAGAAACTTTCCTACGGCGAAAAAAGCTCCTGGCAAACATTGGCCGAGCGTTTACAAGCGACCGCCACCGCGGAGATCGTGTCCGGCCAACCGGTCAAAATCTCCGGCGGCTTTGAAACGGCCGCGGGAAGATTTTCCTCCGCCGATGGCTCGCGGCTCGGCGAGAATCTGAAAATCGGCGGCAGCTTCGAGCTGCGCTCGGAGCCTGCGAGTCATGCGATCAGCGTTGGCGGCACAGTCGCAGCCACCGGCGGCGAAATCTTGTGGGGAAAAATTTTCACGGATCTCAAAGAACCACAGCCGCGCCTCGAAATGGCCGCCGATTATCGGCGCGATCTCGACCGGCTGGATTGCCGCCGCTGCCTTTTTAGTTTTGCGAAAGTCGGCGCCGTCGAAGTGAGCGGCTCCATCGAGCGGATCAGTCAGAGTCCCGAACTTCACCTGGAAGCGCGGAGTGCTGACTTCTTGCCCGGCGGATTTTATGAACTACTGCGTCCGAGCTTCAATAGAGAGTATCCGATGCTCGACCAGCTCGCCCTTGGCGGTGCGGTCGATTTACGGTGCCGGATTGAAGGCGGCGTGAAAAGTCTTTATCTCCAGGGCGATCTCGCGCTCAAGAACGGAATGCTCTCCGCTCGGCTGGACAGCTGGCAAATCGGTCCGATCACGCTCAACCTGCCGTTGCAAATTTCCTGGCCGCAAAGAGCGCCGGAAACGAATTCCAAACCTCGCTTCGGCCTCTTCACTGTCGAGCAGGCGCGCTTCGGCGAAGAACGGGTAGGAAAAATCGCGGCGGCCGTCGCCTTATCAAACAACGCTCTGATATTTCCCCAGGCCGTTCGCGCGGAAATTTTCGGCGGGTCGGTGGAAATTGGCGCGCTCCGCTGGCCCGACATCGTGAATGAGCCCAGGCGCTTCTCCTTTTCAGCCGACGTTAAAAATCTCCGCCTTAATCGCATGACGCCGGCCCTCGGCTGGCCGCCGTTCAGCGGCACTCTCAGCGGATCCATCCCGCAGGTGCAATCGACCGGCAGCGCACTTCAAACCAACGGCGAAATTCGCGCCGCGGTTTTCGGTGGCGAGGCGCGGCTGGGTAAGCTGGAAATCGAAAATCCCTTCTCATCGCTCGCCGCTATCCGGCTCGACTCCCGCTTGAGCGGCATCGATCTCGAGCAGGTCACTCAAACCTTTTCATTCGGACGCATCTCGGGCATCCTGGAAGGCACCGTCGACAATTTGGTGATCGTCGACGGACAACCGGCGGAGTTTCAAATCGATTTGCATTCGGTGGAACGCGGCAAGGAACAGCGGATCAGTGTCGAGGCGCTGAACAAGATTACTGTGCTGAGTTCCGGCGCCAGCGCCGGCGCGCTGTACGGCGGCCTGGCCGCATTTTTTGACAACTTTGGCTACAGCAAGCTCGGCTTCAAAGCGCGCCTTAAAAACGACCGGCTCACCCTGCGCGGAGTCGAAAGCCGCGGCGACGAGGAATTTCTGGTGGTCGGAAGTGTTCTGCCGCCGCGCGTGAACGTTGTCAGCCACACCCAGGAAATCGCTTTCTCTGAACTGCTGCGCCGGCTCGAACGAATCAAGGCCGAGCCGTCCACGACAAAATGACCCATGGAGGAATTATGCTGAAACGGATCGTTTTCACTCTGGTATTTTTCGTGAGCGCCTGTGTCACCGTGAATATTTATTTTCCCGCGGCGGCGGTGGAGCGCGCCGCGGAACAGATCGTCAAAGAGACTTGGGGCGGGCCCAACGAGCCGGCGAAACCCGCAGCGCCGGCGCCGCAGAGCCGCAATCTCTTCGCCCCGAGCTATTTGGTGAAGCTCAGTTTCGTGAGCAAAGCGTTGGCCCAGGACGCCGACATCAACGTCACCAATCCTGCGATTCGCGCTTTGAAGGATTCCATCCGGAAACGCAGCGACGCTCTCAAACCCTACCTCGACAAAGGCAATGTCGGCATCGGCCAGGACGGCCTGCTTGCGCTGCGCAGCGCCGACGGACTCAATCTCAAGGAGCGCGCCGACATCAACCAACTGCTCGAAGCCGAGAACAAGGACCGTGAAGCGCTGTACGGCGAGATCGCCAAGGCCAACAGCATTTCATCGGACAATATTCCGCGGATCAAAAGCATCTTCGCCAAAAGCTGGATCGAGCAGGCGCGCCCCGGCTGGTGGATTCAGAGCGGCGGCAACTGGCAGAAAAAATAGTCGCGCATGCCTGAGCGATGAGACGTCACGTAGGAGTGATGCAATGTCGAAAGCCATTCTATCTACAATCGCCGCAGCGCTTTTGTTTGCCGCCTGTCAAACCGCCTTGGAGACCGGCCGCTCACAATTCATCGTCATGTCCGAAACCCAGGAAAAGCAGATAGGCGATCAGACTTATAAAGAAACACTCAAGAAAAGCCGGCTTTCGTCGCGCGCCGATTGGCAGGCGCAATTGCAGCGGGTCGGACGACGCATCGCCGCGGCGGCCAACAAGCCGGAGTACCAATGGGAGTTCCACGTGATTCAGGGCAAGGAAATCAACGCCTTTGCGCTGCCTGGCGGCAAGGTTGCATTTTGGGAAGGCATCATGCCGATCGCACAGGACGACAACGGTGTGGCAGTGATCATGGGCCACGAGATCGCTCACGCGCTGGCGCGCCACGGCGCCGAGCGCGCGAGTCAGCAGATGGGCGCCCAGGCGATCGGACAAATCCTCGCCCTGGGCGTCGGCCAGGTGAGCCCGGGCGTGGAACAGCAATTCATGCAGCTCTACGGCTTGGGCGCGACGGTCGGCGTTCTAATGCCGTGGGGCAGAACTCAGGAATCCGAGGCGGATCGCATCGGTTTAAGTTTGATGGCGAGAGCGGGATACGATCCGGCGACAGCGTTACCCTTCTGGGAGCGCATGTCCAAGGCGTCCGGCGGCGACAAACCGCCGGAATTCTTATCGACCCATCCGAGCGACGAATCCCGCATGCGGCAGATCCGTGAGTGGCTGCCCGAAGCGAAAGCAAACTTTCGCGCGCAATAACTGAACGACTTTGGAGCGCAACCGTTGCCGCGCGATACGTTACTTCAAATCCGCGGTGCAGTGGGCGCACTTGGTCGCTTTGAGCGGAATCGCCGAGAGACAGTGGGGACAGTCTTTGGTGGCCGGCGCCGCCGCGGCGGGCTCAGGCGTCTTCAAAGCATTGACCTGACGGATGATCAAGAACAGCACAAAGGCGATGATCAAAAAATTCAGTACGGTGTTGATAAAAATACCGTAATTGAGAGTTGCGGCTCCGGCGGCCTTTGCTGCCGCGACGCTCGGATAACTCTTGTCCGACAAGTTGATAAATAGATTTGAGAAATCGACATTGCCGAGAGCCCGTCCGATGGGCGGCATGATTACGTCATCCACCAACGATGATACGATTTTACCGAAGGCCGCGCCGATGATCACGCCCACGGCCAGCTCGATCACCGGCCCTTTCATGGCGAACTCTTTAAACTCCTTCAACATAAAACCTCCCTGTCATTGGTGGTCCTTGCCGTTTCTTTATCTCGCCGTGATTCACATCCTGTTGAATCGCGCGAAGCCGTCCTGCGACCAGGCGCCGGTATAATGCACGCCAACAGATTCTGTCAATGGAATTCATCGCGCCGCCGAATGGAATGGCGGCATTGGAATGGCGGCTGAAGAATCGCTGGTGGCGAGCGGTCAGTAGCGCTTGTTCCAGATGATATCAACGCCATGGGAGCCGGTGCTGCTGGTCGTCGAGCCAATTTTCCAGTTGGGCGCTATCTCATACTCGAACGACATATCTCGCCCCTGATCCTCGGTGAGTTTCTGCGACACCGAAACGTAGGTCTTGTTTCCAATGTAACGGCCGAAACCGATGCGCCCGCCGGAAAAATCGACCTCGCGGAGATCAACGCCCAGGCTGTCCAAACCGAGCGCGGTGGAAACCGAGTTGGCGATCTGGCTCGCCACGTAGCCGCTCGTGATGCTGAGCGCGTTTTGCTGCAAAGTGCCCTGCTCTTTCTGACTGAGCGAGTCGATCGGCTTGCCAAAAAGCAGCAAAGCGAGAATGTCGGCCTGCTCGAGGCGCGGATCGCTTGCCAGGGTCAAAGTCGGCTTCTCCACGGTGCCGCCAATCGTCGCATCCACTTCGTAGTTCGGCAGACGATATTGCGCTACGAGGTCGAGCGACGGATTGATTTTGCCGCCGCCGGTGAACTGGATCGCACCGCGGGTCAACTGGAAGCGCCGGCCCTGGAAGGCCAGCGTGCCGCGCACCACGTCGACACGGCCGGTGAGATCGATGTCTCGATTGGGCGCCTTGGTCGCATGCAAATCGCTGGAGAGTTCGGCGACTAGATCCGGATGACGTATCCAGAGATTGCGCTGAGCGCGCAACGCGAGATCGAGCGTCAGATTTTTGAAAGGCCCTTCGTCCTTCGAAGACGCGGCACCCTCTTTCTTTTTTTGCGACGGCGGCACACTGCTCGCACCTTCCCGGCTCACGAACACGATCGTCTCGTCCGGCTTGGGCACCGCTTTGTTCTGTTCCAAAAAGCTCATGTCCGGCCGGAGCGATCCTTCGACCACGTTGACTTTGCCGGAGAGTTTCGGCGCAGTCAGAGTTCCCTGGGCGTCGATATCGCCAGCCACTTTGACCTGATAACGTTGCGTGTCGATAGCCGGCCAGCGATCCGCTTTCAGCGCGAGCTTGAAGCCATTGGCATCGAAATCCCGCAGCGCAAGCGATCCGCTGCCGTGAATTTCGCCGTCCTTGGCCTTGGCGGTGAGCTCGCGCACCTGGATGCTGCGCGAGTCCAAGCCGCCGGTCATCGTGATCGCATTGATATCCACGTTGAGGGGCGTGACTTTCACGCGGCCGTCTCGCAATTGAAAACTGCCGCGCAACTGCGGCTCCTTCAGCGCGCCGCGGGCGGTCGCGTCAAGGCTCAGCTCGCCGGCGATGTTTTCCGCGCTCTTACCGGTAAATGCGTTCAGGAACGCAATACTTAGCCCGGTGCTCTGCGCGCGCAAATCGAGCCCGTCGGAGACATCGGCGCGAAAGCCGTTGCTCCAACTCAGATTGACCGGCAGAGTGCCATTGGCGTTGAGAGCATGGGTGGCATCCTGGTTGAGCGCCAGCCGCGCCGAAGCGCGGCGCTCTCGATAGGCGAGTTCCGCCGTCGCGCCCGCGAACGGCTGCCCCGCGATCACAAGATTGGAAACTTTCAGCGAACTGGTAATCTCCGGCGCGGCGGCGAGGCCGGTTAAGTGCGCCTGCGCCGCGATCAGGCCGCTCACCTTCTGCTGCTGGACCAGAAAGCCGCTTACCAGGCCGAGCGGCAATCGATCGATCGTAAGAATCAGATCTTGTTTACCGGCAAAGTCGAAGCGCCCCGAGAGCGAAACTTCGCGGTCGCCGCTTTTCAATGAAAATTGATCGATGGTAAATGCCTCACCGCGTCGGGTGAGCGTCGCCGGACGCGCCAAATTCCACGTACCGTCCGGCGACGCGAGAGAAATCTGGTTCAGTCGCGCCGTCAACCCTTCGCTCTTCAGATCCACCGCGGCGCTGATCGCGTGTTTGCGCTCGGCCAGATCCTGGGCATTCAAATCGAGCTGAATCGAAGGCGATTCCTGGTAGGAGAGCTTTGCCGTGGCATTGAGGCGCTTCAGGCCGATCCCGGCACCCACGTCGGTTAACTGAGCCGTCACTACTCCGCGTGGAAACCACTGCTGCTGAGAAGTCTGCAGAGCGAACGTAACGCTGCCGCTCTGAACTTTATTTGCTCCCATCTGCAAGCCGGACAAGCGCGCCGTGCCTGTGGTCCGGAGATCGGCGAGACTGCCCTGAGCCTGACCGGTCAGTTCCAAGCCGCCTGAGCCTTTTTGACCGATCAGTGCCAGCCACGGGGCGACGTCGGCGGCACGCGCTCGATAGTCGAGCTTGCCGGCGCTTTTCGGATCGAGTCCCAGCTCCCCGTTCACATTCACGGTTGCATCATTGGCGTTCACCACCGCGCGCGCGATCTGGACTCGGTTGTTGCGCAAAGCAACGTTGATCGTGCCGTCTTTAATTGACACGCCGCCCACCGACGAGGGCGCAATGCGCACGTCGGCGCTCGTGTTCATGTCACTAGGCGTGAATCCCGCGCCGTTCACCTTCGCCTGAATATTGAGCTTACTAGCAGCGCTGGACGAAACCTGCCTCAGATCGAGATCTTTGACCGATACATTCAATTCGTAGGGCGGCCGTTTTTCACTCAAACCGATTTTGCCGGCCCACTCGGCCCCGCCCATCTGACTCGCGAGTCGCCCGTTGACCGTGGCGGCGCCATTCCTGAGTTCGCTTTGTATAGAGACGCCGCCCAGCAACCATTGTTGCACCTGCGTTCCGCGCACCTCGAGGGCGAGCTTCGCCTGAATATCGCGCAGCGCAAACCCCTGCCCGCTCGCTTCAACGTTGGCCTGCGCGACTCCGCCAAAATCCTTGCGCCCGAGCCACTGCTTGAGATCGAAACCACTCACAACCCCAGTCGCCGAGTAGCGAGGATTTTGCTCCGCCAAGTCTGCCTTGAACTTCGCTGCAATCTTGCCGCCAGCGCCGGTAAGTTCGAGATTACCGTTCAAGCCATCGAGCGGACCGTGGACGTTGACGTTGCCGGCGATAACCGGCTTGAGGGGCCAGGCGGGGACGAAAAAAGCGATGTCGGCGGGCGCCAACTTTGCGATAGCGACCGCGGCTTTCACGTTCACTTTTTCGCCAGTGGCGATTCGGCCGTCGAGCTTCACCTGTGAATTGCGACTCACCGCCCATAAATTCTTGACGTTGACGGTGGCCGGCGCTTGGGGCGACTGCTCGTAGGCCAGCGCACCTTTCAACCGGAGATCCGGCAGGCCCGACGCGAACAGCACCGTCATCAAATCGGCGTCGAGCGAAACGCCGCTCGGCCGCACGCCGGCGCTGCCCTGGAGATCTAAATTCTGCAGGCGATAGACCTTTTCGCTTGACGCCGTGCGCAGAGCGACGCCGGCGTTGCGCAGTTGGAAGGAGCGCACCAAGACCACAAAACCGGATTTTTTCTCTGGCTCCGGTTCACGCGGCGCCAACGCCTGCACGAGGTTCCATTCTCCGGCCGCATTTTGTGCCAAGTTCAACCGCGGCTCGGCGGCTTCGATGCTGGAAATTTTGAGTTGTCCCCAGATAAGCGGGATCAACGAGAAACCGACATCCAGACGCGGGATGTTTGCAATTTCGCTTTCCCCCTGGCGCAGAATCACGTTGTAGAGCGTCAGTCGGCTCCAGAACGAGCCTGCGAGCCGCTCGACGCTGAGCGTTCCTTGAATGCTTGTGTTGGCCAGTGTGATTGCTTCCTCGCGCAGCCAGCGGTTGAAATTGTCCGTGCGCGTGTAAATCGCCACGGTGATGATAGCCAGCAAGAACAACGCGCCGCAGGCCAGAGCAAACCATTTCAGAATGCGCAAAAGTTTTCTCATGGCTAAAAAGCCCCACCGATACTGAAGTGGATTTGCCAGGCGCGATCGCCGCGCGGCGGATTGAACGGAAAACCGACGTCGATCCGAATCGGCCCGATAGGCGTCGAGTAGCTCAAGCCGAAGCCACGGGAGAATTGGAGATTGTCCACCGGCACATCGAATGCGCGCCGAGAAACCTGCCCGAAGTCGACGAAGATCGCGCCGTTCAATTCCTTCCAGATGGGCCGGCGCAGCTCCAGCGACCCTTCGAGCAAGCTCCGTCCGCCCAACGGGTCGTCGCTCGCGCTCAAGGGACCAAGCCGGCGCCGGCCATAACCGCGCACGCTCTTGTCCCCACCGGAATAAAATCGCTCGAACAAAGGTAAATTTTTCTCCGCGCCGATGGCATCGCCCAGGCCGAGCTTGAGCCGGCTCGCGAACACAGTCTCCCAGCCGATTTCGAGGAATTTTTTTCCTTCCGTGGTGAATTTGTAAAACTTGTACTTGCCACCCCAGCCCGCGTTGTCGAAGGTGAAGGAAACGATGTTGCCTCGTTTCGGGTTGAGGAGATCATCCGTGGTGTTCCACAGCAGTCCCAGGGTCGGGCCGGAGAGCAGTCCCTTTTTTTCGATGCCGCCCAGCTCCTGCACAGTTGCATCCGCGACGTCGCTTAGCTGATCGTATTCCAGGCGATAGCCGATGAACGCGCTCAGCGTCTTGGAGAACTGATGCTCGAGGCGCGGCCGAAACCGGCTCGCTTGGAGATCATAGGTTTGCTCCTTCTCCTGATTGTGGGCGAAGTTCACGATGGCCTGCGTAGTGGGCGAAAAAAAGTGCGGCTGCGTAAAGTTAATCGAGCCCGAGGTTTCGATCCCTGAGTATTTGGTCAGGAGCGAGAGGCGCCGGCCACCACCCAGCCAGTTCAAATTACGCCATTCGAGCTGGGTGCGAAATTGATCCTCGGTTCCGTAGCCTGCGGACACTTTGATTTCACGGTGGGATTTTTCCGTCACCTCGATGGACATGGGCACCACAGAGTTGGGCGTCTGCGGGTCTGCCGGTCCCACCCGCACCGTGCCGAAAAGATCGAGGGCCAGCAGCTTGTCGCGGGTCTCGACGACTTTCGAAAGCGCATAGCTTTCGCCCTCGCGATACGTGAGTTCGCGGGTGATCAACTGAGGATCCACCGTCGTTACGCCCGACACCCCGGTTTTGCCGAAAACAGCTAAAGGTCCGGGATGAACGACGTAGCGGATTCGCACCTGCCGGTCATCGAGATCGACTTCGGCATGGCGTTCAGTTTTTACGAACGCATAGCCGTTTTCGAGAAAAGCGGTGCGTAGAACCTGCTCCGCCTGCTGGTAGTCCGATTCGCGAAAGACTTGTCCGCGTTTGACCGGCAATTCTTTGGGGAACGGCGGCTCTTTCTGATCAGCTCCGTCCTTGGACACCTGCACGTCGATCTCGCTGATCACCGCGGGCACCACTTCGTGCACCGAGATATGGGCCGTGATCAGTCCTTCCGCGTCGTCGACTTCCAGATCGTTTGACACGGTGGTGCCATAATAGCCGCGCGATTCGTAAAGCCGTTCCAGCCGTTCCAGATCGGTGCCAAACGTCACCGGGTCAAACACGGGACGATCGGACCAGAAACGATACCAGGGTCGTTCGCGGGTAGTCATGACACCCAAGAGGTCATCGGCCGAAATTTTTTCATTGCCGGCAAAATCGATGCCCTTCAATTTCCAGGCGCGCCCGCTGTCGAGGCCATCGAGCGGAATGGCGCCGGCGCTGCTGGCAAATAACCAGCCTGCCAGCATCATCACCGCCACCTTATATAGACGCGTCACTCATTATTTCTTAACACCGGGGCCAAAGCCGCGAAACGGGTCAATATAAAATCCGCCAATAGCGGCTGAATTCCCGAACCAAACGGTACAACGAGAGCACGGCGCACGCTGGATGAACAGAAGAATAACTGTTTTAGTTCCCGCAGATGCGCTGTGAGATTTTGCAACAAAGACGAAAGCCCGCCGGTGCCGGGTCTGATTCAACAGGAGGCCAACCGATGCCACGAATTGCTCTCGCGCAAATTTTTCTGCTGGCATTTCTGTTATGGGGAATTCGAACGGACGTGGCCGGCGCGCAGCAGTCGGTTGACGGACGCTACACGACTACGGCCGATGTTCCGTTGCGCTCCGGACCGGGCATGAATTACGCGGTTATCACAACGTTGCCCAAAGGGATCGCCGTCAACGTCGTCGGTCATGAAGGGTATTGGCTGAAAGTCGAATCGAAACACGGTGGGAACCCCGGCTACATCGACGAACAGTTCGCTCAACCCGAGCGAGCGGCGCAAGCGGCGCCGTCCAACCCAGCGGGGGATTCAGTTGCCGGGCCGTACCGGACAATCGGAGACGTGGATCTTCGTGAAGGACCGGGTAGCGAATATCCCGTGGTTGCGAAACTGCCCTCGGGAATCCGTGTCAACGTGGTGCGCGCCGAAGGAGACTGGCTAAGGGTCGTGTCCAACCGCGGCGGGAAGCCGGGATATGTGGAGAAACGCGCGGTCGAACCGTGGAACGATCACTATTGAGCCGACGGCGGTAGTCGCGTTGACTGTCGGCATCCTGCAAAATGCCGTGGGGCGACCCTCGTCGCCCCTCGATTATTGCGCATTCTATGGTCAAATCTTTTGCTATGACGCCACCGCGCAACGGCTAATCCGGCCGGACCGCTCGCGCCCCGCCGTCTCTTCTGCGTCTAGGATTTGGCGCGCTCTTCGGCGATCATCTGCAGCACTTTCTTTCGCACTCCCTCATCAGCGCGCGCGACCTGGACGATCTGCGAATAGTTTTCCTCGGTCATACCTTCTTTCGTGAGCGCGTCGCGGAATTTAGTTTTTGCCTCCTCCTGAATTTGCTTTCCTTCGTCGGGATTGGCAGCTCCCTTCGCCCGCGGTTCATACTCCTGCCGAATTTTTTCGACCTGCACGTAGACCTTGGCGAAATTGCGCAGGTGCTCGTCATCGACCTGTGCCGCCTGGCTAGGAACGGCCTGCGCAAATAGGATGCGCGGCACGAAAACGCCCGACAACAAGCCCGCAAACAAAATCGTGAGTGACAGTCTGACTTTTTTCATGGTCATCTCCCTTGCACGAAGGTTCCCCGTCGCGGGCGCAATAGATATGCCATGAATCATCTATAAAAGGAGTGCCCGGACTTGTTCGAATATTTTTCCCATGAGCAAGAAGCCGCGCATGAGATCTCATACAGAAATCAGCGCGGCCTGCCACTCAGTGAAGAATAATCCTGCGGATAACGCTGCGAGAATTTGGGAAGTTGGGCAACGCTTATATTGTAGATTTGGGACGGGATATCAGTTTATAGCAACAGTTACGATCCTTTCCCCAACTCCTGCGACCGTTTGGTCGCGCTCACCACCGCGTCCATCACCGTGCCGTGAAAACCCTTCTGCTCCATCGCGTAAAGTCCGGCGATGGTGGTGCCGCCGGGCGAGGTTACTTCGTCTTTCAATTCACCGAGATGTTTCTTGCCTTCGAGCGCCATGCGCGCGGCGCCGTAAACCGTTTGCATCGCAAGCTTCAGCGCCACATCGCGCGCCAGGCCGACTTGCACGCCGCCATCAGCGAGCGCTTCCATGAAAAGAAACACGTAAGCGGGGCCACTGCCGCTAAGACCGGTGACCGCGTCCAGATACTTCTCCTCTACCGGCAAGCCGATACCGAAGCTGTTGAGAATCGCGCCGACTTTTTCCAAATCGGCCGCGGTGGCATGACTGCCGCCGGCAAAGCCCGCGGCGCCGGCGCCGACCACGCAAGGAATGTTGGGCATCACGCGCACCACCCGCGCGTCGGGCTGCAGGTGCGTTTCGATGCGAGCGATCGGCACGCCCGCGGCCACCGACACGACTAGCTTGGACTTGCCGATGGTTTTGGCGATTTCACGCGCGACCGGATCGACGATCTGGGGTTTGACCGCGAGGACAACGATATCCGCGAAGGCGCAAAGCTCGCCGTTGTTCGCGGTGGTCTTGATGCCGGCCTCCTGCGCGATCGCCTGGCGCAGCTCCGCGCTCACGTCGCTCGCCATGACGCTCTCTTTTTTTGCCAGGCCGGCGCCGATGATGCCGCGAACGATCGCGGAGCCGATCTTGCCGGCGCCGATCACGCCGATTTTTTCGCTCAACACTTGGACCTCCTTGTCGATGGGCCGCAGCTTAGTCGTTCGTCGCAGAAAGTTCAAAGTCCGCGCCAAAACACAAAAGCCTCCGGTACACGCCGGAGGCTTTTGTCAGATGAGATGCTATGTCGCCCCTACGAATTTCTTTGCACCCTTTGCGGTTAGTCCTTATCCGACTTTCATGTCCTCGGCGCCTACGCGCATAAATTTCCCGACTAATATTTTGCGCCCAGCTCCTGCAGCGCTTTCAAAGCATCCGCGTCGTCCGGCGACAGCGAAAGAATCTCGCGATACTTCTGTTCGGCTTCTCTGATTTTTCCCAACTGGGCGTAGGACTGGCCGAGCGAAAAGCGCAAATCGTTACGCCGCCGGCGCATCCGTAGTGCTTCATTATATTCGCCGGCCGCTTTTTCCCACATGCCGAGCCGATAATAAATCCCGCCCAGCTCGGTATGAATGGTCGCCGAGTCCTCGCCCTTGGCTTTGGCTTTTTCCAGAAGCGCGCGCGATTCCTGCAATTGATTTTTGGTCTGCGCCTCGTCTTTCGTGCGCGGGGCTTTGGCCGCGATCAACCGGCCCCAGGCCAGCAGCACGGCGGGATGCTCCGGTTGCAGCTCGCGCGCTTGCACGAACCACTTCTCAGCTTCAGCGAGCTCGCCGGAATGAAGCGCGATGTTGCCCAGACCGAGGTACGGCAAAACTTCCTTGTAGCCCATGGCGATGACCTTGCGGTAAATCACTTGCGCTTCCGGCAGGTAGAATTCATCGCTCATGGCGAGCACGTCGGGAATATATTCCGCGCTACTTTCGAGCGCAGCGAGCGCCTCCTTGGAACCCTCCACGCTCTTGTCCTGCTCAAGATAGATTCTCATCTTGAGCAGATGAAATTTGGGATTCTTCGGGTCCAGGCGCAGTGCTTCGTCGATTTCGTTGGTGGCGCGCCCGCGCGATATACTCGCGAGATAGGACTGCGCCATATAATAATGGTGCATCGCTTCCGGCACCTGGAGCGGTTTCGACTTCAGCCACGGCGGAGAATCGACGAGGAAAGGAGTCATGAGCCTGCGGTTGAGCTCCGTAGTAGCGCGCCGGAGGTTTTTAGGCGCGGAAAATTCGAGCTGCGCGCCGTCGTCGGTGTTGATCGCCGCGCCTTTGGAAAAAGCCAGAAACCCGTCGCGGTTCATGCGGTAGAATCCCTGCACCGCGTAGACGTCGGAAAGCCCCAGGTATTCCATGTCCGACTGCAAGGTCTTGTTGTTGTCGTAGATTTTCTTGACGGCGGGATAGTCGAAGACCTGCTCTCTTTTGCTGCCGACCAGCAAGAAGTCGCTTTCCTTCATGCTCCAGAGCGACACGTACGGAAACGCTTCGGCGAAGGTGCGAAAGACCATGCGAAAATCGTCCGGCGACATCGAATAATTGTGAAACCACTGGGCAAAGATGCCGTCATCTTTGATCTTCGATTTGACCACTTGATAGAACTCGCGGGTGTAGAGATTGGCGATACCGGCGATCCAGGGATTTGACGGCTCGGCGGTGATCACATCGTAATGCTCGGGCGTGGCCAGGATATAGTTTCTGCCGTCGGTGGGGATCACGCGCACCCGCGGATCTTCCAGAACGCCCGCGTGGCGCGAGTTGCGCGAGTTGCGCGACAGGCGGTCGATGACGCCGCGGTAATCGAGGTCATCCGAGCGCGTCATCAGCTCCGCGCGCGCCGCCGAGGTCATCACTCCTTTATAGTAGAGCCGCTTCTGGTCCTTGTCGTACCAGATGTGTTTTTCCGGTCCTTCGGTGGCGGAATCATAAACGAACGCGCGGCGCGCCGGCTCGGCGGTGGGAAAGGAAACGCCGGCCGCAAATTTTTCCACCGGCACCGACGTGCGGTCGAAAAATTTGCTCGCCTGGATCATGGCCGGCTCGATTTCGATGATCTCGATGCTCTTGAGCGACTTGAAAGTCGCCAGCGCCTTGGCCGACATGCCGCTGCCCAAGCCAATGGTCAAAGCCCGTTCCGCGGTCGGATGGAGCAGCATGGCGATGTAGCTCGTCATCAACTGACTGAGCGCATCGCCGTAGGAGCCGTCGATCTTGCCGTTGGAGCGGAAATACATGTAATCGCTGCCGGGAATGCTGTGCACACTGAC
>Ga0310810_10003235_pt1 | contig 17719 bp, 18 predicted proteins | sample NCmetagenome_FD_207641 | JGI IMG/M metagenome (GOLD analysis project Ga0310810, IMG submission 207641) | Soil microbial communities from experimental microcosm in Duke University, North Carolina, United States - NC | ecosystem: Engineered > Artificial ecosystem > Soil microcosm > Unclassified ...
ATCCGGGATCAGCGTGTGGTGCCCCGCGAAGGTCTCGCGGAACGCGTAGATCGGCGACGTGCCGATATCGCCGAACACGATGCCGATCGCCCCGATGGCAAGTTTGTACAGCGGCCCCTGCGCATGACCATGCGAGGCGTCGTGCGGCGGCTCGGTAACGGCGCCTCCAGTCGCGGTGATGTTCATTTAATCAAGACTGTCCGGACCGGCTTGCAACCCGCATTCTTCGCGCCCCCACCCTGCCTGGAACGGCAGCGGCGCGCCGCCGTAGCACCGGCGCATAAGCCCTGCAATCGGTGGGGACAGGGCGAAAAAGCCCGTCTATAGGCCCGCGCAACCATCATAAGCGGAGCGAACGAATAATGCGCGTCGGGGTGCCGAAAGAGATCAAGGTTCATGAATATCGCGTCGGTCTGACTCCGGCGTCGGTCGCCGAGCTGGTGGCGCACGGTCACGAGCTGTTTGTAGAAACCAACGCGGGCAACGGCATCGATTGTCCCGACCGCGCTTACGAAAAAGCCGGGGCGACCATCCTCCCCGACGCCGCGGCGGTGTTCAAGGCGGCCGACATGATCGTCAAGGTCAAGGAACCGCAACCCCAGGAGATTGCGCTTCTGAGGCCGAACCAGATCCTCTTCACCTACCTCCACCTCGCCGCGGACAAGGAGCAGGCGCTGGGACTGATGAAGTCGGGTGCGACCTGCATTGCCTATGAGACCGTCACCGGCCGCAACGGCTCCTTGCCGCTTCTGAAGCCGATGAGCGAAGTCGCGGGCCGGATGTCGGTGCAGGTCGGCGCCCATTATCTCGAAAAAGAGCAGGGCGGACGCGGAGTGCTGCTCGGCGGCGTTCCAGGAGTCGCTCCGGCAAAGGTCGCGATCCTCGGTGGCGGAGTCGCCGGCGTGAACGCCGCGCAGATGGCGACCGGAATGCGGGCCGATGTCACCATCTACGACATCAGCAACGACCGGCTGGCCGAGCTCGACATGTTCTTCTCGAGCCAGATCAAGACCGCTTATGCGTCGCGCTCGGCGATCGCCAACGCGGTGAAGGAGGCCGAGCTGGTCATCGGCGCGGTGCTAGTGCCGGGCGCCGCGGCTCCCAAGCTCGTCACTCGCGAGATGCTCGGAACAATGAAGCGCGGCTCCGTGCTGGTCGACATCGCGATCGACCAGGGCGGTTGCTTCGAAACCTCGCATGCCACGACCCACGCCGATCCGGTCTACGAGGTCGACGGGATCATCCATTATTGCGTGGCCAACATGCCCGGCGCGGTGTCGCGGACCAGCGCGTTCGCACTCAACAACGCGACCCTGCCGTTCGCTCTTAAGATCGCCAATCTCGGCGTTGAGAACGCGCTTGAGGAAGATCCGGACCTCGCCAACGGGCTCAACGTGTCGGACGGAAAGATCCGCCACAAGGCGGTCGCCGAAGCCCTCGGCCTGCCTTACGACCCGGTCTAACGGGGCGGCTGGGGCCGGCTGAGCGCGGCGACGCCCTGCTCGACCAGAGGCCGCCAGCTGGCATTGGTCGGCGCCTTGGCGAGCACCTGCTTCCACAATTCCACCGCGCCCTCGCGGTCGCCCGAGCGCGCCAGCGCGAGGCCGTAGAAGAACGGTGCGGCCGGATAGCCGGGCGCAGCCTCCGCAGCCCGGCTGTATGCGAGCTCGGCCGGCGGCGTGAGGCCATGCGCATGGTCGACCAGTGCATTGCCCAGCCCGATCCAGATCTGCGCGTCGCCGGGATATCGGCGCGCCGCATTCTGGAGAATCCCGATCGCGTCCTCGCTCTTGCCGTCGCGCGCCAGCGCTTCGGACATCCGCAGCCAGCTTTCGGCCGGCGTGAACTGCCCAAAGAAAGCATGGCGTGCTTCGGTCAGCGGGAAGACGTCGCGGCCCTCGCTGCCCTGCGCCGGAGCGCCGGGAAGATCCGGGCTACCCTGGAGCGCATAGCCGGATGCCCCAAGCAGCAGCGCCGCGGCGCACGCCTTCAAAAGACCACCGCGAACGCCGAGCTGCCACAAGCCGCCAAGGCTCAACGCGACGAGCAGGAGGAGGATCGCCCAGCCCATCAGCGGCGAATCCTTCGGCGAATAAGAAATGCCCCGATCAGCAGCAGCGCCAACGGCGCGAGCCACAGGGGCCATGCCGCCGGTTCGACCGTCGGCTTGTAACTGATCCAGGTGCCGTAGCGTTCGATCAGCCAGCTGCGGATGTCAGCCGGCTTGTCACCCGCCGCGATCCGCCGCCGAACGAGGTCGCGCATGTCGCCGGCAAGCTCGGCGTCGGAATCAGCGATCGACTGGCCCTGGCAGACCAGGCAGCGCAGCTCCTCCATCAGACCTTCGGCCTTGGCCTCCTGCTTCGGGTCGGGGAGCTGGCGATTGGCCCAATAGGCGGGCGGCAAATCGCTGTCAGCGAGCAACGGCTGCGCAACCAGCAGCGCAAGGATGAACGCGAGCCACCTCACCGCGCCTGCTCCAGCTTGGCGAGGATCATCGGCACATCCGCCGCTTCGATCGGCCCGACGTGTTGGTAACGGATGATGCCCTTGCCATCGACGACGAAGCTTTCCGGAACGCCCGACGAGCCGAGCGCGATCTGGACCCGGCTCTGTGCGTCGCTGCCGATCCGATCATAGGGATCGCCGTTGCGCGCGAGGAAGTCGGCGAGGTCGTCCCGCCGATCGCGGACCGCAATCCCTTCGATCGCCGCGCCGCGCGCTTTCAACTGCTGGAGTACCCGCACCTCGGTGATGCATGGCACGCACCAGCTGGCGAAGACATTGACCAGGTGAGGCTGGCCGGTGGCGAGATCGGGCGACGACAGCGAGGGCCTCCCCGGCAAGGCAGCGGGCAAATCGAACGCCGGAACCGCCTGTCCCTCCAGCTTTGAATGGACCGTCGTGTCGACCGGCGTCGCGAGCCGCCACACAAGGCCCGCCAGCAACAAAAGCAGTAGCGCGAGAGGCGCCAGGCGAAGGCCGCGGCTCACGCGTAAAGCTCCTTGCGCCATCCGGCTCCGTGGCCACGGCGGCGCAGCCAGATTCGGCCAAGCAGCGCCAGCGCTCCACCCAGCGCGATCAGCGCGCCGCCGAGCCAGATCAAGGTGACGAACGGCTTCCACCACAGCCTCAGCTGCCAACCGCCCGACGTATCGGGCTTGCCGATCACCGTATAGAGCTGGCCGTTCCAGAACGTGTCGATCGCCGCTTCATTGGTCTCGGTCGGCGGGTTCGAATAATAATGCGTCTGCGGCTTCAGGGTCAGCGGTCCCTGCCCGCGGGTCGCGCGAAGCTCGCCTTCAATCGCCGTCCAGTTCTTGCCGGCGGCCGGCATCACGCCCTGCAGCTGGACCAGCCACGGGCCGACGTTCAGAGTCTCGCCGGGTTTCACCACCGCCAGCCGCTCGCTTGAGAAAGCGGCGTTGGCGGCCATTCCGGCAAGCGCGATCGCGATCCCGAAATGGGCGACGACCATGCCCCAGGTCGCGATCGGCGCGCGGAGTGGATTGCGCCCGATCAGCGGCACGATGCTCGCGCTTGCAAGGAACGCCGCGACCGTAAGCCCCAGGCGCGGAAGAATGCCGATACCGGGTGCGAGGATGATCGTCATGAGCAGCGCCGCCACACCGAGCAGTGCGGGCACGGTCAGGCGCTTCAGCACCGGCCTCCGCTCGCGCCGCCATGCCAGCAGCGGTCCGATCCCGACCAGCACCGCCAGGACCAGCGCCAAAGGCCCCGCAACCGCATTGAAATAGGGCGCTCCGACCGACAACTTCTCGCCGCTCAGCGCCTCGACGAACAACGGATACAGCGTACCCAGAAAGACGATCCCGAGGACGACGCTCAAAAGCAGATTATTGATCACCAGCCCGCTTTCGCGGCTGACCAGTTCGAACGGCGTGCCTTCCTTAAGGCTCGCGCCGCGAAGCGCGAACAAGGTGAAGGCCGCGCCGACGTAGATGGCGAGCAGCCCGAGCAGAAACGTCCCCCGTTCCGGATCGATGGCGAACGCATGGACCGACGTCAGCACGCCCGAGCGGACTAGGAAGGTCCCGACCATCGACATCGAGAAAGCGATGACGGCCAGCATCATCGTCCAGGCCTTGAGCGCTCCGCGCGCGGCCAGCACGTTGATCGAATGGAGCAACGCGGTCGCCGCTAGCCACGGCATCAGCGACGCATTTTCGACCGGGTCCCAGAACCAATATCCGCCCCAGCCGAGCTCGTAATAGGCCCAGTAGCTTCCCGCCGTGATCCCGAGCGTCAGGAAGATCCATGCGCCCAGGACCCATGGGCGCATGGCACGGGCGAGACGCGCATCGACCTGGCCAGTGAGCAATGCTCCGACCGCCAAGCTAAAGGCAACCGACAGGCCGACATAGCCGAGGTAGAGAGTCGGCGGATGGAAGGCGAGGCCGGGGTCCTGCAGGAGCGGATTGAGCCCCTGCCCGTCCGGCGGCGCCGGATTAAGCCGCGCGAACGGGTTCGACGCGATCAGCAGGAAGGCGTAAAAGCCCAGTGCAAGCGCCGCCTGGGCGCCAAGCGCGGCGACCAGGGTCCGCTCGCCGGTTCGCCGCGACAGCAATCCGAGGCAAGCGCCTGCCGCCGACAGGATCGTCACCCATAGCAGCATCGATCCTTCGTGGTTCCCCCACGCACCGGCAACTTTGTAGATGAACGGCTTGGCGCTGTGGCTGTTGGCGAACACCAAAGCGACGGACATGTCGCTGCGCGAGAAGACGAGCAGCAGCATCGCGAACGCCAGCAAGGTCAGCGCGCCCTGGACGACGGCGATCGATCGGATCGCGCGGCCGACATCGACCTCCGTGCGCAGCGCGAGCACCATCAGCACGAATTGAAGCGCGGCTAGCCCGGCTGCGAGCCACAGCGCCGCGAGGCCTGTTTCGGCGATCATCGCTCGAGCGTCTTGCCCGCTTTGTGCTCCGCGGCAAGGTTGCCGAGCTGGGGCGGCATGTAGCGCTCGTCATGCTTGGCGAGGATCGTGTCAGCGACGAACGTGCCGCGCTCAATGCGCCCTTCGGCAACTGCGCCGCTGCCTTCCCGGAACAGGTCGGGCACGATCCCGCGGAAGACGACCGGCGTCCGCGCCTTCCCATCAGTGAGCATGAAGCGGATGGTCAGGCCATCGGCCTGCCGCTGGATCGATCCGCGCTCGACCATCCCGCCGAGCCGGATCACCTGTCCCTGTTCAGCCTTCCCGGCGGCAATGTCGGCGGGCGTATAGAAATAAGCGGCGCGGTCCTTGAGGCCCCACATCGCTAGAAGCACGGCGGCCATCACCGCGATGATCGCCGCGATCACAAGCACCAGCCGCTGGTTCTTCGGCTTCATTTCTTGCTAAGCGCCTCGGCGGCGGCTTCGGCGCGCCGCATCGACGCATAGCTTAGCGCCAGCAGCAGCCCGGTCGCGCCGGCGGCGATCGCATAAGCCACAATTACGAACGGCCACGGGTTCATGCGCTTAGCCTCCGCATCCGCGCTTCGACTTTAGTCTCGGCAAGCTCCGCGCGCATCCGCATGAGTACCGCCGATCCGAACAGGCAGGTGAAGCCGATTAGCGTCAGCGGCAGCGGCCACAGGATGCTCTTGTCGATGGTCGATCCGGTCAGCCCGATACTCTCGCCCTGGTGCAGCGTTCGCCACCACAAAACCGAATAATGGATGATCGGAAGGTTGATCGCTCCGACCAGGCCGAAGATCGCCGTCATCCGCCCTTCCCCGCCGCGCTCGCGCTCGGCCGAGGCCAAGGCGATGTAGCCGAGATAGAGAAAGAACAGGACCAGCATAGAAGTCAGCCGGCCGTCCCACTCCCACCATGTACCCCAGGTCGGACGGCCCCAGATCGAACCGGTGGCGAGACAGATCATGGCAAAGGTCGCTCCCGCCGGCGCGGTCGCCCGGCCCGCAACCGCGGCCAGGGGATGCCGCCAGACGAGCTGGCTGATCGACGCCGCCGCGATCCCTCCCCAGCCGGCCATTCCGAGCCAGGCCGCGGGGACGTGGATGTAGAGGATTCGAACCGTCTCGCCCTGCAGATAATCGGGCGGAGTCAGGGTGAGGCCGGCAGCCATTCCGGCGATTGCGAGCAGCAGGCCGATCGCCAGCAGCCAGCGCGTCACGGGTCTGGCGAAGCGCAGGAAACGCGCCGGATTGGCTAGCGCGTGCATGGCCCGGCGGCGCTATGCCCGTCCGATGAGATGCTGGGCCATTGCATCGGCAACCGCCGCCGGATCGCGGCCGCTCGCGGCGCTGTCCGCCCAGATCTGCTCGAGGCGGACGGGAATGCCTTCGATCCGCTGACGCACCAGCGCCGCATCGCCATCGCCGAGATATTCGGTGCAGACGTTGATGATCCCGCCGGCGTTGATCACATAATCCGGAGCATAAAGGATTCCGCGCGCATGCAGCCGGGCGCCGTCCCCCGGTCCGGCGAGCTGGTTGTTGGCGCCCCCGGCGACGATCGGAACCTTCAGGCCCGCAATCGTCTGTTCGTTGAAAATCGCCCCGAGCGCGCACGGGCTCAGGACGTCCGCTTCCAGGGTCAGAATCTCGTCGGCCGGAACGACCGTTCCGCCGGTGGTGCTTGCAAGCGTATTGGCCTTCGCCTCGTCGACGTCGGCAATCGATAATTTGGCGCCTTCGGTGCAGGCGTGAAGCGCGACTCCGCTGGCGACGCTGCCCGCGCCCTGTAAGGCGATGTGAAGACCCTCGACCGTGTCCTTGCCGAGCGCGCGCTTCACCGCCGCCTTGATCCCCAGGAATACGCCGAGCGAGGTGTGCGGGCCGGGATCGCCGCCGACGTCGCCGCCGGAATTGGGCAGGCCGGCGACGAAATTGGTCGCCCGGCGCACTTCAATCATGTCGGAAACGCTCATGCCGACGTCCTCGGCGGTCACGTAATGCCCGGCGAGCGCGTCGACGGCCTTGCCGAACGCGTGCAGCATGTCGGGCGACTTGGTGCGCTCCTTGTCGGCCAGGATCACGGCCTTGCCTCCGCCGAGCGGCAGGCCCGCCATTGCGTTCTTGTAGCTCATCCCGCGCGACAGCCGCAGCGCGTCGGTCAGCGCGTGATCGTCCTCGGCATAATACCAGAAGCGCGCTCCGCCGGCGGCCGGGCCCAGGTGCGTCGAATGGACGGCGATGATAGCTTTCAGGCCGCACTCCTCGTTGGTGAAGAAATGCAGGTCCTCGTGCGCGTCGAAATCGGGCAAGTCCCAGAGCGTCGTCATGTCGTCGAAATGTCCGGTTCAACAGAAGGAAATTGGGGCGATCGAGGGGACTTGAACCCCCGACCCCTGGTACCACAAACCAGTGCTCTAACCAGCTGAGCTACGATCGCCACGGAAACGCCTGTCGGATGAGTTTCCTAAGGCGCCGGCGCCACTTAGGATTGGACGCCAACGAACGCAAGCAAGGGGAAGGCCGTGATGAACCCGACGATTCTGAAATTCGGCTATCCGGCGACCCTGCTGCGGGAGCTCGACCATTGGCTGGTTCTGCTTCGGCCCGCACAAGTGACCCTGGGATCGTTGGTGCTCGCGGCGAAGAGCGACGCGGAGGCGTATTCGGCGCTTCCGCGCGAAGCTTTTGCCGAGCAGGCCGACGCGATCGCGATCATCGAGCGGGCGTTGGCCGGCTTCATCCAGTACGAACGGATCAATTACCTGATGCTGATGATGGTCGACCCTCACGTCCATTTTCACGTGATTCCGCGCTATTCCGACGCGCGGAGGTGGAAGGGCGTGGAATTTCCCGATGCGGGCTGGCCCGGGCCGCCGCAACTGGGCAGCGCCACACAACTGTCAAACGCCCAGATCAGTGACCTGACGCAAGAGATTTCGACTAAATTTCGTTAATAGAGAATGTAGTAATCCCGCCATAATTGCTTGCACCGGCCGTTTCACAGGCGCATCGTTCTGTCGGGGAGATAACCATGGCGAGTCGGCGGTCCAAATCGCCACCGCGGGGTGTGTCGCTGCGCGAAACTCTGATTTCCGCAGGGCTAGAAACCTATCTTGCCGACATGCTTGCCGATATGCCGCACAAGGTCGTGCAGGTCGAGCCGCGCCGTCCCTTCCGCGAACCCGGGGTCGAGCGCGACGAAGTGATGTTCATCCGCTCGGGGATCCTGTCCAAGTTCAAGACCGACGCGTCGGGCCGCCGGCAGATCGTCGCACTGCGCTTTTCCGGCGAGGGAATCCTTCCGCGCGAAGGCGTCGCCGAATATGGGATCCAGGCGATCGTCCGGAGCGAGGTGATGATCGGCAAGGCCCAGGACTTCGACCCGATCGTGCTCGCTCATCCGGAGCTGCAGCGCTTTTTCTGGCGCCTCATCCAGCGCAACGAGGCGATCGGTTACGAATGGCTGGTCAATTGCGGCCGGCGCGATTCGACCGCGCGCGTTGCCCATCTGCTGTGCGAGACTGCGGTGCGAATGCATGTCGACAGCAGCAAGATGATGAACCCGTTCACACAGCAGCAGATCGCGGACATCACTGGGCAGACCTCGGTCAACGTCAACCGCGTGTTTGCCGACATGGAGCGTCAGGGGCTGATCAAGCGCAAGGGCCGCGAGATCCAGTTCAGCGACTGGGCGGAAATGCGCCGCGTCGGCAGCTTCCAGCCCAACTATCTCGACTGATCGATCGACCGAACACGCTCTGAGGCGTGGTGGGCGCGGTAGGGTTTGAACCTACGACCCCACCCGTGTGAAGGGTGTGCTCTACCACTGAGCTACGCGCCCGGGGATATCGGGAAGCGCGCGATATAGCCGCGCTTGCCCGCCTGTCCAGTTATTGAACCGCGTCTTTGAGCACCTTGCCCGGCCGGAACTTGGGCTGCGAGCTGGCCTTGATCTGCATCGGCTCGCCAGTCCTTGGATTACGGCCCGTCGATGCCTTCCGCCGGGTGACCGAGAAATTCCCGAAGCCGACCAGCCGCACCTCGTCCCCGCGCTTCAAGGTCGAGGTAATCACCTCGAGCATCGTTTCGACCGCGCGCATGGCATCGTTACGGCTGAGGCCGGCCCGATCGGCGACGTGCCCAATCAATTCCTGCTTGTTCATTGCCCCAGCTCTCCTTGTCCAACCGCAAGACTCGCGTACGCGGAGCGCTGGCCTTTAAGGCAAGAGTCGCCTGCCGAGTCTAGGCCTTTAGTGGCGAACCTCAGCGCCAGCGTCGGGAGTCGAGGGATGGCCCGGCGGTTCCGGAGCATGCTCATCGGCGTCGGTCCACTCGATCGCATGAAGCGGCTCGACCAAAGCCCGGGCGAGCACTTCGTCGACATGTTCGACCGGAATAATCTCCAGCTCTTCCCTGAGCGTTGCCGGAAGTTCGACGAGATCCTTCTCATTCTCGGCCGGGATCAGCACGGTACGAATGCCGCCGCGAAGCGCCGCGAGCAGCTTCTCCTTGAGGCCGCCGATCGGCAGCACTCGGCCGCGCAGCGTAACTTCCCCGGTCATCGCGATATCGCGCCGGACCGCAGTTCCGCTCAATGTCGAGATCATCGCGGTGACCATGCCGATGCCGGCCGATGGCCCGTCCTTGGGAACCGCGCCTTCGGGCAAGTGGACGTGAATGTCCTTGCGCGCGAAGATCGACGGCTTGACCCCGTACGCCGGGGCCCGGGCCTTGACGAAGCTCATCGCCGCCTGGATCGACTCCTGCATCACTTCACCAAGCTTGCCGGTGGTCTTGATCTGCCCCTTACCCGGGACAGTGACCGCCTCGATCGTCAGCAGCTCACCGCCGACTTCGGTCCAGGCGAGGCCGGTGACCGCACCGATCTGGTCCTCTTCCTCGCCCATTCCGTAGCGGAATTTCCGAACGCCGAGGAATTCGCCGAGGTTCTCGGGCGTGAGCTCAACCTTCTCGACCTTGTTTTCCAGAATCTGGCGAAGCGACTTGCGCGCAACCTTGGCGAGCTCACGCTCGAGCGTGCGCACCCCGGCCTCGCGGGTGTAGTGGCGGATCATCCCGCGCAGTGCCTGGTCGCCGAAGCTCACCTCGCCGGGCTTGAGGCCATGCGCCTCGATCTGCTTGGGGATCAGGTGGCGCTTGGCGATCTCGACCTTCTCGTCCTCGGTGTAGCCCTCGAGCCGGATGATCTCCATGCGATCCATCAGCGGCTGCGGCATGTCGAGCGAGTTCGCCGTCGTCACGAACATCACGTCCGAGAGGTCGTAATCGAGCTCAAGATAATGATCCTGGAAGCGGCTGTTCTGCTCGGGATCGAGCACTTCCAGCAGGGCCGACGACGGATCGCCGCGGAAATCCTGGCCGAGCTTGTCGATCTCATCGAGGAGGAACAGCGGGTTAGACGTGCCCGCCTTCTTGATATTCGATATGATCTTGCCCGGAAGCGAGCCGATGTAGGTCCGGCGGTGACCGCGAATCTCGGCTTCATCGCGGACTCCGCCCAACGACTGGCGCACGAACTCGCGTCCCGTCGCACGGGCGATCGAGCGTCCGAGCGAGGTTTTGCCGACGCCCGGCGGCCCTACCAGGCATAGGATCGGGCCCTTGAGCTTGTTGGTGCGCGCCTGAACCGCAAGATATTCGACGATCCGGTCCTTGACCTTCTCCAGACCGTAATGGTCCTCGTCGAGCACGCGCTGCGCCTCGGCTATGTCCTTCTTCAGCCGCGACTTCTTGCCCCACGGCAGCGCCAGCAGGACGTCGAGATAATTGCGGGCAACCGTCGCCTCAGCCGACATCGGCGCCATCGCCTTGAGCTTCTTGAGCTCGGAATTGGCGCGTGCCCGGGCTTCCTTGCTGAGCCGCGTCTTGCGGATCTTGTCGGAGAGATCCTGGAGTTCGTCGCCGCCCTCGTCGCTCTCGTTGCCAAGCTCGCGCTGGATCGCCTTGAGCTGCTCGTTCAAATAATATTCGCGCTGCGTCTTCTCCATCTGGCGCTTGACGCGGCTGCGAATCTTTTTCTCGACCTGGAGCACGCCGAGCTCGCCCTCCATGAAGGCGAACACCATCTCCAGCCGCCGCGCAGCGTTGAGCTCGCCGAGCAATGCCTGCTTGTCGGCGACCTTGATCGACAGGTTCGAAGCGACCGCGTCCGCGAGTGCTGAAGGATCGTCGATCTCGGCAAGCTGGATCCCGGTCTCAGGCGGAAGGCGCTTGTTGAGCTTGGCATAATTTTCGAACTGGTCGATGACCGAGCGCATCAGCGCCTGGGCCTCGGGCTCGGCCGCGGACTCTTCGTCCACTTCCTCGATTTCCGCGGCGGTATAGCCGTCCCCCGTTTCGAGATTGACCAGCCGGGCGCGCTTCACGCCTTCGACCAGCACTCGAACGGTGCCGTCGGGAAGCTTCAACAGCTGCATCGCCGTCGCGATCACGCCGAGATCATAGAGCGCGTCGCGGTCGGGATCGTCCTCGCTTGGATCGAGCTGGGCAACGAGGAACAGTTCCTTGTCGGTAGCCATGGCCGCTTCGAGCGCGGCGACCGATTTCTCGCGCCCGACAAATAGCGGGACGATGCGGTGCGGGAAGACGACAATGTCGCGGAGCGGCAGAATGGGGAGAATACGAGTCATGGCGGAGTATATGGGCGGGCAGGCCCAACCGCGCAACAAAGGGGAGGAACATTCACGCCTTGCCGCTCGCTTTTAGCGGCGAAGGAAGAGGTGGAGGCAGACATGGCCGAGGATCGCGAAAAAATCAGCACTGGCCCCAACGAGGAAGCGATCAATGAGACGATCGCCGGAACCGGGCCCGGAATTGCCGACGATGCGCTTGCTCCGGGAGAGGAGCTTCCCGAAGCGCCCACCGACGAGGAGGTCGAACGGGTGGCGAGGAAACTCGGCGCGCCGATCGCTGAAGAGGATACTCTTCCGCTCGACGGAGAATAAATTCGCGGCCCGAGTGAACGAGGGATTCCGCAATCGTTCAGTTTCGGTCACTATCTAAGGGCCCGTGACCATTCGATATTCCCTTGTCGCGCTCAGTGCCCTGGTTCTGCCGGCCGCTGCCTCAGCGCAAACGCCCTGGCCCGCTCCGCCACCCCCGCAGGCCCCGCCCGCGCCCGTCGCCGAACCATGGATGGCGCAGCCGCCGCCAGCGGGTCAGCCATGGCAATCGCCCGCAGCGAATCCGAGCCGCGCTCCCGCGCTCGAGCCAATCGACCTGCCGCCCGCGATCGAGCAGGGCGTCGACATGATCTACATCGATGAGGAACTGGTTCCCCGCGCGGTCCACGACACCGGGCCGATGGGCGACACGGAATTCGCGGCCTGGAGCGGCGCACCAGTCGACTTGTTCACGTCGGTCAACCCGATCTACACCGACCTGCGCCGGGGAATGGTCCGCTATCGCCAGCGCTGGGGCGACTTGCCCCAGGTCCCGATCCCCGGCGGGCCAACTCTGAAACCCGGCTCGACCGGCGACCGAGTGGCGATGCTGCGCGAGCGTCTCGGGCTTCCCGGCGGCGACACGTACGACCAGTCGCTCGCCACTATCGTCAAGGAATATCAATCTGTTCACGGCCTGAAATCAGACGGGATCGCAGGTACTGGAACCGTCGATTCCCTGAACCGCGGCGCCCAATATTACGAGCAGCTGATCCTCATCAACATGGAGCGGGCAAGGCGTCTCCCCGCCCCCGGAGAGCAGGCCAAATATGCGATCGTCGATGCCGGCGATGCACGCTTGTCGCTGTGGGAGAATGGCCGCAAGGTCGACGAGATGAAGGTGGTCGTCGGCAAGGCCGAGACCGCGACGCCGATGATGGCCGCCTACATCAAATATGCGAGCGTCAATCCCTACTGGAACGTCCCGCCTGAGCTGGTGAAGAATCTGATCGGCCCGCGCATCGTCGCGCAGGGTATCAGTTACCTGACCGAGCGCGAATATCAGGTCCTCTCCGACCTAGGCGATGACGCCAAGGTCATCGACCCGACAACCGTCGACTGGCAAGCCGTTGTCGACGGTCGCCAGGATGTCGCTCTCCGCCGTCTCCCCAGCCCCGCCAATTCGATGGGCATGATGAAGTTCATGCTGCCCAATTATTTCGGCATCTACCTCCACGATTCGCCGGAAAAGGATCACTTCACCAAGAACGAACTGTGGATCAGCAACGGCTGCGTCCGGGTGGAGGATTACAAGCGCTTCGCCAGCTGGCTGTTCGGCGGCTACGTTCCGAAGGGCAAGAACCCGAAGGTCGAGGAAGAGGTCGACCTGCCGCGGCCGGTTCCGGTCTACATGACCTACCTGACCGTCCAGCCGACGGCATCGGGCGTGCAGTTCCTGGAAGATCATTATGGCCGCGACGCGCACCTGATGGAGCGCTTCAGCTCGCAGCTGATCGCGGGGCTTCGCGGCAACTAAGAGGTCGGATCTCCGCCCCGGTCAGGCGGCGTCGTCGGCCTTGTCTTTGGCCGAATAGACCCGAACGGGCTCCTTGCGGCCTTCGACCACGTCCTTGTCGATGTGCACTTCGTCGACGCCATCCATCGACGGCAGGTCGAACATCGTATCGAGCAGGATGCCTTCGAGGATCGAGCGTAGTCCGCGCGCGCCGGTCTTCCGCTCGATTGCCTTCTTGGCGACCGAGTGGAGCGCGTCATCGGTGAACTCGAGCTCGACATCTTCCATGTCGAACAGCTTGGCGTACTGCTTCACCAATGCGTTCTTCGGCTCGACCAGGATCTTGACCAACGCCTCCTCGTCGAGGTCCATCAGCGTCGCGATGACGGGCAGACGGCCGATGAACTCGGGGATGAGGCCGAACTTGAGCAGGTCCTCCGGTTCGCAATGCTGGAGCGTCTCACCGGTCTTGCGCTCGTCGGGAGCGGCGACATGGGCGCCGAAGCCGATCGATTTGCCCTGTAGCCGGTCGGCGATGATCTTCTCGAGGCCCGCGAACGCGCCGCCGCAGATGAACAGGATGTTGGTGGTGTCGACCTGCAGGAATTCCTGTTGCGGATGCTTGCGGCCGCCCTGCGGTGGAACCGAGGCGGTGGTGCCTTCCATCAGCTTCAAGAGCGCCTGCTGGACACCCTCGCCCGACACGTCGCGCGTGATCGAGGGGTTGTCCGACTTGCGGCTGATCTTGTCGATCTCGTCGATGTAAACGATTCCGCGCTGCGCCTTTTCGACATTGTAGTCGGACGCCTGGAGCAGCTTCAGGATGATATTCTCGACGTCCTCGCCGACGTAGCCGGCCTCGGTCAGCGTTGTCGCGTCGGCCATCGTGAAGGGCACGTCGAGGATGCGCGCCAGAGTCTGCGCAAGCAGGGTCTTGCCGCAACCGGTCGGGCCGATCAGCAGGATGTTGGACTTGGCGAGCTCGACCTCATTGCCGGCCTTGGAGCCGTGCGCGAGGCGCTTGTAATGGTTGTGGACTGCCACCGAGAGCACGCGCTTGGCGCGGTCCTGGCCGATCACATAGTCGTCGAGCACCTTGCAGATTTCAGCGGGCGTGGGAACGCCATCGCGGGTCTTGACCAGCGCCGACTTCGATTCCTCGCGAATGATGTCGTTGCACAGCTCAACGCATTCATCGCAGATGAACACGGTCGGGCCGGCGATCAGCTTCCTGACCTCGTGCTGCGACTTACCGCAGAATGAGCAGTAGAGTGTGCTCTTGCTGTCGCCGCCTGAAAGCTTGGTCATTCCCGTCCTTATGCATCGGCCGCAGCGGCCGTTCTCCAATGGGCATGCTAGCCCGCTTTATGCCACAATCAACTCTGCAGGACGGTTAACGCCATCCGCCGCTCGATTGGTCCTTTAATTTCAACAATATGGATGGGGCGTGGGTCCCTCGCAAGGGGAAGATGTCACAGTTTGAGACAGTCGAGCGAGGCCCGCATTGCGAGCTGAAAGTCGGAGCGGGCGTAGATGGTGTTGTGGCCCGCGCCGGCGATCGTGCGATCGAAAACGAGGTTCGGCACACGCGCCCGAAGCGCGTCGGTCCGCTCAGCCGGCACAATCTCGTCACGCTCGGCCGCGACGATCGCGACGGGCAGCTTCGCCTTCCCGAGCGGCGTCGTCGCGTCGATCTCATGCTCGAACAGCGGCCCGATCGGCAGCCATGGGTACATCGACTGCGCGACGGCCCTAAGGGAATCGAAGGGCGTCACCAGGATAAGCCCGTCGAGCGGGCGCTGACTTGCGAGTTGCGCGGCAATGCCGCTGCCGATGCTGAAACCCACCGCGACAATGTGCTTGGGCTTCACTTGCGCAACCGCCGCATCATAGACCAGCGGCGCGTCCGCGATCAGCGCCTCGGCCGACGGCGAGCCGGTCGAAGGCGCATAGCCGCGATAGTGAAACGCGACCACATCAGCATCGGGGAAAACCTGATGGAGATATTCGGCGACGTCCTGGCCGTTCCATGCGTTGCCGCCAAAGCCGAGGATGAGAATTTTCGCCTTGGATGGAGCATCGGCCGGAATGTGGATCCCGGACAGCGTGTCGCCACCGGGGGTTGCAACCGACAGCCGCTCCGCGCCCTGCGGCCACGGCCCGGCGGCAGGTACGGCATGGACCGGAAAGATAAGGTGGCTCTGAAATTCGAACATGGCGAGAGCGCTGCGATGCCGAGCTGTGCCGGCGCAATCGGCGCCAGCCTCAGCCTAGGCGGCGAAGGCGGCCTCGATCGCGGGAGTGACCCGGTCGACGGTATAGGGTTTCTCGATCACCGGAGCGTTGTCGAACTCGGGCGGGGGTGGATCTACATGGCCGCCGGTCGCAATCACGAACGGGATTTCCATTTCGCGCAACCGGCTTGCCACCGGCCACACGTTCTCGCCTTTCAAATTGACGTCGAGGATCGCGAGGTCGAAGCCGCCCTTTTCGACTTCCTCAAGCGCTCCATCGACGGTGTCGCAGGTCCCGCGAACCTTGTGGCCGAGTGAATCGAGGAAATCTTCGAGCATCATCGCGATCAGCGGCTCATCCTCGACGATCAAAATGGAACGCATATCGGCCATGCCCCTTCGCTTAAGCTACCGTTTCGGAAGAGAAAAGACCTATTTCGCCCCGATCGCCCGACGCGCCGCCTCGGCCAGATCGGTGACCGAAAACGGCTTGGGCAGGAAATTCACATTCTCGATATCGATCGAGTTCCTGAGCTGCTCTTCTGCATAGCCCGACATGAACAGGATCTTTAGGTCGGGCCGGTTCTTGCGCGCTTCGCGAACCATGGTCGGCCCGTCCATCCCGGGCATGACGACATCGCTAATCAGGAGTTCGACCGGCTCGCCCTTGGCGAGGATCTCCAGCGCATCCTCGCCATTGTCGGCGGTGACTACCGTATAGCCGTGGCGGCTTAGAGCGCGCTCGGCCACTCCGCGGACCATCGGCTCATCCTCGACCAGCAGGACCGTGCCCGTCCCCCAAAGCTCGTCCTGCTTGGGCTTGGCGAGGCGCCGAGCTTTCGCCGTCCCGGCCTCCTCCCGGTAGACAGGGAGGTAAATGACAAACCGAGTCCCCTCCCCGATCTTAGAATCGGCGAAGATGAATCCGCCCGACTGCTTGACGATTCCGTAGACAGTCGAAAGGCCGAGTCCCGTGCCCTTGCCGACTTCCTTGGTGGTGAAGAACGGCTCGAAGATCTTGCCCAGAATGTTGGGCGGAATTCCGCTGCCGGTATCGGCCACCGACAGCGCGCTGTAATCGGCAACCGGCAAGATGTCGGAGCCGAGCTCCGCGACTTGGTCGGCCCTCACCGAATAGCTCTGGATGGTCAGCGTTCCGCCGCCACCTTCCAGCATCGCGTCGCGGGCGTTGACGGCGAGGTTGATGATGACCTGCTCGAGCTGGCCGGGATCGGCACGGACCGGCCCGAGGTTGCGGCCGTGCTTCACCACGAGCTCAACGGTCTCGCCGAGCAGGCGTTTCAGCAGATGGGACACCTCCGACACAACGTCGGGAAGCTGGAGCACCTGCGGGCGCAAGGTTTGCTGTCGCGAGAAGGCAAGAAGCTGTCGAGTAAGGCCAGCAGCGCGGTTCGAATTCGATTTGATCTGCTGGATATCGTCATAGTCGATGTCCCCGGGCGTGTGCCGCATCAGCATCAGGTCGCAATGACCGATGATCGCGGTCAGGATGTTGTTGAAGTCGTGGGCAACACCGCCGGCAAGCTGGCCGACGACCTGCATCTTGGTGGCCTGCGCGACCTGGCGCTTGAGCTTCGCCTCTTCGCTATTGTCCTTGAGCAGGAGCAGGACCGCGGCATCGCCGAGACCGCGCAGGCCGGCGACCGTCAGCGCGACGGGTTCGGTGGCCTGGTGCGCGAGGCGGACCGCGAGATCGCCCGACATCGCCGGCCCACGGGCATTGCGCCGGACCGCGTCGGCGACCGCCGCCTTATCCTCTTTGACCACGAGGTCCCCGGGATAGACCGGGATTGTGGAGCCCGAGATCGAGGCGGCGTGCCGGAACGCCTTGTTCATGGTGAGGAAGCGGCCGTCGCGGTCGACGAGTGCCAGGCCGATCGGAAGCACATCGAGCAGCGCCTGGAGGTTGGACGCCTGAGCCATTGAGGCGGCGTCGGCGCTGTCGAACAACAGGAATGTGCCCGCCCCGCTCTCGGCGTTCGGGTCTGCCGGAATATGGACCGCCCGCACCGCGCTCGCCGCCTCGCCTTCCGCGCGAAGCCGGGTCTGGTCGTCCTCACCGATTTCCACCAGCTCGCTGAAATGAATGTCGGAGGGGTCCTGATCGGACCGGATCGCGCG
>Ga0310810_10003236_pt1 | contig 17718 bp, 10 predicted proteins | sample NCmetagenome_FD_207641 | JGI IMG/M metagenome (GOLD analysis project Ga0310810, IMG submission 207641) | Soil microbial communities from experimental microcosm in Duke University, North Carolina, United States - NC | ecosystem: Engineered > Artificial ecosystem > Soil microcosm > Unclassified ...
GTCAGTGTTGATGATCTCGCTATAGAACCCGGATTCAGGCACGCCTAACCGATAGTTATAGCGCACCATCGGCGTGGCGTTCACCACGAATGCGACCACGTCGCCCTCTCGCGATTTCCGCAAGAATGAGACCACGCTGTTGTCGGCGTCATGAAAATCGATCCAATCGAATCCATCGTAGGTATCATCGAGTTGCCAGAGCGCCGGTTCGTTTTTGTACGTGTAGTTCAAATGCTGAACCAGCCGTCGAAGTCCGTCGTGCCGCGGCAACTTCAGCAGCTCCCAATCGAGCTGGGTGTCGTGGTTCCACTCGTTAGGTTGACCCAATTCGCCGCCCATGAACACCAACTTTTTTCCAGGATGCCCGTACATCCACGCCAGAAACATCCGGAGATTGGCGAATCTCTGCCACTCGTCGCCTGGCATCTTGGATAACAACGAGCGCTTGCCGTACACGATTTCATCGTGGCTGAGCACGAGGATAAAATTCTCGTGAAACGCGTAGAGCAGCGAGAAAGTGATGTTGCTGTGATGAAACTTTCGGTAAATCGGATCGATGCTCATGTAGTGCAGGAAATCGTGCATCCAACCCATGTTCCATTTGAACCCGAACCCGAGGCCGCCGAGATAAGTGGGACGTGTCACGCCGGGCCATGCAGTTGATTCCTCGGCAATTGTGATGATTCCGGGGAAATGCTCATAACAGACTTCGTTAAATCGTTTCAGAAAATAGATCGCGTCGAGGTTCTCGCGGCCGCCGTAAACGTTAGGGACCCATTGCCCAGCTTTTCGCGAGTAATCGAGGTAAAGCATCGACGCCACGGCGTCCACGCGCAGGCCATCGATGTGATATTTGTCGAACCAGAAGAGGGCGTTTCCGATCAGAAAATTGCGCACCTCGTTGCGGCCGTAATTGAAAATTAGTGTGCCCCAATCCTGGTGCTCGCCCTGCCGCGGGTCCTTGTGCTCGTAAAGAGACGTGCCGTCGAACGCGGCGAGAGCGTGCGCGTCTTTTGGAAAATGCGCCGGCACCCAGTCCATGATCACGCCGATTCCGGCCTGATGGCATTTGTCGATGAAATGACGGAAATCATCAGGCGGACCGAACCGGCTGGTGGGCGCATAATAATGTGTAACCTGATAACCCCACGAACCCTCGAACGGATGTTCTGCAACCGGCAAGAGTTCGATGTGCGTGTACCCCATCTCCAACACGTAGGGCAGTAACGTCTCGGCGAGTTCGAGATAAGTAAGCTGACGATTCCCCTCTTGCCTGCGCCACGAGCCGAGATGCACCTCGTAAATGCTGATCGGACTTTGCGGCCAGTTCTTTTTCTGGCGCGCTTCCATCCATTCGGTGTCGCTCCAAGTGTAACGCTCCAAATCGTACACCATCGATGCAGTGGATTTGCCGTGTTGGTTAAAGAACGCGAACGGATCGCTCTTGAGAAGCACAGGGCCGGTCTGAGTGCGAATTTCAAACTTGTAGTGCGCCCCTTGTTTGATCCCAGGCAAAAACAATTCCCATACGCCCGCGCTTAACAACTTGCGCATTGGATTCACCCGGCCATCCCAATCGTTGAAGTCGCCAACGACGCTGACGCGTTGCGCGTTCGGTGCCCAAACGGCGAAATAAACGCCAGTCGCTTCGCCGATCGTCCGTAAATGCGCGCCTAATTTTTCGTAAATTTTCCAGTGTTGTCCTTCACTGAAAAGATGCAGATCGACGTCGCCCATGATCGGCCCGTACTGATACGCATCCCGCGTCAGCTCTTCTGAGCCGTTCAGTTTTACGACGCGGAGATGGTACGGAACGTCCCGCTCCGCGCCGGGCACAGTGGCGCAAAAGAAACCTTCCTCATCGCTACGTTCCGCAGAGATCGGTTTGGCCGGTTCTCGATCTAGCACGATCTCGATCGCGCGCGCATCCGGGCGAAACACCCGGATCTCCACGTCACCGCCAGCCTTGTGCGGACCTAACACGCTGAAAGGATCAGAATGAGTACCGACAACGAAGCGGCTCATCTCGTCACGCGGCACGCCAGCAATCTCGAAGGCTTTCGCTCGCACCTTTAAGCGTTAAAGCGGATTGCTTCGCAGTGCAACGTTGCAGCTGTCAGCCCGGAAAGAAGAGCTTGCTTCGAGAGCGATGCCCTAAGCGTGTATCGCTCGGTGTGTTCTGCGCGTATCGATTGCGTGATTTCTTTTTATGGGAACACAGGCTCGAGATTGGCAACGGGTGGCCTAAGGCGGCAATCTGCTCTAAAGCAAATCAATCAGGCCATCTGGCAGGACAATCCGAACTTATTTGGCCAACGCCTTAGTCATCTCGCGGGCGTATTGCAAATTACTTCGCGCCAGTTGGAAGTCCGGTTTGAGACGAAGCGCCTCCTCACAGGCAGCGCCCGCTTTGTCGTAGCGACCGAGCTTGTTGTAAGCGGCGCAGATGTTGTTCCAAGCTTCCGCGTAACTCGGTCGCAGTGCGAGTGCTGTTCGGCTCGCGGCGATCGACTCGGCGTAACGCTCTTCGCGATAAAGCTGAAGGCTGAGACCGAGGTAAAACTCCGGAGTCTGAGCCGCCGGTTGATTGACTGCTTGACCATTCGTTCGCGCAAGCAGATCGCGTGCAATGAGGTCTGCTGGACTCAACTCCAGTGCGCCTTGCAACAACGCGCGTGCCTCATCCGCGCGTGAGTGAGAAAGCAGGTAGCGCGCATAGTAAGTGTAGCTGTCGGGGCTCGCCGGTTCAAATCGCAATGCATCCTTGAAATGTTGCTCGGCTGCCGCGCTGTCCTTCGTCGCATCTTCCGCAATCGCGAGATTGATCAAGAGCACGGAATACTGAGGTGTGAACTGTTGGGCGCGATGATAATAATCGAGCGCTCCGGCGTAATCGCCTCTGGCCATCAGCGTATTGCCATAGTTCATCAAACCGCGTCCATTGCGCGGGCTCGTTTTCACGACGTCGTGCCAGAGCGTTTCCTCGGTTTTCCAAACCTTGTTCCTTTGGAACGTAGCGTAAGCGTTCGCGCACAGGAGCAGCACGATCGCGCAGGTCATCGCTATTTTCGCCGTCCTGGCGAATCTGCCTGCGTGATTGATCAGAAGAGACGCTACGCCAGCCATCCCGATTACGAGGCCGATGTAGGGAAGAAATGTGCGGTGGTCATTCATCACTTCGGCCAATGGCAGCAGCGACGTCGGCATCAGTGCGATCAAAAACCAGAGCAAACCGAAACCGATCACGCGCGTCTTTCTAAAAACGGACACGCCGATAGCGATGGCGACGAAAAAGACGCTGAACACGAAGCCCGCCCACAAGTGCGGGTCATCAGTTGTTGTAAAAGGATTGAGGTCGTAATCGGCGGAGAGTCCAGTCGGCCAAAAGAAGGTCTTAAAGTATAGAAAGACCACGTACGGCTGAGTGATGATGTAGTTGCGGGCGTTCGCTGCGCCGGCCACCCATGTGCTCGGGGTCATGTGCTGTACGAGAAGCAACATCGCGCCACAGATCAGGAACGACGGGCCGATCTCTGTGAAATAAGCGAGCGCACGGCGCGCGGTAGTGCGGCTTATGATTCTTCCGTCCGGAAAGAGCAAACGGTAGATCGCGAACAATACAGCGAAGATCGCTGCGGTTGGTTTAGCCAGGATCGCAATAGCTGGCGGCACGATGTAGAGACGTGATCGGCGCAGACGCGGAAAGGCGAAGTAAAGCGCGAAGGATGTGATGACGCCCAACGTCGAGATTACTTCCGACGATGCGATCATGTAGTTAACCGTGTCTGCGTTTGCCGGATGCAGTCCGTACCAGGCCGCCGCGGCAAGCGCGATCCAGCGGTTAGGAGATGAAATTGCCCCGTCATCAAGCAGGCGATTGATAACAAACGCGAGCAACACCGTAAGCACAACGAAGAGCGCGAAGATCGACGCATGAAACCAGAACAGTTGCAGTCCGCCGAGCCGGTAATCAATCGCGAGCAGCGTCGAGACCAGCGGACGATACGATTGATTGCTCGGTAGTGAACTAAAGGTTGTCGCATCGCGGAAGAAGAGCGGAATGTTCCGCAGCTCGCGGATGGACGCGTTGTTTACGATCGTGTGTGCGTCGTCGAAGTGGAAGCTATTGTGAAAATGGTTGGCGTAAGCCGTGAGGAGAGTGATTAACAACAGCGCACCGCCCAAACCCGTGAGGAATTTCTCGCGCGCCACGTTAACTTTCGCTTCCGACATCGAACCAGTCTGCCGCACAGCCGTGTCGGCTGCGGCTGGTAGATTTAAAGGCGGCATGCTTGTCACGACAAGCAAAACCCAAACGCGGGACACAACTCTGCAGTCGGGTGATTGACAGGTCTACGGTCCGTTTGGCCCCGACCGGGGCGAGGATCGGACACGCGCCAATCGATTCGGCAGCGATACTCTCAGACGTGCGCTCGGTCGGATGCCATGTCGCAGGCATCCGACCGAGAATCGAATACAATCGAATACGTTATACGTCCGCCGGCTATGCTACTGTATTTTGTCGATGTTGATCGTCGCGTTGTCGCCAGTCGCGAGGGTAAGTGACAAGCCACCCACAACCACTTGAATGGTATCGGCGGCATTAGCCGAAAACGTAATCATGTCGGTCAAAGACGCGCCGGCACCTATCAATGTGGCGCTCGGTCCTATTCCGACACCATTTACCCGCACTTGTGTGCTGCCCAGCAACGACACCAGCGCGGTCCGCACAGTGTACGTTACACGGTAAACGCCCGTGGAATTTACAGTGAACGTTGTGCTATTCGTTTTGCTGATTGCGGTGCCAACTACGAATTCTGCATGATTGAATGGTATGGGAGAATTAATGCCAATGGTTATGCCACCGTTATTCCAATCAAATAACACGGCGGCCAAACCGCCGGTTTGTCCTGTTGCTCCAGTGGGTCCGGTTGGCCCTGTTGAGCCAGTTGCGCCCATCGGTCCTGGCGCTCCGGTGGGTCCAGTGGCGCCAGTTGCTCCCATCGGTCCCGGGGCTCCCGGCGGTCCGGTGGGTCCAGTTGGTCCAGTTGGTCCAGTAGGACCGGGAGGACCGCCTGCCGGTCCGGTGGGTCCAGTAGGACCCGTAGGCCCTTGCGGACCGGGGGGGAAGCTGCCGACGCTGGCCATCCCCAGCTGACCCGTGCTAGGATCGACGAGCACCGCTTGGTTCGGCGCCTCGGGGTTCATCGGAACGATTCCGGCCAAAAATACCGTGTCATTAACCGCCAGATCGCCTATGCGGATCGTATTTGAATCGCCGCCGACTCCGTCGTTCCCGATGTGAATGTTATTGCTACCAGCGGTAACGTTGCTGCCCGCCAGCGTGCCTAACGCGATGTTGTCACTGCCGGTGGTGATATTGAGTCCCGCTCCAGCGCCCAGCGTAACATTGAGCTCGCCGGTAGTATTCACGCCTGCTAAAGCGCCGAATGCCGTGTTAGCCAGGCCGTCGACGTTATGAAACAGCGCGCCAAAACCGGATCCCACGTTGCCAATGCCTGTTGTGTTGGCAAAAAGAGCTTTGACTCCATTCGCCACATTGTGTGTACCCTCCGTATTATTAAATAGGGCCTGCACACCCATGGCGTTATTTGAGCCGCCAATCGTGTTCTTGTTGAGCGCTCGGTCTCCAAAAGCGGAGTTCCAAACCCCCGTGGTGAGATGTTGCAACGCGCCGGATCCCTCGGCCGTGTTACCATTGGAGAGCGAGGTTTCCGGCCCCTCTACTTCTCCCATGAGGTTTTTGAGAAACGTAGCACGGGGCGAGTCGGAGCCAGGAGCTCTCGGAACAGCTAAAAAAAAGGCCAGCAATATTAAGCTGACCCTGGTGAGAAACAGACTCGTTAGTCTGAATGTTCTGAATGGGATTTGTGTTTTCATTGTTTACCTTTCTTATGTTTTCATGGTTTACCCTTGGTTACCTTTTGCCTTTAAGTTCGGTTCGGAGAAGACGATAGGTCGCTTCGCCTAAGAAAAATTATGCTTCAATTATTTTGCGCTTGTGGCTCTGGATCTCTGCTTCTTGAGCACACTTCTTAAGCATGCGAATTAGCAGCGTGAGAAATCTTTGTGCCGCCGTTTGGTGCTTCGGCCTCACTTCCGTTTTCGCTGCTCCGGTTGTTCCCATCGCACCGGGTACGACCTGGCGCTACAACATGACCGAGGAAATCGGAAAGGGATTGGATCTTTCGAACACAAAAACAGGTCCCGACGGTAAGATCCGTCTGCCGGTCCTGTATCGCCTCGAGGGAACGGAAAACATTGACGGGAAAGAGCTTCTCAAGTTTGAAATGCACCGGGCGGACACGATTACCAACACCGATCTGCTCACGGCTGACGAACACGGGATTATCTGCTGGGCTCGTGTAAATCTCGACGGCGAGTTGGTTAAGTTTGTTCCGCCCCAGACGATGATCGCCGCTCCTCTGAAAAAGGGCGCGTCCTGGAACTTCGATGGCCGGGCCGGCGAACTGAAGGTGCAGCAGCGTTATGACGTCCTGGGCGAAGAAAAAATCGATGTACCCGCGGGACAATTTCAAGCGTTCCACATTCACGGCGAGCAAACGACGCCGAACCGGATGGTAATCGATCGTTGGTTTGCACCCGGGGTTGGAATTGTGAAAGACGTGACGACGATGCAGGACCCCAAAGGGGATTTGCTACAGCGCATTTCGCTTGAAATGGCGGAGGGGCCAAAAATTGTCGACCGCCCAGAAGTTAAATCAGACAGCACACCGAAGCGGCTCCTGGTGAGCCTAGCAAAAAGTCGTTTCGGGAAGCCGATTACGACATTTTCGTCGAACACACCGGAGATTTACGCGCGCTGGCAGGGCCAGCGTTTGCGACAAGGCGCGACGGTCAAGGCTGTGTGGATCGCAGAAAACATCGGAGAAGATTTTCCTCAGGATTATAAAGTCGATGAGGCTTCTGCCCTCGCTGCAAGCCCAACCACACGCGGCGCATTCACACTCGCGAGGCCCGAAGATGGATGGATGCCGGGCGATTACCGCGTTGAATTTTATGTCGACAATGTTCTCGTCGATGCGGTGAAAATGAAGATTTCGCCGTAACCGAGAGAGTCTTGCAGCGTATGCTCCCGTCGGCCGAAAATTACCCAGCCTCGGCAAGCATGTGGAGATCTGCATGCTGGCAGTCCGTGCTTCTCTGGAATAATTCTTGAATCCAAATCAAGCTGTCGGCGCATCGTAACTTAGGAATGAGGTTCTACATCAACAAGATTTCAATCCTTTCACTCGTTGCGTGTCTCGTCGTTGCCGGTTGCCATTTCCCTGGCATCCGAGGCAATGGCCAAATCAAAACGGAGGAAAGACAAGTCGCCGCTTTTGCCAATCTCGACGTGGGCGGCGCCTTCGAAATTGAGTGGCAGAACGGATCGCCCGCTCTTCGAATCACGACGGACGCAAATCTGCTGCCTTACATCGAGGACAACATTTCGGAGGACACACTGCATCTGCGCACGCGCGGCCATCTTTGGCCTACCCACGGAATTAAAGTCGTGATCTCAAGTCCAACGCGGACAGGTGGAAAGATCAGGGGCGCCGTGAAATTAACCGTGAAGCAGTTGAGCGAGCCATCATTTGCTTTGGAAGCTACGGGAGCATCAGAGGTTGTACTCGATGGCAGCGTCGATCGACTTCTGGTGGACATGACCGGCGCAAGTCAGTTAGCAGCCGATGAATTGAAAGCAAAGACTGCCGAAATCTCCACCACCGGCGCTGGAGACGCGGAGGTTGCAGTCAGCGATTCGCTGAAAGTAGTGATCACTGGCGCAGGCAAGGTGACCTACTCTGGCAATCCGCCAACGATCAAGAAACAGATCACCGGCGCCGGCTCAATCCGCCATAAGGACTAGCCTTCTGGTTGTAGAGGCGCTCGCCGCGGCGAACGTTAAGGATCGAATTGCATGCCACAGGTTCATTGATGGTTGAACCTCCTCTGTGTTTTCCTATTGCACTGCAGGGGTCGGAGTGCGAAATGCAAAGGCCTGAGGAGATAAAATGATAATGCGCAGATTCCTTTTCTTTTTCGCATTCCTGCTCGTGGCCAGTCTGGCAAAGGCCGGTGACGAAAGATCGATCAAAAACCTGGCCAAAGCCCTGACAGGACTTTCGTCCGACGTTGATCCAGCTGAAGCGGAGGCAATCTCTTATACAGCGCATACGACCGCGCGCCGACTCAAAAAAGAGTATCGTGTCGCTCTCAACCCGGAGTTTACAGTGTTCCTCTACAATGTCGGACTGCGAAAGCGCGGTTGGTGCGGACATTGGGCCCAGGACATCGGGGAAGAGTTGATAAAACTCGCGCCCAAGACGCTCGTCCTCCACTGGGGTGAAGCGTATCCCAATACATCGAGCGAAAATAATGCGCTGGTCGTGACGGCGCGTAATCAACCGTTCAAAGATGGGATCATCCTCGACGGTTGGCGCAGGGCCGGTCGATTATTCTGGTGCCCGGTCATAAAAGACGACGAATACGAAGTGGAACAACACTACGGTCATTCTGGGATCACTGTTTGGAAAGAAAACATGAAATGGAGTGCCTGGCTCCAGGATTACGGAACCGCAGAAGAGCAACCTAAAGCAGCGAACGCTTCACGCTGAAGCGCGTTCCACAGCAGAGTTTTTAGGCGCCACGGCGCCCCGACTGAAAATTAGCGTTTCACATTAACGCCATGCACATTTCAAAAGTGCAAGAGGTGAATGTTCAGTCCGAAAAGGCGGAGGAATACAAGCCGCCAACTGAAGAGACTGCCTGGAGCCGCATAAAAAAGGCGTTCGGTCCGATCGCGGTCGTGGGTGTCGTGATCGCAAAATTTTTGGCGAAGTTCAAATTCGTCCTGCCCATCCTGTTGAAATCCGGCGGCACAATGCTGCTGATGATCTGGGTTTACATGGAACTGTGGGGATGGCAGTTCGGAGTCGGCTTTGTCCTTCTTTTACTCGTCCACGAAACGGGCCATTTGATTGTCGCCAAAAAATTTGGACTCAAGGTAGGCGCACCTGTCTTTATTCCGTTTATGGGCGCGTTCATCGCGCTCAAGGAAGCGCCGCGCAATGCGTGGATGGAAGCATGCGTGGGTATCGGTGGGCCGTTGCTCGGAAGCGTAGGCGCATTGGTCTGTCACGCCATGGGTGAATTCTTTGCCGCCCCGATTTTCATCGCGCTGGGATGGTTCGGATATTTCCTGAATCTGTTTAACCTCACGCCGGTTGGAATGTTGGACGGCGGGCGCATCGTGACCGCGTTGTCACGCTGGCTTTGGTTGCCCGGCTTTGCCTTACTCATTTGGTTTGGATGGAAATTTCCAAACTTCATCATCTGGCTAATAATTCTTCTGTCACTGCCACGGATCTATTCACTCTTTCGTAAGCGGACGGAGGAAGAACAGCGTTATTTCGAAGTCACACCATCCCAGCGATGCATAATGTCGGTGTTGTACTTTGGATTGATCGCCGTTTTGCTTTTCGGCATGTACGTGGCACAACACGATTTGAACGAACATGGCGTTCGCTCGCACGGTCACGGACGCGACGTCATCGTTCAATAGTCAAGCTGCCGTTGCCGCAAAGACCTTTTCCGGTTCCAGACCGATTTTCTTCAGAATAGCCAGGAAACGTTTGTCTGAACGCAGAGGAGTGAATTCGGGCGCGATACCTACGAGGTGCACCGACGAGGAGTGTTCGTCGCACGCACGTTCCAGATCACGAATGGTCTCGTCACATGCACCCAGCGCGACGTGGACGTGTGCTGGAACGTCGCCTGCCGTGTAAAGCCGATTTGCAGTGGCGGCTTCAAGTGTTTCCAGTGCTTCCTTGCGCCGGTTCATACGCGCATAGGTGATGGCCAAACCAATCGGCAACCTGCCGCTGAGACTCTCCGACCTCTTGTACAAGGAAATGGCTTCATCGAAACGCCCCATTTCGCGATACAATGCGGCGAGCAATGGCTCGCCGTAGGCAAATGCCGGGTCCAATTGCAGGGCGCGCTCGCCGGCGGCGATCGCTTCATCGTAAAGACCGAAGTAACGATAAAGCTCGCACGCGGAATTATTCACCCACAGCGACGCCGGATCGATCTTCGACGTGCGCTGCAGGTAAGCTAACGCCTGCTCGCGATCGCCACGCGCGCCATAAAACGCCGCGATAAAATAATTCGACGACGTCGAGTTTGGATCGATTTCGAAAGCACGTTTGTATTCCGCCTCCGCGCCATCGAGATCCCAGTCCAGGATGCGCTTTGCTTCGGCCAAATAAACGTGAGCTTCGGCCTCTTCGTCGTCGATCCTGAGCGCGTTAGACGCGGCTTCGCGCACCTTGGAATAACCTTCCAACGGCGATACATAGACATCGGATAGCCACAGCCAGGACTTCGCAATGCCGGTCCAAGCCCGCGCGAATCGCGGATCTTTGTCGAGCGCTCGCTCGAAAAACTCCAGACTTTTTCGCAGTGCTTCCTCGCCGCTTTTGTCCGACAAGAACAAGCCTTGAAGATAAAGATCATAGGCTTCCATGCTCTGCGCGCGCGGCGTTGTTGGCGTAATTGCTAATTTCAGCTTCAGCGCGTCGACAATCGCGCATGTAATCTCATCTTGGAGCGCAAAGATTCCCTGGAATTCGCGCTCGAAAGTTTCCGACCACAAGGTGAATCCCTGGCAGCATTCGGTCAGTTCGGCAGTCACACGAATCCGATTGCCGTCTCGTCGAATGCTCCCTTCAACCACATGTTCGACATTGAGTTTGCTTGCGACTTCGCTCAGTTCCGCGTCGCGATCTTTGAACCAAAACGATGAACGCCGCGCAGCCACCCTCAGATTATCCACCTTGGAAAGCGCGGTGATAATTTCCTCGGAGATGCCTTCACCAAGATAATCGCGCTCCGGCCCCGCACTCAGGTCCTTAAATGGCAGAACTGCAATCGACCTTTCCAAAGTGGACGGCTCGACAGTATCGATCCGGGCTTGTGGTGCGCGATCTGGCGTGCGCACGATTCCATATCGAGTGAAATCGAAGAACCACGAAAGTGTAAGCGCCACCGGAAATCCAAGCACAATCAGTACGACGAAGATTCGAACCACCCAATTTGGGATATCGAACACCGGAAGAACCTGCGCGAGACCTTGAGCGAGCGCCCAGCCGCCTACCACATACGCGATTGCGACGCTGTACACCTTTCTTCGCTTTAGCTCGGCAAAAAAGTCTTCGAGATTCACGGGTTGGTCAGGATTGGCAGCAAGCCTCCGTATTTGCTCCTCGGTTGGCAACGGGAACTTTGGCCGGGGCTACAAAACGGACTTTTTAAGGCGTGTCCTGCGCGATTAATTTCTGGAAACGCGGATCGTCGCGAAGCGGATCCCATTCCCAGCGATATTTCAAGTCGTTGACAGTGATAGCGTAGTCGGCGCTGTCAACGGCACCGGGCGTCTTGAGAAGACGTTCGATCAACGGAATAGCCAAATCATTTTCTCCGACCCGAGCGTAGATAAGGGCGAGATAGCCGCTCAAAAGAGAACCGTCGACCGCATCTTTCGATTCCGGTTTGAGTTCAACTGCGCGCTTTCCTTGTGCGATGGCATCGTTCTTTCGGCCCATCAACGCGTAAAGCCAGCCCAGGCTCGCGTGCCGCTCCGCGCTTTGCGGTGCTTCTTTCACCGCTGCCTCAAAGGCTGGTCTTGCCTCTTCGAACGCCTTTTGAGCGTTTGCATTGTCTCCCTGCGCAAGACATGTGCAGCCTTCCAGGAAGACTTTTGGAGTCAACCCGGCGTTACTGTAAGAAATTTCATTGGCGGACGATGTTTCCAAAGCTTTTTTGGCCGCGGAATAATCGCGCTGCAACATGGCCACGTCCCATCGGGCTGCGGTGACGCTGCCATCTGGATCAACGCTGGCGGGCATTTCATCGAGCAACGACTTCAGCAGACCAGTGTCTCCTTTCCACTGGAAATGGACGTAACCCCTTTGGATTTTGGCCACCAGCGATGTCGGAGCCAGGGCGCGCATTTGATCTGCCCAACGCGCCGCCTCCGGCCATCGCCGCATTGATGAGTTCGTATACAAAAGTTCACGAGCAGTGCTGGGATTTTGCGGATCGAGCTTGGCAACCTGTTCGTAGGTTTCGAGCGCCGCTTGCCATTTGCCCTGTCGACGCTCGATCGCCGCGATTAGCCGGCGTGTATCCGCGTTACTCGGCGATAAACGGGACGCAATCTCGAATTGCTCCAGGGCTTTGTCGTAATCCTGGTCCATCCAGTAAATACACTGGCCGAGTGCGAAGTGACCTTCCGCAAGGTTCGGTTGCAACCGAAGGGCAGTTTCCGCTTCGGCACGGGCTTTCGTTTTCCAACTGTCGGTCGGTTCGTAATAACGAAAAACCTCAGCACAAACGGAGGCGAGTCGCGCGTGAGCGAGCGCGAAATTCGGATCGAGTTCGATTGCCTGCATGTAAAGCTGTTCGGCGGTCCTGTAATCCTCCAGCAGCGTATCGGGGTTGTGCGAGATCTGGTTCGCGCGCAGATAAAAAACGTAGGCATCGGCGTTTTGTGTTGGTTTCGTTTCAACACTCGTTTTTTCTTTTGGTGAAAGCGTGGCCTGTAAAGAGTCAGCGATCATTTTTGCAACCTCGGCTTCTACGCCGAAGATGTCGGTCAACTCGCGGTCGTAACTTTGCGCCCAGAGATGCGCATCGTCGTCGGCCCGGATCAACTGCACGTTGATGTGCACGCGATCGCCGGCCTTCTGAACGCTGCCTTCGAGTACATGGCTCACGCGCAACTGGCGCGCGATCTCAGGCAGATTTTCCGGCGCGCTGTTGTAGCGCGCGGTGGAAGTACGAGAGATCACGCGAAGCCCGCTGATCCGCGACAGCGTGGTGATAATTTCGTCCTGAATACCCTGTGCAAAAAAAGCGTTGTCTTTTTCCGGACTGAAATTCTCGAACGGCAACACCGCTATGCCCTTCTCCTCAGGAAGGGTCGGTACCGATTTCTGTCGGGAATACAGCCAGGTGCTCACCGCGGCGACAGCAAGCAAAACGATTGCCGCGATTGACAAATACATTGCCCGAAACTTCTTCAAACCACGGGCCGCCGCGGCTTTGGCCGCTTCTTCCGATTGCGATTGCCGTACTATTTTTGGCAATTCAGGATTCCCAATGCTGTCCCCGTAGAAATTTACGAGGAAGAGAGGAACGCCGTGCTTTACGGCGCATTGCCCTAAATCATGCAAATACGGACCCCATTCTCGCGAGTGTCCCAAATCTTCCGCGACCCTTTTAGACAACAGAATGTGTCCGTCGTCTCCGCAATCCATGACCCGTTGAGCAAGGTTGATCCCGGCGCCGGCAACGTTCGCTGAATCGTTTACGTCGCGAACTTCATTGATCGGTCCACTGTGAATGCCCATTCGCAGCTTTAGCCGTGGATATTCCTTTAACTTTTTGCTGATCTCGATCGCACACCGCACGGGCGCTTCCGGACTGTCAAAAAAAACGAGCGCCATTCCATCGCCCACAGGAAGTCGGATCAGCTTCCCTGCTTCTTTGGCGCTGCGGACCTGCTCGTTACTACGGACAATTTCAGTCAGCTGTTCCTGATATTGACGCTGCTCATCGAGAAGCTCAGTAGAATACGCAACCAAATCCATAAACAGAACGTGACCAATCTTTAATCGGACTGTTCCTGATTCGGAGGGCATGGGCGCAATCTTCCGCGATGTTTGCGATTTCTGAAACCCTATTTCCGTGAAGGGCTGTCAATAAGTCAGCTCCGACGTTGCTGTCGATGTTGTGCTAAAATTATCGAATGCCATTTGAGCTTGAATCCAACTTCAAACCTCGCGGCGATCAGCAGCAGGCGGTCGCCAAGCTATTGAAGTCTGTCGAGGCGAGAAACCGCCATCAGACATTGCTCGGCGTGACCGGTTCAGGCAAGACTTTCACCGTCGCCAATGTCATCCAAAAACTGGACAGGCCCACCCTCGTCATTTCGCACAATAAGACCCTCGCCGCCCAGCTTTACTCAGAGTTCAAGCAATTCTTCCCGCGTAACGCGGTCGAATATTTCGTCAGCTATTTCGATTATTACCAGCCAGAAGCTTACATCCCTCGCTCCGACACCTACATCGAGAAGGATTCCTCCATCAACGAAGAGATTGAGCGGTTGCGCCTGTCGACCGCGAGCGCGCTGCTTTCACGACGCGACGTTATCGTCGTGGCAAGCGTGTCTTGCATCTACGGAGTCACGTCTCCGGAAGACTATGCGCAGATGTTGCTCACTGTGAAATACGGACAGCACATCAGCCGCGAAGCGGTGCTCAGCCGGCTGATCGATATGCTATACGAGCGCAACGACGTGAACTTCGCACGCGGCAGGTTCCGTGTGCGCGGCGACGTGGTTGAGATTTATCCTGCGACAGCCGATGAAGAAGGAATCCGGCTCGAGTTTTTCGGTGACGAGATTGATGCGATCCGGCGTTTTGATCCGCTGACCGGTCACACGCATGAATCGTTAAACTTCATCACATTTTTCCCAGCCAAACAGTTCGTAACTCCTGCGGACAAGCTGAATCGTGCGCTACGCACCATCCGTGAAGAGCTTGAGCAACGCATCATTGAACTCGAATCCAAAAACAAACTTCTCGAGGCGCAACGGCTGCGAATGCGCACCGAATACGATTTGGAGATGTTGCAGGAAATGGGTTTTTGCAGCGGAATTGAAAATTATTCGCGGCATTTGTCCGGACGGCCTCCCGGGTCACGGCCTTACACCATCATCGATTTTTTTCCGGACGATTTTCTCACGGTAATCGACGAATCGCACGCCACGATCCCCCAGATCGGCGGGATGTACGAGGGCGACAGATCACGCAAAACTGTGCTTGTAAATTACGGATTCCGTCTGCCCAGCGCGCTCGATAATCGCCCGCTCGATTTTGATGAATTCATGAAATTGACGGACCAGACGATTTATGTGAGCGCGACGCCGGCAGAATTCGAGATTCAAAACAGCGTCGTCGGCAACAAACAATACTTTCCCCATAAGCGACAGCGCATTGGGAAGGAAGAACTAGTCCCGTTCGTATTGCCTGGCGAAGAAGGCTTAACGCGCAACTCCAATAAATCGCGAGCAGGCTTCCAACGGTCAACGTCCAATTCAGAAGTACGCGTTTCGCCCACGGATGACCCGCCGGAAAAATTTGACGTACATACGCCCGGCGCGCCGCTCGTGGTCGAGCAGATCATTCGTCCTACCGGATTGCTCGATCCGAAAATCACGATGAAGCCACTGAAGAATCAGATCGACGAAACGATTGAGCTTTGCCGTCAGCGCGTTGAAAAAGGCGAGCGTATTCTGGTGACGACGCTGACCAAACGAACCGCGGAAGATCTGGCCGATTATCTGCGCGATGTGGGATTGAAAGTACGCTATCTGCATAGTGACATCGACGCGATCGAGCGGGTGGAAATTTTGCGCGGATTACGCGCGGCCGAGTTCGACATTCTCGTCGGTATCAACTTGCTTCGCGAAGGACTCGATCTGCCCGAGGTTTCGCTGGTGTGCATTCTGGACGCGGACAAGGAAGGATTCTTGCGCAGTCAGACGTCCCTCATTCAGACTGCCGGGCGCGCCGCGCGGCACATCAACGGTGAAGTGGTGCTTTTCGCCGACACGATCACGCAAAGCATGGAAGCTCTGATATCGATTTCCGAATATCGGCGAGCCAAGCAGATGGAGTATAACGTAACGCACGGCATTACACCGCAAACGGTCCGGCGCGCCGTCCAGGAAAGTCTGCATACAATTCTGCGCGGACGCGAAGTTGAGTCGTCGGTGATCCGCGAGACCGGTGGCGACTTCAACCTATCGGAATTGCTGCGCGAATTAGAAGAGGAAATGCAAGAGGCTTCGGCAAATCTTGAATTCGAGCGGGCCGCGCTACTGCGCGATCAGATCATGGAAGTAAAAAGCGGCTCCGGGCTGGCAAAAATTGAACCGAAGCGCCGACCCACAAGATACTCGTCCCGCAGTCGCGGGACCGGGCGCCGTCGGTCGCGTGTTTGAGGCGCCTTCTGGGGAGCACAGGCTGCCAACCTGTCCTTTTCGGTAGCCTGCCGAAAAGCTTATCGAATGTGTGTCTGCGACAGCGCATTCAGTCGTCGGCAGGCTGCCGACGACAACAGGCTGGCAGCCTGTGCTCCCCGGAGTTACCGCCATCACACTCTGTTGTAATCAACCCAACACAATGCGATGAGAGCATCAATGCCGAAGACGAAAACCAAATCGGAAACCGCAAACATATACGCGGTGGTCGGCTCTGATGAGGCTGAAGTGAAACACGCGGCGGCAGAGCTGGCGCAGAACCTGGTCCCCGACGACTCTGGCGATTTCGGCTTGGAAGTAATCGATGGCGTCGCAGACAACGCTGATCAAGCAGCCGGGCGAATTCGATCAGCGATCGAGGCGTTGCAAACCCTGCCTTTCTTCGGCAGCACAAAGGTGGTGTGGCTGAAAAATGCGAACTTCCTTGGCGACGACATCAAAGCGCGCTCAAACGCGGTGCAAACTGCTCTGGAAGAATTGTCTGCGCTAATCGATGACGGTATCGGTCCAGGAGCCATTCTGTTGATCAGCGCTACAGAAGTGGACAAGCGGCGCTCGTTTTACAAGGCGTTAGCGAAACGCGCGGAACTTCAGGTTTTTGATCGGCTCGACTCTGCGCGGGCCGGATGGGAAGAAGAAGCAACTGAAATCGTTCTGGGCCGTGCTAAAAAGCGAAAATTACAATTCGATGAAGCTGCGCTTGAACTGTTCGTTTTACTGACCGGAGGTGATACACGACAAATCGATAACGAGTTGGAAAAGGTTGACACCTTCCTCGGGAAAGATCGCGCAGTGGGTGTCAAACTTGTTCGTGAGTTGGTCCCGTTATCACGTGCGGGAGTAATTTTTGAACTGAGCAACGCACTGAGCGTACGGGACTTGGAACTAGCGCTGATGCTCGTGCGACGTTTGCTGGAGCAAGGTGAAAAGGCCGTGGGTATTTTGCTGGCTGCAATTGTCCCAACGATTCGCAATTTGCTACTGGCAAAAGATCTTATGGAGCAGCACGACATTCGGCGTCCGCATTCGCCCTTTCAATTCATTGCTGCCATGAACCGGCTGCCCGCAAAAGCAACGGAGCATTTGCCTCGCAAGAAGGACGGATCAATCAACGCGTACAGTCTGGGCATCGCCGCCCAACACACGAACCAATTCGATAGCAGTGAATTAATCGAAGCCATGCGCGCCTGCCTCGATGCAAACGTTAAACTTGTGACCACACAGCTCGATCACGAACTGATTCTGACAGAAGTCGTCGTAAGGTTGCTTCGACGTTAATCGATGGCGTCTGACATAGACGCCGTGCAAACTTAAACGGTGCCTTCTTGCCTTCGTGCCACCGGGCCGACGTACGGAATATCCCAGCGTACGCCCGTGAAAGCTTTAACCGTTGCGACAATCCACACAACCAGAAACGCTATGTGAACGAGCGCCTGAATAATTCCCCAAAAAAACACCAAAATTCCACCAATTGCCGGAATCGACCAAAGGATTAGGAACAGGATTTTTGAGACGATGTTAAACAATAACCAAGCACCGCCAAAGATAATCGATTGCATCGCGTAGAAGCGCACAAACGCATC
>Ga0310810_10003240_pt1 | contig 17707 bp, 13 predicted proteins | sample NCmetagenome_FD_207641 | JGI IMG/M metagenome (GOLD analysis project Ga0310810, IMG submission 207641) | Soil microbial communities from experimental microcosm in Duke University, North Carolina, United States - NC | ecosystem: Engineered > Artificial ecosystem > Soil microcosm > Unclassified ...
CCGCGTCATCATACCGTCGCATCTCGCTCTCGCGAGGCCACGCGGTACGGACCGGGACCGTGACGCTCTGCTCGGCGCCGTCTCTGACGATGGTGAGCGGAACGGAGGCGCCGGGGCGATATTGGCGGAGCATCGCGCTGAACGTCTCCTCGTCGCCGGGTTCGCTGGCGCGCACGGGCCGGCCCTCGACGGCGACAATGAGGTCGCCGACGTGCAGCGGCAGGGCCGAATCGATGACTCGCGTGACGCGAACGCCGGTGCGCCCGCGCACGTGGAGGTGCTCCGCCAGCGCCGGGGTCAGCACCTGGAATCCGATCGCCAGCCACGCCTTGCGCGCCTCCAGCGGTGGGTCGTCTGTGTGCGGCGTGCGAAGGTCCACGATCGCCAGACGGTGCTCGGATCGACGGTCAACGGAAACCAGCACGCTCGCCGAGCCGTTCACGAGCGCTGCCGCTGTTCTCTTGCGCAGGTCTTCGGCGGATTGAACCGGGTTGTCGTCCATGGCGACGATGACGTCGTCTGGCGCGAGCGGCGGTTTTGCCTGCTGCGCGGCGCCCCCGGCGCGGACGCTGAGCAACCGCACGCCGTCCGATGATGTGCGGCCAAGATCCCGTGCGGACGTCGCCGTGAGGTTCGACGCCACCATCCCCCACTCCGGCAATTCCACCGGCTCTCCGCGGGCCGCGGAGCGCTCACGCGGGGTAACGGTGATCTTGCGCAGCGAGCCATTGCGCAGCAGCTGGATCGTTGCTGGACGGCCCGGCGTGAGCGCTGCCATTGCCTGATTCACGAGCGGGACCTGCTCGTCGAACGCGACGTCGACGCGTGCGCCGCCGATCGCCGTAATGATGTCGCCGCTGGTGATGCCGGCTGCCGCTGCGGGAGAATCCTCCTCCACCGACGCGACCAGTGCGCCGTGCTCCGTCTGGGTCGTCAACCGCGGCTGCACGTCGAGACCAATCCAGCCGCGGGTCACGTGACCGCGATCGATCAGCTCCTTCACGACGCTCTTTACGAGGTCGCCCGGAATTGCGGCGCTCAGGCCGTAGCTCAATTCGTTGACGCCGACGATCCGCCCGTGCAGGTCGACGAGCGGCCCTCCCGAGTTGCCCGGGAAAATCGCGGCGTCGTGCGCAATCCAGCGCACGATGCTGCCCACGTCTTCCCCGTCGAGGCTGACACCGGACGTCATCGCGCGCGGCAGCACCATTTCGGTGTTGCTGACGATCCCGAGCGTCACCGATTGCGAGATGGCCAGCGGGCTGCCGAGCGCGAGCACCGCCTCGCCTCTCGCGAGAGACGCCGAATTGCCGAACGCGGCAGCCGAAAAGGCGCGCGGCTTCTCGGGACGCAGTTTCAGCACCGTGATGTCCGACAAGGGATCGGTGCCGACGACGTCTGCCGGAATCTCTTCGTTCGTCGAGAGCGAACACCGGACGCGTCGCGCGTGCCCGGCCACATGGTGGTTGGTGACGACGTAGCCGTCAGCCGACACGATCGTTCCGCTGCCGAACACCTCGGTGCGCCACTCTTTGCCGGCATTGAACGCCGCCGTGACGACTTCGATGCGCACGACGCTCGGGTAAATCGCCGACAGCGCGGCATCGATCTGCTCGCGCGACGCCGATTGCGCAGACGCCGCTGAGGCCGTGAGGAGGACAACGGCGAAAGGGATGAGCCGGTGCACGGGCGCATCTTCTGCCGTTGGAGCCGTCGCGGTCAAGCTCCCTTACGGCAGATCCTCGCCACGCCTGTCAGCGCCGATTCAGTTCATCGAGCGCGCGTTTCAGCTCTTCGAGCTTCTGCCCGGCTTCGGCGAGCCGGCCTTCGGCGGTCAGCCGCTGGTAATCCGCCAGCGCCGCGGCGGCGCGCGCAATCAGCGCCCGCTCGTCGGGCCGCGGAGCCGCGGCAGACTGAGGCGATACCGACTGGGCTGGCGCCGCGGTGCCCGTCGCCGTTGCCGGAACGGAGATGCCGGCCGACGTGCCGTTGCCGAACAGCGCGGCGAGCGCCTCGTCGAAGGTCGGTGCGTACGCCAGCTTGTCCTGCATGGCGAGCACGATCAGCCGGAGTTCCGGCATCGGACTGCGTTCGGCCTGCAGATAGATCGATTCCACGTAAAGCAGCGCGCGCCCAATCGGGATGACGAGCAGTGACCCGCGCCGGACGTGGGAGCCCTGTTGATTCCACAGGGACAGCTGCCCCGAGAGTTGCGGGTTCTGATCGATCCGCGCCTCCACCTGCAGCGGGCCGTCCACGAGCCGTGTCTTTGGAAAGTCGTAGACGATGCCCTCGCCGTAGTGCTCGCCGTCGCTCCGGCCGGCAATCCAGCCGATCAGATTGTTCCGATTCGCCGGGGAAAACGGCAGCATCTCGACGAACTCGGCGTTGGTCTCTCCCGGGAGCTTCATCACGATGAAGTTCGGCTCCGTCGCGGCGCTCGAGGACGTCGACTGCTGGGCCGTCGCCGCGTCGGTTGCAACCGTCCAGAGATCCTCGCGGTTGTAGAACACCTCCGGATCGGTCATGTGGTAGAGGCCGTAGACGTCGGCCTGAAGCGACAGGAGGAGCTCCGGGTACCGCACGTGCGCCCGCAAGTCCGGAGGCATGCTGGCGGCGTCCTTGAACAGCGTCGGAAACATCGTCCGGTACGCGGAAATAATCGGGTCGGTCCCATCGAACACGTAGAACGTCGTCGATCCGTCGTACGCATCGATCACCGCCTTGACGCTGTTGCGGACGTAGTTGACCTGTTCTCCGTCGACCCGATACACCGTCGAGTACGGGTAGCGGTCCGACATCGTGAAGGCGTCGATCATCCACGCGAGCCGTCCGTCCTGCCTCACGACGATGTAGGGATCGTCGTCGAACCGGAGGAACGGCGCGAGCGCCTGGACGCGCTCGCTCACGTTGCGCCGCATCAGGAGACGGCTGTCCGCGGTCACGTCGTCGCTGAACGGGAGCTTGGCCACGTCGCCGCGCTCCATCGCGATGAGCAGTTTGCGTAGTGTGCCGCCGACGCGGATCCCGCTGTCAGCAGCGTACGACGTGAGGCTGTTGGACTGCCCTTGCGGATAGTTGAATTCCTGCTGCCGCGTTTTGACGTAGACGTCCGTGTTCGTCGTCTCGCCAAAGTAGATTTCGGGCCGCGTGACCATGAGGCTCGGCACCTTGCTCAGCACGGGCATGTCCTTCAGCAGGAGGTCCGGCAGCCCCTCTGGAGTGAACCCGTTGACGTAGTTCATCGTGATGCCGTAGCCGTGGGTATAGATCAACCGCTCGTTGATCCAGTTGCGGCTGCTCACGGGAAGCTTTTCGACGTTCAGCTCCCTCGCGGCGAGCATGACCTGGCGCGGCTTGCCGTCGATCGGGTAACGGTCGATGTCGATGTCCGGGAAATCGTAGTAGGTGCGGATCTCCTGCAGTTGCCGCAGCGTGTCCTGCAGCACGCGCCAGTCCCACAGGCGAATGTTCTGGATCGTCGCCTGATTGTTCGCCGGGTCGGCGGCCTCGACGGACATCTCGGCGGGAAACGGCTGCTGAATCAGGCGATTCAGGCCGTACGCCTGCCGCGTGAGCGCGATGTTGTGCTCGATGAACGGACGTTCCTTCACGAGCTCGTTCGGCTTGACGATGAAGCTGCTGACATACGCGGCAGTGAGGCCGATCGCGACATACGCGAGGACGGCCGGGATACTCGCGAACACCAGCCAGCGGAACGTGCGGCGTGTCGCGGCGCCGACGAGTGCGACGAGTCCGCCAACGAGGAGCAGCGCGGCGATGAGCGTCATGCCGCCGATCGCGATGTGCGCGTCGGTGTAGCCGGCCCCGGTGAAGATGGTGTGCTCGTCGAACAACAGGTCGAACCGATTGAGCCACACGCGCACTGCCAGCGCGATCATGCCGAACGACCACGTGAACGCGACCCCGCGCGGCGCCTCGGCCGACCTGCGCCGTCGCGCAACGCGCGCAGCGACGCGCGCCGTTCCCGAGACGGCAGCAGCCAGCAGGGCCATCACGATCAGCACGATGGCGAGCGTGATGAGCCAGCCGGAGATCGCCTGCCAGGCTGGCAGGGAGAACAGATAAAACGTGATGGGACGTCCGAAGATCGGGTCGACGCTGCGATCGGCAGCCGATACGAACATCGAAGCCGTCGGGCGGCCGTACCACCAGAGCGCGAAGGTCGGCCAATCCGCCGCCATGCTGGCAGCGGTGGCGAGCGCGATAGCCGCGGAGAACGCGCCAGCGAGGAACCGCAGGACCGGGCCGACCGGAATGCGCACGGGCCGGCCGTTCACCATGATGAAGCCGCCGCTGCCGGTGGCGGCCAGTTCCGGCGGTTCGAGCAGGAGGAAGCCGCCAAACAAAATGGCAAAGGTCAGAATGCCGAATGCGAGAAAGACGGTTGCCTCCAGCGAAAGCGTCTTCCAGAACACCTGGCCGTAGCCGAGCGAGTCGAACCAGAGCGCATCGACGTAGAACGAGAGCAGCGTGCCGCCGGCGAAGAACAGCACCAGGAGTGCGATGACCAGCCAGAGAAGCGGCCGCCTCCGGCGCGGCACCGGGTGCATGGGAGGCGTGTCGATGATGTCTGCGGGATGCATGAACCCGCGTTACCAGGGCGGCAGCGTCATGTAGAGAAACTCCTTCAGGTAGGCGTCCTGCGATTCGAGCAGGTCCGCCGCCGTGCCCTCGAACAGTATCCGCGCGTCGTGCAGCACCATGAAATGCGCGGTGCCCGTCTTGTCGGCATCCGCCTCGAGGATTTCGACCGAGCCGTCAGGCCGGCGGTGCGCCTCGTGGGTGGCGACGTAGTGGGCATCGCGGATCTGGTGCGTGACGATGATGGAAGTCACCCGCTCGAGATCGCGCAGCTTCACGATCTCGTCGTTGACGCTCGAGGCGGTGATCGGATCCAGCCCTGTCGTGGGATCGTCCACGAGGAGCAGACTCGGACGCGAGGCCATGGCGCGCGCGAGCGCGACGCGCCGGCGCTGGCCGCCAGAGAGCTCGGACGGCATGCGATCGGGATAATCGGCGAGTCCGACGAACCCAAGCACCTCCATCACGCGCGCATGGACCTCGTCGAGCGGCATCTTCGTCTCTTCGTAGAGCCGGTACCCGACGTTCTCGGCAACCGTCAACGAGTCGAACAGCGCGTTCTCCTGGAAGGACATGCCGATGTCCGCCCTGACCCGCATGAGGTCGCGCTCCGGCATGCCGTCCACCCGGTGCCCGTTGACGAAAATGCGCCCGGAATCCGGGCGGATCAGCCCCAGAATCAGCTTCAGCATGATCGACTTGCCGCTGCCGCTGGCGCCGAGCACGATCCACATGGCGCCGGTCGGCACGCTGAAGCTGATGTTCTGGAGGATCACGTGTTCGTCGAACGCAAACGAGACGCGGTCGAAGACGACGGCGGGGGCCGGCGGAGTGTCCTGCGACATCGATCCCTGAAATTATCCCCCATCCGCCGCCGCTGTTATCGCCGCGGGATGGGATCCCCGGTTTTGTGCTCCTTGATCTGATAGGCCAGGAACTGGTGAATCGCCGCAACCGCCTCCGCGCTGTCCGTTCGAATCACCAGCCGGCCGCCGCCCGCCGTTTCTTGGTAGCTGTAGTGGATATCCGTTTTGAGCCGCGCCATTTCTCTAACCCCTGGCGGCACCACGCCGTGCGTGGCAAACGGGCTCGAGAAGTCGCCGCGTGCGAAGTCCTCTTCGATCATCTTCAGGTGCTCGCGGATTGACGTCCGCGTCGCGTCGTCGTTTGTGTCCCTTGCATCGAGACTGATCGTGCCGCCCCCCGTCTCGATCAGGAAATGATGTACCGCAGCCATCTGGTCGAAGTGCATGCCCGGCTGCATCTGGTGCTGCTGGCCTGTCGGCAGGGTTGCCGCTATCACGAGTGCGCAAATCAGCATGTGCCCTCCTGTGCCCATGCTCCACCCTGGAGCGGTTCCAGGGTCAACGGACCAGCGCTTTGCGCCTGGAATCATTCCAGGGTTTACCATGTTGAGCATGGAGCCCACGACCTTCACGATCAAAGAAGCGGCGGCGCGCGCCGGCGTCAGCGCAGACACGATCCGGCATTACGAGCGAATCGGTGCGCTGCCGCGGGCGCCGCGCACCGCCAGTGGATACCGGCGGTACTCGGACGCGTCACTCGCTCAGGTCGCCGTCGTGCGGAATGCGGTCCGCCTCGGTTTCCCGCTGAAGGATCTCGCGGCCTTTTTCGACGCGCGGGCGCAAGGCCGCCCGCCATGCCGATCCGTCCGTGCCGCAGGCCAGCGCCTGCTGGATGGACTCGACCGGCAACTGACCGAGCTGGCCGAAGCACGCGCGGCACTCGCACGAATGCTCACCCAATGGGACGCGGCGCTTGCCAGGACGCCCGAGGGGTGTGCGGCGCACCTGCTCTCGTCCCTGGCGGACCTTCCGGTGCAGCCCGCCCGGCGGCGTCGCACGGTCAGAGCGTCCGCTTGAACAACCGCGTCGAGCGTCGTGCTCTGAACCGACAACGCGCCGACGCCGACGCCGGCCTCCGACGCGACGTCCAGCAGCGCGCGCGTGGTCGCGGGCCCGTTCGACGTATGGATCCGCACGATCGCGCCGTCGCCTGACACCGTGTCGACGAACGGCAGCGCCTTCAGGCGCTCGTTCCAGGCAGGCGTCGTGTTATTGAAGCTGACCTCCAGCGTGTTCTTGTCAGGCACCGACATCTTGAGCCGCAGCGGTGAATCGAGCGCCTTCAGTTCACCGTGGTCCACGATCGCGATTCGATCGCACAGTTTGTCCGCTTCGTCCATGTAGTGCGTCGTCAGCAGCACGGTCAGGTCGCGCGCGGCCTTGATCGAACGCAGCATTTCCCAGACGGCCGAGCGTGAGACGGGGTCGAGGCCGGTCGTCGGCTCGTCGAGAAAGAAGATGCGGGGCTCGTGGACCAGCCCGCGAGCGATTTCGACCCGACGGCGCATGCCGCCGGAGAGATTCTTCACCGGGGCGCTGCGCCACTCCGATAATTCGACGGCCTTCAGCAGTTCGTCAATCAGCCGCTTCCGCTTCGCACTCGGCACCCCGTACAGCTTCGCAAAGATGATCAGGTTTTCCTCGACGCTCAGCTCGAGGTCGCTGGTCAGCGCCTGCGGAATCACGCCGATCGATCGGCGCACATCGTCGGCTTGCCGGACGACGTCGTAGCCGTTGACACGGGCCGCGCCGCTCGTGGGCGGCAGCAGCGTGGTCAGCATTCGGATCAGGGTCGACTTGCCCGCGCCGTTCGGGCCGAGCAGCCCGAAGATCTCCCCCTGCGCCACCGAGAACGTGATGCCCTTGACCGCGGTGAAGGTGCCGAACTGCTTGACGATGTGGTCGACGTCGATGGCCGGTGTCATTTCAGCGGCAGGGTGACGTAGGCGGTCATCCCGACCGCGAGGCGCCGGTCGGCGTTGTCGACGCGCAACCGGACCTCGAAGGTCTTGATGTCGCGCTTCGTGCGGCTCACGTCGCGCTGCGTGGCGAATCCCGCGTCCGCGCTGCGATAGAACACGGTCCCCTTGCGTTCGGCGCCTGACGGGAGCCGAACGGCCAGCGCGTCGCCGATTCTGATCCGGTCGATGTACGTCTCCTCCACGTCCACACGGACCCAGAGGTCGTCCGGATTGATGAGCGTGAGAATCGGCTGGCCCGGGGTGACGTATTCGCCGGCTCTCGCGACGCGGGTGTCGACGAAGCCGCTGATCGGTGCGTGAATTTCCGTGTACTGCAGGCGGACGGCGGCTTTCTCGTGCTGCGCCGCAGCCGCCGCCTGCATGTGTTCGCTGGCTTCGAGCGCGCTCCGCCGTGCGGTCACCTGCTGCGCGTTCGCACGCGCGAGGTCGACAGCCGACCGCTGCGCGTCGACCTGCTTCACGAGCGAATCGACCTTTGCCTGGGCGGCATCGCGGGCCGTTCTCGCTGCGTCCGCTTCCTGTGACGAGGCGATCTTCTGCTGCGCGAGCCGCGAGGTGCGCGTGAACGTCAGCTGCGCGTTCTCGAGATCCGCGCGGGCCGCTGCCAACTGCGCTTCGGTCGCCGCCAGCGTCGCCTGGGCCTGCCTGATCTGCCCCGCCGTCTGCTGTTCCTCGAGCCGCAGCGCCGCCGCGGATTCACGAACCTGCGACGAGAGCCCGGCGGCGTTCTGCGCGTAATACGATGTGTCGGCCGCGAGCTCTTCCGGCGCGATCACCGCCGTCAACTGATTGGCTTTGACCTCATCGCCTTCCTTCGCGAGCAACTGACTGATTTGCCCCGCCACCTGCGAGCTGACGATGACGTCGTTGGTCGTCACGATGCCTGTCAAGGTGAGCGAAGATGGCGTCCGCGTGGCGTAAGCGTAGACCGAGCTCCAATCGATACTCGGAAAGGAACGCGATATGCGGTGAGCAGTGGCAGGTCTGCCCAACCGAACGCCTTGGCGGACCTCCACGTCATTCCCGCGTCGTCCGCTAATCATCCGGACTCTAGAGCGGCTTGTCGAGCTTGAATTTCTCGATGCGGTAACGGATCTGATCGCGGTTGAGCCCCAGCAGCGACGCGGCGCGGGTCTGGTTCCAGCCGCTCCGGTGCAGCGCCTGGACGACGAGTGAGCGCTCGAGCTGATCGAGATCGATGCCGCCGGCCGGCAGTGGCACGGACTCGTTGAGATCGGCACCGCGCTTCTCGAGGATTGGGAAGTGGTCGAGCGTGAACTCGCTGCCGTCGGCCAGCAGCATCGCCCGTTCGACGGCGTTCCGCAGCTCGCGGACGTTGCCCGGCCACGGATACGTCTTGAGCCGGTCCATCGCAGACGGCGCGACACGGCTGATGTGCTTTCGGAATTCGCTGTTGAACGCGTCCACGTAATACGCGATCAGCCGTGGGATATCGTCCGGTCGCTGCCGCAGCGGCGGCATGACGACAGGCATGACGTTGAGGCGGTAGTACAGATCCTCGCGGAAGCGGCCGCGCTTGACCTCCTCCTCGAGATGGCGATTCGTCGCCGCGATCACGCGCACCTGGACGCGAATGTCGCTGGCCCCACCGACGCGCTTGAACGCGCGCTCTTCGAGGAACCGCAGCAGCTTCGCCTGCAGCATCGGTTGCATCTCGCCGATTTCATCGAGGAACACCGTGCCGCCGTCGGCCGACTCCAGCAGGCCGCGCTTCTGCCGGTCGGCGCCGGTGAACGCGCCGCGCTCGTGTCCGAACAACTCGCTCTCGAGGAGCGCCTCTGGGAGCGCCGAGCACGTAATGTTCATGAACGGTCTCGTCGCGCGGTCGCTCGCGTAGTGGATGACCTTCGCGGCAAGATCCTTCCCGGTTCCGCTTTCACCCGTCAGCAGGACGGTCGACGCCGGGCTCACCGCGACTTTCCGCAGGAGGTTCCGGACGGCCACCATCGCGTCGCTCTCCCCGACCAGCCGATCGATGCCATACGGCTGCGCCTGGTTCGCGCGGAGCATCCGCACCTCGCGCCGGAGGCTCGTCGTTTCGAGCGCCTTCTGCACGAGCAGCGCGATTTCATCCAGATTGAAGGGCTTGTTCGCGTAGTGATACGCGCCGCGCTTCATCGCCTCGACGGCCATGTCGATCGTCGAGTGAGCGGTGAGCAGGATCACGAGCGTATCGGGATCGCGGTCCTTGATCTGCGAGAGGACCGACAGGCCGTCGCCGTCCGGCAGCTTGTAATCGAGCAGCACGAGATCGGTGCGGCCTTCAGCGTGCCGCGCGAGCGCGTCTGCTGCCGTTGCGGCTTCGATGATGCGATACCCCTCGTCGGTCAGGCGGCTCGCCAGCGACCATCGAATGAGTTCCTCGTCGTCGACAACCAGGATCGTCGGCGCTTCCATTCACTCTGAGTATAAGTCGGCCTCAGGCGCAGAGGCGCCCCACGGGAAAGCGTAATAGCGCAGTCGCCACAGCACAACGATCATCAGAACGACCACGAACGACAGAACGAATGCGTTCGGAGTCACCACCACTCCTGGTTGTATGCCGCCTGCGCGGCAGCGCTGGACGCGGATCGCCGCTCGATCTCGCGCCGCAAGCCGTCGATCATCTGCCCCGAGTCGCGGTTGAGCAGCCGCTTGAGCAGGAACTCCGGTACATCGAAGGCGGGACGCGCGGTCAGGTCGTAGACGATGTCCGTGCCGCCCGATACCTCCGAGAGCTGCCACGCACCCTCGTACCGCGCGAAACTCTGGCCACATAGATCGCGGAACCGAAGCGAATCGGACGCCTCCTCGATTTCGAGCACCAGACGAACCCGCTTCTTGAACATCATCAGGCGCGAGGTCGCTTCCTGCTCGACGATCGCCCGCCCGGGCGCACGCTCGATGACGACACTGGTCTCCACGCCGGGCATGAACCGGGGAATGCGTTCGTAGTCCGTCAGCACCGCCAGCGCGACCTCTGGAGGCCGGGCGACGTGAAAACGCGCGACCACGGAGTACACGCCCTGCGACTCGCGGACGACGATGGCTGGATTCGCGATCGCGGGATCGGCAGCACGGAGCGGCGTCGCGATCGAGGCGATCGCCGTCACTATCGTTGCCGTGAGTGTTCCAGTGCGCATCGTCGTCCGCTTTCCTGTATACGTGCAGGGCAATGGTCGTACCGGCGCCGGACGCGGGTTGCGACGAAGGTATTGCGGGGATAACGACATATCCAGTCCCGCCCGCCGGGGAAAACTGTGCGGCGAAGGGCCTTATTGCCTTCGACCGTCGCGGCGGTGCGTGCTCATCACGATCAAGCTGACGCGGTGCGCGCGCGTGTAGTCGAGGATCGTCTCCGCCGGCCATTGCTCGTCACCGTTGAGAACCGCACGCGGAGACGTGAAAAGCTGGCGGCCGGCGCCGCCAGCTTTTCGTTCGAACGACCGCCGTCGTCAGAAGGCGATCGTTCCCTCGGCCATGAGCCCGTTGAACTTGCCGCCGTTCTTGATGTTGTTCGCGGGGTAGCCGAAGTACTTCTGGTTCACGTATTCGAGCTTCGCCAGGACATTGGCCGTAATGAACCAGCCACCGGAGAATTGCCACCGGTTCGCGCCGACGTTGTCGGCGATGCCCGGCAGTTGACCGTACGCTTTGTTGAAGCGCGCGCCGACGAACAGCGACTCATCCGGCATGAACCGATAGACGGTGTCGAGCGCGTACTGGTGCCACAGTCGATTCGACGGTTCGGTGTTCGCCGATCCCTTCGACCGCTCGACGACGCCGAACAGCTCCACACCCCGATACTTCACGAACGGGTTCATCTGGAACGCCGTCACGCGGTTCGTGAATCCGGGCTGCAGCATGCCCGAGTCCTTCTGCGCAGATTCGGTGGCCTGCGTGTTCTCGAGGACGAAGTAATAGCGCGAGCCGGCGCGGTCGCCGGTGTAAAGCGTGTCGCTCATCGCGCGGTTCGTCTTGTACATCGACCCCGTCAAGCGGACGCGCAGGTCCTTGTTGACGTGACGATCGAAGCCGAGCTTCCCGATCATTACGGGACCGCGTTTTTCGGGCGTCTGAACGGTGCCGCGCAATTCGCCCGCGGTGAGCGCCGCCATCGCGATGAGACTGCCCGGCTTGAGGTACACCTCCCCGCCGATCTGGGTCGTGAAGGCATCCATGATGTAGTTGCCGATGAATGGGTTGTACATCGCGTTCCCGTTGTCGCTGCGGCGAAAATGCGCGTCTCCGTAGTTGATCTCGAAGTCGCCGACCCGCACGGTGGCGATTTCCATCAGCATCTTCAGCGGCGCGATGTCGAGCGGCGACTGGTCAATCTGGATGTAGCCGTCCTTCACCCAGGTCTCGTTGTGGTGCCTCGCCGAGAGATAGCTGGTCAGCGCCACGCGGATGCCAGGGGCGAGCTGCGCGTGCAGGTTCAGGTTCGCCGTCGGATTGTTGAACCCGAATCCGATGTCGGCGAGCTGATTGGTGTTCACGCCGTTGACGACGTTGGCCAGCGCGCCGCTGCTGTGCGAGAGATCCTGCATCTGCGACGTGAACGCCGCGCCGAAGTCGACCTTGAATCCGGTGAACGCGACGCCGGGATCCTTCGTGGTCTCGAACGTGTTGATCCCGCGCTTGTCCTGCGGTCGGAAGTACTGCATCGTGATCGGCCGCCCCTTCTTCCATGAGTCCTCTGCCGCTTTCGCGGCCTCCTCGTCTGCCTTCGCGGGATCTGAGGCCAGCGTCGCGGCCGGCGCGGTGCTGGCCGGCGTGGCGGGCGGGGTCGTGCTCGCCGGCTTCGCCGTCGTCGTCGATGTGGTGCCGTTGGACGGGCCGCTGCCGTCGGTAGGTTGCTGCGCCAGCGCGGCCGGCCCCGTCAGTACTGCCGCAAGCAGCACGGTCGAGAGCGTCACTGTTGATCTCATGGTCGTGTCCTTTTGCACAATCGGGTCAATGGTCGAGGGGATCGATGCGCGTTCAGGAGAGCGGCATCGCCAGCACGGTTTCGAACGTAACGGTGACCTTCGGGTCGGTCTTGAGCATGCCCATCATCGCGGTGGGCGGTTTGATGCCGAAATCGGTCATCAGCAGATCGAGCGTGCCCTGCACGTCGAGCTTTTCGCCGTCCACTCTGGTGGCGATGTCGATGGCAACCTCACGCTCGGTGCCGGCGATCGTGAGCACGCCAACGGCCTTCGCCGCGCCGGCGGTCTTGCCGGTGAGATCCAGCCGCGAGAGGCGGAAGGTGATCTCCGGGAACTGCTCGACCTTGAGCGCCTTGTACATGTTCTTGTCGAGCGCGTCGCCCTTCGGCGACTTCAGCGTGCCGGCCGCAACGGAGATCTCGAATCCCTCCACCGCTCCGGGCTTCAACGCGTTGTCGCAGAAGTGGCCGTCGATCGCCGCCCCGAGCTGCGCGCGGGTGACGCGCACCTTCGTGGTCGATGCGGTGTACTCGTGGATGTTCGACGTGCCGGCGATCGTCACCTTCGCGCTGTCGAACGCGAGCGGGGTGTCGGCCATCGCCGCCGGCCGCGCCGCGAGCGACAGGCTCATCGCCAGCATTGCGGCCGCAGACCAACCGAGAAGGAATCGTCGTTTCATATAACGCCTCACTGATGGATGCGGTCCGTGTGGCCGCGCGTCCTCCAAGGGCAACCTGCGTGCCGACGGGGATTCGGCGCGTTCCGGCGGATTTCCGCAGTTCTTGCGGTTCAACGGGGGGACGGCCGCGGAGTTTTTCGCGTGGCGCGGGGAATTCCCCACCGCTCGCCGGCGGTTGCCGCGCGCTGTCGGCCATGCGTGATGGCACGCGGCGTGCGACTCCGTCGCGTCAGAGGTTCATATGAAAGCGGGCATCTTCTACGCAACACGGGAGGGACAGACAGGCAAGATCGCAGAGCGGATCGCGCGAAGGCTCCGGACTTTTGGCGTGGACGCCGATCTGTGCGATGTCCGGACATCGCGCGCACCGGTCGAGTGGTCGCGATACGCTATGGCATGGCTCGCTGGGTCCGTCCACGCCGGACATCACGAGCGGGAGTTGATCCGGTTCGTGCGGCGCCATCACGCAGAACTCGAGCGTCTTCACGCCGTCTTCGTGTCCGTGACGTTGTCGGAGGCGGGCGCCGAGGATCCCGACGCTTCGGCCGAACGACGGCAGCAGTCGGCGCGCGACGCGCGCCGCATGATCGACGTGTTCGTGAAGGAGACGGGATGGAAGCCCGCGTGGAGCTTTCCCGTGGCCGGGGCGCTCGCCTACACGCGCTACAACTGGCTGATTCGAAAAATGATGGCGCGGATCGCGCGCCAGCAGGGGGCGCCCACGGATACCTCCATGGACCACGAATTCACGAACTGGCCGCTCCTCGATCGATACGTCGCCGACGTCGTCGCGGTCACACGTGCTTCTCGAGCGTGAACTTCTCGATCTCTTCAACTCCCAATCCCAATCCCGGGTATTCCTGTGGTTTTCCTCGGATTGGGGCTTGGGCTTTGGGCTTTGGGCTTTGGACGTTGGGCTTTGGACGTTGTCGCCTGTGTTTTCAACAGCGTCCAGATCAGCTCAGTCCGCCCGCGCGGGACGCATTTGCCACCAGCGCGGTGATGTCGCTCATCTCGATCGGTTTCGCCAGGACGCGAAACGCACCGAGGTCGATCGCTCCTTGAACGATCTCCGGCGTGCCGTACGCCGTCATGAGGATGACCTGCGTTCGAGGCGCCACGCGCCGCACCCTGGCCAGCAGTTCGAGATCTTTGGAATCCGGCAGCCGCAGATCGAGAAGGGCGACGTCGAACGGCCGGGGCGACTCCAGCACGGTCCTGATGGCGCTGGCGGCATCCATCGCCTCCGCCGTCTCATGACCGGAATCGTTCAGCGTCTGCACGAGCGACCACCGGATCAACGCTTCGTCGTCCACGACGAGCACGCGGAGCGCTGGGACTTTTTGCGTTGCCTCGGGGACTTTCTCGCGGCTGCTGATGATGTTCACGATGAATTCCCTTTGTTTGGTGCGAAATAACGAATGTCAGCCTCGGGAACATCAAGAAGCGAGCCACGTTGACGTGCGCATCACTGTGAGCATTGTTCTCCGCCGCGACGTCCGTCCCGCGAGCTGACGTCTGTCGCCGGTCACGCGGCAGCACTGCTTTCGCCCTTCCGCGCAACCCCGGTCCGTCGTGGCCGCATCCGATTCCAGAAGAGCGGCCTCGCCAGCAGCCGCAACGCGCGTCTCCACGCTTCGTACCTGTAGAACCCCAGGTTCCGCTCCGCGAGCATCGCCGCATCGTCGGGATTCACGACGAGGCTGACTTCGATATTCGGAGCGACCCCAATCGGGATGCGGTGTCGGCGGCACGCGTCATAGACGGCGCTCATCACGCGACGCATGTCGTCATATGAGGGCGGCGGCCAGTCCTCCATATCTGAGCCGACCGTAGGCCGAAACACGCAGACGGTGGGAAACGCGCCGGAGGACGTGATGCGCTCGATCGCTGCGATGGTCATGTCCGGAGGCTCCAGGCCGGCGATCATCTCGCCGGATACTGCTCCGCGCGGCAGGCGCGCCGCGCAATAATCCATGGCGCGCAGGAACCGGTCCTGGCCGATCATGCGCGCTTTGCCTGGGCACACGCGCTCGAACCACTCGGGATCGAACAACTCGAGACAGAACGAGAAATGATCGACGCCAAGATCGATCAGGCGATCGTAAATCGACAGATCATGGTGCGGCGTCAACTGGACGCCGACCAGCAGGCCGACGTCCTCTTTGATGGCACGAATGAACGGCTCGGCCGCCGCGAGTGCTTTGGATCCCTGAAACCCGCCGTTCAGGTGTACGAAGGTGATACCGGACTCCTCGCGCGCCGCCCAGCACGTCTCGATGACGTCCTCGAGGGCTTTCACCGCCACCTCGCCTTCGCCGACGTTCTTGCCCGTTGTACAAAACCGGCAGTTCAGCGCTGGCTTGTAGTTCCAGAACGCGCAGATCGGATTGATATAAATCCCGAGATAGGTGCCCTGAAGCACGCCGATGCGCGACATCTGCACCCCGCGCGACGTTTGCCGTCCATACCACGCGGGTGCCTGCGGAATACGGATCGGATACGCGTGCTGGAGGCGTTCCTCGACGATGGAGTAGTTCCCGGGGGAGCCCGTCAGGACGTACGGCGACGTGCGCGCGAACGTCTCGACCACCGGCACGTTGGCGTAGATCTCCCGCTTCAACCAGCTCGACGCCTCAATGGCCACTTCGAGACCTGAGCCCAGTCCGGCACGAGTACGCGACACGTTGCGCGCTCCGTCGAGGGACACGTCGTCGGGAACGCGCATCCCTCGGCAGAAGAGGTCGATCTCGAGTTCACAGGCGTTGAGCGGCATGCGGTCCACCTCGTTGGATTCAGCCGGTGATGGCAAGCGCGGTGCCGCCTGAGAGAGACACGGATCTTGCTGGAGTTCGGGCAACGGCGGTGACATGGACGCCCGCGGCCGGCGTGGAGGTGGGGACTTTCCCGCGATAGCCGCGCATTATTCCGCATCGCATCCCGGAATTCTCGATCCATTATCTGAGCATGCCTGCAGGTGTAGAGCCGGCGGCGCCCGAGCGGCGTGATGATCGGCAACTGGTGATGGTCGCTGTCGTCCTGACGGTCGCCATCTTCCTGCTCGACGCGTACCTGCCGCTGGGCATCGCAATTTCAGCGCTCTATGGCGTTGTCATCCTGCTCGGTCTCTTCGTACGAATCCGCAGGTTCGCCATCTCGGCGGCTGCCGCCACTACGATCCTGACGGCCGTCGGCGCATGGATCTCCCCTCCGGGCGGTCCGGTCCTCTACGCCATCGTGAATCGCGCGCTGACCCTGGCGGGTATGTGGATCACCGCGTGGCTCGTCACCAGGTACGGCAATGTCGGCCGGGCGCTCGAACGCTCTGTCAAGGATCTGCGTGACACGAAATTCGCACTCGATCAGGCAGCGATCATCGCCACGACTGACGTCAAGGGGCGCATTACTTATGTCAACGATCGGTTCGTCGAGATTTCGAAGTACTCACGCGGCGAGCTCCTCGGCCAGGACCACCGCCTGATCAATTCGGGATACCATTCGAAAGAGTTCATGCGCGATCTCTGGCACACGATCGCGAATGGACGGATCTGGCGCGGGGAGATTCGCAATCGCGCGAAGGACGGCTCGTACTACTGGGTCGACACGACGATCGTTCCATTCCTCGACGATCGCCGCAGGCCGTATCAATACATGGCCATTCGCTATGAAATCACCGACCGCAAACAATCGGAGGCGAAGCTGCGCGAGCAGGCGGCGCTCGCGCGGCTGGGCGAGATGGCGGCGGTCGTCGCCCACGAAGTCAAGAACCCGATCGCCGGCATCCGCGGCGCCCTGCAGGTGATCGGCGGCCGCCTTCCCGACGCGAGCCGCGACAAGGCGATCATCGGCGACATTGTGGCCAGGCTCGACTCGCTCAACGACATCGTTCAAGACCTGCTCGTGTTCGCGCGCCCGCGCGAGCCGCAGCTTGGGCCCGTCGCTCTCAGCACGCTGATCGCTGACACGGTCGCTCTCCTGCGGCGCGACCCTGCACAACAGCGGCTGGGGGTGGAGGTCACCGGACAGGACCCGGTCGTGCAGGCCGATGCCGACCAGCTCCGGACCGTCTTCCTGAACCTACTGCTCAATGCCGCCCAGGCCCAGGGATCGGTGGGAACGGTCCGCCTGAACGTATCGGTTGCCGACGGATGCGCCGCCGTCGCAATCGCGGATCAGGGGCTGGGCATTCCGTCGGACATCCGCGAAAGAGTGTTCGAGCCCTTCTTCACGACCAAGCACCGCGGCAGCGGTCTGGGACTGCCGACGGCGAAACGGGTCATCGAGCGGCACCACGGCACATTGAATCTGGAATGCCCGCCGAGCGGCGGCACTGTGGTGACGGTGACGCTGCCGCTTCGCTGATGCATACTGCGGTGGCATCGTGAGCATCACGCGGGCAGGTGTGCCGCGACCCGTTCTGCGACCGCCTGAGCATCGCTGATGCAGTCCGGACGTCCAACGCCCCTGAAACCCGCGGCACTGATGAACAGACCGGGTGTCGACGCGAGCCGTGCGGAAGTCGTTCGCGACAATCTCGCCGACGCCGTGGATCCACAACCCTTCAGGTGGCCGCGACCGCCTCCAGGGCCCGCCGGTCGAGAATCACGAATCCGTTCTTCTCCGTGCGGACGAGATCCTCTTTCC
>Ga0310810_10003241_pt1 | contig 17706 bp, 27 predicted proteins | sample NCmetagenome_FD_207641 | JGI IMG/M metagenome (GOLD analysis project Ga0310810, IMG submission 207641) | Soil microbial communities from experimental microcosm in Duke University, North Carolina, United States - NC | ecosystem: Engineered > Artificial ecosystem > Soil microcosm > Unclassified ...
CGTTGACCTGCACCGGACGAACCCTGGAGCTGCGGTTTCCCATGCCGCCCGCGGCTGTAACCGAAGTGTTCGCCACTTCGTACGGACCCACTGCCGCGACGCTCCGGGCCACGGACCCCGCCGGCGCAAGCCGGCTCCGGGACGAGCTGACGCGGCTGTTCCACCAACACAACGTCGCCCCCGGCGGTACAACCACGGTGGTCGGCGAGTATCTCGAAGTCCAGGCACGAGTTGCCTGACGGCGGCTCGTTACCATCAACTTGAGGAGAGCCAATGAGTAAGCGTTCCAACGCCCTCGCCGAACGCCTTGAACAAGGCGCCAACTCCCTTGCGACCCTTGCAAGCAAGCTGACCGACGCCGAGTGGCAGAGCCGCGTCCCTGACGGACGCAAGATCGGCGTCGTGGTCCATCACGTCGCCTCCATGTACCCGCTGGAGATCCAGTTGGCCCAGGCGCTGGCTGCAGGCAAGGCGATCGAGGGCGTGACCTGGGACGACGTCCACGCACTCAACGCCAAGCATGCCAAGGAAAACGACGCGGTCACGAAGGAGCAGGCGCTCGAGCTTCTCCGGCGCCACAGCGCGGCTGCAGCAGCCGCAATCCGAGCACTCGGTGACGAGGAGCTGGATCGGGCGGCTCCCGTGTCCCTGAACTTCGACGCCCCACTTACCTGCCAGTTCTTCCTCGAGGATCACGCGGTCCGGCACAGCTATCACCACCTGGCCCGGATCCGAGGGGCCTTGCAGCAGTCTCCCCGCGCGGCGCTCAGCGCTGTCTGACACGCTTTGAGCTGCGGCGCGGGCCACCGCGCCGCAGCTCAAACGCCCCTTGGTGCCCGCCCACTCTTCAGCTCACCTTCGCCGGGTCGGGTTGGCTTGTGCGGTCGCCAGCCTCGCCCTCACCGCGCACCTTCCGTCCGCGCCCCCGTTCACTTGCCGACAGCCGGGGTTGGCGAGCGCGTTGCTCATTTTTCAGATGCAGCGCTACGTGTTCGCCGCTCGGGGGCACGACGCCCTCATTCGTGATAGCCTGGGACTGCGGCCCAACACGCTCGCATTGCAGGTCGTCCAGAACGAGACGGTGTGTCAGGCAGCCTCGTTCGCATACCGAAAAGAGCTCAACCGGAACCTCGATACGGTCAGTGGGCGCGTCCTTGTGCTTCAAGCTGCCGACCGGTACATCGTGTGGGATCCCGGATACCGATACGACCTGAGCCTCCCTTATGCCCCGTGGTTTATCGTCATCATGGATTCGGCATTCCGCAGACTCAGTCTCTTCTAGGCTGGGGGGCCTCACGTGGACCCGGTGATTCGCCCCGCGCAACCGGCCGATTGTCTTGCGATTGCGTCGATCTACAACCACTACATCACCAACACGACCGTCACCTTCGAGGAGCAGCCGGTTTCGGCCGCCGAGATCGAGTCCCGGGTCGCGGTCGTGCAGTTCGCTTCGCTACCGTGGCTCGTCGCGGAGGTGGATGGCGCGGTTGCCGGTTACGCCTATGCCGTGAAATGGAAGGCGACGCGCGAGGCGTATCGCTTTGCGGTAGAGGCCTCGGTGTACGTCGCAGCCGGATTCACCGGTGGGGGCATTGGCACTTCGCTTTACGAGGAGCTCCTGAACCGACTTCGAGCCATGAAGATGCACGTGGTGATCGGGGGAGTCGCGCTCCCCAACCCGGCGAGCGTGGCACTCCATGAGCGGTTCGGCTTCGTCAAGGTGGCTCACTTCAAGGAAACGGGCTACAAGTTCAACCGATGGATCGACGTGGGTTACTGGCAGCTGTTGCTCGTCGGTCCGACGGACTCGTAGGCATTACAGGCACCCACATGCCCAGACTGATTGCCCAGCCGGCCATCATCCAGGCCGCCGGCACCAAGCCGAAGCGCATCGAGGAGTTCGTTGGCCGGGTCAACTCGGCGCATAAGCAGGTGAGCATTGCCCGGATGGTGTCGCCGGCGGGCTGGCAGGAGCCCGGACAACGACCCGAGTTCGAGGAGCTGACCGTCGTGCTCCGTGGCTGGTTGCGAGTCGAATACGAGGGCGGCGAGCTGACGGTGGGTGCCGGACAGGCCGTGGTGGCCACCCCGGGCGAGTGGGTCCGCTACAGCACGCCGGACCCGGCCGGTGCTGAATACATCGCGGTGTGCCTCCCGGCTTTTGCCCCGGAGACCGTGCACCGCGATGGCTGACGACCGGCCAGCCCCTTCACTGCGGCCGATCGGGTGGGTGCGCTCGCCGCTGCGGCGGCCTGCCGATGCGCCCAAGCAGGGCTTCGAGGGAGCGCCCAATGCCCGGATTCAGATCGAGCCGGATTTCCTGACCGCACTCGACGGCATCGAGGCCGGCCAGGACCTGCTGGTGCTCACGTGGCTGCATCAGGCGAAGCGCGACGTTCTAGCGGTGCACCCTCGTGACGACCTGCGGCGGCCGCTGACTGGCGTCTTTGCGACCCGCTCCGCCGACCGTCCCAATCCGGTCGGCTTGCACCGGGTCAAGGTCCTGAAGATCGACCGCTCCGGCCAGCTCGAAGTGCAGGATCTCGAGGCTATTGACGGCACCCCGGTAATCGACCTCAAGCCCGTTCTCGGCGGTGACAGATGACGACTCGGATTTTGCTCGGCCTCGCCTCGCTCGGACTGCTGGCTTCGGCCCTGTCGCCCGGTCCAGTAACTTGGCCGGCTCCGGGGCAGGACGCGCTCAAAGACAGTCTGGTTGCGCTCGAGAAGGAGTCCTGGCGCGCGTGGCAGCACCGCGATGGCGCCTTCTTCCAGAAGTTCCTCTCCGACGACCACGTGAAAGTCGGCTTCAGGGGCGTCACCGACAAGTCGGTGGTCGTCGCCGGTGTGAGCAGTCCGGCCTGTGTCGTCCACAGCTTCGCGGTGGACTCGTTTGAGCTCACGACGTTGAACCCGACGACGGCCCTTCTGACCTATCACGCGGCTCAACAGACGCTCTGTAACGGCCACACAGTGCCGAGTCCGGTATGGGTCAGCTCCTTGTATGTTCGACGGGGAGGCCGCTGGCTCAACGCGATGTACCAGCAGACCCAGGCACTTCCATGACATAGAGTGAGCAACAGAACCTGTGTATGCCGAAGATCACTCCAGCCAGGTTTTACGTCTCCATCTTCCCGAACTCGAAGATCGGGAGCATAGCGCGCTAGGGCGAAGCAGGACCGGGGCCCAAGGGCAGCGTGATGACCGTGGCGTTCGAGCTTGATGGGCAGGAATTCATCGCGCCGAACGGCGGCCTCAATTCAAGTTTACCGAGGCGATTTCGTTCTCGGTGGATTGCAAAACGCAGCGCGAGTTAGACGAGTATTGGGAGAAGCTCACGCGAGGCGGAAAAGAAGAGCCCTGCGGATGGCTGAAAGACAAGTATGGCCTGTCATGGCAGATCAATCCCGGAATCCTGGGAAAGCTGCTGAGTGACCCCGATCCCGCGAAGTCGAAGCGAGTCTTCGAGGCGATGCTGAAGATGAAAAAGATCGACATCGCAACCCTGGAGCGGGCGTACGAGGGCCGGTGAGCCCACCATCACGAGTCGGAGCGTTCCTGCATGTATCGCGTACGTCAGGATGACTTGCCATTCAAGGGCAGCTCGCACGAATTTGTCGGCGCCGATCACGGCGACGTAAATGTGTCCGTGTTTCTCCTCCGCGCGATCCCGGGGCGCGGCCCCGGACCTCATCGCCACCCATACGATGAGGTCCAGATCGTTAGAGAAGGCCGCGGTCTATGGACCGTCAACGGACAGGAGTTCGAAGCCGGGGCCGGCGACATCCTGGTGATCAAGGCCGGAGAGATTCATGGCTTCCGGGCCATCGGCGACGAACCCCTGGTCCAGGTGGACGTGCACCTGAGCCCCCGCTTCATCCAGGAGAACTTGAGCTAAGCGGGCTGACCCCATTCGGCTCCGAGATAACGCAACGAGCCCGGAGTCGTGAGCAGCTCGCCGGTCTCGAGCAGCGTCTTCAAGCCGGAGAGAATCATCGGCCAGCCGCCGTAGATCTCGCCATTGGCGCCCTCCCGCATCTGATCGTGCGTAACTGTCAGGCGACACGAGTCGCCGATCGGCTCGATCTCCCACGTGACGCGCGATGTTCCCTCGCGCTTCACGTCGTCGCTCCAGAGAGCCCGGAAGCTCTGCACCAGGCGGCGGGGTGGGTCGACCACCAGATTTTCTCCCTCGCAGATCGGGAAATCGGGCTGCTGACGTGGGATCCCAACGTAGTGAGAGCCCGGCTTCCAATCCGACGTCACAGCGACCCCGAAGGTGTACTTGCTCCGCATGTCCGGATTGGTGATCGCCTCCCAGAGGCGCTCCGGCGTCGTCTTGATGTAGATCTCGAAAATCTTTTCCATCAGCCTACCCTCCAAGTTGTGTTTGAGATCGGTCAGGGCCGCCGCCCAGGGTGCGGCGTACTTGCTCACCCAGCGGTCGTGGACCTGCCGGATCGGGACCGGGTTCAGGAAGTGGAGCTTCTCTCGGCCACGCCGCCTGGTCACGACGAGGCCCGCTTCCTCGAGCACCCGGAGGTGCTTCATCACTCCGAACCGCGTCATCGGGAGCCGCCCCAGGAGCGCGCTCAGCGTCTGCCCGTCGTGCTTGAAGAGCGCGTCGAGCAGGCGTCGGCGGGTGGGATCGGCGAGCGCTCGGAAGACGGCATCCATGCCGGACAATATGTGACTATTTGGTCACCTGTCAAGCAGGGCCCGTCCGGCAGAGGACCGTAGATTATCGGCGAAGCGCGAACGGGCGCGGAGCGAGCTGACCTGGAGAGTCTGATATGACGCGGGCGAACGAACCCTTGGCCGAGCACGAGAGGCCCACCCCTGCCCCGACCGTTGATCTCTACGACAATGTCTACTCCGACTTTGCGAGTAGCGCCGAGGCCGCCGTCCGGGAAGCTGCCTTCGGCAAAGACATCGGTCAGAGCAGCTGGCTCACGGCCGCGGAATGGCTCGAGTTCGCGGACCAGCTCCAGGTGACGGCTGCCAGCGAAGTATTGGAGGTAGGCAGCGGGTCCGGTGGTCCGGCGGTGTATCTGGCCCTCACTCGTGGCTGCCGAGTGACCGGCGTGGACATCAACGAGCACGGTGTGAGAAACGCGCGGGCCCTGGCCGAAGCCCGGGGGCTCGCGGGCCGGGCGACGTTCAAGGTGGTGGACGCGACCGGGCCCATGCCATTCCCGCCGGCGAGCTTCGACGCGATCGTGTCGAACGACGCCATCTGCCACCTCAGCGACCGGCTGTCGGTGCTTCGCGACTGGCACCGCGTGCTTCGCCCCGGCGGCCGGGCGCTGTATTCCGACGCGATGATTCTCACCGGAGCACTCTCGAACGAGGAACTAGCCACCCGCAGCTCGATCGGCTTCTACCTGTTCGTCCCGCCGGGCGAGAACGAGCGTGTCATCCGTGACGCCGGCTTCGATCTGGTAGGGGTGCTCGACGTCACCGAGAACGCCGCTCTGATCGCCGGTCGGTGGCACGATGCAAGGGCGGCACACCGGGATGCGCTCCTGGCTCGGGAGGGCGAGGCGAACTTCGAGGGTCTCCAGCGCTTCTTGGCCTGCGCGCATCGGGTGTCCGGCGAGCGCCGGCTTTCCCGATTCGCGTTCGTTGCCCGGAAGCCCGTCGCCACGTCGTAGCGCCCCGGCCCATCCGCCTGAGACCGTTCCGGCCTGGGACCGAAGCGGACAGGCTTCCGCGATCTGTGCCCGACATGTAGAGAACCCGCCGCCAGCTCCGACTACTCTACGCAAGCCCCGAGAGACGGCTTCAAACCCTGGAACGGAGAGCGAGCCATGAGGTACATGTTGATGATGAATGCACCGCGCGGGACCGGCGATTGGCAGATTTTCAAGTGGGCTCCGGAGGAGATCAAGGCGCACATCGGGTTCATGCAGGACCTGAACCGCGAACTCACCGCATCCGGCGAGCTGGTGGGTGGCGAGGGCCTGGCGGCGCCGGGTGAAGCCAAGTTGGTCCGCGCGGGAAACAACGGCGTCCCCGCGGTCACCGACGGACCGTTTCCCGAAGCGAAGGAGTTCCTCGCCGGCTACTGGATCGTCGAGGTCGAGCGGCCGGAACGTGCCTACGAGATCGCGGCCAAGGCTTCGTCGGCGCCTGGCCCCGGCGGCAAGCCTCTCATCCTTCCCATCGAGGTGCGCCAGGTCATGTGCGCCCCAACCGCGGACGTGTGACGGCCGAGCCTCCCGACTTCACCATCGGGCGCCTGCTGCGCGACCTCGCGCCGCAGGTGCTCGGCGCAGTCGCGCGGCGGCATGAAGACTTTGCCGCAGCGGAGGATGCGGTCCAGGAAGCCTTGATCGCGGCGGCGACGCAGTGGCCCGTCGAGGGCGTCCCAGCCAACCCCCGCGGCTGGCTGTTCCGAGTTGCTGTTCGGCGCCTGACTGATCACGTACGCAGCGAGCTGGCCAGACGACGCCGCGAAGAGACAGCCGCGACCCATCTCTCGGCGATCGATGCCGTCGTCCCCTCGATGATCGGCGACATCGAGAGCGATGAGGACGACACGCTGGTTCTGCTGTTCATGTGCTGCCACCCAGCCTTGACACCGCCCTCCGCAATCGCGCTGACACTCCGCGCTGTCGCCGGCCTCACCACGGCGGAGATCGCCAATGCGTTTCTGGTCCCGGAGGCGACGATGGCGCAACGGATCAGCCGCGCCAAGCAAACCATCAAGGCGTCCAGGATTCCGTTCAGCATGCCCACCGAGCAGGAGCGCGCCGATCGGCTGAGCGCCGTCTTGCACGTCGTCTACTTGCTGTTCAGTGAGGGGTACACGAGCAGCGTCGGCCCAAACCTGCATCGCGCCGATCTGTCCTCCGAGGCGATCAGGCTGACGCGCATGGTGCACGGACTCCTCCCGAAGAATGGCGAGGTCGCCGGATTGCTCGCGCTCATGCTCCTCACCGATGCCCGCCGCGCGGCCCGCGCCGGACCCGGCGGCGAGCTGATCCCGCTGGACGAACAGGATCGCACGCTGTGGGACCAGCGGCTGATCGCCGAAGGGGTGGCGCTCATCTCCGGGGCACTGGGCAGAGGATCGGTCGGCCTGTACCAGCTGCAAGCCGCGATCGCGGCTGTGCACGACGAAGCCGCGCGAGCCGAGGACACCGACTGGCCCCAAATCTTGGCGTTGTACAGCCTGCTCAAGCGGATGTCCGACAATCCGATGGTGGTGCTCAACCACGCCATTGCCGGCGCCATGGTGCATGGTCCTGAGGCGGGGCTCGAGCTGATCAAGGCGCTCGACACCGATGCCCGCATACGCGGGCATTACCGTCTCGATGCCGTGCGCGGACATCTGCTCGAGAAGGCCGGTGATCACGAGCAGGCCATGGCACACTATCGCGCGGCCGCGGAACGCACCACGAGCATTCCGGAGCGGAACTATCTCATCACCAAAGCCGCGCGGCTGGGTCTCGCGAACCCTGGACGGGAGGCATCGGGGCGGTAGCTTGGACCATGGCCTCCGCCTCACTGTTCGAACCCGACGACGCGAATGAGTTACTCCGTGGCTGGTTGCTCTACCCCCACAAGGGCCGGGATCGTCACGACCTGGCTGCGCGTCAATGCGATCGGCGCCGCTACCTCATCGGCATCCCGGCTACGATCGTCGCAGCGATCGTAGGCACCAGTACCTTCGCCGCGCTCCAGCAGTCTCCCGATCGCACCTTACAGCTTGTCGTCGGCGTTCTCGCTATCGTCTCCGCCATTTTGGTGAGCCTCCAGACGTTTCTCGATTTGGGCGTTCGAGCGGAGCGCCACCGGATCGCCGGGGTTCGCTACAAGGTCGTGATTCGGCAGCTGGAGCAGCTCGGGATAGGAAAGGTTACAACTGGCCTCGATGCCCCCGCGTTGACAGAGCTTCGGCAACGGCTCGACACGCTGGAGGAGGAGATGCCGGTCGTGCAGCCAACCATTTATGACCGGGTGGAAGCCATGTATCGAGACCCCGCCTTCGTGAACTCCGTAGTTCCGTTGTCGAGTCCACGGATCACAGGGCAGTGACCGGCGTACTGCCATTCTTCCTGCTCGTTCTTGTCCTGTCGGTTCCCCTGTGGGTGCTCGGCGCGATCACCACCGCCCTCGTCTACCGCGAGAGTGGAACACCCGGTGTACGGGCCCTGCTGGCGAGGGCACGACCCGCGGGCGACCGGGGTGATCACCGCGTTCACAGCCGCCATCGTCACCCTCGTGTTTGGTTCCCGGTCCCTGGTACGCACGCCGGGATGATCCGCTCGTACTGAATCAGAATTGTGCGGGTCACCCTTCTCGGCGGCACTGGGTTCATTGGCCATCATCTGGCCAGCTTGCTGCTGGAGGCGGGCGCAGACGTGAGCGTCATCCACCGCGGCACCACTCCGACCCGCGTGCCGGGCATCCGGTGCCTTACTGCCGACCGCCGGGACACCGCGACGCTCCGCGGCGCGCTCGCGATCGCGGCTCCGTCAGTGCTCGTCGACATGACGGCCTATCGGGCCGCAGACATCATCGGGCTACTGCCGGCTCTACCACCGTCGCTCGAGCGGCTGGTGGTGATCAGCAGCGGCGACGTGTATTGGACCTACGGCGCTTTTCTCGGGCTGACATCGGGGCTCGCCCCAACGGTCGCGCTGGGCGAGGAGGGGCCCCTGCGCGAGCGGCTCTACCCCTACCGGGATCGTGCCAAAGGCCCCGATGATTTGCCATTCGAGTACGACAAGATCCTCGTCGAGCAGGCAGCGCTTGCAGGCGCCGCCGCGCCGGTGACGATTCTCCGACTGCCCATGGTCTACGGGCCGGGAGATCGCCAGCGCCGGGTCGGGATCTATCTGGATCGGTTCCGGGCGGATCCTTCTACTTTGCGGATCAACGCTGCGGAGGCCGGCTGGCGCTGCACCCGAGGGTACGTCGAGGATGTCGCCTGGGCAATCCGGCTCGCGGCACTGGACCCGCGCGCTTCCGGACGCACTTTCAACCTGGGCGAGGCAGATGCACTGACCCAGCTCGAGTGGGTCGGGGCTGTCGCAGCCGCGGCACAGTGGCCCGGAGCTGTGCTCGCTGATGGGAGCGAGCCGCCGTCAATGCCGGCCAACTGGCAGATTCCACTTGTGACCGACACCGGATGTATCAGACGGGTGCTCGGATATGAGGAGCCGATCGGCCGGCAGGAGGGTCTCCGCCGCAGCGTGGCGGTAGCGAGCGTTGAACCCACCCTTCACAAGGGCGAGACGTGAGCGCAGATCTGGGGCTTACGGGCGACCGTGCCCGTGTGAGTACGATTCTGCCGGGACGGAACCGTGATCGCCGCTTCTTCACCGGCATGGCGATAGCAGCCGCGCTGACTGTCTTCATCGGGTTCGCACCGACGTACTACCTTGGCAATTTCTTCGACGCACGGCCGGTGTCCACCCTGGTCCATATACACGGGGTCGTCTCGACCTCCTGGATCCTGCTGTTCGTCGCTCAGACCTCGTTGGTCGCGGCGGGCCGGACCGACCTGCACCGGCGGCTGGGTGTCGCCGGTGCGGTGCTCGCGGTGGGGGTCCTCGTGGTCGGCTTCATCACGGCCGTGACCGCTGCAAGACTCGGTAGGAGCCCGGGACCACCGCCCCTGGTCTTTCTCTCCGTTCCCATCGGGACCTTGGTGGCGTTCGGCGTCCTGGTCGGGATCGGTCTCTACAACCGGCGCCGGAGTGAGACACACCGGCGGCTGATGTTGCTGGCTACGATCGCCATTCTCACCCCTGCGCTGGCCCGGCTCCGATTCATCGGATCGGGCGGCCCGCCGCTCGCCATCGGAGGAACCTGCGCCTTCGTGCTGGTCTGCCTGCTCTACGACCGCATCGCCCATGGGCGCATCCATCCCGCGTTTCTGTGGGGCGGCCTGCTGCTGATGCTGTCGCTGCCGGTGCGGTTCGCGGTCGGGAGAACCGACGCCTGGCTTGCGGTCGCCGGCTGGCTCACCCGCTGACCCCTCCTCTTGCCACTTGCTTGATCTCTGACTAACGTCAGAGAATGAACCCCATCGCGCGGATTCGCAGCTTCAACCGGACGGTGACCCGTCAGATCGGGGCGCTGGACAATCACTTTCTGGGCCGGGATCGCTCTCTCGGCGCCTCGCGGCTGCTCTTCGAGATCGGCCCGCGGGGGAGCGAGATCCGTCAGCTGCGCAGCAAGCTGGATCTCGACTCGGGATACCTGAGCCGCCTGCTTCGCGGGCTCGAATCCCAGGGGTTGATCCGCACCAATCCGGCGTCGCGAGACGCGCGAGTACGTCGCGTGATGCTCACTGCGGCGGGGCGGCGGGAGCTGGCAGTGCTGAACCGGCTCTCGGATGCCGCTGCCGAATCCCTGCTCGAGCCGCTCAACCCAAAGCAGCGGGCCGCCCTCACCACCGCGATGGAGGCCGTGGAGCGGCTCATGCTTGCCGGCGCGGTTCGGTTAGAGGTGGTGGATCCCGAAAGTCCTGCGGCGCAGTACTGTCTCGGACGCTATTTTGAAGAGCTTGCCGCGCGGTTCGACATGGGCTTCGATCCGGGGCGGAGCATCTCCGCAGCCGCGGACGAGCTGACGCCGCCTCATGGGTTCTTCGTCCTGGCCCTGCTGCAAGGGGAGCCGATCGGGTGCGGCGCTCTGAAGTGTCACGAGCGCCATGGCGAGGTCAAGCGGATGTGGGTCGATGCCTCGAGCCGTGGTCTGGGCGTCGGCAAGCGGATCCTCGAGCGCCTGGAGCAACTCGCGCGGGAGCAGAAACTGCCGCTGCTCCGGCTCGAGACCAATCGCACCCTCAAGGAAGCCCAGTCGTTGTACAAGACCAGCGGATATCGGGAAGTGAAGCCGTTCAACGAGGAGCCCTACGCTCACCACTGGTTCGAAAAGACGCTCTAGCCGGCATCCTGCGGGATAAGCAGGGGTCCAATGGCAACCTACGCAATTCGGGGTGGCGTCGAGGGTAAGCGAAGGCTGGATCTTCTGGCCGAGATGATGGCCCCCACTACCAAGGCGCTGCTCGCCGACGCCGCCGTTGGCGCCGGCAGTGCGTGTATCGATCTTGGGTGCGGGGCCGGACACGTCAGCCGTTACCTTGGCGAAGTGGTCGGCCCGGAGGGCCGGGTTCTCGGCATTGACCTCGACAGTGTGAAGCTGGAGGCTGCGCGCGAGGACTGCGAGCATGCCGGCCTAAGCAACGTCGAGTTTCGCACGGGCAACGTGGCGGACTGGGACGAGCCGGAGACGTACGATCTGGTCTTCGGGCGCTTCGTTCTGTCCCATCTGGCCAACCGGCCCGCCGTGGTCCGCCGGATGTATGCGGCGCTGCGCCGGGGCGGACGCCTGGTCCTCGAGGACATCGACTTCGGCGGAGCGTTCTCCTATCCACCTAACCCGGCGTACGACCGACAGTGTGATCTGTTCAGGGCCGTCGTCGCGCGCCGAGGAGGCGACGCTATGCTGGGCCCGCAGCTGGTTGGCATGTGCCGCGACGCCGGCCTGGAGGAAATTCACGTGCGCATCGTCCACCCGGTCCACACCGGACGCGAGCCGGCAAAAGCGATGTCCCTGAGCACGCTCGAGAACATTGCCGACGCGGTCGTCACCGAGGGGTTGGCCACCGCGGCTGATCTGGCGGACACCATCCGCGAACTGGCGAGCTTCACCGACGATCCGCATTCCCTCATTGCGTGCCCCCGGGTGTTCCAAGTCTGGGGTCGGAGGACCAGCTGCCCCCCCGCCTGAGCCAGGAGATCCCTGGCCCGCCCACTTGCAGCTTCTGCGGCTCGATTACGTCCGACCGGTACGTGGGCGGCTACGGCAATCACATCTGTCGTGAGTGCGTCGAGTCTCCCCTGCTCGCGGAGGCTGTGCCGAGCGAGGCGGTGTGCGCGTTGTGCCACATGGAGCTGACCGATCACGATGGTCGCACCCGCACCGCCGCCGTGGTGGTAAGCTGCAGGCAGGGGATGGTGCTGTGCAGCGACTGCCTGCGGATTGCGCGCGAGATTCTCGCGAGTTGACGATCTACTTGCTTGCCTGTCCGCCGCGGGCGAGGTCGGGTATGTAAATGGCGGCCACCCGCGCCGCGACGTCTTCGGGACGGGAATTGTTCTCGTCCAGGTTGGTGAAGACAACGATCGTGAGCCGGTCGTCCACGTAGCGGGAAATGCTCATCGTGAACCCCTGCCAGGCCCCGCCGTGCCCAAGCAGCCGGTGCCCATTGACCGAGGTGATCCGCCAGCCGAATCCGTACGGGTAGGTCTCGCCGCTGTTGAGCTTCACCGGCGACCACATCTGATCGAAGCTGGCCCGCTTGAGCAGCCTTTCCGTGTAGAGCGCCGCATCCCATTTGGCGAGGTCGAGCACGTTGGTGTACAGCGCGCCGTCCGCCGTCGTGTTAAGCGAGGAGGATACCCACTCCTGATTCTTTAACTGACCATTGACGAGCCGGTACCCGCTGCTCCGGTCCGGGATGATGTCCGCTTCGCTGATAATCCTGGTGGCGGTCATGCCGAGCGGCCTGAAAATCCGCTCCTGAAGGAAGTCGCCGTAGAACTTGCCGGTCACCCGGTGAATCAACACGCCGAGCAGCACATACCCGGTGTTGCTGTAGCTGAACTCTTCGCCCGGCGCGAAGTCCGGTGGCATGGGCGCGAAGGTCCGTACCAGTTCGTCCTCGGTGTAGTCCCTCCGAAAGTCGATCACTCCCTTGCCCATGGTGCTCTCCTCGCCGCCGTAATCGGCGATGCCGGACGTATGGGTGAGGAGCTGTCGCACTGTAACGGCCTTCCAGCTGGGGGGCGCCTCCGGGAAGTACTTGGGGATGCTGTCGTCGAGGCCCACCCTGCCCTCCTCGACCAGCATCATCACGGCCATCGCGGTGAACTGCTTGCCGACCGACCCGGTCTGGAAGATCGAGCGCGGTGTCACCGGCACGGCCAGCTCCACGTTGGCCAGGCCGTAGCCCTTGGCCTTGACGATCCGGCCGTCATGCACCACTCCAAGACTGATGCCGGGAATCTTCTGGCGTCTAAGCTCGGCGAGAACCGCCTGGTCTACCCTGGCGGAGATCGAGTCGGGGCTGCTCGACTGCGCCGGCACGCTTCCGGCCAGCAAAGTGCCCACGCACCCGACCGTTAGAGCGCATCGGATGCCCCTCAGACGGGATCGGATGCGCCTGGGGGAGCCCACCGGGGCCCCGGCGATGTCGATTTTGGGTGTCATGCGGCGACTATTTACTGTTGACCGGTCGGCCGTCCACGGAAGCTCAAGGAGGGACGAAGGATGAGCAGAGTACGGGTGCTGGTGGGCACACGCAAGGGTGCGTTTGTCCTGGAGTCGGACGGGAAGCGGGAGCGCTGGGACGTGTCCGGTCCCTATTTCGGGGGCTGGGAGATCTACCACCTCAAGGGGTCGCCCGCCGACCCGGACCGGCTCTACGCCTCCCAGTGCAGCGGGTGGTTCGGGCAGCTGATTCAGCGCTCGAGCGACGGCGGCAAGACCTGGGAGCCGGTGGGAAATCAGTTCACGTATGTCGGAGTGCCGGGAACGCACCAATGGTATGATGGAACGCCTCACCCGTGGGAGTTCAAGCGGGTCTGGCATCTCGAGCCGTCGCTCACCGACCCGGACGTCGTTCTTGCCGGGATCGAAGACGCCGCCCTTTTCCGCTCGACCGACGGCGGCGCCACTTGGCAGGAGCTGGCCGGCCTTCGCGGCCACGGCTCAGGCCCCGCGTGGACGCCCGGGGCCGGTGGCATGTGTCTCCATACAATCATCCAAGACCCGCACAATCCCAATCGTATCTTTATCGCCATCTCGGCCGCGGGTGCGTTCCGGACCGCCGATGGCGGCAAGAGCTGGCAGCCGATCAATCGCGGCCTTCGCTCTCAACACATCCCGGACCCGACTGCTGAAGTCGGCCACTGCGTCCATCGCATCGCGATGCACCCGACCCGTCCGAACGTGCTCTTTATGCAGAAGCACTGGGACGTAATGCGGAGTGACGACAGCGGCGACTCGTGGGAGGAGGTGAGCGGCAACCTGCCGACCGACTTCGGCTTCCCCATCGACGTTCATGCCCACGAGCCGGAGACGGTGTACGTCATACCGATCAAGAGCGACTCCGAGCATTACCCGCCGGATGCCAAGCTCCGGGTGTACCGGAGCCGGAGCGGAGGCAACGAGTGGGAGCCGCTCACCAAAGGCCTGCCTCAGCGTGACTGCTACGTGAACGTTCTCCGCGACGCCATGGCGACCGACTCGCTCGATGCGTGCGGGGTGTATTTCGGCACCACCGGCGGACAGGTCTACGCGTCGGCCGATGCCGGCGACAGTTGGAACGCCATCGTGCGGGACCTGCCACCTGTTCTCTCGGTGGAGGTTCAGACGCTGGCATGATCCGCATAGTCCTGCCGTATCACCTGCGGACCCTGGCGCGGGTGGATGGCGAGGTTGCGGTCGCGGTAGAAGGGCCGATTACTCAACGGTCGGTGCTCGACGCTCTCGAGGCCGGCTATCCGATGTTGCGCGGCACGATTCGGGAGCACGTGACCCTTCGGCGCCGGCCGTTCGTGCGTTTCTTTGCTTGCGAACAGGACCTGTCTCACGAGCCTGCCGATGCGCTGCTGCCCGACGCCGTGGCGAAGGGCGCTGAGCCATTCCTGGTTGTGGGAGCCACGGCCGGCGGATAGCCGGCCGGCGGGAGATAGACGTGAAATACATGCTGCTGATCTACCTGAACGAGCAGGCGCTCAGTGAGACCGAGCGGGAGCAATGTTACCGCGACTCGACGGCGCTCGCCCACGAAATCAACGCCAGGGGCCGCTACCTGGCGGCAGCCCCACTCCATCCCACCACCACCGCCACCAGCTTACGGGTCCGCGAGGGCAAGAGCCTCATCACCGACGGGCCCTTTGCCGAGACGCATGAGCAGCTGGGTGGCTACTTCCTGATCGATGCGGAGGATCTCGACGAAGCCATCGCGATCGCGGAACGCATCCCGATGGCGCGGCGGGGCACCATCGAGATCCGGCCCATCATCGAGATCGCGGACCTGCCCACGCGTTAGCAAGACATGGCAAGCTCAGTACCGCGCATGTACCGCGACCTGGCGGAGTGGTGGCCGTTGGTCTCCCCGCCGGCGCACTACGTTGACGAGGCGGCGGACCTGTTGAGCCGCCTCGGTCCGCTTCCCGCCTCGGCGCTGCCGACCTTGCTCGAGCTGGGTGCGGGCGGCGGCAGCCTGGCCTTCAACCTGAAGAGCCACTTTCAGATGACGCTCACGGACCGCTCGCCCGAGATGCAGGCCATGAGCCGGCAGGTGAACCCGGACTGCGAGCACGTCCTGGGCGACATGCGATCGCTCCGGCTCGCTCGCCAGTTCGACTTCGTACTGATCCATGACGCGATCATGTATGCGACCGAGCCCGCCGCAGTTCATGCCGCACTGGCCACCGCCGCAGCCCATTGTCGCGTTGGCGGGACGGTAGTCGTGCTCCCCGACTTCGTTCGCGAAACGTTTGACCCGGGCACCGACCACGGCGGTGAGGACGGAGGGGAAGGCCGCGGGCTCCGTTACCTCGAATGGACCTGGGACCCTGATCCGGACGACGACACCTACCTCGTGGATTACGCGTTCCTGCTCCGCGAGAGCGATGGAAGTGTCACCCTGGTTCACGACCGGCACGAGGAGGGTCTCTTCTCGAGGGCGCAATGGCTCGAGTGGTTTCGGGAGGCCGGGTTGCCGGCCAAGAGCGCGGTGGACCGGTGGGAACGGGAGATCTTCATCGCGACTCGGGAGGCATAGAACCCGGAAACCGGAGGGCTCGTATGGTCCGGAGGACCGGTGATGGGTTTCACGCCCGGGGCGTGAGAGCAGCCGCAGCCACGCCATCCCCGATTCGCGATTTCACACAGCTGAGTCTTCGCTCCGACCAGCTGTCGATTGAGGCTACCGCTGATCGACTAGATCTGGCGGCCGCTCGGCACCAGGAGCCGCCACAGCTACAGAGGCCACGCAATGGCAAAGGGGGAATCCGTGTTCAAGACCACCAAGGCATTCAGCAGCTTCTCGGTCGACGATCTTGGCCGGGCCAGGAAGTTTTACGGCGACACACTGGGCCTCGAGATCGAGGAATCACCGGAGGGGCTCGAGCTGAACATCGGGGATGGGAGCCACGTCTTCGTATACCCCAAGGGGAACCATGTTCCGGCCACCTTTACGATCCTCAATTTTCCGGTGGAGAGCGTCGAGGACGCCGTCGGAGATCTCACGCACCGCGGCGTCCGCTTCGAGGTCTATGAGAGCGGTGAACTGAAGACCGACAAGCGCGGGATCTTCACCGATAGCGCGGGGCCGAAGATCGCCTGGTTCAAGGATCCAGCCGGCAACTTTCTGTCGGTGCTCGAAGCCAACCGGTAAGAGGCGTGACTGCAGGAGCCAACGGAACGTCGATCCTGTGGCAGAGGCTCGACCTTCCGGGACACGACTCCGCCGTGCTCGACGTGGAAACGGCCGGTGCTGCGATTCGGGGCATGGCCGTTTTCCACGATGCGGAAGGGCCGACGGCACTGAATTACACGGTCCGGTGCAACCGCGACTGGCACACCACCGAGTCGTACATCCGCGGGTGGGCCGGCTCACACATGGTCGAGATACTGATCCATCGAGATCGTGACGGGTGGACCCTGAACGGCGCCGGCTGTCCGGCAGTGGCAGCCTGTGTGGACCTTGATCTCAGCTTCACGCCCGCGACCAACCTTCTCCCGCTGCGGCGACTGGCCCTCGCAGTCGGCGACATGGCCGAGGTCCGATCGGCCTGGCTCAACTGGCCGGCGGGGACGCTGTCGCCACTGGTCCAACGGTACCGGCGGGACACGCGCGCAGAATACTCTTACGAGGCAGACCTCCCCGACGCGACTCGATTCGCCGCTGTGCTGCAGGTTGCTCCCTCCGGGTGGGTGTTGGACTACGGGGGCCTCTGGCGGGCTCAGAACGGCGTCTGATCGCGCTTGACGCGCCGGACCGGGGACTGTAACTCAGCTTCCGTCCTCCACCGTTCACCCGCCGGATGACCGACTCAACCCAGATCCGCAGGTACATCGTCCTCGCCCTTCTGTTCGCTGCCGGTCTGGGTGTGGGCCTCGTGATCGCGCGCAAATCGTATGGCCCGCTGGGGGGCTGGGGCATCACCGGCCGGACCCGGATTGACCAGGCGGCCATCATCGACCGGCTTCAATCAGCGTCGGACTTGGTCACGACAGAAGTAGCGTTGCGCGACGTGATCAGCTACGAGAACACCCGCCTGGGCTCTACCAAGCGAGCGCTCGTCGTGGTGACTGGGAAAGCGCTGGTCGGCTTCGATCTGGGGCGTGAGGCCCAGGCAAAAGTGGATCATTCCAGCAAGATCATCGAGATCACCCTGCCCCACCCGAGCCTGGTCAGCGTAGATGTGCTGCAGCTCAAGACCTACGACGAAAGCCGCGGGCTGTGGAATCCGTTTCACCCTTCCGATCGGGATACCATCTACCAGTTAGCCCGCGAGCAGCTGAAGTCGGCCGCTCAGGAACTCGAGGTGCGCCGCCACGCCGAATCCGGGGCCAAGGCTGTGCTCTCGGCGCTTTTTGCTTCCTCGGGCTACACCGTCAGAGTCGAGTTTGTGCCGGTCATGAGCCCGGAGACCCAATAGGGGGCCT
>Ga0310810_10003242_pt1 | contig 17706 bp, 15 predicted proteins | sample NCmetagenome_FD_207641 | JGI IMG/M metagenome (GOLD analysis project Ga0310810, IMG submission 207641) | Soil microbial communities from experimental microcosm in Duke University, North Carolina, United States - NC | ecosystem: Engineered > Artificial ecosystem > Soil microcosm > Unclassified ...
CGCGGGGGGGGCCCCTTCCCGCCGGCCGCCTGACTCTGGCGTACACGGGTTCCCCAGTGCCCTTGCGGACTTCGGGGGTGCGGTATACCGTCGACTGCGTCAGGTCCGCCCGCGCCTGCCGTCCGCGGAGCATTCGGGGGTCCAGAGGGAGTCGACGATGACCGAAGGCAGTCAGCTCATCCGGGGTCTCGAGGGCGTGGTCGCCGCCGAGACGCGTCTGTGCGATCTGGACGGCAAGAACGGCAGGCTGGCCTACGGCGGCTACGACATCGATGAGCTGGCGCGGAAGGCCACCTTCGAGGAGGTCGCCTACCTGCTCTGGCACGGCGAACTGCCCACGCGGGTGCAGCTCGACCGCTTCCAGGTGGAGCTGGCCGCGGTGCGCACGATCCCGGGGGAGCTGATCCGCGCCTACGCCCTGATGCCCCGCGACACGGACCCCATGCGCGTGCTGCAGGCCTCGGTCGCGGTGCTCGGCATGCACGACCCCGACGCCACCGACAACTCCCGGCCGGCCAACCTGCGCAAGGCGGTGCGGCTCACCAGCCAGTTCGCCACCGCGATCTGCGCGCACCATCGGGTGCGCAGCGGCCAGGCGCCGGTGCCGCCCGACCCCGGGCTCTCCTTGGCCGCCAACTTCCTCCACATGCTCACCGGCGCCCGGCCCACCGCGGTGACTACCAAGGCCTTCGACGCGTGCCTCACCCTCTACGCCGAGCACGAGCTGAACGCCTCGACGTTCACCACGCGGGTGATCGCGGCCACGCTCTCCGACATGCACTCGGCGGTGGCAGGCGGGGTGGGCGCGCTCAAGGGCACGCTCCACGGCGGGGCGGGCGAGGCGGTGATGCGCACCCTGCTCGAGGTCGGCCGTCTCGACAACGTCGACGCCTTCGTGGATCGAGCGATGGGCGAGAAGCGCCGCCTGATGGGCTTCGGCCACCGGGTCTACACCGCCGGCGATCCCCGCGCCGCCATCCTGAAGGGCATGGCCGAGGAGGCCTGCCGGCAATCGGGCCAGGCCCTCTGGTACGACCTGGCGGTCAAGCTCCACGCCAAGGTGCAGGCCACCAAGCGCCTGATCCCGAACGTGGACTTCTACTCCGCGCCGCTCTTCTACTCGATCGGCATCCCGGTGGATCTGTTCACCCCGGTCATCGCCACCTCCCGCATCGCGGGCTGGACCGCCAATCTGCTCGAGCAGTACGACGACAATCGCCTCATCCGCCCCCGCGCCGACTACAAGGGGCATGCCCGCCGCGCCTTCGTCGCGGTCGACAAGCGCTAGGCGGCATGGGCCGGAGCCTCACCCGCAAGCTCATCGACGCGCACCTCGTGGCCGGGAAGGCGGTCGCGGGAGACGAGATCGGGCTGCGGGTGGACCAGGCGCTGCTGACCGACACCAACGGCACCATGGCCTTCCTCCAGTTCGAGGCCATGGGATTCCCGCGGGTGCGCCCGTCGCGCGTGGTCGCCTACATCGATCACAACGTCTACCAGGTGGACTCGCGCAACTCCGACGACCACCGGTATCTCCAGACCGCGTCCCGGCGCTACGGCGCGTGGTTCTCCAAGCCCGGCAACGGCATCTGCCACCAGGTCCACTTCGAGTCGTTCAGCATCCCCGGCGAGCTCGTCCTCGGCACCGACAGCCACACCCCGCTCTGCGGGTCCACCGGCATGCTCGCCATCGGCGCGGGGGGCCTCGACGTGGCGGTGGCCATGGGCGGCGGGCCCTATCACCTGACCATGCCGCGCGTCACCTCGGTATGGCTCACCGGCCGGCTGCGCCCGTGGGTCTCCGCCAAGGACGTGATCATGGAGCTGCTGCGGCGCTACACGGTGCGCGGTGGCAGCGGGCGGATCTTCGAGTACGGCGGGCCCGGCGCGGCGACGCTGTCCCTGCCGCAGCGGGCCACCATCTGCAACATGGGCGCCGAGCTCACCCTCACCACCAGCGTCTTCCCGTCCGACGAGGCCACCCGCGAGTACTTCCGCCTGCTCGGGCGCGAGGCGGAGTGGCGGCCGCTCGGGCCGGATCCCGACGCCGAGTACGACGACCGCATCGAGCTCGACCTGGACGCGCTGGAGCCGCTGGTCGCCCTGCCCGGCTCGCCGGATCGGGTGGTCCCGGTCGCCGAGGTCGAGGGCGAGCCGGTGGAGCAGATCATGGTGGGCTCGTGCACCAACTCCTCCTGGGAGGACATGCAGGCGGTGACACGCGTGCTCGAGGGCCGGCGGATCGCGCCGTCCTGCACCTTCGTGGTGTTCCCGGGCAGCAGTCGGATCCTGGAGGTGATGGCGCGCGAGGGCCTGCTCACCACGCTACTCACCGCGGGCGCGAGCATCTCCGAGCCCACCTGCGGGGCGTGCGCGGGCATCGGCCACGTGCCGGCCTCGGGCGGGCGCAGCCTGCGCGCGTTCAACCGCAACTTCCCGGGCCGGAGCGGCACCAAGGACGACGCGGTCTACCTCTGCTCGCCCCTCACCGCCGCCGCCTCCGCGCTCACCGGTCGGATCACCGATCCGCGCAAGGCCGGCAGCGCGCCGGAGCGGCGGTGGCCCGCGTCGCTGCTCGCGTCGGTGGCCGGGCTGATCCCGCCCGTCGGCCCCTCCGAGGCCGAGGACGTCGAAGTCCTCAAGGGCCCGAACATCAAGCCGGTGCCCCGCGGCGCGCCGGTCGAGGAGCACCTGAGCGCGCCGGTGCTGATCAAGCTCGGCGACAAGGTCTCGACCGACGACATCTCGCCCTCCGGCACCGCGGCGCTCATGTTCCGCTCCAACGTGCCGGCCATCGCCGAGTTCTGCTTCCGCAACGTCGACGCCGAGTTCGTCGCGCGGGCGCGCGCGGCCGGCTCGGGCGTCATCGTGGGGGGCGAGATCTACGGCCAGGGCTCGTCGCGGGAGGCGGCGGTCCTCTCGCCGCTCCACCTCGGGGTGCGCGCGGTGCTCGCCAAGAGCTTCGCCCGCATCCACCGGGCCAACCTGATCAACTGGGGCATCGTACCCCTCGAGTTCGAGAGCGCGGCCGACTACGACGGCATCGAGCGCGACGACGTGCTCGACTTCCCGGAGCTGCGCGCGAGCCTCGCCGCGGGCGCCCCGGTCACGGTGGTGAGCCGCCGCACCGGCGCGCGCTTCCGCATGCGCTCGATCCTGAGCCCGCGCGAGCGCGACATGCTGCTGGCGGGCGGGCTGCTCGCCCAGACCGCATCCACTTCCCCCTCTCCCCCTCCGGGGGAGAGGGCAGGGTGAGGGGGATACACAATGGCCCAGAGCCGAGTCCGAGCGGTCTACATGCGCGGCGGCACCAGCCGCTGCCTGGCCTTCCACGATCGCGACCTGCCGCCGGCCGGACCGGCGCGCGACCGCATCCTGATGGCCGCGCTCGGCAGCCCCGATCCGTACGGCCGTCAGCTCGACGGCCTGGGCGGCGGCATCTCGTCGCTCTCCAAGGCCTTCGTCATCGGCCCGCCCACCCATCCCGATGCCCAGGTCGACTACACGTTCGCGCAGGTCGAGATCGGCCGCGCGGTGGTCGACTACACCGGCAACTGCGGCAACTGCTCCTCGGCGGTGGGCCCATTCGCGATCGACGAGCGACTCGTGCCGTACGCCAGCGGCGAGACCGCGGTGCGGATCCACAACACCAACACCAAGAAGATCATCGTGGCGCGCGTGCCGGTGGTGGACGGCGAGGCCGCGGTGGTCGGCGACTTCGAGCTCCCCGGGGTGGCCGGGCTCGGGGCCCGCATCGCGCTCGACTTCCTGGATCCCGGCGGCTCCCGCACCGGCCGGCTCCTGCCGAGCGGCCGGCCCCGCGACATGATCGCGGGCGTCGAGGCCTCGCTGGTCGACGCCACCAATCCGATGGTCTTCGTCCGCGCCAAGGACCTCGGGCTCGGCGGCATCGAGCCGCCGGCCGCCATGGACGCGGACAAGACGCTCGTCGCCCGCCTCGAGGCCATCCGGGTGGCCGCGGCGGAGGCGATGGGCATCCCGGGCAGCGCGGCCACCCCGAAGATCGCGGTGGTGGCGCCGCCGATCCGTTTCACCGCGCTCGACGGGGTGGCCTACGACGCGGAGCAGGCCGACGTGGTCGCGCGCTGCATCTCGATGGGCAACGCCCACCGCGCTTTCGCGCTCACCGCGGCCATGTGCCTGGCGGTCGCGGCGCAGATCGACGGCACGGTGGTGAGCGAGTGCGCGGGCGGGCGGGTCGGCGACCTGCGGCTCGGCCATCCCTCGGGGGTCCTGCCCATCGCGGCCGCGGTGGGGCGCCGCGACGGCGCGGCGTGGGCCGAGCGGGTCACGGTATACCGGACCGCGCGGCGCCTGATGGAAGGCTACGTGAGGGTGTCCTGACCTCCTGACGATGCCGCTCTCGATGTTCACCGACGAGCACGAGATGCTGCGGCGGACCGTCCGCACGTTCGTGGAGAAGGAGGTCGCGCCCCACGTGGATGCCTGGGAGGAGGCCGGACGCCTCCCCCGCGAGCTCTGGCGCCGCCTGGGCGAGCTGGGCTTCCTCGGCCTCGAGTTCCCGGAGGAGTACGGCGGCGGGGGTGGCGACTTCCTCTCGAGCGTGGTGCTGGGCGAGGAGATGGCGCGCTGCCGCTCGGGCGGGGTGGCCTTCAGCGTGCTCGTGCACACCGACATGTCCTCGCCCTGGCTCACCCGCTACGGCACCTCCGCCCAGAAGCGCGCCTACCTGCCCGGCATCATCCGCGGCGAGACCGTCTGCGCCCTCGGCATCACCGAGCCCGGCACCGGCTCCGACATGGCCGGGATCCGGACGCGCGCGGTGCGCGACGGCGACCGCTACCTCCTGACCGGGAGCAAGATCTTCATCACCAACGGCGTCCACGGCGATCTCTACTTCGTGGCCGCGCGGACCGGTCCCGGCTCCAGCGAGCGGCGACACGCCGGCATCTCCATGTTCCTCGTCGAGCGCGGCACGCCCGGCTTCACGGTGAGCCGGCGGCTCGACAAGATGGGCATGCGCGCCTCCGATACCGCGGAGCTCGCGTTCCAGGACTGCCCGGTGCCCGCCGAGAATCTGCTCGGCGAGGAGGGGCGCGGCTTCCAGCAGCTCGCCGCGGGGCTGCAGCGGGAGCGGATCATGGCCGCGGTGCTCGCGCTCTCGGGCGCGGCCCAGGCCCTGGAGGACACCACCGCGTATCTCAAGGAGCGGCGGGCCTTCGACGGCCCCCTCGCCGGCAAGCAGGTGCTGCGCCATCGCGTCGCCGACATGGCCACCGAGATCGAGGCGGCGCGCCACCTGGTCTATCACGCGGCCTCCCTCTACACCGCGGGGCGGGAGTGCGCGAGCCCCGTCTCGATGGCCAAGCTCTTCGCCACCGAGGTCGCCAACCGGGTGGCCTACCAGGCCGTCCAGCTCCACGGCGGCTACGGCTACATGCGCGAGTTCCCGGTCGAGCGCTTCTTCCGCGACGTACGGCTCTGGACCATCGCCTCCGGCACGTCCGAGATCATGCGCGAGATCATCGCGAAGCGGCTCCTGACGTGACCGGGGCGCCGGCGGCCACCCTGACCCGGGACGGGGCCGTGGCCCGCCTCACCCTGGAGCGGCCCGAGGCCCGCAACGCGCTGAGCCGGGCGATGGCGGACGCGCTCGAGGACGCGCTCGGGCGCCTGGCCGCCGCGGACGAGGCGCGCGTGGTCGTGGTGGCCGGACGCGGGCGCTCCTTCTGCGCCGGCGCCGACATCTCCGAGATGCCGACCCTGTCGCCGCCGGAGGCGGAGACGCTGGCCTCGCGCTGGCAGCGCATCGTGGACGGCTTCGCGACCCTGCCCCAGGTGACCATCGCGGCGGTGCAGGGCCACGCCCTGGGCGGCGGGCTCATGCTCGCGATCGCCCAGGACCTCCGGGTCGCCGAGGCCTCCGCTCGGTTCGGGCTGCCCGAGGTGACCCTCGGCTTCAACCCGGGCTACGGGATCGCGCGCCTGCTCGACATCGCGGGCGGCGCCCACGCGCGCGACCTGATGCTCACCGCGCGCAGCGTGGACGCGTCCGAGGCACAGCGCATGGGCCTGGTGACCCGCGTCGTGCCCGACGGCACCCTCGACGCCGCGACCACGACCCTGGCCCACGAGGTCGCGCGCTCCCCGCGCGGCGGCCTCGCCGCGACCAAGGCCATCACCGCCGCCCTGCGGGCCGGGCGGCCGGGCACCGAGGCCCACGCCTACGGCGCCCTGCGCGCGGCCCCCGAGGCGCAGGCGCGCATCGCCGCATTCCTCGCCCGACGCCGGCTCTCGTAGAAAGGAACCGCCATGGCCTCGACACTCCCGCTCCTCTACACCCACGTCATGGGCAGCCACGGCTTCCCGTCCTGGTTCTGGACCGCGCTCGACAAGATCAAGGCCGGCGAGTACGGCCAGACCGACGTGCGGGAGACCTTCGACGACGCGACCCAGCTCGCGATCCGCGACCAGGAGCGGGCCGGCATCGACGTGATCTGCGACGGCGAGATGCGCCGCTACTTCTTCGTGCAGACCTTCTACGGCCACATGGACGGGCTCGAGACGCTCGAGCCGCTGCGGAAGACCGGGCTCTACGCCTACGACAGCGTGCCGCGCTACCGCGCCGTCCGGAAGGTCACGGTGCCGAAGGGGCTCGGCACGGTGGACGAGTTCAAGTACCTGGTCACCCAGACCGACAGGCCGGTGAAGGCCACCTGCCCCGGGCCGGTGACCCTCTCGATCCACATCCAGACCCGACCGGGCGACGCCTACGACGGCGACCGCCTCGCGCTCTGCTGGGACCTGGTGCCCGCGGTCAACGCGGAGCTGAAGGCGCTCGCGGCGGCCGGCGCCACCTGGATCCAGGTCGACGAGCCGTCCGCTGCGATCGTGCCCGGCCAGGCCGCGGAGTACGTGAAGATGTTCAACGCCTGCGTGGAAGGCGTGAAGGCCAAGATCGGCTACCACGTCTGCTTCGGCAACCTGCTGTCGCGCCCGCGCGGCAAGCGATCGTACCGCTGGATGTTCCCCGGGCTGCTCGAGACCCGCTGCGACCAGTTCGTGTTCGAGTACGCGAACCGGGAGATGGCCGAGATCGACATGTGGAAGGAGATCGGAGTCGACCGCGACATCGCCTGCGGGGTAGTTGACGTGAAGAGCTTCTACATGGAGACTCCCGAGGACGTCGCGGATCGGGTGGCGCTCTGTCTCGAGCACATCCCGGCCGAGCGGCTCTCGCTGATCCCGGACTGCGGCTTCTTCCCGGTGCCGCGCTGGGTCGCATTCGAGAAGCTCAAGCGCCTCGCGGCGGGCGTGGCGCTCGCGCGCAAGCGGCTCCGCGGCTAACCAACGACTCTCAACGAGGAGGGGGAACGCGATGGCCACGACGAGACGCGAATTCCTGAAGGTGGCGGGTGCGGCCGCGACGGTGGGCGCGATCGGCTTCCCGGCGGTGGCCCGAGCCCAGGCCAAGCCCGGCGTGCCGTCGGACCCGGTCAAGATCGGCGTGCTCGCCATCCGCGCCGGCATCGCGGCCCCGGTGGGCACCGCGGGCCTCCGCGGAACGGAGTGGTGGGTCGAGCGCGTCAACAAGGCGGGCGGCATCCTCGGCCGGCCGGTCCAGCTGGTGGTCGAGGAGGAGTCGACTCCGAAGGACACCGTCGAGCGCTACCGCAAGCTCATCCTGCAGGACAAGGTCGAGGTGGTCATCGGCGGCATCTCCACCGGCGTGACCCTCGCGCTCGGACCGGTGGCCGAGGAGATGGAGACCCCGTGGCTCTCGTGGGACGGCACCACCCAGAAGGGCGTGGAGGAGACCATGCCCAATCCCAAGTGGGCCTTCCGCAGCGTGGACAACGAGGTCGAGGCGATCGTGGCCGGCCAGCTCACCCCGAAGTACTTCAAGGGCATCAAGACGGTGGCCGGCATCGGCAACGACTACTCCTACGGCCACGACTGCTGGGAGACCTACCAGGCGGTGCTCAAGCGCTACATCCCGGACGTGAAGTTCGTGCTCGAGCTCTTCCCCAAGCTGGGGGTGACCGACTTCACCTCCCACATCGCGGCCATCCAGCAGGCCAAGCCCGATCTCCTGATGTGCTCGTTCTGGTCCGGCGATGCCACCATCATCATGAAGCAGGCCGCCGCGGTCGGGCTCTTCAAGAGCATGAAGGGCGTCTTCACCACCGCGGGCGGGGTGCACGACTCGCTCAAGAAGGAGTTCACCCCGGAGGGGCTCCTGCTCGGCTACAACACGATGTACTTCGACGATCCGAAGGGCAGTCCGCTCCTCAAGCAGTTCGTCCGCGAGTACAAGGCCAAGTACAACGAGTACCCGGCCTACGAGTGCGACCACGCCTACTTCAACATCGAGTCCTACAAGGCGGCGGTGGAGAAGGCCTACGCCAGCGCCGGCAAGTGGCCCTCGAAGGCGGAGGTGGTCAAGGCACTCGAGGGCATCGAGGTGGATTCCCTCTCCGGCCGGCGCTCGTGGCGGCCGGACCACGTGCAGATGTGCAACTTCTATCAGGGCATCACGACCCACAAGAACGGCTACGACTTCGCGACCATCAACCCGATCGAGGTCGTCTCCACCAAGGTCGCCATGAAGCCGGCCGGCGCCAAGCTCATCGAGTGGATCAACTCCTGGAAGATCTGACCGCCCGCCGCCTCTCCCTCTCCCCTCGGGGGAGAGGGCGGGGCGAGGGGCCCCGCATCCGCGCGTGACCGCGAGCCTCGTCAACATCCTGATGGGCGGTGTCTTCCACGCCGCCATCCTGTTCCTGGTCGCGGCCGGGCTCCAGCTCGTGTTCGGGGTCCAGAAGATCTTCAACCTGGCGTGCGGCTCCTTCTACGCCCTCGGCGCCTACACCGGCATCTCCGCGGTCGGCTACTTCACCGGGCACGGTGGCGCTCCCATCCTGTTCATCGTGCCGCTCGTGGCGGGCGGGCTCGCGGTCGGCCTGGTGGGCGTCGTGGTCGAGCGCGGCCTGCTCCGCTTCGTCTACGACCGCGACGAGACCTTCCAGCTCCTGCTCACCTTCGCGCTGGTCCTGATGCTGGAGGACCTGATCCGCATGACCTGGGGCGCGGCGCCCGCGTCGACCGGCGGGCTCTACCTCACCTACGGCCAGGCGCGCCTGCTGGGTGCCACCGTGCCGGTCTACAACCTGATCGTGATCGCGGCGAGCCTCGCCATCGCCCTCGGCATGGGCTGGCTGCTCACCCGCACCGCTTTCGGCCGCATCATCCGCGCCGCCGCGGACAACCGGGAGATGGCCGAGGCCCTCGGGGTCGACATGCGCTGGCTCTACGCCCGCGTCTTCACCCTCGGCACCATGCTGGGCACGCTCGGCGGCGCGCTGGTGATCCCGGCCACCGCGGCCATGAGCGAGATGGGCATCGAGCTGATCGTCGAGGCCTTCGCGGTGGTGGTGATCGGCGGCCTCGGGAGCATGCGCGGCGCCTTCCTGGGCGCCCTGGTGGTGGGGGTGCTGCGGTCGGTGGCGATCTCGGTCTATCCCGAGCTCGAGATGCTCCTCATCTACCTGATCGTGATCGCGGTCCTGCTCTGGCGCCCGCGCGGGCTCTTCGGAGCGGCCGCGGCGTGAGGACGCCCCTCGTTCTCGCGGTCGTCGTCATCGCAATCCTCGTCCTGCCCCTCGTCAGCCCGCCCTACTACGTCACCCTGATGCTGCCGTTCATGGCCTACGGGGTGATCCTGCTGGGCCTCAACCTGCTCTTCGGCTACACCGGGCTGGTCTCGTTCGGCCACGCGCTGTTCATCGGCATCGGGGCCTACACCGGGGCGGTGCTGACCACGCGGCTCGGGGTGCGGCACATGGAGCTGATCCTGCCCGCGGCCGCGCTGGCCGCCGCGATCGTGGCCGCGCCGGTCGGCGCGCTCTGCGTGCGCTACGTGAAGATCTACTTCGGCATGCTGACGCTCGCCTTCGGCATGGTCTTCTACACCTTCCTGCTCAAGTTCTACCGGCTGACCGGCGGCGACGAGGGGATGCGGATGCTCCGCCCCTACCTCCTCGGCAGCGAGTGGGCCGGCTTCAACAAGACCGCGTACCTCATCGGCCCCTACTATTACTTCTCGCTTGCGGTGCTCGCCCTCGCCACGCTCCTGATGTGGCGGATCGTCGCCTCGCCCTTCGGGCTCTGCCTCAAGACCATCCGCGACAACCCGCTCAAGGCCGAAAGCCTGGGAGTGAGCGTCCCGCGCTCCCGCTGGTACGCGTTCATGATCTCGGCGGTGTACGCCGCGGTCGGTGGGGCGCTGCTCGCGCCGCCCACCGGCAACGTGGATCCCACGCTCGCCTACTGGACCCACTCCGGCAACGTGGTGTTCATGGTCCTGCTCGGCGGCTTCTCCTCCTTCTTCGGGCCCCTGCTGGGCGCCTTCGCGTTCATCTTCCTCCAGGACACCGTCATGTCGGTGTTCCCCTACTGGCGGCTGATCTTCGGCGCGATCCTCGCCTTCATCGTGATCTTCGCGCCGGGAGGCCTCATGGGCCTCTTCGCCCGGCGCCGCGGACCGGTCGAGGTATCGCGCGGATGATCCTCGAGGCGCAGGACCTCCGGAAGCGCTACGGCGCCTACGTGGCCCTCGACGGGGTGAGCCTCGCGGTGCGGGAGGGCGAGTTCGTCTCGATCATCGGCCCCAACGGGGCCGGCAAGTCGACCCTGATCAACCTGCTCACCGGCGTCCTGCCGCCCTCCGAGGGTCGCGTGCGCTTCAAGGGCCGCGACATCGGCGGCATCGGCCCGGTCGCCCTCGCACGGCTCGGGATGGCCCGGAGCTTCCAGCTCGTCCAGATCTTCCCGGAGCTCACCGTGCTCGAGACCCTGCAGGCCGCGGTGGTCTCGCGCCTCGGCCGCGGCGCGAATCTCTTCGCCTCGCTCCGCCGCGATCGGCAGGTGCAGAGCGAGGCCCTCGAGGTGGCCCGCCTCTTCGGTTTGGCCGACCGGGCCTACTCTCCGGCGCGCGCCCTGCCCCAGGGCGACAAGAAGCTGCTCGACGTGGCGTCCGCCTTCTCGCTCCGCCCCGAGATCATCCTACTCGACGAGCCCACCAGCGGGGTGAGCACCGCGGACAAGCACGCGGTCATGGAGATCCTCGTCGGCGCGGCCCGCCAGATCGGCCTCAAGGCCATCATCCAGGTCGAGCACGACATGGACATCGTCTTCGCGTACTCGGACCGGATCATCGCGCTCCACCAGGGGAAGGTGCTGGCCGACGCGGCCCCCGCCGCGATCCGGGCCGACGCCCGGGTCGTGGACACGGTGATCGGCCGGCGGGCGCCGTGCTGACCGTCGAGGCGGTCGACGTCTTCATCCAGTCGAGCCACATCCTCCGCCGGGTGTCGTTGGAGGTAAACGAGCGGGAAGTCGTCTGCCTGGTCGGCCGCAACGGGGCCGGCAAGTCGACCACCCTCCGCACCATCATGGGCTACCTGCGCCCGCGCGCCGGGCGCATCCGCTTCCGGGGCGAGGAGATCCACCGCCGGCACACCCACGAGATCGCGCGACGCGGGCTCGCCTTCGCCCCCGAGGACAGCGGAATCTTCCCGGACCTCACGGTGGCCGAGAACATCGAGATCGCGACCTGGACGCGCCCGGGCGGCCGGCCCGCCGCCGAGCGCATCGAGCGGGCCTACGAGGTGTTCCCGGTCCTCCGGAAGTACGCGGCGCGCAAGGGGCCCGAGATGAGCGGCGGCGAGCGCAAGATGCTCTCGGTGGCGCGCGCGCTGGCCCTCGATCCGGCCATGCTGCTGCTGGACGAGCCCTTCGAGGGGCTCTCGCCCGCGATCATCCCCACCGTGAGCCAGGGGCTCGCCGAGATCACCCAGCGCGGGCACTCGATCCTGCTCGCCGAGTCCAATATCCACCACGTGCCCGCGTTCGCCACCCGGCTCTACGTCATCGAGCGGGGCGAGATCATCTTCGGCGGCCCGCCCGAGGCGGTGCGGGCGGACGCGGCGATTCTGCGGTTGATCGGCGGCGCGGCGTGAGGCGCGGGCTCGCGTCAGCCGGAGGCGGCGCGGATCTCGTCGAGGACCGGCAGCAGGTAGCGGCGGAACTGGGCGGGGTTCTCGGCCATCGGGAAGTGGCCGATCTCGGTCATCACCGTGAAGCGCGCGCCCGGGATCTTCTCGGCGGTGAGGCGCGTGTCCTCCGGCGTGCACGAGAAGTCGTACTCGCCGGTGAGCAGGTAGAGCGGGCATCGCGTGGTGTCGATCTGGCCCACGCGGTCCCGGAAGTCGCCGTCGACCCGGTAGAAGTGGAGATCGCCCTTGAAGACGCCGGGGCCGCCCTGCATGTAGCCCCAGAGCGTCTCCCACCGCGTCTCCTCCGGGCTCTGCGGGGCGATGAGACCCGACATGAGCGCTCCGGCCAGCTCGCCCCCGTGCACGTCGGGGCGATGCAGCCAGCCGGTGTCGTCGTACCACGGCGGCTGGTAGGCGGCCGACTCGAGGCCGATCAGGGCCCGGAACCGCTCCGGATGCGCGCGGGCCAGCTCGAGCACGATCTTGCCGCCGATCGAGCAGCCGAGCACGACCGGGCGCTCCAGCCCGATCCCCGAGCAGAACGCGAGGATCAGGTCGACGTAGGCCTGCGTCGTGAGCCGGTACTCCTCGTCCTGCCAGCCCGCCGGCGGCAGCGACTTGCCGTGCCACGGCATGTCGAAGGCCAGCACCCGGAAGTGCCGCGTGACCGCCTCGTCGTTCAGGAGATGGCGGAACTGCCGGCCGTCGGCCCCCGCGGTGTGCAGGCACACGAGCGGGATCCCCTGGCCGGCCTCCTCGAAGTACACGCGGTGCGGCCGGGCTCCGAGCGACAGGTGGACGTAGGCGCCCCGGATCGGCTCGAACACGGGCCCGGCCACTCAGGCCCTCGCCTGCCGCCGCGGCGCGGTGACGACGTCCTTGACGTAGCGGAGATTGGCCATGAGCGGCACCAGGTCGCCCTCGATGCGCGCCACCCCGAGCTTCTTCATCGCGAAGAGGTCGTGGTAGCCCGGCGCGGGCGTGGGCTCCCAGAAGCGGCGCCAGGCCTCCTCCGAGGCGCGCAGCGCGAAGGTCCAGGAGCGCATCAGGAACGGGCCGGCCTCGACCGCGGCCACACGGCCCTCCACCACGCGCACCAGGAACTCGCGATCCCCGACCTCGACGAGGAAGGTCGCGGTGAGGTATCGTCCCCGGCGGACGAGCTCGGCATCGCCATTGACCAGATCCGGCAGAGATAGGATGCTCGCGTGGGGCGAGGCGACGCTCATGGCCGGTCATTATAGTCGTCCCGAACACAGGAGGAAATGCCGATGGCCGCTCTCCCCTTGATCCCCTCCACCGTCGTCGGCTCGCACGGCAAGGCCGGCTGGTGGTTCACCGCGGTGAAGGCCTACGAGGCGGGAGCCATGGGTCCCGCCGATCTCGAGGAGATGTTCGACGACGCCGCCGACACCGCGATCCGCGACATGGAGCGGGCCGGCCTCGACATCATCACCGACGGCGAGGTGCGCCGGCTCGACGGCTACGTGGACTCCTACTACGCGATCATCAAGGGCATCGAGCCCCTGCCGGTGCGGCGCAAGGCCGGGCCCTGGGGCTACGACCAGCAGACGCGCTACGAGGCCACCGGGCGCATCGAGACCCCGGAGGGCGGGCTCGGCATCGTGAAGGAGTTCGAGTACCTCAGGGCTCACACCGGGCGGGCCACCAAGGCGACCTGCGCGGGTCCGCTCACCTTCGGCTCGCGCATCCATCCCGGCAAGATGTACAAGGGCGTGGTCGACGTGGCCGAGCGCTTCGCCGAGGTGATCAACGCGGAGCTGCGCGCGCTCGTGGCCGCGGGCGCCGACTTCATCCAGCTCGACGAGCCGGCGCGGGGCAACGTGAGCGGCGAGGAGATGGCGCGGCTCTACAACCTGGCCACCGAGGGGGTGAAGGCCAAGCTCGCCTTCCACATCTGCTTCGGCAACCGCTTCGGGCGCTCCCGCTTCGACCGCTCGTACCGGCCCTACTTCCCGGGCATCCTCAAGTGCCGGGCCGATCAGCTCGTGCTCGAGTTCGCGGGACGGGAGTTCTCCGAGCTCGATCTCTGGAAGGAGTACGGCCAGGATCGCGAGCTGGGCGCGGGCGTGGTCGACGTCAAGGGCTTCTACCCGGAGAGCCCGGAGGAGGTGGCCGGCCGCATTCGCCGGGTGCTCGCGGTGTGCCGCCCGGAGAAGCTCCACGTCAACCCGGACTGCGGCTTCGGGTGGTCGCCGCGGTACATGTGCAACCAGAAGGTGCGCGCCCTCGCGGCCGGGGCGGCCCTCGCCCGCACGCAGATCACCGGCTCCCGGTAGTCGGCCCCGCCCGCCACGGCGGCGCACCCGCACCGCGCCGCCGTGCACGTCTCGCACGAGCACGAGTTGCATTCTGTTCTCGTCGCCGCTGCCACTTCTTGGGAGTGTCCCGCGGGCAGGTGCCGGACGTGGCCCAGAGCCTGCGCCTCATCCGCCAGGCCGCCCACGACGGTGCCCAGACGGTCCGGCGGATCCAGGAGTTCACCCGCACCCGGAGCATCCCTCCGTTCAGCCAACCATGCCCTGGACGCCATGCCTGGCCGGGGGTCGGTTCACCTTCCGGACCGCGACCGAAGGCGGCCGCGTCGTGGTCCGGGCCGGGGACGGCGGGTGCAGCATGTCCGAGGCATGACGGTGGTCTGGGGCATCGTGACCCCCACGGCGGGCAGATCCAGGTGGAGAGCACGCTCGGGCGGGGCACCACCTTTGTGGCGAGCCTGCCGGTCCCGGCCGAGCTCCCCACCGACGCGCGGGGGCGCGACGGCGGTGCCCGCCGGCACGCGGATGCTGGTCTTCGAGGACAACCCGGAGATCCTCCAGTCGATCGGCCAGCTGCTCCGGCGATGCCCGGGGCATCCGGCTGGGAGGTCACCACGACCTGCCGGGAGCGCTTACCGGACACTCCGGTGGGACTCATCACCGGCTCCTGGGACCGGCTGGAGCCGGGAAAGATCGAGCGGCATGGCGTAGCTAGTCGGCGAGCCCGCCGGTTCCGTCGGCGGCCCGCCGACGCTCGTAGTGGCGGCGGCTCTTCGCCCGGTTCCCACAGGTGCGCATGTCGCACCACCGGCGGCTGCGGTTCTTCGTCGTGTCCATGAACAGCCAGCCACAATCATAACCGGCGCACTCACGAACGAAGGTTAGGTCATCCGAGGTCAGCAGCTCGGCGGCCGAGCGCGCCACCCACCATGCCACCCGGTCCAGATCGGGGGCGACGTCCGGCCACGCCCACTCGAAGCGTGACCCGGACGGAATCAGTCCGGCATGGGCCATCGCCCGGCCGACCGCCCGGTTGAGGGTTCGCAGGTCGGCCTCGCGCGCCGGCAGACCCGCCGCCCGGGAAGAGAAGATCGCGTAGGTCGACTCCCGCAGTCCCCGGACGTGGGCGAGGGCATCGGCCGCGGAGCGCTCCCGCCTGTGCGAGGCCTCGGCGAGGGTCGCCGCTTCGCCCGGCGTGATGATGGTCGCCTGACGGGCCCATGCCAGCAAGTCATCGTAAGAGTTGATCAACTCCAGCCGATCGCTGACTGGGCGGAAGTGTACGGTGTTGACAAAGTCCAGGCAAAGGCGTCCTGCGTTGAATGCAAACTGCCCTCGCGTCCGATCTCCGGGCTCGACCATCAAGGCGGAGACTATAACTAGCTAACGTCGCTTTGTCAGGCCTAAATTTTTCGGCCGAGAACCTTCTGATACAGGAGGCTGACGAGCAGCAGGACGACACCGAGCACCAGGAACGAGAGGATCCGATAGGACGTCTTGACCGCTGCGAAGTCCACGGCGAACACCTTACAGACAGTTAGCCCAAGGAGGGCGAGCGCCGCATAGCGAACGGCTGGATTGCGACGGACGAAGCCCCACGCGAGGGCCACGGCGGCATACACCGTCCACAGCACCGAGAGACCGGCCTGTATACGCCAGTCGGCGTCGCCGGCGGGAACGCGGCCGGCGGCTCGCGCGGCGACCTCGACCGCCTCCTGATACCGAACCCACCCCATGCTCAGCACCAGGAGGAAGATGAGCCCCGCGGCTCCCGACAGGATCCGGCCGATCTGCCTGGCGGCGTCGACCGGGGCCCGGACGAGGGCTCCTCCCGCGAGCCCGATCGCCAGGCACGCCCCGGTGCGGGACAGGAGCGGCACGCTCACGAGCGAGCCGGCGGCGGCCCTCGCCAGCTCATCGTCGGCCACGAGGACCCGCAGGGTCAGGACGACGGACAGGAAGGGGAGCGCCACCGGGAACGCAGGGGAGGTCGCGCTCCGCGCGAGCCACCCGACGATCACGAGCTCGAGGGTGAGCAGCGTTGCGGGCCACAGGCCGGTCGGCTCCCGCCAGAAGAGGACGGCCAGGGTCGCCACCGCGGCCACCCACAGCACCGCCCGGAGCATTCGCCGGCTCGGCTGCCAGGCCCCCTCCCCCCGTGCCCGGCCCCCGAGCCAGCCGCCAGCCACGAGGGCGACCGCGACCAGCAGGTGGATCAGGAAGATGAGGTTCCACACCGCCACGACGTCGGCCGACCAGTAGCGGTCGAAGGCCACGACCCGCGAGCCCGCCAGGAGGAGCGCCGCGAGCCCGCCCCAGGCGGCCACCGCGGCCGGGACCCGAGAGGCGAGCCAGAGGAGCATGACGCCCTCGACCGCCCACGCCAGGGTGACCCACTGGACGTCGAGAACGATCGGGACGGCCAGGGTGAGGAAGGTCCACGCGATACCCTCGTGGACCAGGACCGGCGCCGGGTCGTCGGCAACCCGCGAGCCGTAGTCCGACGAGACGAGCCGGTAGAGCACCGCGAGGCCCACCGCCCACGGCCCCTCGAGCCCCGGGCGCGTGGCCTCCAGGGTGACGTAGACCGCCCAGAAGTACCCGGCCGCGTTGGCGACCACCAGGGCCAGGTCGATCGGCTGACTGCGGCGCCCAGTCGCACGCTCCCGGAACACCGGAGCGGCCAGGAAGATGAGGAAGAGCGCGGATAGCAGCAGGAGCCGGGCCAGCGGATGGGGCGCCTCGGGCGTCCGCGAGAATGTCTGCAGCAGGAGCAGCGCGCTGCCGCCCCACGCGAGCTGGGTGAGGGCGGGCCACGTCCGGAAGCGCGCCACCAGCAGCGCGAGCACGTCCAGCACCAGCAGGTAGGCGAGCAGGTTGCGCTCGTCGGGCCGCTCGACCTGCAGCAGCACCGGGGTGAGGAGCCCGCCGAGCACCGCGAGCACCGCGGTGCTGAGCCGGCCGGTCAGCACCGCCACGAGGGCGCCCAGCAGGGTCACGACGAACATCGAGCCGAACGCGGTCGCGGCGCCGATCAGGCCGTAGAGCGCGTGCGCGGCGAAGAGCGACAGGTAGAGACAGCCAAGGCCGCCGCCGGACAGACCTTCGCTCAGGTACGGGACATCGCGCCGGCGGTGAAGGGCGAGGCCGCCACCGAGCATGACGAGGCCGCCAACGATGCCGACGCCCACGCGGGCGGCGGGCCCCAAGTACTCGTTGTCGAAGGCCCACTTGAGGAAGAGGGCGGCCGCGACCAGGATGACCACGATGCCGACCCACGTCGCCCAGCGGGCGCCGATCCGCTGCTCGAGGTCGAGCGGGGGCCGGGCCGGCGGCGCCGGAGAGTCCGGGCCGGCGGACGGCCACGCGAAGGGCGTGGCAGGCGGAGC
>Ga0310810_10003244_pt1 | contig 17704 bp, 15 predicted proteins | sample NCmetagenome_FD_207641 | JGI IMG/M metagenome (GOLD analysis project Ga0310810, IMG submission 207641) | Soil microbial communities from experimental microcosm in Duke University, North Carolina, United States - NC | ecosystem: Engineered > Artificial ecosystem > Soil microcosm > Unclassified ...
AGTCACCGGCGGCACGATCAACGGCACCGGAAGCTTTATCATGCGCGCCGAGCGCGTCGGCAGCGATACCCTGCTGGCGCAGATTGTTCGGATGGTGGCGGAAGCGCAACGCAGTCGCGCGCCGATTCAGAAGCTCGCCGATATTGTCGCCGGTTATTTTGTGCCCGCGGTGGTGCTGGTCGCTGTGATGACGTTTATTGTCTGGGCGTTTGTTGGACCGGCGCCGGCAATGGCGTATGCGCTGCTCAACGCGGTGGCGGTGTTGATCATTGCGTGCCCGTGCGCGCTCGGCCTCGCAACCCCCATGTCGATCATGGTCGGAACGGGACGCGGTGCAACCGCCGGCGTGTTGATCAAGAATGCCGAGGCGCTGGAAGTTCTGGAAAAAGTCGACACCCTTGTGGTGGATAAGACGGGAACGCTTACCGAAGGCAAGCCGCATCTGGAGACGGTGGTCGCGACGGGGGGAAAACGCGAGGATGAAATCTTGTATTTGGCGGCAAGTTTGGAGCGCGGCAGCGAGCATCCCCTGGCGTCAGCGATCGTTAGAGGAGCGGACGAGAGAGGGGTGAAGCTTGTGGATGCACGCGATTTTCGCTCGATAACCGGCAAAGGAGTTCTTGGCATTGTCGACGGTAAACAGATCGCTCTCGGGAACCGACGCTTACTCGAGGATTTGGGCCTTGCCGCAAACGAGATCACGTCACGTGCGGAGGAACTGAGAAAAGCAGGGCAAACGGTGATGGTTGTGGTGATCGATGGCACGGTCGCGGGATTGATTGGCGTTGCCGATCCGGTCAAACGATCAACTCCTGAAGCGATTCGCCTGCTGCACCAGGATGGTGTAAGAATTGTCATGCTGACCGGGGATAATCGCATCACTGCCGAAGCGGTGGCAAAAAAACTCGGCATCGATGAAATTCAAGCCGAAGTGCTACCTGAGCAAAAAGGCCAAATCGTCAAGCGCTTACAAAGTGAGGGTCGAGTTGTTGCGATGGCCGGAGACGGCATCAACGATGCTCCCGCATTGGCCCAGGCACAGGTGGGAATTGCAATGGGCACTGGTACCGACGTCGCGATGGAAAGCGCAGGCGTGACTTTGGTGAAAGGTGACTTGCGCGGCATCGCCAAAGCACGCCGATTAAGCCGCGCTACAATGAGAAACATCCGCCAGAACCTTTTCTTTGCGTTTATCTATAACGCGCTGGGAATTCCACTTGCAGCCGGCCTGCTTTATCCCTTCTTTGGTCTATTGCTAAGTCCGATGATCGCCAGCGTCGCAATGACGTTTAGTTCGATTTCGGTGATCAGCAATGCGCTGAGGCTCAGCAGGTTGGAGCTTTGAGTCAAGGAGGCTTGTATGGCCATTTTTGAATCTCTGGCAAATTCTTTAAAAATTTTGGCGATCGGCGATCGGGTCAAAGTTACGCTTCGTCCGGAGACCGGGCGATTTCCGAACCCGACGGAAGGCAAGATCATGCAAAAAGACGATGCGGGAAATTTTTCCCTCCAAACGGGGCAGGGCGTCATCCAGATCGCTGCGGGCGACATTCTTTCCGTCACCCGGCTGAAAGCGTAACGGGTTTTTTGCCCATTGCCTCGCTCGATGTGCCGGCGATTGCGCCGGCACTCTGCTAGTGCTCTCACGGGGGATGTGCTAGGTTACGGCCATTTTGGCATAGGGAAGGGCGACCGCAGCTGTGCGCAAATACAAACTTTGGCGAAGGATCATGTTTTTATTTGGGCTCCTGGTTTCGCAATTCGGCTTGATCGCGTGCTCGTCTCAAGCGACCATCTCCACCGTCTCCGATGACAGCGTCGAAGCCTTGGTACGAAGCGAAGCGGCGAAAATTATCTCGGTCAGCGAGGACAAGCAGCACCTGTCGGAGTATCACATCTTTGTTTCCGATTTTCCGCGCAAAGACGTGCTAGGCATGAGCGTGGGAAATCGCCGGATTTACATCAGCCACGAACTCGCGAAGCTCGCGTCGGAACGACCCTTTCATCTTTGGCTGCTGCGTCAAACGTTGGCGCACGAGATTGCCCACGATACCGCCGGGCATGCGCGGCAAAGCAGCGGCGCGTCACTTGCGCGTGGTCCGTTCGCGCGGTCGGTGTCGAACACGGATATCGGCCTTCCGCCCCGTGTCACATTACGCAACTATTCCGCCGAAAAAGAAGTGGAGGCAGACGCAAAGGGTTTGCAGTACTGGGCGAAGCTTGGTTGGGACTACCGGATTTGGGTTCGTATACTACAAAACTTTGAAAAGCAAAAATTATATCGGCGATGCTCTTCATCCGACCCATGAACGCCTGCGGCGAGCCAGCGCGGTTTGTCGAATGGACGATGCGGTGTGATTGTTACTCGATTGCGCGATCGGTCATTTGCTTCTTTCGGCGATTTTCTTTGCTATCTTGCTAATTCGTGAACGCCTGCGCTCATGCCACTCTGGAGCTTTTGCCAGTCAGAAAACGGACGATGCGCTGCCGCCATTGTCACCTGACGATCGATCGGGAAGACTTGGGCGACGATTGTTGTCCGGAATGCCTGGAGAAATTCGGCAAGAGGCACTACGATTTCGAAGAATTGGAAAGTGCCAGCAGTGCTAGCGTCCGGTACCGCTGTGAGGATTGCGGCGCGATCATCGAGAGCGGATAGTCTGCTACTAAATTGCAATTCATCAATCTTCCCACACCGCAATCCGGGAAAGACCTCGCTGTTCGCTAAACTGTGTAAGCTTCTCCCGGCGCCGGTTTGTCATCATCTCTAACGGTCCACTGATAGAGTCGAACCAGCCGCCGTCTCGATTTTGATCGCCGTCACCAGGCGCGCTCCATCGCGTTGAGTATTTGTTTTTGAGCAGCGATGCCTTCGATACCGCGCGATTTCAGGTGCTCGCGACAAATATATTTATGGAACGCGAGTGCAGCTTGCTGGATGATCATCCCTTTGCCGTTCATGCAAAGATGGCCGGTGAGCCGGCCGTGGCGCAGAAACACCGTCTCCTCTGGATGGTAGATCAAATCATAGAAGCGCACGTGGCGGGGGATGGTGTTAGCCAAACGAAACGAAACCTCGTGATTGGTCTCGATATCAGGGCGGGCGACCTCCAGCAGAGCGCCAGCGAAACCGGCTGTGTCGAGTTCGGAGAATGGCAAAGCTGGCGGGTGCGCGGGGGCAAGCGCGGAATAGGGCTCGAGGTTGGTAACTCTGCCGCCAGACAGTTTGCGGATGCCGCCTTGTCCTTTGGTCGTGCTGTTGATGATCAGGCCAACCTCGAGCACATCTTTCCCAATTTGAGCCTCGCTGATCGCCAATGCCTCGCGTCCCTGCTGTCGCAGGTTATTCGCCAGAGCAAGCGCCTTCGGGAGCGTGCGATTACAAATCAGCAGCTTTCCGCCATCTAAAAGATCCGCGATATGAAATGCGACGGCGCGCGCTGAGCCACCGGCGCCGATCAGAAGCACGTTCATGCCTGCCAGAGAGGAAATAAACGGCTCGGAACGATCCGCCCAAGGTTGGAGAATGCCCTGGACGAAGCCTTCGCCGTCGGTGTTGTAGCCGATTAGCCGTCCGGCCTTGGTGCGCACGATCGTGTTGACGGCGTTGATGCGACGCGCGCCGGGATCAATCTCGTCGAGAAATTCCATGATCCGCAACTTATGCGGGACGGTTATGTTAGCGCCCCAAAATCGTTCGCATTGTCTCAACACGCTCAGCAGATGCGGCAATTGATCATCGCTGGTATCGAACGGCAGATAAACCGCTTCGATGCCAAGCTCAGCGAAAGCCGCCTGCCATATGCTTGGGCTTCTCGAGTACTGGGACGGTGCATCCCCCACAACTCCGGTGATCGTGCTTTCACCGAGAGTGAGTTCGCCGAGCGAGTTCGATATGCATTTTTGGATTGCCGAAAGGTCAGCGGATCGCGTCATAGCCGTCTCGCATGCTCACTAGTTGCACGGCACGACGCGTTTGGCAACTCAAGAAAAACTGTCAGGCAGGCTTTTTGATCGAGAACTTGCCGTCAACGAAATTCAACAGCGTGCGTTGACCGTCGAGAACGGTCTCCATGGCCACGCCTCTTCCCCAGAGTTGGTACAGGTAGCGTAGGGTTTTTTCGGCGTATTCGAGTTGGAGATCGCGACTGTCATGGTCATGCTTGAGCAACAGGGCACGATTGTTATTGTAGTCGGCATCTTCTACTTTGATTACGGGAATGGTGCCGGTGCCGACGTTCTGAATCAAAGTTTCCTTGATCTGGCGCCAGTTCTCCTCGTCGGCCACGCGGCTCACTACCTGCTCATTACCACGGCTCTTATATTCGAACAGGTTGAGCTCGCGAATCAAATCTTCGGTCAAATAGCGGCGCAGAAAAGAGGCGTCGCGCTCGACTTCGCGCACCTCGAACAGTTTTTCCCGGCCGGTTTTTTTGCGCGGACCAAAGTTCTCGAGGTCTTCAGCGCTCGGGTGGTCCCAGCGCTGTTCGATGTCTTCCCAGACTTTCATGCCCACATGGTAGGGATTCAAACTACCGGGAGAGGGTCGTAGCACTTGGGTATGGCGGATGAGAAATTCCAAGTGCAGTTCCTGAGGCAGCTCCAAGCTCTCGAGAATTCGTTTGTGCCAGAAACTCGCCCAGCCTTCGTTCATGATCTTGGTTTCGATCTGCGGCACAAAGTATCGCGCCTGCTCATGGACGATGGTCAGTAGATCTTTCTCCCATTCAGCGAGCTGGCGGTTATGATCGCGGATAAAAAGCAGGAGATCTTCGTCGGGGTAAAGGGGCTCCTTGTTCAAATCCGGCGCGGGTCGCTCCTGGCGGCGATGGATCGCACCGAAAGGATCGACGCGCGGAGTGGCCTCGTAAACTTTCATTTCACGTTCTTCGGCGATGCTGGGCTTTTTGATCGCGAGATTGCGTCGGCATTGCAGCGACAATGCGTGGGCGGCGTCGAGAATCGCCTCGACTCGTTCCAGGCCGATGCTCGGGTCTTCGATGTACTGGCGCACCCGGTTGGCGTGACCTTTGAAGGCCTCGATGGTGTACTCCGCCCGGGTCGAGCGAAAGGTGAAATTGTTCTTGAAGAAATCGTTGTGGCCGTAAACGTGCGCGATCGTGAGGACTTGTAGCGCCAGAGTGTTGTCGCGCATGAGATAGGCGATGGATGGATTGGAATTGATCACCATCTCGTACGGCAGCCCGCTCACCCCGTATTCGTAAAGCGTTTTGAGCTTCTCGAAATTCTTACCGAAGGACCAATGGGGATAATGCGACGGCATGCCCGAGTACACCATGTAGGCGAGCATGTCGTCGTGATCACATACCTCGAATTCCTGGGGAAATGGATCGAGGCCGAATCGTTGCACGAGCTCGATGATTCGATCGTTCCACCGTTCGAGATCGGCAATGCTATATTCGGTAGCCATCGAAACGACTACGCGGCGTCTTCACGCGCGCGGTCTTTGCTCAGGAAGGTTTTGAACGAGGCCCAGATGTCTTCCTTTTTTTGAATCTGCACGGTTTGGAAGTTCGACGCCTGAATCTGTGAGAAGAAAGTGATCATGCTGCTGCCGTAATAACCGGAGCCCAGGGGCTTGATTTCGCCATAGCCGAACAGATTCGCGGTTTCCGTCAGCTCCTGCGCCGCTTTCAGAGCGGCTTCGTTGTCCGACTCGAAGTTATCGCCATCCGAGCAATGGAAGACGTAGACGTTCCACAGAGTCGGATGATAACGCTCATTGATGATCTCCAGCGCCTTGTTGTATCCGGAAGAAATAAATGTCCCGCCGGATTCGCCCTTATGGAAAAATTCTTCCTCGGTAACCTCGCGGGCTTCGGTATGATGCGCGATGAAGACGATCTCGACATTTTGATACCGGGTGCAAAGGAACTGATAGAGAAGGAAAAAGAAGCTTCGGGCGAGGTATTTCTTCATCGTGTCCATGGAGCCGGAGGTGTCCATGATGCAAAGCACGACGGCGTTGGATTCGTTGCGTGTATCGGTGACGGTGTGATGATAGCGCAAGTCGTCGATGTGGAAAGGGAAGCGATTGGGTGGTGCGGCGCCGACATGGTGCTTGATGGAAGCTTTTTTGCGCTTGACACGCGAGCGCGCCGTGCGCTTTTTGTCGAGGCGCACACGAATGCCTTTGCGCCGGAACCCTTTATGCCGAAACTGGCGCTCGACCTCGATCTGACGCAAGCGTTTGCGCTCGATATCCGGCAATTCCAGATCTTCAAACATTAAGTCGATCAATTCGTCGAGACTGACGTCGGTCTCGTAGTAATCGATGCCTGGACGATCGCCGGCTTGTTGCGAGCCTTTGCCGTCCTTTCCTTCACCCACGACATCGCCGGGCTTCGGTTCTCCATCGCCGCCCTGACCCACTCCAGGCGCATTATCCCCATAAATGAAACGGTATTCTTTGACACCCCGGATTGGGACTTTGATGATGCGGTTTTTGTCTTTGCCGATAATGGACTCCTCGGCGATGATGTCGGCGATGTTGTTGCGAATCGCTTCGCGCACTTTTTGCCGATGGCGCAGGCGGTCTCCCGCGCTGCGATCGGAGCGTTGGCCGGACGAGGAATTGTAGGGACGAAAGATAGTCGCCACAGGATTACCTGCAAGACTCGATGGCGTTTTTCTGAGCCGCGGCGCTAATCTTTCCAGAGGTTATTCGCCGCATACTTCAGCACCACATCCACACAACTAGGGCAATAACCGTGCTCGAGCAGGTTTTTGACCATCGCATCATACTTTTCCGATTGTTCTTCGTCGCGCATGCGCGCTTTGGTGATGACACGGCTCAAATCGCGCACCGAGCTGATGAGCTTCTTTTCGATCGCTTCCTTTAATGGCTCATAGCTCCGATAATCGATTTTCTCGCCGCGCCGATTTGCCGCCCAAAGATAGGCAATCACTTCCTGGCGAAAACCATCCGCCGCCGAGCCGATGATCGCGATCTGCTCCTCGATGGACTTCATGAAGCCTTCGTCGGGCGAGAGTTCTTCTTTGGTGTTGTGGTCTTTGACCTTGCTTTTGTTGACGTAGGCTTCAGCATGATCGAGGTAATTCTGGAACAAGGCTTCCGCTTGTTCTTGATACGAATAGACGAAGGCGCGGGTGATCTCTTTTTCCAGGATCTCCAGATATTCCTTGTGTAAAGTGTCCTGTAGGAATTCCAAATACTGCTTGCGCGTGTCGTCGGGCAGGTCCGCTTCCTTGACCATATTGATCAAGGCTTCTCGCACGTTGATCGGGTTGATGCAGTTGCCCGCGTGGTTGTCCGAAAGAGCGTTATCGAGGGCCTTCATGATAAACCGCGTGGAAATCCCCGACATGCCTTCGCGTTTGCTGCTATCCCGGAGTTCTTGCACGTCGACTTTCTTGGTCCGGCCTTTCTCGATTACCTCTTCGCCATTATAAAGTTTGAGCTTGGTCATCAAGTCACACTTGTTCGTCGGTTCCAGGCGCGAGAGGATCGCAAACATGGAGGCGACTTCTAGCGTGTGGGGCGAGACATGAGCGCGGAAGTCCGAGTTGCGAATGATCTTCTGGTAAATCTTTACTTCCTCCGAGAGCCGCAGGTTATAGGGAACGCGAACCACGACGATACGATCGAGAATCGCTTCGTTGGTGTGATCGGCCTTGAATTTTTGCCACTCGGCCTCGTTGGAATGGGCAACAATCACGGTATCGACATAGACCAAGCCATGTCGCCCCGGAGCGGGCACGACCTTTTCCTGAGTGGCGGTAATCATGCAGTGCAGATATTCGATCTCATTCTTGAAAACCTCGATAAACTCCACCACGCCGCGATTGCCGATATTAAGGGCGCCGTTCAACTCCAGGACGCGCGGATCGCCTTCGGAATAGAGATCTAGCTTGGAGATATCTTCGCTGCCGATCAGCACCGATGTGTCTTGATTATTCGGATCGACAGGAGGGACGACGCCGATGCCGACGCGGGAGCGCTTGGAAAATTCCGCGGTGTAGACCGGAAACTCTTCATATTTGCCGCCGTATTCGTGGATCAACTTATAGCGGCAGACGGGACAGAGATCACCCTCGATGTGAACGCCGAGCATCTTCTCGAATTCCTTGCGCAGATGGCGTGGAATAAGGTGGAGAGGCTCCTCAAACATCGGGCAACCTTCGATAGCGTAGAACGGCTCCGTTTCTTCTAATCCGCGGTGGAGTTTTTCCACCAGCGAACTTTTGCCCGAGCCCACCGGACCCATCAGGTAGAGAACCTGGCGGCTCTCTTCGCCTTTGAGCGAGGCGGCATGAAAGTACCGCACAATCTGCGAAACGGTTTTTTCGATGCCAAAAAACTCGTCGGTGAAAAAATCGTACAGCTTGATCGATTCGTCTTTGTAGAGACGTTTGACGTGGGCATCGCTATTCTCATGAATATCACGCACTCCGGGCTTCATAATCGTGTCGTACAAGCGCGCGTGAGCGAGTTTGGGGACCGTCGGAGCCGCTTTCACTTTCTCGAGATAACCCAGTAAATTACCGCGCCACGAGCGCGCCTGGTGCTGGTCGCGATCTTTCTTGATGAGATTTTCAAATTCCATATTTTGGTCCATTCCAACAGCCTCCCTTATTCAGCTCGGCTACGGCCGAGATTGGCGCGATCGTGCCCAGACCCGTGAGTTCATGGGCGAAAACACTCGCAAACAAACAGAGGACGCGTTCGAAATTAGCGAAACGGGCGCAGATAGTATGTTGAGCTCGTGCATCACGTGGCGTAAGGAATCGGACGGGGAGAAGGCCCGAAAGCGGAAATCAGTTGGCCAGAAAATCGAGTGTGCCGTTCGGCTTGCATGCGACCTCCTTCGGATCTGTTCGGTCGGTCAAGCGCCTCTTCGCTTTTTAGACGAAAAACATCAACCTCATCTTCAATTGACAGCCACTACGGTGTCATTGCACCGCAAATCCCCGCCGATGTCAAGAAATTTCACCGCTGGGCAAATACGGCACGCGAAGAAAAACAGCTGCCGATTACTATCCAACGATTTGTTTGTTACACTGCCGCGGGCATCAGAATTTTCACGCCCAAACCACGCGGGAGTCGCACGAATGCCAAGGGCACAAGAAGCACTGCAAATCGAACCGGGCTTAAGATGGTACGCGATCCAGACCAAACCCAATCGTGAGAGAGATGTGGAGAAGCGGCTAAACGATCTCCGGCTCGAAGTCTTTCTGCCCTGGATGCGCACGCGGCGACGCATCGGCAGTCGGTTTCAGTGGGTTAGGGTGCCGCTATTTCCAGGTTACGTGTTTTGTCGTCTGGATATGGTGTTGTCCGGCAAGGCCGCGCGTTATTCACCCGGCGTTAAGGATTTTTTGAGCTTCGGCAGCCGATTGGCGGAAGTGGGCGACGACATTATTCTTGTGTTGCGCGAGCGTTGTCCAGAGGGCGTGGCGCAGATTGATCCGGTTTCGGCGAAGCCCGGAGACGTCGTGCGCATTACGGAAGGACCATTCTCAGGGCTCGAAGCCGTGTTCGAGCAAAAGCTCAAAGGGAGTGAACGGGTTGCGGTATTGCTGGAAATTCTCGGACGACAAACGCGTCTCGTGCTGCCCAGTGAGACCATCGCTAAAGTGTAAGCGTCAGCTGGTTGCTCTTCGACACGGCCCCTTTGTGAGAATCTCCTGGCAGCGGCCTAGTATTTTGCCAAAAGCTGAAGCAGTTTTTGCGCGTCCTCCGGCGGTTTTACCTCGCCGGAAAGAATATCTGCGGGAAACACCGGCTTACCATAGTATTGCTCGTTAGCTTCATAGCGTGTCGCGATGACCGTCCCTTCCAGCGAAACACCGGCGAAGATGCCTTGATTGCGGCTGTAGGTATAAATCGCCGCCTGCGGCGCGACTCCGGCTTCGGCCGAGCGCCCAATTGGGCCGATCGCCGCGCTTAAATTGCCCCCTAATGTAACGTTGCCGCCTTTCGAAAACGCGTTTACCGCCTCCGGCGTGTTGAGGATGATAACGTACTCGGAGACTTGCACTCCCGCTTGGAAGCCGACTCCGATACCGCCCGAGCCGATTGCCGAAGGACCGCTCCAGCCCTTTTCCGTGCGCGCGACAACCACGCCCGTACCACCCCTGCCGCTGACGATAAAGCCCGCTTTGGTCACAGTGAGGATCGCCACTCCCTTCGCGTCCCGCAGTACTCGCGGCGGTATTGCGGTCTCCGGAATTTCCTCGAAACGCTCGATGATCGATGCCGCGCGCACGACATCTTCCTGGAGATCAGCCTGGGCGATGGCCGGTAATAACGACCAGCCCAGCACGACCATGGCAAAAAAATAATTTGTCGATCTCATCTGCACCTGCTCCGCGGTTTTGATCCCGTTTGAGTGTCGCTGCTGGGCAATCGCAAGACCTTACAGTAAAGCAAAGCCAGCGGTCTCACAACTTGCGCCAGGGCAAAGCTACTACGAATTGCAAAACGCATCGACCGCAGGCTGAAATTTGGCCGGTCGCTCAACATCATCGCGAGTGGCGCCAATCGGAAGGGTGGCTCCATAGATCGACTGACACGATCCGGGGTAGTATATTCCTGGTCCAAGACAGACGGATCAGCGAAGTTCCTGGGTTGTAATCTGCTTACTGATGAAATCCGAGTTACCCGCCCGGCCGATGTGGCGCAAATTGCGCTTTGACTTATTCGGTGAGCGTCTGGTGTTGGTGATCGTCGCTATCGCCATTTGGTGGCTATCGTCCCTATCCCTGCCGCACTATATCTTACCTGGGCCGGCGCGTGTTTGGGATGCGCTTCGGCTGATCGCGGCAAACGGTGATTTGTGGAATAACCTCGGTATTACACTGTGGCGCGTCGCGGTGGGGTTCGTATTGGCGGGGTTGACGGGCTTGCCGCTGGGAATTCTACTGGGCGCAAACAGGCGAGCGGGTGAGTTCTTCGAACCGGTGCTGCCGGTGCTAAACACGGTTTCTTCGGCGATTTGGGCGATTTTTGCGATCATTTGGTTCGGGATCTCCAATGCCACCACCATCTTTGTGGTGTTCATGACGGCGATGCCTTTGATCATCACTAATGTGTGGCAGGGAACGCGGTCGGTCAACGCCGAGTTTATCGAGCTCGCGCAGGTCCTGCACATGCCGCAATGGAAAGTCATGACCAAAATTTACCTGCCGACAATCCTGCCGTATTTTTTCTCTGGGGCGCGACTCGCATTTGGGTTTGGCTGGCGCGTTTCATTGGTTGCCGAGACCATCGGTTCTTCGAGCGGTGTCGGTTATCGCCTGCGCCAAGCCGCGGACCTGATCAGAACCGATCAGGTCTTCGCCTGGACTTTGACTTTGGTGATCATGATGGCAACCATAGAAATGGGCATGATGAAACCGGTCGAAAATTTCCTGTTCCGCTGGAAAAAAGACGCTCAGTAATTGACGCCAGAGCCCGCCGCGACCTGATGAACTCGGCAGAGCTGACACAATGCAGTCCCGGTGCAACGGAGCAGAGTGCGCCGGCGATTCGCCTGATCGGGATCGATAAGATGTTCCGAAACAGCGATCAGACGATCCAAGTACTCAGAAACGTAAATCTTACCGTCGCGCCGGAAACGATCGTTGGGTTGATCGGCACATCGGGCTCGGGCAAGAGCACGCTTTTGAATATCGTCGCGGGGATCGTCAAACCCGATCGCGGCCAAGTTTGCATCTGCGGCGCGGTGAGCGAGGCCTTCAAAGATTGGTGTTCGGTGGGATACATGTTTCAGGAAGATCGTCTGCTGCCTTGGCGCACCGCCATTCGCAACGTGGAATTCGCGCTCGAGACCGGCACAATCCCGAAAAGCGAACGAACGCGGCGCGCGCTCGAAACATTGCAATTGGTCGAACTCGACGGCTTTGCAAATGCATTCCCGTACCAACTCTCCGGCGGGATGCGCAGTCGTGTGGCGCTAGCTCGCAGTCTTGTGACCGAGCCGCGTATTCTCCTGATGGATGAGCCGTTCTCGCGGCTGGATGCTCAAACCCGCGCTCAGATGCATGAAGAGCTGCTCCGTATTCACCGCCTAAAGGCTATGACGGTGCTCTTCGTTACACACGACGTCGCCGAAGCGACACTGCTCGCCGATGAAGTCGCGGTGATGTCCCCCCGGCCGGGAACCATCAAAGAGATCGTAAAGATTGCGTCGCCGCGGCCGCGCGACGTAACTCAGCCCGACGTTACAGTCTATATGCAAAGGCTACGCGCCCTTATATAGTTCGGCGCTGCCCATTCAGGATTTGTCGACTGAGGAGGCAAGATGAGAAGCAAAACAACTGTCGCGGCCATTGTTCTTTCATTGCTGTCGTTCTTCCCCGAGCATGTGCTGGCGCAAAAAATGAGAGTCGGGTACTGGACCAGCGGCTTTAGTCTGGGATTTGGCGCTGTGATGGAGCAGATGAGATTTGCCGAAAATCACGGACTGACTATCGACTGGGTGAAATTTGCCGAGGTCAACGGACCCACCCGAGCGATCGTTTCGAACGCAATCGATGTTGCCTTTGCCGCGCCTTCGACAAACTCGATGGGTATCGCGGCCGACGGCGTGCCGGTCAAAATCGTGCTCGCGACGCAAATCGCCGAAGCGCAAATCGTGGTGCTGGAAGGTTCGCCCATCAAGTCTGTGACGGACCTCAAAGGCAAGAAGATCGGCATGTCGCCTGCGGGCAGTGCAACCCACGCAATCGCTACTGCGATACTGAACAACAATTTCGGTCTGAAGCCGAGCGATTATACGATCGCTCCGGGAAACGAAGCGCAGTTGGCGCAATTCCTGAGTCAGAAAGAAATCGATGCCGGCGTGCTGCGCTCCGTGACCTTGGCGCAAATCGACGAGATCAAGCCGCGTCGTCTGGCGAGCGTGGTCGACGAATGGAAAAAACTAACCAAGAGCGATGCACCGCCGATCCTGGCGGTGACCATCGTTTACAATGACTACCTCGCAAAAAACCAGGAGGCGGTCGCGAAATTTCTTGCGGCGACGCGCAATGCTCTTCAATTCGGATCGAAGAATAAGGGCCGCGTGGCGGAAATTCTGCAAAAAGCCGCAAACATGAATGTAGCCGATGCGCGAGCCTACGCGAACCAGTGGGACGGAGCCTACATCGCGAGCTTTGAGCCGACCGACATCAATTCGCTCAAAAAAATGTACGAGATTGCCAAAACGACCGGCGGCGCAAGCAAAGATCCGCCGGAGAGCGCATTCGATACCGCTCCTTATATGCGCGCGAAAAATTTAAAGTAAGGGACGCGCGAGCTCTCGGCTTATTCTATTTATTGCTGATGGCGCGACCCGGCGCGAAGCAACGCTATTGCGGCCAGAGTCTCCTGACTGCTCGCATACAAAACTGGATGGCGGGATTGCGCAACCGCTGGCTGGCTTACGCTTTCTTCCCCGCACCCGAGCGCTGATCCGGACCGGTATCGGCATAACCGGGTTCAACGACGGAGTCGATGAAATACCGACCGCCTCGATTGACGATCTCTGCGCCGCGTTTGAGGCTTTTCGCCAAAGCGTCCGTTGTGGTAACCGGCGCGTCCGCCTCGAAGCCCTGCGCACGCGCCATTGCGACAAGATCGACTCTTGGGGCATCGATGCGCTGTCCGATCCAGCGATTCTGCGCCGGCCGGCCGCGCATCTCTGCGACTCTTTCCTGATGCATCTCGTCATTGAAATAGGAGCGATTATCGGCAACCACGATCATCACTGGAATTTCGAGGTGCGCGGCTGTCCAAAGCGCATTCACGCCCATCAAATAGTCGCCATCGCCGATCACTCCGATGGTCAGGCGACCGCTGTCCTTCAATGCCAAGGCCGCGCCGATCGTGTGGCCCGGACCGGTGCCGACCGCGCCGCCGCCGTCATTGCCTAAAAACGATAGTGGCCCGTCGAATTCGTAAGCTTCCCCAGGCCAGCCAATGGGCAGCCGCGCGAAGGTTACCTGACGATTTTTGGCGAAATCACGCACGGCCATCGCCATTTCCCAAAGCGTCATCGATGCTTGTCGGCTGGTTGGCGCCGTCGGCGTGATCCGTTCATTCCAATGCGACAGTCCTTTTGGTTCGGGGCGCGTTTTAGTTTTGCTGCTCTTATCCCTGCCGATTTCATCGAGCAGCTGGAGAATAAACTGATCGGGCTCGGCGTGGATCGGAATATCCACGGCAGGCAACGCCTGATGATCCATGCTCCAACCGTTGGTCCGATAACTATCGACGGAACAATGGATGATCGTCTTGTCGGCGGGTGTTTGGGTTTGGGCTTGACCCAGAGCCAGACGAAAGACTCCCGCGAGATCGAGCCAGTCCATGCTGATGATCAGATCCGCTTTTTCGATCAGGGCCATCGCAGCTTTGCTCGGACGCAAACAAGGAGCAGCAAGGTGCAGGCGGTGAGTGGTCGGAAATGAAGCGGGGTCGTTGCTACTAGTCAAAACTGCGGCGCCGATCGTCTCCGCAAAGCGTACACGTCGGTTCCAATCCTCCTGCTGGCGCGATACCCGGCCCATCAGAATCAATGGAAACTTGGCAGCACGAATCGCCTTCAATGCCTTGACTATCTCGTCGCGCGGTACGGCGGGAGAGGGCGCCGGCGCAAAACGCGACGCATCGGGCACGAGAATTTCCTCCGCAAGCGGCGCTTCCTGAAGTCCAGCATCGAGACAAATATACACTGGGCCGCGCGGCGCGCTCCGGGTGATCTGGTTCGCCCGGAGGACCGCTTCGACCGCCGCTTGAGGCGATGCGGGCTGATCATCCCATTTGATGTAATTGCGAATCATTGAAGCCTGATCTTTGGACGTATGAATCCAATCGATCCATGGCCGGCGGCGATGCGCATCTACCGGACCGGTCGCGCCAAAGATCATCATCGGGGTACGATCGCACCAGGCGTTGAAGATCGACATGCTCGCGTGCATGAGCCCGACATTCGAATGAAGCGCTACGGCCATAGGCTTTTCAGTGACCTTGCCGTAACCATCGGCGATCGACACGGCGTGCTCTTCATGAAGGCAGATCACCATTTGCGGATTGGTGTTGCCGAGATAATTCACAATGCTGTCATGAAAGCCGCGATAGCTCGCGCCAGGGACAAGCGCGATATATTTCAGGTCCAGCCGGCGGACGACTTCGGCGACCACATCACTGCCCCACTTCATTTGCGGCTTACCTAATTTTTCCGGCCGGTCAATCCGGGATTTCTCCGTCCGGCGTAGTTTCGCATCGACAAGATTTTTTGCGGCAGTCGTTTTCACTGTATCTCCTTGTGGTCTGTTTCAAGTTAGTGAAGCTCTACCGGTTGCGGCTCCGGGTAGCATTAGCGAAAAACTGCACTTAATAAAAGGGCTTTCGTTGATCGTCCATCGAGCTAATAAAAATAGATCCGAGCCGACAAATCTCCGAGCAACTCTCATGCATTTCGTGCGCAGTATTGTCATGATGCGGCAACTGTCTCTGCTGATATCTACGGTACATTCGAAGCCTACAAGAATTTCGACCGTCGCACGCCCAGTAATATGCACTTGTCCGCCGGGAACGTCGAGATTTTTCGTCTTGACCCGTAAGTCACGCATAGAAAACCCAAAGAAAAGGATGATAGATTGAACGGCAGACTGGCCAAGGCGTCAATAACCTCTCCGCAGCGGTGACGCAGCAGACCGCTCGACGGGTGCAGCTGGAGCAGCAGCAATGATTCCATATCGCGATGAAAATGAAACCCAGCGATCGGCGATCGTAACTCTGTCGATCATCGGTCTGAATGTGTTCGTGTGGCTTTTTGTCCAGGGCGCTGGTGCGGAGTTCCCGCTGGCGAAGTCTGTCTGCGAGCTCGGACTGATTCCCGCCGAAATCACGGCGGCCGTGCCATCGGGCACGCCGTTTCCGATGGGCCAGGGCCTGGTCTGTAGCACAGATCCCGGCCGGCAATATTCTCATCTGTTGACCTCCATGTTCCTACACGGCTCATGGATGCATTTGATCGGAAACATGTGGTTTCTCTGGCTCTTCGGCAATAACATAGAAGATTCGATGGGCAGGCTACGCTTTCTCGGCTTTTATCTGCTGAGTGGGCTTGCGGCGGCGGTGGGTCAAATTATCACCAGCCCAAGCTCGGTGCTTCCGATGGTTGGCGCGTCAGGGGCGATCAGTGGAGTGATGGGGGCTTACCTGATTCTTTATCCCCGAGTGAGAGTCTATGTGCTGCTGCCGATCTTCATTTTCTTCACCTTCATCGCGCTTCCCGCATGGATGATGCTCGGTTACTGGTTTTTACTCCAGCTCGTGAGCGGTCTGCTGTCCTCCAATGACGTAGGCGGAGTGGCGGTCTGGGCGCACGTGGCCGGCTTTATCGCGGGCGTGATAATGATCAAACTGTTTGTGCGCGATGAATATGTCGCTGCTCATCGCTCACACCAATGGCGGCCGCAGCGCTTGACGCGTGGTTGGGGCTGGTGATGCGCCTTAAGTAATTATTTTGCGGTAAACGACGCGCAGCCAGCCTTAACTAATCCAACTGAAGGGACGCTGGCTCGTTTGCGAGTCGCTTACCGATGCCAACGTGGCGTAGCCGTTTCCAGAGCGCATCGATCTCTGCCAGTACGGCCTTGTCCGGCTGTTCGATATCGATCAGGTGAGCGATGGGGACCCAACACGCTCGCCCGGTGACCCAGAAAACTTCCGAACGGTTGCCCTCCGGATCGAAATAGTAACAGCCAAGCGCGCTTACATGATTGACCACTGCGTCAATCTTCAAGCGCGCATCGATCAGCCTTCGGTAAACAACGCGCAGGTCGTCGAGGCTCTCCACTCGGAGTGAGATTTGGTTGATCACGCGCGAATCGGCATCGTTTGGGCGGCCCCGAAAACAGCGCGATCTCATGGTCGGCTCGTTCGGGATCAGCACTGAGAAGAACGATGCCGGCGCGCCGGTTCTGCTTGGTGATGCGCAGTCCGAGCGTATCACGATAAAAAGCCACCATTGTCTCGAGATCGTGAACATAGATCCCGACGTGTCCTAACCCAAGCATCGCCATAATTTCCCCCTTCGGCTATCGGCAGCACCTTTTGGGGTCTGGTCGCCGAGCGTGTTTCGCTCTCGAGCACTTTGAGTTTAGCCGCGGTTACTCTAGCCGCGAACATCGCTACGGCTCTGCGTTACCGCTTGCGCTTCGAAGAGGCGATCGATCTCACGCCTTCGGAACATTGGCCGGAGCCGATGTTTTCGACGGAACCGGAACCGGATGCCGGCCCGGTTTTGATCACGGTCGAATACACGGTTGAGTCGGCGCGCACGGAAAATTTTGTCCCGGCGATGTGTGCGGCGCGTACGCAGCGACTGCGCGACGGCGCTTACCGGTGGGGTTTCTATAACGATGCTGCGACCCCAAACCGGTTCGTCGAGACCTTCGTGGTCGAGTCATGGGCGGAACATCTGCGCCAGCATGGACGTGTTCCGGTCGCGGACCGCGATGCCGAGGAGGTCGCACGCGCATTTCACGTCGGCGCCGCGCCGCCGCTATTTCACATTTAATTTATGCCCGGGCTACTGCGGCGGAAACCTGAGCACCCCGCAGGAGCAGCTGTCATGGGCTCGCAGAGCGAAAGTCAGACCTGAAATTCGATCAAATCTGAGCGGGTAACGGTCACGTTGTAGCGATAACCGAAGCTCATGAATTGAGAAAA
>Ga0310810_10003245_pt1 | contig 17704 bp, 17 predicted proteins | sample NCmetagenome_FD_207641 | JGI IMG/M metagenome (GOLD analysis project Ga0310810, IMG submission 207641) | Soil microbial communities from experimental microcosm in Duke University, North Carolina, United States - NC | ecosystem: Engineered > Artificial ecosystem > Soil microcosm > Unclassified ...
GCCAGGACTTGGTGTTCGCGGCGTCCGTGCTCGTGGCGACCGGGCTAATGGCGGTGTTGTCCGCGGCGCGCGTGGAACGCCTCATGCGGACCACGTTCGTCGAGACGCAGCTGTTGAACGACATCGCTGAGCGCGACGGCTTGAGCGGGCTGTACAACCGACGGATGTTCGACACCTTGACTCGCCGGCTCTGGCAACAGGCGCAGCGCGAGCAAGAGTCGCTGCAGGTGATTCTCGTCGACATCGACCACTTCAAGCGCTTCAACGACCTCTACGGTCATCAAGCCGGCGACGACTGCATTCGCCGCGTAGCAGGCGCAATTGGCAACGCGGCGCGGCGGCCGCTCGACTTTTGTGCGCGCTACGGCGGCGAGGAGTTCGCCCTCGTTTTGTACGCCCCGTCGGGCCTCGACTCTGGCGCGCTACCCGAGCAGCTGCGGCGCGACATCATGGCGCAGGCGGTACAGCACGGCGATTCGGACGCCGCGGGCGTGATTACGGTAAGCATCGGCTCCGCGATCGCGCAGCCCGGCTCCAAGCGCAGCCTTGCGGGCTTGATCCAAGCGGCCGATGAGGCGCTCTATCGCGCGAAGCAAATGGGCCGCAACCGCGTGCTGCACGTCGACGCGGGCAGCTCCGAGACGCCGACCGGAGCGTTCAAGGTGTTCGCAGTCCGCTAGCGGCGGGACGACTCGGCTTGCACGCATTCCGTGCGCGGCGCGTTGCCGTTACGAACGCAACGGCCGATGCAGTATAGTCGCCGGGGCCATAATCCCCGCCAAGAAGAAGAGGCAAGACGCGATCCATGGCGAACAAACTCGAAGGCACGCTCGAACGGTGGGTCTTCGCGAGCCGCTGGCTGCTCGCACCGTTCTTCATCGGCTTGGTACTTTCGATCGCGTTGCTGCTCGTCAAATTCGTGCAGACGTTTTGGGAGCTGGCCCTCGGCACGTTCGCGCTCAGCGGCAACGAGATGATCATCAAGATCCTATCGCTGGTCGACGGCGCGCTGATCGGCGCGCTGCTGCTGATCATCGGCTTCGCGGGCTATGAGAACTTCGTCTCGAAGATCGGCATCGGCGACCACGAAGACCGGCCCGCGTGGATGGGCAAAGTCGGTTTCTCGGATCTGAAGATCAAGCTCATGGGCGCGCTCGTCGCGATCTCGGCCGTCGAGCTGCTCAAGGCGTTCATCGACCTCGACGACAATCCGCCCTGGCAAGTCCTGAGCTGGAAGGTCGGTATCCACATGACGTTCGTGGTGTCCGGCGTGCTGTTCGCGGTGACCGATCGGCTCACCGAGTACAAGGGCCACCACTAGTCCCTTCGGCTTGTGTCGGCGGCCGGGCCGAGATGAACTTTATGTTGCAAAGCACTTGACATTACCGCGGGCTCCGCTAACTTTACCCCATGCCCGCAAGCACCAACCGCCGAACGAGCTCTTCGGCGCCGACGCCAATCGGCGCGAGCGCGCTCGAGAACCTTCGCTACATACGCGACACGATCGCCGCCGCGGGCACGTTCACGACGGTGCCCGGAAAGGGCTGCATCGCGATGGGGATCACCGCGCTCGCGGCATCGGGTCTCGAGTCATTGCCGGGTCTCTCGCCGTCGTGGCTGCCGATTTGGGTCGGGGCCGCGATCATGGCTTGCGCTGTCGCGCTGTATTTCATGGAGGAAAAAGCCAAGGCTCAGGGATTGAGCCTCCGCCGCGCGGTGGCACGGCGCTTCTTCATGACGCTCGTGCCGGCATTCGTCGCGGGCGGCGTGCTGACCGCGGCCCTCGTCCACGAGATCGGCCGCAACTCGATCACCGGCCTCTGGCTGTTGCTGTACGGATCCGGGCTCGCTGCTTGCGGCGTGTTCGCCGTGCCCGCGGTGCTCGTCGCGGGCCTCGCATTCATGGCGCTCGGCACCGTCGCGCTCGGCCTGCCCGCGACCTGGTCGCCCGCGATCCTCGCGCTCGGCTTCGGCGGCGTGCACATCGCGCTCGGCGTGATCATTCTGCGAGACCACGGTGGCTAGGCATCTCCCGAAAGCTCACGCTACCGAGTTGGCCGCGCCCGTCAAGCAGCGGCTGCGCGCGGTCGCGGGGTATTTTGCCGACACCGAAGCCGCCGACGCCGATCGACTCATGCACGATCGACTGCGGCTCGGCATCATGAGCGCGCTCAGCGTCAATGCGAGCATGAGCTTCGCCGAGCTCAAAGAGCTGTTGAAGGCGAGCGACGGCAACCTGAGCACCCACGCACGCAAGCTCGAGGATGCCGGCTACATCGCGTGCAGGAAGAAATTCGCGGCCCGCGTGCCGAAAACCGAATACAGCCTCACGACGCAGGGCAAGCGCGTCTTCGCGCGCCACCTCGAACATATGGAAGCGTTGATTCACGCGGCGAAAGGAACGTAGCGCGATGCATGTCGCAATCATCATGGACGGGAATGGCCGCTGGGCCGAACGGCGCGGGCTAGCAAGGTCCGCGGGGCATCGCGCAGGCGCGCGCGCCGTGCGACGAATCGTCGAAGCCGCCGCACGCACGTCTCTCGACGTGCTCACGCTGTACGCGTTCTCCGCCGACAACTGGACACGTCCCGCTCAGGAAGTCACGAGCCTCATGCGCCTCTTGAAGCGCTATCTCGTGAGCGAGACGGCACGCTGCCTGGACAACGGCGTGCGCTTGAGCGTCATCGGCCGCCGCGATCGTCTGAGCGCCGATCTCGTGCGCACGATCGAGAACACCGAGCAATTGACATCGCGCGGCGATGGACTTCAGCTCCGGCTCGCAATCGACTACTCCGCGCGCGAATCGATCGCGCGCGCCGCCGCGCTCGTGCGCGGCCAGGAGTGCTCGCAAGACGAATTCGAGCGCTGCCTCGCGGACGCCGTCAATTCCGATGTGCACGCACCCGTCGATCTGCTGATCCGCACCGGCGGCGAACGGCGCCTCAGCGACTTCCTGCTCTGGGAATCCGCGTACGCGGAGCTCTTGTTCGTCGACCAATACTGGCCGGACTTCGACGAGGCCGCGTTCGACTCCGCGCTGCGGGAGTTCGCGAATCGCGATCGCCGTTTCGGCGGCCTATCCCGCCTTCCCCAGCCGAGCCTCTCGCACGTCCCCTGAATCGCTCGCCAGCGACCCGCGAGGAGACGAAGGGTCTCCCGCCGCGCGTCGTTGAGCTTCACTTGGGGAGGAAGAGCAAGCGTATGCGACGGACGGGAGACCCAAAAACTAATACGTTCGTCTCGAAAAACTATTACGTTCGACTTGCATAGATGCGCCAGGGACGCACTCGGTTGCAGACGTCCCTCGACGTGCAACCCAGCGCGTGACGACGGGCCATCCGAGCCCGCAGAATCACGCCGATCCGCAGGTCGCGATGTCGACCGCTGGAGGCGGTGTGGCCGAGGCACTCGAGCCGCTCGGGACTCAGCTGTCGACCCCGTCGCGCCTCGCTGGCCGCGATACTGGCACAGGCTCCCGCGGCTTATGTCGAAACGCTGCGCCGGCCCCATCCGAGTTGCCGCATACTCGATCGCGATCGGCAGCGCCACGAAGAACAACGATGAAGGCGACCGAAGTCCAAGTCATGGCGGCACTGGATCCCGGCGAATCTTACGTCGAGCCCAGCTTTTTGCTCGTCGAAACCGCGCGCGGGCACGACGGTGAAGCCCTTACGACGATCGACGTCATTAGTAGCGTCGGCAGCCGCGGCTGGGCCGTGAACACGCTGGGCCAATCCGTGCCCATGTCGCACGCGGGCGCCTGCGAGTGGGCCGTGTCGTATGCCGCGAGTCGCGACATCCCGATCGTCTACGAACGCGACTACGGGCGAGAACGAAGCCTTGGGCGAGGGTTATGCGGCCGCGCTGAGCGCAGGCGCGGGGGGGAGCGTCGGCGCGGCCGCCTCTAGCCCCTCGAAGTAGTCGCGAGCGAGCCCGAGCTGATCCGCGCCCGTCTCGGCGCGATACACCACTTCGAGAAACGCCGCGTTCTCCGGCCGATCCTTCGCGTACCACGAGAGATGCTTGCGCGCGATGCGCACGCCGGTCGGCTCCCCGTAGAACGCATGCAGCTCGGCGACGTGCCCGAGCAAGACGTCGCGCACTTCGCGCGTCGACGCCTCGGGTAACCGCTCGCCCGATGCGAGGAAGTGCGCGATCTCGCGGAAGATCCACGGCCGGCCCTGAGCGGCGCGGCCGATCATCAAAGCGTCGGCGCCGGTCCGCGCAAGCACCTCGCGCGCCTTCTCGGGTGACGCAACGTCGCCGTTCGCGATCACCGGGATCGTCAGCGCCGCCTTGATCGCGGCGATCGTGTCGTACTCCGCCTCGCCCGTATACAGCATGTCGCGCGTGCGACCGTGCACGGCGAGCGCGCGAACACCTGAGTCCTCCGCGAGTCTCGCGATCGCGAGCCCGTTCTTGTGGTCGCGGTGCCAGCCCGTGCGGATCTTCAGCGTGACGGGCACATCGACGGCTCGCACGACGGCGGCGAGGATCCGAGCGACGAGCTTCTCGTCGCGCAGCAGCGCGGATCCCGCCCAGGAGCTGCAGACCTTCTTCGCCGGGCAGCCCATGTTGATGTCGACGATCTCGGCACCGTGCTCGACGGCGTGGCGCGCCGCGTCCGCGAGCGTGTCCGGATCCGCGCCCGCTATCTGCACGCCGATCGGCGCGGGCTCGCCTGCATGATCGAGCCGGTGGAGGCTCTTGCGCGTGCGCCAGAGCCGCGGGTCCGACGTCGTCATCTCGGAGACCGCGTATCCCGCGCCGAGCCGCTTGCATAGCACGCGGAACGGCTTGTCCGTCACGCCGGCCATCGGCGCCAGGATCAAAGGGGGATCGATGAGGTGCGGCCCGATGCGCATGGATGCGTCGCTCACTCGTGATGCGGCGCGTGCGCGGCGGCCGTGCCGCCTGCCGTGCCGGCAGCGTCGCCGCCCGCGAGCAGACGGTCGACGATGCGGCTAACGTGCTGCGGCGAGCGCGTCTTGCGCGCAAGGATCGCGTATGCGGTCGGCACGGCGAACAGCGTGAGGAACACCGAGACGAGCATCCCGTAGAACACGACGATGCCGATCGGCCGCCGCTGCTCCGCTCCGGCGCCGCTCGCGAGCAAGAGCGGCAGCGCGCCGAACGCAGTGCAGAGGCTCGTCATCAGCACGGGCCGCAGCCGCGTCGTGGCGGCGCCGACGAGCGCGTCGACGAACGCGACGCCGCGGTCGCGAAGCTGGTTCGCGAACTCGACGATCAGAACGCCGTTCTTGGCTGCGATGCCGATCAGCATGATCACCGCGATCTCGCTGAAGATGTTCACCGTGAGTCCATATAGCCGGAGTCCCAGCACAGCCCCGAGCAGCGCGAGCGGCACCGTGACCATGATGATCACGGGATGCACGAAGCTCTCGAACTGCGCGGCCAGCACGAGATAGACGACCGCGAGCGCGAGCAGGAACGTGAAGAAGAGCTGCTGACCCGTGCGCGTGAATTCGCCCGACTCGCCGTCGAACATCAGCGTAGCTTCGCGCGGCAGCTCCGCCGCGACCGTCTGCCTGAACCAGTCGACGGCTTGATCCATCGAGTAGCCGGGCGCGACTGCAGCGGTGACCTTGACCGAGCGCAGGCGGTTGAAGCGCGACAGCCGCATCGTGCCCGACGTCTCTTCGAGCCTCACCACACTCGCGAGCGGGATCAGCTCCTTCGTCGTCGACGAGCGCACGCGGATGTTCGTGAGGTCCGTATTCGTCGCGCGCATGTCTTCGCGGCCCTGGAGGATCACGTTGTACTCGCGGCCGCGGTCGATATACGTCGTGACGATCTTCGAGCCGAGCACCGTCTCGAGCGTGCGCCCGACGGTCTCGAGCGAAATGCCGAGGTCGGCTGCGCGGTTGCGGTCGATCGACACTCGCAGTTGAGGCTTGCGCTCGCGATACGTCGTGTCGACGTTCACGAGACCAGGATTCTTCTGGGCGAGCTGGAACAACTTGTCGGACCATTGCGCGAGCTGCTCGTAGTCCGGGCCGCCGATCACCGCCTGCACCGGGCTGCCCGCCTGCCCGCGGCGGCCGAGACTATTGGGTTGGCCGACCGACGCGCGCACGCCCGGGATGCTCTTGCGGGCCTCGTTCGCGATCGTGCGCGAAACGTCCATCGTCGAGCGGTCGCGCTCGTGCCACGACTTCATGATCACGATGCCCCGCGCGGTGTTCACGTCGCCGGTTCGCAGGTCCGAGCCGCCTTGACCCGGCACACGGATCAGCATGCGCTCGATGTCGCCCTTCTCCATTTCCTTGCCGAGGATGTCCTCGAGCTGACGCGCGTACCCGTCCATGTAATTGAAGCTCGAGCCTTCGGGGGCCTCGATGCCGATGAAGCCGCGGCCGAGATCCGCGGTCGGCGCGAACTCCGACGGCAGGCGAGTGAATGTCCAGACACCGGCCACCACCGCGATGCCGAGCACGGCCAGCACGCCCCACGGGTGCGCGATGATCCGCCGCAGCGTGCGCTCGTAGAATCTCGCAAGCGCGCGGAACGCCTGGTCGACCGCGTGCGCGAAGCCCGCCCGGCCCGTGTCGTGCGGCAGCCGCGAGGCGAGCATCGGCGTGAGCGACAGCGCGACGAGCGCCGAGAAAGCGACGCAGGCGGCGAGCGTGAAGCCGAACTCGCGGAACAGTCGACCGAGATCGCCCGGCAGGAACGAGATCGGCACGAAGACCGAGATCAGCGTCATGGTCGTCGCGATCACGGCGAAGCCGATCTCGCGCGTGCCCGTGATCGCCGCGACGAGCGACGGCTCGCCGAGCTCCGTGCGCCGGTGGACGTTCTCGAGCACGACGATCGCGTCGTCGACGACGAGGCCGATCGCGAGCACGAGGCCGAGCAGCGTCAGCACGTTGATCGAGTAGCCGAGCGCGTACATCACGGTGAGGGCGGCGATGATCGACACGGGAATCGTGACGGCCGGCACGAGCGTCGTCCGCACGTTGCCGAGGAAGAGGTAGATCACGCAGAGCACCGACGCGAGCGCGAATCCCACCGCGACCAGCACCTCGCGCAGCGCGGCCTCGATCGGGATCGCGTTGTCGACGCTGACCTCGAGCCTCGCGCCGGGCGGGAGGGTCGGCTGCAGGCGTTCCACTTCGGCGCGCACGCCGCGCACGATCTCGAGCGTATTGCCCTTCGATTGCGCCTCGACCTGGAGGAAAATTCCGGGGCGGCGGTTGATGCGCGTGTAGGTCCGGTCGTTCTCCGCCGCGAGCTGGATGTCGGCGACCTCGTCGAGCCGCACCAGGTGACCGTCGGTGCCGCGCGTGATCACGAGATTGCGGAAGTCCTGCTCTGTCTCGAGGCCGACCATCGTGCGCAGCGAGAACTCGCGGGTCCGCGACTCGAGGCGCCCGGCCGGCAGCTCGATGTTCTCGCGCCGCAGTGCGTCCTCGATGTCGGTGACGGTGAGCTGGCGTGCCGCGAGCGATTGGCGATCGATCCACACGCGCATCGAGTACCGGCGTGCGCCGTTGATCGTCACGCGCGCGACGCCCGGGACCGTGGACAACCGATCGGTAAGGTTGCGCTCGGAGTAGTCCGTGAGCTCGAGCATCGACATCGTGTCGGAGCTGAACCCGAGCGTGACGACGGGATCGCCGCCCGCGTCCGCCTTGATGATCTGCGGCGCGTCCGCGTCCTGTGGCAGTTGCGTGATGATCCGCGCGACGCGGTCGCGCACGTCGTTCGCCGCGGCGTCCACGTCGCGGCTCACGTCGAACTCGATTCGGACCTGTGAGCGCTCGTCCTCGCTATCCGATTCGACCTTGATGATGCCCTCGATGCCGGAGATCGAGTCTTCGATGATCTGCGTGACCTTGGTCTCGATCACGGGCGCGGATGCGCCGCTGTAGTTGGTCGTGATGGAGATCACCGGGCGCTCGATGTCCGGATATTCGCGGATCGGCAGCCGCTGCAGCGAGACGATGCCGAAGATCACGAGCAGCATGCTCATGACCGTCGCGAAAACGGGGCGGCGGACCGACAGCTCGGCTAGCTTCATGACCGCGTGACGGCGATCGGCGCCTCTTGGACGGTGGTGCCGTCGCGGATGTTCTGAGTGCCCTCGACCACGACGCGCTCGCTCTCGGCGATGCCTTCGACGATCTCGACGTCGCCCGGCCGGCGCTTGCCTGTGCGGACTTCGCGGCGTTGCGCAACGCCGTTCGCGACGACGAACACGTATGTGCGGCCGCGCTCGGGCACGATCGCCTCTTCCGGCACGAGCAATGTCGGCGCCACGTCGCCCTGCAGGCTCACCGTCATGAACATGCCTTGCCGCAAGACGCGATCCGGATTCGTGAGCTCCGCACGCACAATGATCGACCGCGTAGTCGGATCGACGCGCGATTCGATGTTGGTGACCTGCCCTTGGAACTTGCGGTCCGGGAGTCCTGTCGCGGACGCAGCGACGGGCAAACCGCGGCGCAGCATGAACAGATAAGTCTCGGGGACCGTAAAGTCGAGCTTGATCACGCGGATGTCATCGAGCGTCGTGATCACGGTGCCCGGGTTCACGAGGCTGCCCACGCTGACTTGGCGAAAGCCGGTGCGGCCGCTGAACGACGCGCGGATCACGGTGTCCTCGACGCGCACTTGCGCCGCCGTGACGCGCGCGGCGTCCGCCTTCAGCGTCGCCTCGACCTGCTCGAGGTCGGACGCCGAAAGCGCCTGGCGCGAAGCGAGATCCTTGCTCCGATCGTATTGGCTACGGCTGCGCACGAGCGCGGCCTGCGCGACGGCGAGCTCCGCTTGCGCGCCCGCGTCGTCCATCTGCACGAGAACCGCTCCGCGCTCGACGTCCTCGCCCTCGTTGAAGCGGATCGCAACGACGGTGCTCGAGGCTTTTGACGTGACTTCAACCGACTCGTTCGCGCGCGTCGTTCCGACCGCCTCGATCGCGATGCCCATCGGCTCGCGGCGCGCGGCCGCGGTAACCACGGTCACGGTGGTGGCCGGCACACCTGCGTTCGGCCCCGCGCCCGTCACCTCCGTCTTATCGCACCCAACGAGGGCGAGCAAGCAGATGAACGCCGCGCCGAAAAGGCGCGCGCGTACGGCCTGGCGGCCGATCACGTGTGCCCGGCGCTCATCCTGCGCGAATCGCATGTCCCTGAACCCTTGTGCGAGAACGGTAAGTCCCGTTTTATAGCATGAAGCGCGCAAGGACCGTGCGAGGCGCTTCCTTTCCGGCGCAAATCGGCCCATGTGCTAGATGAAACGCGGCTCGGTCGTAGACTAGGATGTCGCGGTCGCAAGCCACGCGCCGCACTTTCATGGAATCCATCGTTCGGATCCCGAGCGTCACCGGGGTGGACGTCGAGCTCAAGATCGCGGGGCCCGGCGGGCGAAGCTACGCGTTCGTCATCGACTGGCACATCCGATTCCTGGCGGCCGTCGCATGGTTCCTCGGCGGCACGCTGGCGTATGCCGGCGGACTCCGCATGCTGCCGGGCGACCAGATCGGGGCGGGCTACGCGTTCATCGTCATCGTGCCGAGCATGATCATCTATTTCTTGTATCACCCGGTGCTCGAGGTGTTACTCCGCGGGCAAACTCCGGGCAAGCGAATGGCCGGCGTGCGGCTCGTCGCGCTCGCCGACGGCGGCGCGCCCGGCATCGGCGCCCTACTCGTTCGCAACGTATTTCGTATCGTGGACTGCCTGCCGTCGCTGTACGCGATCGGCTTGATCACGACAATGGTCACGAAGAACGCCGTCCGAATCGGCGACATCGCAGCCGGCACCGTTCTCGTTTACGACGAGCCGCCGAGCAGCCAGCTGCTCGATCGGCTCAGCGGAAGCGCCGTAGCGCGGCTCGGCCTCGAGCAGGCGCAACTCGTGCGCGAGCTGCTCGACCGCTGGCAGCAACTCGGGCCCGATGCGCGCCGCAAGCTAGCCACCGACCTGCTCGCCCGCGCGAGCGTCGCCGCACCCGGCGACGACTCGGCTCTGCGCGCCAAGCTCGAGGAGCTCGTCGCATGAGCGGCGGGAATATCGCTGGAGCAAAGTGGTTCGAGCAGCGCGTCGCTGAATGGCGTTCCGCGGGCGCACGGCTTCGCGGCCTCGAGCACGGCAAGTCGGCGCCCGCCGCGAACGTGCTGGAGGCCGTGCGCGCGTATCCGGAGATCGCACGCGACTTAGCGCTTGCGCGCCGCGAGGCGCCGAACGCCGCGCTCACGAAATATCTCGAGGGCGTCTACCGAGAGCTGCATCGCTCGTTGTTCCGTCCGCCTGCCGCATTTTGGCGCGGCGTGCTGCGGCTGTTCACTCACGACGCCGCGGCCGCGGCCCGCGAGTTGCGCTGGCAGATCGGAGTCGTCGTGTCGCTGTTCGCCGTGTGCATCGGCGCAGGCGCGTGGCTCGTGAGCGAGTATCCCGAGCTCGCGAGCTTGTTCGCATCGGAGAAGATGATCGACGGCGTGCAGCGCGGCGAGCTTTGGACGGACAACTTGCTGAACGTGTTTCCGTCATCGCTGCTGTCCGTGCAGATCTTCACGAACAACATCGTCGTGTCGCTGTTTGCGCTGTCGCTCGGCGTGCTGTACGGACTCGGCACGTTCTACATCATCGCGATGAACGGGCTGTCGATCGGCGGAATCTTCGCGTTCACCGCGCAGCACGGCATTGCGGGGCGGCTGTTCCAATTCACCGCGGCGCACGGCTTCGTCGAGCTCAGCGTGATTTGCATCGCCGGCGCGGTAGGCATGTCGCTCGGCGAGGCCCTCGCGCGGCCCGGAGAGCTCACTCGCGCGGCGGCCTTTCAGCGTTCTGTTGCGCGCGGATTCAGGCTCATGGTCGTCTGCCTCACGTTCCTCGTCGGGGCGGGCGTGCTCGAGGGCTTCGTATCGCCGAATGGGCGCTTCACGCTCGGCGCTCGGCTCGCAATCGGGCTCGGCTACTTCGCGTTCTTCCTGCTCGTGCTGTCGGGCGCCCTCGGGCGCTTCACGCGAGCGCGCGCCGCGCGCGCCTGAGAAGCCGTCGGTTGCGCGCGCCGCGGGCGCGTGGCAGCGTCGGCTCATGCTTCGAAGCCTGCCCCTGCTCGTGGCCGTTGCGTGTGTCGCCGGTGCGACGACGCATACGCTCGCCGACACGCCGGGCGAGGTGCGCGTCGGCGAAGTCTTGCGCGACGCGTCGATGGCTGGGCTCAACGGCCCGTCGCGCAAGCTCTCCGAGTTCCGTGGCAAGCCGCTGCTGATCAACGTATGGGCGAGCTGGTGCGGCCCGTGCCGCGCCGAGATGGCGTCGCTCGAGCGGCTCGCGTGGCTCGACCGATCGAGCTACTTCGCCGTGATCGGCATCTCGACCGACGACTATTCGGATCGGGCGCAGACGGCGCTCGCGGAATCCAACGCGACGATCAGCCACTTCATCGACCACGACCTCGTGCTCGAGCACATGCTCGGCGCTGCGCAGATTCCACTCACGGTGCTCGTCGACGCGGATGGGCGCGTGCTGCAGAAGATCCACGGCGCACGTGACTGGGACAGCCCCGCGTCGCTCACGATCATCGACGCCGCTTTCCGCGCGCGCACCGCACACTGACCCGCGGCGAAGCGCTCCGCGGTTAGATGCGGCGTTGTGCGCGCAGGCGCGAGTACGTTTCTAGCACGCGGGAGTCGAGCTCGCGCGCGCGCGCCGTGAGCGCATACGCACCGAGCTGACCGAGTCGCGCGACGTTCGCGCCGACTTCGCGTCGATACTCGCGCGCCGCGAGAGCGCGATACGGATCGAGCCAGTCGTCGGCCCTTTTCTCCGCGAGCTCGAACACCTCGTCGCTCACGATGCCGGCGATCAGCGGCAAATGCTTCGGCAGAAGCAGGCGCGCGCTCTGCGCGACGGCGCTCGTAGCGCTGCGCTCGTAGAGATCCGTCAAGATCACGACGAGACAGCGGTGGCGCACGAGCTGGCGAACGTGCAACGCGGCCGCGAGCACGTCGGACTCGACCGGGCTCGGAGCGAGCTTCGTGAGGGCCGCGCGGATTCGAGTAACGGCTTCGACGCCGCGCGCCGGCTTGATCGTCGCGAGCGCCCGATCCGCGAACGCGATCAGCCCGACCTGGTCGTCGTGCGCGACGCAAAACTCGGCAAACCGCGCCGCGAGATTCGCGTAGTGGCCGAGCTGCTGCAGACCGTCGACCTCGGTGCGGCTCGTGCGGCCCGCGTCGATCAGCAACATCACCTCGAGGTGCTGGTCCTCGCTGAACACGCGCGTAACGAGCCGCGAGCTGCGCGCAGTCGCTTTCCAGTCGATCGTGTGGCGCGGGTCGCCCGGCTGGTAGTCGCGCAAGTGGTGCAGCTCCAGGCCGCCGCCGATCGTCGTCTGCGGCGTTGCGCCCTCGCTCGAGCCCGCGACGATGGCACGCGGCCCGAGAGTGTCGGGCAACACTCGCGCGACCCCCGACGGCGCGAGCCGCCTCGACCACCAGGCCAGATTGAGCGGGCCGCGGACGCGCGCCGGCAGCGGCAGCCATGCATGATCGCCGAGCGCCACAGCGCGAGCGGCGAGCGCCGCGATCTGCTCCGCGTTCGGGGCGACGTGGAGCCGCTGCGCGCGCTGCTCGCCCGCGAGAGCGTCGGGCCATACCGGTGCCACATCGATCACGACGGCTCGACGAGAACGATTCGCCAGCCTCAGATCGAGCGTCGCGACGCGGCCGAGATACAGCGACGTGCGCTGCGCCCAGCTCGCGACGATCGCGACACGCCGCGTAACGTAGAGCTCGTAGGCGAGCCCGACCGCGACGAGCGCCACAGCCGTGCGCCACCAGAGCTCCGCGAGCGGCGATCCGCTCCACTGGGCCGCAATCCCCATGAGAGCGGCGAGCACGAGGACGACGATGGCGAGCGGCGTGAGGCTCACTTCGTATCGCGCGGCACGGGCACGGACGCGAGGATCCGCTCGACCTCGGTGCGTGCCGACGCGCCCTCGAGCACTGCGTCGGGTGCGAGAACGAGCCGATGCGGTATGACCCACGGCGCAACGCGCTTCACGTCGTCCGGCACGACGAAGTCGCCGCCGCGCAAAGCCGCCTCGATGCGCGCGCAGCGCGAAAGAGCAATCGCGGCGCGGCTCGACAGCCCGAGCACTACGCTCGACGTCTGCCGCGACGCGGCGACGATATCGAGCACGTAGCCGACGAGCGCGTCGGAGAGATGCACGTTACCGAGCTCCTCGCGCGCGGACGCGAGCGCCCCGCCCGGCAAGGTCTGAACCGCGATCGAGTCGCGCGCGCGCCCCGGCAGGCCGTATTCGGCCAGGATCCGCGTCTCGTCGGCGCGCGAGGGATATCCCATCTGCACGCAAATCATGAAGCGGTCGAGCTGCGACTCGGGCAATGGATATGTGCCCTCGAAGTCGCGCGGATTCTGAGTGGCGACAATCAAGAAATCGGCCGGCAACGGGAAGCGCTCGCCGTCGACCGTGACGAACCGCTCCTCCATCGCCTCGAGCAGCGCCGATTGCGTTTTCGGCCCGGCGCGGTTCACTTCGTCGACGAGCACGACGTCCGCGAATAACGGACCTCGCCGAAACTGGAACTGTGCGCGCTGCGAGTCGAAGACGTGCACGCCCGTAAGATCCGTCGGCATCAAGTCCGCCGTTCCTTGGATTCGCTTGAACTCGCCGCCGAGCGCGCGCGCGAACGTGTTGCTGAGCAGCGTCTTGCCGAGTCCCGGCGGCCCTTCGATCAAAACGTGGCCGGCGCCGACGAGCGCGATCGTGAGCGCATGGATCACGTCGTCGAGCCCATAGACGACCGCGCCGACCTGCTCGCGGAAAAACTTCTCGACCTCGTGCGCCTGCACCGTCATCCGATTCCCTCTCTCGCTTTCAGCAACGCGTTATGAAGCGAACCCAAGTCGACCGTACCGCCGCGCGCGAGCGTGCGGTCATACTCGTGCAGCTCCTCGTAGACGCCGCGTGCGAGCGTAGGCGTCGACTCGAGCTCGGGCCAGAGCGACGTGCCTCGCGGCAGCCCGCGCGCGCGCCTCACCTCGTCGAGCCATTCGTCGAGCAGCAGCCGTCCGGCCGCGCCGCGGTCGAGCCGGCGGGCCATGAAGCCGCCGGCGGCCGCGACGAAGTCTCCCTGCTTCGGCACGCTCCGAGGCATGCGCGGCGGCGCGAGCCGATTGCTCGCGCCGAGCACGTACACGAGCCACGCGGCGAGCACGAACCAGATCGTGCTTCGCAGCCGCGCGTCGCGCAGCAAAGCAGACGCATCGTAAAGCGACGACAGGCCGTGATGCATGTCGTCGAAGATCACGGCGCCCCGGTCGCCGAGCCGATAGCGCAGGATGTTGCGCACGAGCTCGCGCGCGCCGCCTTCACCGATGTTGCGGTTCGCGAGCAGCGAGGCGCTCGCGGCAACGATGATCTCGCCGCTCCCATACGGGCGTTCCCACAGCGCGTCGTTGCCGCTCGAGGACTCCGTCGCGAGGCGCAGCACGAGCCGACTCGCGTCGGGACGCGGCCACCAGATCTCGCTTGGATCGTCCGAGTATCCGTGCAACGTGTCTACACCCGCGAGCAGCGGATGCTCGACAGCGGGCTCTATCGCGATGGCGGTCCGCGCCGCGATCGGCGGGGGTGCAAAGCGTGCGATCGAAGGCGCGCGGTTGGCGCCGTCCCGGCGCGCGGCGGCGGCCGCCTCCTCGCGCTGTGTCGTGAATCGCATCCCGGTCAGCGCCGCGAGGTCATTGCGAAAGTCGCCCCGGTCGGCGATCGGCAGCCACTCCGGTGAATCGTCGAGCGCGGCTAGCAAGACGACCGTGTTGCCGCTCAGCAGCCACGATTGCAGCGGCACGACCTCGGAATCACGCAGCGGCGTGCGGAACGGCATCGTGACGATCAGCACGTTGCCGCTTCCAGCCAGCGACTTGTCTTCGTGCAGCGTCGAATAGCGGTTGCGCAAGCTCACGACGCGCACGTGCTCGCGCTCCAACCAGTTCCAGAGCGCGAGGTAGCCGTTGCGGCCCGCCTCGGTGCTGAGCGGCTTCGTGACCGGCTTCTCGCCGGGACGCTGGAAGAACAACGCGTACACGATCGCGAGCGCGAGCAACGCACCGAGCAGCGTGACGAGCCGATCCCTCATTTAGACGCGACCTCGGCCGCCAACGAGGACAGCAGCTGCTTGCCGCGCGCGAGCACCGAGTCGACATCGGCCTCGGCGGGCCGCCAATCGGCGAACGTGACGCGCTCGGCCGCGTCGAGCACGGCGCCGAACGCGGCGCTTTGCTGAGGACTCAGCCGCGCCGCGCCGAGCAGCTCGCGATGCGTGAGGCTGTCGCGCAACAGCGGCACGCCGCGCGCACGCAGGCGCTCGAGCACGAGCGCGAGCAGCAGCGCGGGGCGGCGGGCGAGCGGCGCGCGTGCGACGTCGTCGAAGTTTCGCGGCCGCTCCGGATCGGAATCCGGCGTCGCCGGCGTGAGCGGCGAGTACTTGCGCAATACGCCGCCCGCGAGGACGCCCGCGACACGCAGCTCGTTATAGACAATCGCGACCGTCACGGCCACGAGCACGATTCCGAGAACGATCACGAAGTAGCTGACCAACCGTTCCGAAGGCGCAAACCGTTGCAGCCACTGCTCGAGCCAGCCGCGCGCCTCGTCGCCGCGCGCGCCGAAATGCTCGTCGTACCACTGCTGGATCCGCTCCCAGAGCGTGAGCGGAGGGGCCTTCTCGAGCTTGAGCTCGGCGAGCACGTCGTCGAGCGCGGCCGCACGCGGGGATGACACCGCGCGTTCGCCGGCTCCCGGACGCTCATACTTGTCCACGAGGTTAGTGAGCTCGACGAACGCGCTCGTCCCGAGCTCGTCCGCCGAGACGCCCGCGATCGCTTTCCCCCACGAATTATCGTCGAGCGCCGAAGCAAACTCGGGGCACACGTCGGCAAGGGTGCGCGCGGGAGCGGCTACGTTGCTGCGCTGCGCTGCCGCGTCCGCGGCGCGCATTTCGTCGATGTTCGCGAGACAGTCATCGACGCCCGGCGGCAGTGACTGGGCAAGCGCCGACGACGCGCCGACGATAGCTACCGCCGCAACGAGCGATTCCGCGAGCCATCGGCGACGAATCACGCGGTAGCGGCGATCCGCGCGGCGAGATCGCCGCCTTCGTGACGCAGCCGCAAGTCGTAAAAGATCGAGAGCATCAACGAGTAGGACAGCGGCGCGATCACCGCCGCCAACGCCGGGGCCACGACCAGCGTGACCCACCACGGCACCTGACCTTCGGCGGCCGCGACGGGATCCGAGATCACGGCGATCGAAACCGCGATCCCGAAGAGAAAATAGACCGCCATCAGCACGATGCCGATGATCGTAAGCAGCGCGGCGGTCCGCCACCAGTGGCCGCGCACGAGCGCGCGGCTGTACGTCAGGCTGTCGACGGGGCCGCGACGCTCGATGACGACGGCGAACGGGGCGAACAGCAGCCAGATGATGAAGATCAGCCCCGGAATCACGAGCAGGCAGAGGCCGATGACGACCACGACGAGCGTCAAGATGATGGCCACGAGCATCGCGGGCATTCGCTGCAAACCGAGCGAGAGCGCTTGCCCGAAGGAGATCGGCGCGCCGCGACCGGCCGCGTCGATCCGCGCGATCAACGCCGCATAGAGCACGACGGCGACGACCGCCGTCGCGAGGATCCCGAGGCCAACCGGCGCGACCACGCTCGGGCTGTACCCGCTGCGCACGATGTAAGGCTGGAGCAGATTCGCCGGCGCCGTGGCGAGCGCGCCGATCGCTCCGAGCAGGTAGGCCTGCGAAAGAGACTCGCGGTACAGCTTGAAGCCGCTATCGAGCACACCGCCAATCGATTGTGGAGCGTTCGGTTGTTGATACATTCGGCGCCTCCTCACGGAGCAGTGCACGGCCCCGACGAGCGGCCATCTTCCACGTTCCAGCCGGGATCGCAAGCCGGAAAACTCGGCGGCCGGCGGCGAAACAACATTCTTCGGTTCGAGACTGCCGCCACGTACGGCGGCATAGGCCACCCGATCCCGCATCGCAGGCGGTCAGCGGCGCGGCTCGACCTCCGGCATCCAAAGGAGGTCCGTGACACCGTAGTCCCGCCCAAGCTGCGAGAGCAACGCCGTGACTTGGCCGCGATGATGAGTCTGGTGGTTGAAGAAGTGCGCGACGAGCACCCAGAGGTCGTACTCGCGCGACTCGGGCCGCACGATGCTCGTGAAGCGCAACTTGCCGGCGAGCTGCTCGTCGCGGAGCCCCTGGGCCCAGCCCTCGATGTCCTGATCCGTCGACGCGCGCTCGGCGCGCAGCGCTCCGAAGTCGGCGTAGAGCTCCTGATCGAGGCTTTTGACCGTCACGGGCCTGCCGATGAAACGCCCGAACCAGACGCGGTCCGCGAGCAAGATGTGGTTGAGCGTGCCATGGATCGACTTGAAGAACGCCTTGCGGTCGGCTTTGCGCTCCTCGTCGCTGAGCTCGGCGCACGCGGCATACAGCTTGTCGTTCATCCAGCGGTTGTAGGCCGCCATCGTCTGCACTTGCCTGGCAAGCATCAGTCTCTCCTTCTGATCTGTGCGAGGTCGTCGAGCGCTCGCTGCTTCTTCTCCGGCGGATGACCTTCGTAGTAGCGGTCGATCAGGCGCCTCACGACGTCGATCTTCAGCTCTTGCGCCGACTCCGGCAGCGCGGCAG